>ERZ1673777.80-NODE-81-length-1535-cov-16.850676_pt1 | contig 1535 bp, 1 predicted proteins | sample MGYA00580138_ERZ1673777 | MGnify/ENA primary metagenome ERZ1673777 (study PRJEB41219, sample SAMN04549618) | soil metagenome | isolation source: soil | place: USA: South Carolina, Cape Romain NWR | collected 2009-05-18 ... | reverse complement strand
TCGACACCGGCGGTCTTCCTGTCACATACGGTGTTTCCGGCAATGATAGCGAGTCAACATATCGAAATAATGCTTCTAAAATTGGATCAATTTCATAAGGCCATGCATGTTCGTTGTTTAAATTGGAAATCATGATAGTGTCCATCCCTTGGAGAGTTGTTTTTTGGTCACTGTATATGATTTCCAAGGTGGTGGATTTTTTATGTGTATTTATGCATTCGTTATACGTTTTGCAACACGTTCTTGATAAATTATAGGGTCATTACTTTGAAAATACTTATTAAGGCATGATATAAAAAATCAACAAAATTATAATATTGATAGGGAGACTAATTAACAAAAACAATCCTATATAATTTTTAGGACTAGGACCTTTTTTTGTTATAGCAAAATACTCAACACCCAAATTACTGATTGTAATTAATAAAACAAAGATGGCATAAAGCAAAACTTTTTCCTTAAACATGCTTGTGAAAAGGGGAGAAAAGATAATTAGAAAAATGAGTTGCTGAAAAGTGCCCCGAGAAAAAATATCTACCTTTCCACCCAGAAATGCTTTAAAGTCACTTTTGCTCATATTATCCCCCTTACTATCGTAAGCAACCAGCAGCAGCACTAGCCCCTAACCATACCGCGGCAACACCAGTTCCTATTGCCCAACCAGCTGGACCACTTATTCCAGCAAGAGTCATAAGACCAGTAAACGCAGTAGTATGCGCGAAACCTGCAATGGATGCTGCTCCACAACCGCTGATTTTTTGTATCGATACTATATTATTATTTTGTGTATTTACTTCTTCTAAAATACTTTTTTTAAGTTTTCACCTTCAGCACTATTTATAACTTTGTTAAATTTTTCAATGACACTAACTACCTCTTTGTATGATGGCGCATTATTTATTAAATTTAGCTGTTCTTTTAACTCTTTCTTATTTGTAATAACAATCTTATTTTTCTTCTCATCGAATTTAGTATATGCAATCACAATATTAGTTATTTCTGAATGATCCGGAATATCATTGGAAGTTACAGCTTCGGATTTCAGTGGAGCGAGTAATGTACTAAATACCAATACTAAACTAGAAATAATTACAAACATAGATAATCTTAATTGGTTATTTGTTTTAGTTAACATAGATAATTCCTCCTTTTTTATATAGAATTTAATCTACATTTTATATTATAAAAGTAAAAAATTATAAAAAAAGGGGTTGAATTACATTTGTCGGAGAGTTATCATATTCTATTACCAGGATATGGATAAATCGAGATAAACCTTGCCGTCTCTGGATCGTAATACCGCTCGCCATTTGAATTCGTGACGGTGTTTGGTTTTACATCATCTTTGTTCAGACCATATAGACAGATTCTATCTCTCAACGTATGAATGTTAGCTAGGGTTTTGAACAGTTTAAAGAACGAGATCTCAGTCCAAACAGAGCCTATTTTTAAAGTGACAGAAAACTGAAAGAGAAGTGAAGGTGTTTTTTGCAAGCAAAAAATGCAGAGAATTGCAGTAAAAAATACATAGGCTT
>ERZ1673777.77-NODE-78-length-1665-cov-30.171429_pt1 | contig 1665 bp, 2 predicted proteins | sample MGYA00580138_ERZ1673777 | MGnify/ENA primary metagenome ERZ1673777 (study PRJEB41219, sample SAMN04549618) | soil metagenome | isolation source: soil | place: USA: South Carolina, Cape Romain NWR | collected 2009-05-18 ... | reverse complement strand
TGAGAATAACCTAAAATTAAGATAGGATGTGTCCAAATTTAGGGGGTCAATCCGTATTGGGGAGGGAATGTCTTTCCATTCAATAGTGATGTTTATGGAATATCAATTACAGAATATTCTTAAAGGACACAAACCTATTGTAATTGATCCTAAATCCTAAATTAGCCTTGCATAGAAAGGAGATCCTGTAAATGGAAGAGAATTTGAGAAATTTATTTTTACAACGAGTTCATTCTAAAAAATTGTTAGGGATTTTAACGCTTCCTATTCTTGTGATCAATTTAGCTATTTTAGTCGTTCCAAATCATTTAGCTATGTACATTATGCTAATACCTTTCCTTATTATCTTTGGTATGACAGTTTCATTTTTACTTTTGCACAGACAACAAGATATTACTTATAGAGACTATATTGTATATTTAGAAAAAACAACAATATACATGAAAGATATGGTTATGTTTAGCATATTGAAAATTAAACCATTTATGTATATTGTAAAATATACAATTGTTGGATACGTCTTGTTCTATATTTTGGAATTAGCTATTATAAACGATTATCTAACAAATAGAGATGTTATCAAATGGATCGTAGTTTCTCGAAGTGTCTTCAATTCGGTGAGTATCATTCTATGGATATTTCTATTATTCGCTTTTCTATATGGCTGTCTAAGATTCATACAACTTAATTCTTATAAGCCATTTTTATTAGAGGTTCTGGACGATTTAAAAAATCTTGGAATCCAAATTAAATATACTCATCATCAAGGACGTTGCTATTTTGATGTTGACTACATGCTTAACCAGCTTCTTGAAATGGGGGCTTTAAATAATGTAGATGATGTGAAGAATGTATATCTAAAACTTAAAACAAATTATAAATTGTTTAATCAAATGGAGATAAGACCTTTTCAGAATCAAACATTTCTTGAAAAAATTCTTTGTCAAGTAATACGCAATAAAGTTCATTGAAAATGGAGAAAGCGCTGTTAGAAATAAGAACATATCTTGATTGTTGATTATGTCTATCCTTAAATTAAGATGCATGGAGAGCAGCTAGTTCGTTTTTTATTTGCACCGGTTGAAGATTTTGAAACACCAATATGTCCTTTTTGTTATTGCACAGCCTGTTATTAGTCCCATGAATTATCCATTTGAAACATGGGAATTAATCAATGATTTTTTAATAAGTCAAAAAGTATCAGTTGATGAAGTAACCATTTATTTAGATTATGAAGAACGATCCGGTCAAAATTTAAATATTAATGTTTAGTTCAACTGAATTATGCAAATACTAAGAATAAGGAGGGATTTAATGTTTAGTAAGGCTGACTACATGTTTAGCGATATTTATGATTCGTTAGTCATTAATCATAATAAAAAGTTCATTGTAAATTGTGCTGAAATGAGTAAGAAACAATTAAAAAAATTGAAGAAAATTTTAAATCAAGAAGGGATAAGTTATTTAGAAGAACAAAAAAATCTTGTCTGTTTCTTAGACGAAAAACATAAACAAATTGCCTCCGAAGTGTACACTACGGAAGTTCTAGAAAAACTTCAAGAAGAGAAAAGACAGTTAGAAAAAGAATATATGAAGACCATCATTCGTGTGGTGTTTTTTGCAAGCAAAAAATGCAGAGAATTGCAGTAAAAAATACATAGGCTT
>ERZ1673777.74-NODE-75-length-2051-cov-35.029058_pt1 | contig 2051 bp, 3 predicted proteins | sample MGYA00580138_ERZ1673777 | MGnify/ENA primary metagenome ERZ1673777 (study PRJEB41219, sample SAMN04549618) | soil metagenome | isolation source: soil | place: USA: South Carolina, Cape Romain NWR | collected 2009-05-18 ... | reverse complement strand
GCCTATGTATTTTTTACTGCAATTCTCTGCATTTTTTGCTTGCAAAAAACATTCGGCGTTCCAGCCTGTTCGATTTCGAGGAAATTTTTGATTTCTTCCCGCATAATCAGTTCTAATTTTTCTTTTACAAACTGACGAATGGCATTTTCCAGTTGATTTGCCCAGTCGACATTCGGTATACTTCTTTTAGACATAGGTAGGGTACTCCTTTCTCTGGAATGTGTTATGGCTAAATCAGAGAATACCCTACCTTTTTTCTTTTGGTCTAGCAAAATGCTTTACACAAACTTTTATACATCATCCCAAATTCATTAGGGGTTAATGAGGAAACAACTCTGTAAAAAAATTAATTCCATTTTTTTATATCTTTTTTATTACGATTTAATACTTGGAAATAAGTTATTATAGCTGTTACAGTACACAAAGAGCCACTCACTAACCAAATATAAAAAAAGATTTTTCCACCTGTTGAGGGAGAATCAATAAAAAAATAACTAAGTAGGAATAAGCCTCCTCCTAAAATTAATAGAAAATAAGCAAATCTTTTATGCTGTGGTTTTAAGAAATAGTATCCAATAAGAATTAATAAGTATAAACTGCTTATTGCCATGATACTTGGAAAAATGGGATGGAACTTAGCCGAGTATACAAAGTAGTCAAGTTGTGAAATATGGCTTTTACTATGTACTTGACCATATAGCATTTGGGAAAATGGTGTTGAATGCTTCCATTCCCAAGGATTATCTAATATTGCACTACCTTCATACCAAGCAGCTAGAGTAGAAAATAAAAGTAAAATAGTGACTAATCCAAATTGAATAATAATCCACAAAACAACAATACCTCCCCTAATATATATCAGGCTAAAATTACTCAGATTGAATATAGAAATACCTCAAAGTTTTGAAATCTATACTTTTCGGATATACCGAATAGTAATCTCTTTTCTTTATGTTCCTATCTACATATATTGAGCAATGTTAAATAATTATTATAAATTATACTACTGTTATTGTCCAAAATCCCACTAAATGTTGGAATTGTTAAAGCCAATGATAAAATGGCTCTTACGCAATCTTGGTGATAGGGAGGGACTAATTGAGAAAATTAGTGTGCAAATTAAAATCTTTTAGCTTCTCATTCTCAATTATCTCGACTTTTCACCAAAAGAACGTAAGAGCCCGGTTATTTTCATGATTGGGAGGGGAGTAAAATATACTTGTTTTTTGTGTTAAATCACAAAAAGTGATGATGAATCTTTAAAATATGGCAATTATTATGATATGTTAATTAAAGATATTTTTGTATTTATTTGGGGGTAATGGAAAATGAAAAAGATGTCAAGTCAGTATTTATACACCTTTTTATTAGTAACTATTATTTTGTTATGGAGTTATGGATGGGTTCTAACAAAGATTGGATTAAGCTACATGGGCCCTTTACATTTGCAGCTTTACGCTTTTTACTCGCTTCATTTGCGATGATAATAGTTTTATTTTTTTTAAAGGCCACTAAACCAAAAGGTATGGAATGGATTATTCTTTTTATAGTGGGTTTGTTACAAACAACCGCCATGTTTCTATTAATCAACTACGGAATGATGTTTGTAAATGTGAGCAAATCTTCAATACTGATTTACTCGATGCCTATATGGAGTGGAATCCTCGGATATATCTTTCTTCATGAATCATTAAACTATTACAAGGTAATTAGTCTTGTCTTAGGCATTTCTGGTTTAGTATCCATTATTGGGTTCGAATTTTTTACTATTCAAAACAAAAGTGTTATTTTCGGTGAATGTTTACTTTTACTGGCTGCTATTTCTTGGGCTGGGGCAAATATAATTGTTAAAAAATATTTTAGCAACCATAATAAAATGATAGTATCAACCTGGCAAATGATTTTCGGAACCATTGGAGTAGTAGTTGCCGCCATTCTTATGGAGTGGGGTCAACCTATACAGTTTACACCTATGAGTATTTTTATTCTGATATACACCGGATTGACCCCCTAAATTTGGACACATCCTATCTTAATTTTAGGTTATTCTC
>ERZ1673777.73-NODE-74-length-2237-cov-25.223648_pt1 | contig 2237 bp, 4 predicted proteins | sample MGYA00580138_ERZ1673777 | MGnify/ENA primary metagenome ERZ1673777 (study PRJEB41219, sample SAMN04549618) | soil metagenome | isolation source: soil | place: USA: South Carolina, Cape Romain NWR | collected 2009-05-18 ... | reverse complement strand
AGCTCTGCACGTTTTCCTTGCAGAACTCTGTATTTTTATTTTGCAATAAACAGTGTGGTTAAATAACTAATATATACACTGGAAAAGTGATGTGTAACTCACTTTATGTTTTTGCGAAAAACAAGTGGGTTACTTTTTTATTTTGTCAATTCGGCTACATTGAAATATAAATCTTTATTTTACAACATCAATGTCAATCATGTATAATAAACATAGAGGTTCCATATAAATAAAAATAAGACCGAAGGTGCCACAACACCCTCGGTCACGCAATAGAACGGTTCCCTGCAAGGGGGATCGGCAGCGGAGAGGAAATAATCCACCCCACCGACCGTTAACTCAAGGGTGGATTATTTCTTTTGGTTGTAAGACAGTATTGAAACGATTAGACTTGCAAATGCAATTGCAAACATGAGCGCTTCAAATACTGTCATCGGCACCACCCCCTTTCCATATCAGGGGTATAATGCCGACCCACCCTTGAGTTCTTCCGTCCTATTGCTTCTCTATTATACCATATTTTCGCAGCCAGTGAAAACAGAAGATAATAATAATTATCTTCTGTTTTTTATTAGAAATGATTGAAAAACGAAAGATAATTCAGTAGAATATATAATAGAAAAACGAAAGATAATTCGGCTATCTTTTAAAAGGAGGGGATGGGATTTACTTATGGAAAAAAGATCAACTGTAACGCTTTCGCTTTCTGATGATGAATGGATCGAATTCGCACTATATGTTGATTGTGCGGTCAGCCAGCTGAAAGATCCAGACGGGGAAAAATTACGTGAATTCTTTCAATTGATTCGTCAGAAAAGACAGGAAATTGAGGATGAACGTTGGCGCAACGATCCGAGAAACTGGGGAGCTTGCTGCCCGTGGCCGGATGAGGATGATTTTCCATTTTAAAATAACAATTGTTTTGTTTCGCAGTAGACACATACTGCGCATTAAGGAAGGAGAGTAATTATGGATTATTTAGAAGTCGCAAAGAAAGAAATACGTGAAAAATGGTTTGCGGATCACGTGATTAAGAGTATTGAAGGTGAGAATGGCTTTCAACGGATTGTATGGGGTAAAAAAGGTACAAGAATGTATCAGATTGAGTATGTATTATCGGATAATATGGTATTTGTTTCAGGAGATTTAGGTGATGCTGTTTATTCACTTACTTGTATGGCTACATTGAACAACATTAAAGATTTCGACCTATCATACTTCACAAGTAAATTGACTGCTCACTCAAGCGAACGTTGGGATTTTAACCAGAAATTAGCTCAAAAGCAGATAAAGGAATACTTTTTAGAATGGTGTGATGTTGAGGATGTAGATGAACTTACAGAAGATGAACAAGAACTTTACCAAACACTTATAAACGCAACTATCGAATGGGATGACTATAAAGCATTTGAAGCACTGGGAGTTTGGTCTACTTACTATAATACAAATGTCGATTGGTTTGATAGTGAAGCTGCAAGTTGTATAGCTAGTTGTGGCAAACGATTACCTTATTGTTTCGTTGCCTATTGGCTTGGTTTAAAAATGATTGCGGAGCAATTAGAACAAACGAACTTAAAATTAGCTTAATACACAGTACGAAGAAGTTGTTCAGCAGACATATACTGTGCACTAATTCATTATATGAGTAAAGGAAGTGAAAAAATGAATTTACAGAGAAATTTGGTATTGCAAGAAGTAAAGGGGCTATTCGGATATAAATCAATACAAATACAAGAAAAATACAATGCAAACCCAAAAGAAGTTGTCCAATCCTTCGGACAAATTATCGTCAACTTACATCTTGAAAATAAAATTTTTTTAAATGATTTTCAAAAAGATGTTGAACAACTATTAGAACAAATAAGAATCGATTACAAATTAAGCTACGTAGAATTAGTTGAAGTGTTAACTGAAAGCATTAACCAAACGCTAAAATATCAACTATGATGTAGTGCACAATACGTTTCAGCTGTGACGCATATTGTGCAATAAGAAGGGAGAATGGAAATGGTTGTTGATTATTCCATAAGAGTTTTAAAAGAACAAAGAACCAAACTGCAAGATAAATTATTTGAGATTGCTGACGGACAATACGATAAGCATCCAAAAGAAAACATTAAAAAGTTAAAAACGGATATTACTCACAAATTAAAAGACATTGAATTTGCAATTGAAGTGCTTGCTCATTAGCCCCCTAATGAATTTGGACACTCGATAAGGTGTTTTTTATAATCGAA
>ERZ1673777.72-NODE-73-length-2460-cov-550.523909_pt1 | contig 2460 bp, 2 predicted proteins | sample MGYA00580138_ERZ1673777 | MGnify/ENA primary metagenome ERZ1673777 (study PRJEB41219, sample SAMN04549618) | soil metagenome | isolation source: soil | place: USA: South Carolina, Cape Romain NWR | collected 2009-05-18 ... | reverse complement strand
TGTTTTTTGCAAGCAAAAAATGCAGAGAATTGCAGTAAAAAATACATAGGCTTGCAGCTCGATTTTTCCAACGAATTGCTAATTGGATGATATCTTCTTCACAGAAGAAAGCGCGTGTCTTAGACGATAGCTTTCTCCTGTAAAGGCAATGATATGGGCGTGATGGACCAGACGGTCCACTAACGCAGCGGTGAGACGGTTATCCCCAAATACCCGGTTCCACTGTCCAAACTCTAAATTCGAGGTCACGATGACACTTTTTCGTTCGTAACAGTCCGCGATGATGTGAAAAAGCAGTTCTGACCCTTGTTTTTGAAACGGCACATATCCCAGTTCATCGAGAATCAATAGTTCGCACGCCTCGATTTGCCGTTTCAGACGGGGCAGTGTCCCGTTTTTTAAGGCCTCTTCCAGTTGGGCAACGAGATCAGCCACTCGGAAAAACCGCACCTCATGGCCTTTCTCGCATGCCTTCAATCCTAAAGCCGTGGCTAAATGGGTTTTCCCGGTTCCGGGCGATCCCAAAAGCAATACGTTCTGTCTCCGCTCCAAAAACACAAGGTCGCAAAGCTCCTCTTTGGTCGTTGTGGAGGGCCAATGAATGTGATCGGACCACTCATAGTCTTTCAGCCACTTTAACTCCCGGAATTTAGCCTTCTTGATCAGCTTCGACCGTTTCGCTTCTTGACGCGATGAGATTTCCAAAGCCAGTACATCCCGTAAAAATTGCTCTTTTGTTTCGTATGGCACCTCCTCAAAACGATCGGCAATATACGCCAAATGCAACGCTTTACAAATCTCTTTGATGTCCCGAGTCATCCCGGTTTGCCCCTCCTTCCCATGACGGGCACAGCCGTTGGTCATAAAGGTGTAAATCCGTCTCATAATCGACAAACACCGAAGGGGTGTAAGTTTCTTTCCACTTTTCCGGATAAGCTTGTTGTTTCGCCTCTAACAACACCTTTAACTCATGAGGGGCCAAGTCGAATCGTTGCTCTTTGTTCAACCATTCATCCAGTTCTTTCAATGTATGGCTTTTTAAGAGTTCCCGAACTCCCCGAACGCGCTGTTTGACCTCTTCCTTACGGAAGGTCAAATATGTTTGCACCTTCTCTGGCAAGTACTTAAAAAATCGCGAATAACTCACGGATCGAGGCTTCTTCTCCCAATCGTTGAAAATCTCTTCCCAAGGGATTTCTTGTTTCTGGTTCATATACGGCCGAGGAGCTTCAAAAACGACTTCTCCTTGATTGGATAGGCAGATAAAGCGATCCCACCCTTTTTGCACCACGAGAGACTGATTCACCCGAGCTTGATGGATCACCCACTTTTCCCCATCCACTGTAATCTCCCCGTATTTGTTTACTTTCACCGTATCCAAAGAGAAGATCGGAAGATCGTCCAAAGGCAATGCTTTCAGCTCTTTTTGATCTTCTTTCCACAACTCTTCAATTGGCACTCCTTTTTCATAGTGAAGGCGAGAACGATCTTCGATCATTTTGACCCGTAGCCATTCGGTCAGCTGTTCATCGCTTTCCACCACAGGGGCGGGAACGAAACAACGATGGCGTACGTAGTATACTTTCCTCTCCACATTCCCTTTTTCATGCCCGCTGGCGGGATTGCACGGCTGTACTTCAAACCCGTAGTGGGCTTGGAAACGCAGAAACGCTTCGGTATACTGACGGTTATCTCCTTTCCCGACTGTCACCACGGCAGCGGACAAATTGTCCATCCTTAAACGCCTCGGCACTCCCCCTGCTTGATGAAATAACTGTTTCAATCCTTCCAAGAAGCATTCCCTATTTTCTGACGGGAGAGGATGAGCAAATCCAGCATTACTATGGGGGAAGCTCAAAATCAAGAGCTTTTTATCTTCAAGAGCTCCATCCTTCACTACTTGCATCGTGCCAAAATCGACTTGGGCTTCCCCCGGAGGATGCTCCAGCCGTTCGTATCGTTTTTCCTTTTCTGCCTTGAGATGCGGCTTCCGTTCCTGAATGTAGGCACATACAGTTCGGTAAGAACCGGGAAAACCATGCTCTTTTTGCAGTTGTTCAAACATGGTTCGATTGGTTCTTCGCTCTTTTCGTGGCAGCTTCGCGTCCTCCTCCAGCCAGTCATCGATGATCTCCCCATATCCTAGCTCGTACATCATCCCCCGTTTCTTTTTCATGATTTTTTGTCCGCCAATATTTCCATCGGCATATTTCTTGACAGTTCTCCAATTCAGCCCTGTCTTTCTCGCAATTTCCGAGATCGACAGATCTTTGTTTTCCCTTAAATGTTTGATATAATGAATTTCAGGCATTGCTAGCATCCTTTCTTTACCTCCACTGTTTTAGTCTTCACAACCTTAACAGTAGAGGGAATTTTAGGAGCTGGCAAGCTTTTTTTTTACCCAATCAAGCTCTGCACGTTTTCCTTGCAGAACTCTGTATTTTTATTTTGCAATAAACA
>ERZ1673777.71-NODE-72-length-2603-cov-18.603218_pt1 | contig 2603 bp, 2 predicted proteins | sample MGYA00580138_ERZ1673777 | MGnify/ENA primary metagenome ERZ1673777 (study PRJEB41219, sample SAMN04549618) | soil metagenome | isolation source: soil | place: USA: South Carolina, Cape Romain NWR | collected 2009-05-18 ... | reverse complement strand
TGCAAGGGCTGTTTTTATGTCTTGAGATTTTATCTAGCACCACGGGTATAAAATAAATTTACATTTCTAAAAAAAGTCGGGTGTTTGAAATAAAAAATTATTGTTTCGTCACTTGTTGTTGTTTTCATTAAATGGAATATTAGGTTCTGCTAATGCTGCGGAAAACACGGACAGAGTTGGAGGGAATATTAAAGTATTAGAAAATAAAACTCAGCCGGTGTTAAAAAAGAATCTTGCAGCAGCTAAAAACAATATCAGTGTAATCATCGAATGCAACTATAAAGCATTGAATGATTCCCCAAACAATGCAGCAGATATACAGGCTAACAGAAGATGGACAACAAAAATGGCATCACTTTACTAATGAAACTTCCGGAAAATTGACGGTTATTTTGCAAACAGTTCAGTCGTCTTCTGTTGATGATGACTTGCATCTTTTTAAACTAAATGAAGATATAATAACCTTCGACTATCTAATGGGCAAATCTTAAATTCAAACAAAGACTCGTTATACCATTGGCTTATTCAGCATATAGGCGACAACTAAATAGGAGTGATGAAATTTTGCACAGTTCTGTTAGTTTTAATTATCATACTTTACATTTTAAAAACGTCCAGCATATCCCATTGAATCCAACAGCACCATTGGTCAAGATCAAGAATGCATCAAGTATAACGCTGGATAAACTGACACTTTCTAATGTCATTGGTAATGTAACAACATCTAATCAAAAGATAAAAGTTACTGAAGTGAAGGGCGAGGAACAGCAAAACTCCGATTATGAACAGTATTTCTCATCATTTTTTGAAAATCTAGAAGGGGTATCTGAAGAAGAAAAGAATCAGCTATCTGAATTAGTAAAAGCAGCATTAAAATATAATGAAGATTACTTTTCAAGTTGGACAAGTGATAAGGCCAGCATGTATTATCTACAGACTCAAGAAAAGTTGAATCTTATAGCGGATAACGTCGCGGGTGGTTCTATAAAGGAGCAATTGAAGGCGATAACAAAACAGTACACGAATGATAAATTAAAACAGATTGTGAATACATCATTGGAAACCTATCAAATTATTTATGATCGGTTTAAGGGAAAAGGAGGCCCGTACAGTGAAATAGCCAAGCAAATGAAAAATGCCATAGAAGAAATACAAAATGGCAATCACGCGGATCAAATCTCACAACAACAATTAAGCCAGTTATTTTCCGATTTAAACACAAATTCCTCTTTTCAAATTGGATACGAAAAAATTATGAGGGGATATAAAGAAATTCAGAAAAGACAACTCGGCAAATACTGGAATACATTCTCCGAGGCAGATGTTGACAAGACCATTAATATGCTAAGAGAGGATTGGAATAATTTTGTCAGTCAATTTCAAATGTTTGAACCGTACAGGGTCTCTATTGGTTCGCAATCTCGGATTGATATGAAGATATAATAGGGGTTGGAGAGTCAGTTAGCGCGTAATATTTCTTCCTGTTTCGCCGCTCTTTTTTGCTATTTCCTGAAGGACTGTTCTTGTTCCTTCTCCCTCTTTTTCCCTAAGTTCTTTTTCATTCCTTGTAGACAAGGCTTCGAGTAGATGAGTGGTGAAGAAGGAAGGTTAAACCTCTCTCTTTTTTGCGTTTCGAAAGTCCTTTGCCGTTTTCAGTGCTTTATTGAACTAGTTCTGATTATTAAACATGCTAATTCGTTCTTAGCCATTATATTTTGGTGCGGACGCTGTTGCATCTTTGCAACCCTGTAAGGCCAAGCGTTGGATTTCGGAAAATATCCAATGGAAAGATAAAAACTGGTTAAATGATGCAAGTCGTCAAGCACACGCAACGGGTTTGCATGCAGGCATCCCCAGCATGTGCTTTTTCGTTGAAGCGGGGAAAGGATTGCTTGCTGCAAGCCATTTCGCATCAAAGATCAAGCAGCGGTGTTTTTTGACCCTGTCATATCAGAATGGCGGCTTAATATCTAATCAATAGAATCGGACTCACTAATTGCTATCGCTCTCATGTTAAGCCCTCCTAAAATCAAAAGAGATGATTTTAGGAGGAAACATATGAAATGACAAAATGCAAAATCGTAAGTGACGAAGCGGGATTGATATATTTATGGGGCCGGTCTCCTTTAAAGCGAATCGAATCATACTCCTCTAAATGATAGGCTTGTCCGTCTACCTCCACCGTCAGCTGTAATGTTTCTTCCGTCTGTTATTGTTATAATAGGAGTCATTATAGGATGGTCTGTTCGTTATTTTTGGGGATAAACAGAGGAAAATAGAAAATCAAGGCATGAAGCGGGATGATGTGGCACATAAAGCATATAAATTTCGTCTGTATCCAACGAAAGAGCAGGAACAGCTTCTTATAAAAACATTCGGTTGTGTTCGTTTTGTCTACAATAAAATGTTATCGAAATAGAAAGAAACATACGTGCAATTCAAGAACGACAAAGCTGCATTAAAAAAGCTCAAATGTGGAACAAGGATTCATCTGTCGTTGACTGCCATTGATGCTTGTTAAAATATATAGAGTGATCACTTTTTGATGCTATATACATGCTCATTGAAAAGTTAACCTTCGCATAAGTGGTGCCCACTCCGGT
>ERZ1673777.70-NODE-71-length-2804-cov-17.143689_pt1 | contig 2804 bp, 2 predicted proteins | sample MGYA00580138_ERZ1673777 | MGnify/ENA primary metagenome ERZ1673777 (study PRJEB41219, sample SAMN04549618) | soil metagenome | isolation source: soil | place: USA: South Carolina, Cape Romain NWR | collected 2009-05-18 ... | reverse complement strand
TTAACGCACCAGATTGTGGCTCTGGCATGCGTGGGTTCGATTCCCACTAGTCGCCTTTTCTCCTACATATTATTTTTTTGGGGTATAGCCAAGCGGTAAGGCAACGGACTTTGACTCCGTGATGCGTTGGTTCGAATCCAACTACCCCAGCCACATGCGGAAGTAGTTCAGTGGTAGAACACCACCTTGCCAAGGTGGGGGTCGCGGGTTCGAGTCCCGTCTTCCGCTTTCTTATGGCGGCATAGCCAAGTGGTAAGGCAGAGGTCTGCAAAACCTTTATCCCCGGTTCGAATCCGGGTGCCGCCTCCATATGCGGTTGTGTTTGGATGGCGGTATTGAAGGTATGCAATTGTAAATCTTACGTTAGGCAATTATGTCCGCTTTCCGTTTGACTCTCTTATTTTAAAAATAAGGCTTGACTTTATATCATTTATATTTTACAATTTCATATGTGCTTACGCCGATGTGGCGGAATTGGCAGACGCGCACGACTCAAAATCGTGTGGGGTAGCCCCCCGTGTGGGTTCGACTCCCACCATCGGCATCATATATAGCAAAAAGCCTATAAAGCCAATGCTTTGAGTAATTCAGAGCATTGGCTTTTTTGTTTTTTAACGAACTAAAGTGAAAGGTTAATCGTGTGGACAACAAGATGACACGTCCATCGCTTTATTGGACACCTTTAGGATTATGTTAATCTTAAAGGGGAGGAAGTAAGTTGGCAAAAGTACGGACTTTGAAAAGGGCGGAACTAGAAAAAACTTTGCGAGAACTGTACGAAGATTTTCAGCTAGAAAACAGAGTAAAAAACTTATCTGAAATGACAATCCGCTTTTATGAACAAAATTTAGTCCATTTTTTTCGCTTTATGGAGGAAATGGGGATTAAGTATGTTAGGGAGATTGAGAAAAGACACGTCGACAAGTTTATTATGTGGCTCAAAAATAAAGGATTAAAGGATACAACGATTAACACATATTTGAGGGCAACGAGGGCATTTCTTTACTTTGCTATGAGGGAAAATTATTTAATTAAATTTGAGATTAACCTTATTAAGGCCGATAAACAGCAAAAAGAGCCATACACAGAGGAAGAAATTAAAAAGCTAATCAAAAAGCCGAATTTGAAGGAGTGTGGCTTTGTAGAGCATAGAAATTGGGTATTGGTCAATTATCTTTTAGAAACAGGCAACAGGCTTAATACAGTCCTTAACCTTAAAGTCGGAGATATTGATTTAGAAAATGGAATGGTAGTATTAACGACAACGAAAAATAGAAAAGCACAATGCAATCCGATTAGTGAGCATTTAGTTAAATCCTTAAAGAATACATTAGAATGTATAGACTTAAAAAAGATGATTATTTGTTTGTTAATGAGTTAGGCGAACAAATGACAAGGAACGCCATGCAGCATGCTATCGCACGATATAACAAAAAAAAGGGGCGTTGAAAAAACTTCTATTCATGCCTTTAGGCATACATTTGCCAAGCACTATATAACGAGCGGGGGAGACGCTTTTAAACTACAACGATTGTTAGGACACTCTACATTAGATGTTACGTTGAACTATGTTAACCTATATGGAACGGACTTAAAAGAAGATTTTGATAAGCATAGCATTTTAGCCAAGTTTGCGGAAAACCCAAGAATGAACAGGGGGAAAAGAGGTTAAACGATGTTAGGAAAACAATTAGCAGAGATTAACCTAACGTATGAAAAATGTTGTTCATTCCAACATTTCCTAAGATGCTTTAGCAAAGCGGATGACACAAATGGAAATAGAATTTAAGCAATAAAGAGTTTGAGCAAAATAATAGGGTAGTTATTGCTCTTTAAAATATCCATGAATAGAACTATCTAATGTGGGCGGTTGATAAAACCGCTCTTTTTTATTTTTGCTCTGTTAAATTTTCACTAACGGTCTTCTTGAGCCATTTTCACAGGAGTCAAATGAGATTTAATTACGGGGAATAGGGCGGTAAAAAGATAAACATAATTTTATCCTCATGTTCACTCAAAAAATCACCTACACATAAATTTAAATTCAAAACTATACAACACTTAATCCTAAGACATGCAATAATAATTACTATAGTTTCTGTGGTAAATATTTCCTTTTTTATTTCTTTTGATATTATTAAGTTGGGCGGCTATATATAGAGCAGAAAAATAAAGTCGGAGTAGTTGGCACCTACCCCGACTGACAGCCAATAGGCAAAGCGAGGGTTTAATAAGAACGGTTTCCCTGCTTTACCCGTTCAAAGTGTCAGCAGGGCGAGACACCATCAATCTTTCTTTCTGTTGATGATGCTGACAACTATCGTGACGATTGTAGCGATCAGTGTCACTACAAACATCATTGATGAAAACGCTAATGATAGTGTTTGAAATAATCGTTATGCTCTTATATAGCCTGCCCTTTTTAAGATGACGCAATTTTTAAACAAAACACTGAAATGAGTGTACGTATGTGATGAAACAAATAAATTAGAGAATAACTGAGGCTGATAGTGTGGATGAAAAAAGTAGGTATTCGGATTTTGAGGTGGAAAGTCGTTCTATAGTTTTATTTTGAATAAAAAGTGGCACAAATTGTTGGTGCCACTTTTCTTTATTAGGGAGAGCTTAAAATAGGTTACTCATGTTTTCTTATTCAACTATCGATTCCGTTAGTGTAAGATGGTTATTAATTACTGTTCTTTAATTAGTGCTTTAAGATTTTGCTCGTTTATCCCGTTTTGACAGAAGTTTGTTTATTGCAAAATAAAAATACAGAGTTCTGCAAGGAAAACGTGCAGAGCTTG
>ERZ1673777.69-NODE-70-length-3030-cov-126.434622_pt1 | contig 3030 bp, 4 predicted proteins | sample MGYA00580138_ERZ1673777 | MGnify/ENA primary metagenome ERZ1673777 (study PRJEB41219, sample SAMN04549618) | soil metagenome | isolation source: soil | place: USA: South Carolina, Cape Romain NWR | collected 2009-05-18 ... | reverse complement strand
TCGTTCCTTGAAAACTAGATAACCGGAAGGAAGAAGCCGGGAAGCGAAGGCGGCGAAAGTGAAGCTGTTTTCGCGTGGTTAAGTTAGAAAGGGCGCACGGTGGATGCCTTGGCACTAGGAGCCGATGAAGGACGGGGCAAACGCCGAAACGCTTCGGGGAGCTGTAAGCAAGCGTTGATCCGGAGATGTCCGAATGGGGGAACCCACTGTCCGTAATGGGGCAGTATCCATACCTGAATCCATAGGGTATGGAGGGCACACCCGGGGAACTGAAACATCTCAGTACCCGGAGGAGAAGAAAGCAACCGCGATTCCCTGAGTAGCGGCGAGCGAAACGGGAACAGCCCAAACCAAGAGGCAAGCCTCTTGGGGTTGTAGGACCACTCAAATGGGAGTGACAAAGGAACGGGGTAGACGAAGCGGTCTGGAAAGGCCCGCCAGAGAAGGTGACAGCCCTGTAGTCGAAACTTCGTTCCCTCCCGAGTGGCTCCTGAGTACGGCGGGACACGGGGAATCCCGTCGGAAGCAGGGAGGACCATCTCCCAAGGCTAAATACTCCCTAGTGACCGATAGTGAACCAGTACCGTGAGGGAAAGGTGAAAAGCACCCCGGAAGGGGAGTGAAAGAGAACCTGAAACCGTGTGCCTACAAGTAGTCAGAGCCCGTTGATGGGTGATGGCGTGCCTTTTGTAGAATGAACCGGCGAGTTACGATGACGTGCAAGGTTAAGTCGAAAAGACGGAGCCGCAGCGAAAGCGAGTCTGAACAGGGCGCACAGTACGTCGTCGTAGACCCGAAACCAGGTGATCTACCCATGTCCAGGGTGAAGGTAGGGTAACACCTACTGGAGGCCCGAACCCACGCACGTTGAAAAGTGCGGGGATGAGGTGTGGGTAGGGGTGAAATGCCAATCGAACCTGGAGATAGCTGGTTCTCCCCGAAATAGCTTTAGGGCTAGCCTCAAGGGAAGAGTCTTGGAGGTAGAGCACTGATTGAGCTAGGGGCCCTCATCGGGTTACCGAACTCAGTCAAACTCCGAATGCCAATGACTTATCCTTGGGAGTCAGACTGCGAGTGATAAGATCCGTAGTCGAGAGGGAAACAGCCCAGACCACCAGCTAAGGTCCCAAAGTGTACGTTAAGTGGAAAAGGATGTGGAGTTGCCCAGACAACCAGGATGTTGGCTTAGAAGCAGCCATCATTTAAAGAGTGCGTAATAGCTCACTGGTCGAGTGACTCTGCGCCGAAAATGTACCGGGGCTAAACGTACCACCGAAGCTGTGGGATGACCAACGGTCATCGGTAGGGGAGCGTTCTAAGTGCGCCGAAGCGAGACCGGAAGGACTCGTGGAGCGCTTAGAAGTGAGAATGCCGGTGTGAGTAGCGAAAACAGAGGTGAGAATCCTCTGCACCGAAAGCCTAAGGGTTCCTGAGGAAGGTTCGTCCGCTCAGGGTTAGTCGGGACCTAAGCCGAGGCCGAAAGGCGTAGGTGATGGGCAACAGGTAGAGATTCCTGTACCACCTCCTCACCGTTGGAGCAATGGGGGGACGCAGGAAGGTAGGGCGAGCAGGCTGCTGGAATAGCCTGTCCAAGCGGTTAGGCCGCCAGATAGGCAAATCCGTCTGGCAATAAGGCGGAGCCGTGATGGCGAGGGACCGTTGGTCCCGAAGTCCCCGATCCTACACTGCCAAGAAAAGCCTCTAGCGAGGTGAGAGGTGCCCGTACCGCAAACCGACACAGGTAGGCGAGGAGAGAATCCTAAGGTGCGCGGGAGAACTCTCGTTAAGGAACTCGGCAAAATGACCCCGTAACTTCGGGAGAAGGGGTGCTCTCTTGGGTCCAAAGCCTGAGGGAGCCGCAGTGAAAAGGCCCAAGCGACTGTTTATCAAAAACACAGGTCTCTGCGAAGCCGAAAGGCGAAGTATAGGGGCTGACACCTGCCCGGTGCTGGAAGGTTAAGGGGAGCGCTTAGCGGAAGCGAAGGTGCGAACCGAAGCCCCAGTAAACGGCGGCCGTAACTATAACGGTCCTAAGGTAGCGAAATTCCTTGTCGGGTAAGTTCCGACCCGCACGAAAGGTGTAACGACTTGGGCACTGTCTCAACGAGAGACCCGGTGAAATCATACTACCTGTGAAGATGCAGGTTACCCGCGACAGGACGGAAAGACCCCGTGGAGCTTTACTGCAGCCTGATATGGAATTTTGGTATCGCTTGTACAGGATAGGTGGGAGCCTGGGAAGCCGGAGCGCCAGCTTCGGTGGAGGCGGCGGTGGGATACCACCCTGGCGGTATTGAAATTCTAACCCGCACCCCTTAGCGGGGTGGGAGACAGTGTCAGGTGGGCAGTTTGACTGGGGCGGTCGCCTCCCAAAAGGTAACGGAGGCGCCCAAAGGTTCCCTCAGAATGGTTGGAAATCATTCGGAGAGTGCAAAGGCAGAAGGGAGCTTGACTGCGAGACAGACAGGTCGAGCAGGGACGAAAGTCGGGCTTAGTGATCCGGTGGTTCCGCATGGAAGGGCCATCGCTCAACGGATAAAAGCTACCCCGGGGATAACAGGCTGATCTCCCCCAAGAGTCCACATCGACGGGGAGGTTTGGCACCTCGATGTCGGCTCATCGCATCCTGGGGCTGTAGTCGGTCCCAAGGGTTGGGCTGTTCGCCCATTAAAGCGGTACGCGAGCTGGGTTCAGAACGTCGTGAGACAGTTCGGTCCCTATCCGTCGCGGGCGCAGGAAATTTGAGAGGAGCTGTCCTTAGTACGAGAGGACCGGGATGGACGCACCGCTGGTGTACCAGTTGTCCCGCCAGGGGCACCGCTGGGTAGCTATGTGCGGAAGGGATAAGCGCTGAAAGCATCTAAGCGTGAAGCCCCCCTCAAGATGAGATTTCCCATCGCGTCAAGCGAGTAAGATCCCTCGAAGATGACGAGGTCGATAGGTCCGAGGTGGAAGCGTGGCGACACGTGGAGCTGACGGATACTAATCGATCGAGGGCTTAACCACGAACAACGGAGAATGCCGCCTGGC
>ERZ1673777.66-NODE-67-length-3585-cov-29.572805_pt1 | contig 3585 bp, 4 predicted proteins | sample MGYA00580138_ERZ1673777 | MGnify/ENA primary metagenome ERZ1673777 (study PRJEB41219, sample SAMN04549618) | soil metagenome | isolation source: soil | place: USA: South Carolina, Cape Romain NWR | collected 2009-05-18 ... | reverse complement strand
AAGCCTATGTATTTTTTACTGCAATTCTCTGCATTTTTTGCTTGCAAAAAACAAAGTGATAAATAAATATGAAGAATAGATATATATCTATACCAGATAAGGAGGGAAATATACCATGTCAACGTATATGTATACTTTTATTACTCACTTTTTACTATCCTTTAGTACGGCAAGTATTGTAACTTTTTTATATCTAAATTACAGAGATTGCAAAGAAAAAGAAATAAGATGGGAAGATTTTGAATTAAAATTGGAAAAACTGAAAGAAACAGATCCAGAACTTTATAAGCTAATAAAAAAATATTAAAAATTAAATAACTTACATTATAAGAATAAGATGTAACCAACCACAATAAAGGAAATGTTTGAAAGCAATTGAATAATCCACCATAAAATTGAAATAGCCTCCTTTTTTAGGTGTTGGAATTTCATTAATTTTGCTTATACTTATATTTTTATTAATACAAGGACGGTGACTTCTATTGGCTTCGACATCAAGAGAACGTCAAAAACACGAAAAACGATTGGAAGAACAACTAAAAGACATGCCCTTCTACGTTGTGGAGTATGTACGGGATAAGAAACGAGCCCGTTTCTCCCCCTCTACCCTGCTCGTATATGTGCATGACTTTAGACATTTCTTCCAGTGGTTAATCACCGAAGGAATAGCCAAATGCGAACAAATTAAGGACATCCCGCTTGAAACGTTGGAAAACTTGCGTAAAAAAGATGTAGAGTTTTATATTGACTATCTTACTGACGAGCCGTATGAGGTACGTAAAAACGTATTTAAAAAACGCACTCATGATAGTGTGCTTCGTTCCATTCACGCGCTCAAGTCTCTTTTCAATTATCTAACGACGGAAACTGAAGATGAAAATGGTGAATGCTACTTCTATCGTAACGTGTTCGCAAAGATCGAGACTCATAAAGAAAAGGAAACCGCAAACCGGCGCGCCAAAAAAATTAGCAGCGTACTCTTGAAAGGCCCAGAAATTAAAGAATTTCTTGATTTTCTAAAATACGAATATGAAAAACTTTTAAACTCTCATCAAAGGAGATGTTTCCTGCGGGATAAGGAGCGGGATATTGCAATTATATCTCTTATGCTTGGAAGCGGCGCTCGGGTTGATGAAATAGCAAATCTGACGCTGGAGGATATCGATTTTAAGAAGGCTCAAATTGATATTGTCCGCAAAGGAAATAAGCAAGATACAATCAATGTTCTCCCCTCCTCTCTTGAAGATTTAAAGAATTATTTAGATGTTCGTAAGGAACGTTATAAAGCAACGGATGAAGATGTATATGTTTTTCTTTCAAAATACAAAGGCAAAGCGCAACCTATTTCCGTTCGTACTATTCAAAACAATATAAAGAAGTACACACAAGCATTTAGCGGCAAGTCATTAAGTCCACACAAACTGCGTCATACATTTGCAAGTGAATGGTTACGTAGTGGTGGAGAACTTGTACTTCTACGCGATCAACTAGGTCATAATTCAATCGAAACAACGGCTAAATATACGAACTTAGATAATGAAGAAGCAAAAAAAATTATTGACCGAATGGATACCTTGTTGGATAAATAAAAAAACATAGGGAAAGTGGTGAATTTCTTGCGCGGATATTTACTTGTCCAACAAAAGGAAAAATCCCATTGCTTTCACTACCCATATCTCATGGAAACAATGCCGGAACCGCAAAGACAATCTTTATTAAAAAAATGGCATCAGCAAAAAAATGAGATAGCCTTGGTTTGCACCTGTAATCCACCTCACAAAATATCTATGACAGTAGCATATTACGAGGAATTTGACAAATTTTCGCTACGCACATACCCTTCTCAAAAACACTTACATAGTAAATGGTGTTTTTTCTATGGTGGCACTTATAACAAAAAAAACAACCATGAATCTAGTTGGGAAGAAATGGATAACGGAAACATTTCGGTTAAACTATTTGAAAAAGATTTTAAAAACCAAAAGCATCAGAAAAATGAAGATGTACAAAAAACTAAAATACACCAGAATTTGAGTTCCTCGTTGCATGATAGCGGTACATCTAAGGGAAAACTTACACTCTATGAATTTTCCCGTAGATTATTAATTAAATCTTGGGATGACTTTATATTTTTTAAAGGCCGAAACCACTACCCGACACTGGTAGATGTCTATGATCAGTTAGTTCGTTACACAATAAAAAAAGTCATGATTAATCGGGTAGTTTCACTGGATCAGCTTATGTATTTCAAAGGTAAAGTAGGGAAAATCTATATTATCGAAAAGCAACATAATTTTAAATTCTTTCCCTACTTTCTGCTTAAATACGTAAAGCATGAGAATAAGGACAAAAATGTAGCGCAGCTCTTCTTGCAAAATCCCTTAACGTCTGAAGAAGTCGTATTCGATGTGGATCGTATACTAATCGAGGAATGCTTCAAAAAAACAATAGTCAAAGATGGTCCATATATGATAGGTGGCTTTGTCAGAAGTGGTGGATACGAAAAAAATCCGATTGTTCACCAAATTGCTGTCATTCCAATCAATGAACATGGTGTCGTGGTTGAAAGTTCGTATGAGCGTCGCTTTTACGACAAAGTGTGTGAGGAAAAAAGATTGGTTCAACGCATTTATGATACCAAATATCACCCGAAATGGAATGGGATTAAGCCAGATGGATTGTTTATCGACACGTCCCCTCACACTGTTGTTGAGATTTTTGGAATATCTGAAAGCATGGAATACTATCACGAGGCACGAAAGTTGAAAATCGAACATTTTAGCCGACTACAACCGCACTATGCGTTTTGGTATTGGGATGCTTACAAACGAAATGATATTCCTGCTTTCCCCCTTTCTAAAAAATAATTGATGGCCGCCTATAAAAGTGTAGACTTTTTATGGATTCCACTAATTTTTATATATTCTAAACATGTTATTATAACCATCGTTTTTGGTGGGATTGCATTACTATTCGGCGGTTCCCTTTCAGTAAGATAAAAAGAAAGCAGAAATGGTAGAAACATTGAGCTTGAGAGCTGTGAAGAAAGCACGTGGAGAATGGCATAATTACATAATTAAGTTGGGGATATTCATGAATACTAGAAGTGACACGTTAAAATTGATTGGAATAATCAGTATGGTTATTGACCATGTAGGATATATCTTTTTTCCAGATGCACAGATATTTCGATGGATAGGGAGAATTGCTTTTCCCATCTTTGCTTATCATACAGCAATAGCTACACGTTATACATCAGATATGCATGCTTATCAACGAAGATTGTTTAAGTTTGCACTGATCTCTCAAATCCCGTATACATTAGCATTCCAAAATTATACAGCAAACGTCCTATTTACTCTTTTGTTTGCAAATTTGTTCATAAAAAATACCTTGCAAAGAAATTACGGAAACGTAGTAGTAATAATTCTTACTTCTTTATTTATTCCTATGGATTACGGGTTATATGGCATATTACTTACTTTTATTTTTTACCACTTTCGTAAAGATTCTATAAGAACGCTTACATTTATATACATGCTCATTGAAAAGTTAACCTTCGCATAAGTGGTGCCCACTCCGGTT
>ERZ1673777.65-NODE-66-length-3669-cov-29.208080_pt1 | contig 3669 bp, 6 predicted proteins | sample MGYA00580138_ERZ1673777 | MGnify/ENA primary metagenome ERZ1673777 (study PRJEB41219, sample SAMN04549618) | soil metagenome | isolation source: soil | place: USA: South Carolina, Cape Romain NWR | collected 2009-05-18 ... | reverse complement strand
AACGCCTGGGGTGTGCAGCGAGAAGTTAACTTTTCAAGGTGCATCTATCTAGTTTCAGAAAGATCAAGCTCCCCATTTTCTGATACATTTGCCATCGGCAAGAATGTAACTGGAAGTTCTTTATCAATATTTTCGATTTCCTTTTTTGAAGGATTCACATCACACAATTCACTTAAAGGTACCTTTTCCCCTTTTAAGTTTCCGAACATCTCCAAAAACACACTTTGCGTTAACTGGTCTAACGCTTCAATTTGGGCTTTTCGTTTGTCGATGAGTTCTTGGGCTTTATCGAGAATATAAATAATTTTGCGCTGAATATCCAAAGGTGGAATATATAGCGAGATAGATTTTAAAAATGTAGCTGGTACTCTTTTTTGTCCTGCACTACCTGTCATATTTTGTTCTGCTAGTTTTCTAAATCGGTCTTGACTAATAAAATAGAATAAATATTTCGGAATTACGGATTCCTTTGGACGTATAACATGAAATTCAGTTGAACCAAATCCAATCCCATTCTTTAAATTAGTGGCGATTGCTCTTTTACCGTTTTCCATACATGGTGTTATTTTAGCCAACAATATATCGTTTTCAACAAAAGAAGTGTATCCTTTTTTTACTTCATCAAATTGCTTTACTTGATAATCTATAATCCTGCCCTCTTCAGAAACTGACTGCATAGGTATAAAACTCACTTCAGTTGAAGGCTCTAGATTTTCAAAGCTTGTTTTGGGATTAATATCTGCAATATCGGTCAGTTTAACTTTCTTATACGTTCCCATTGTCAATCTAGCATCCCCTCTAGAATTTTAATCCCCTCTACAATTTCTTCCTCTAAAGATTTAATTTTTGAAAGGATTACTGCAGGATGTTCATACTCCGCTTCTTCATACTCAATTTCTTTATATTTGTTAATCGAAAGGTCATAGTCGTTTTCACGAATTTCTTCTACCGGCACAAAGAACGACTGCTCCGTGCGCTTCCGTTCTTTTTCTGCTTCACGGTTATGGAAGCGCGCAATGATGTCCGGAATATCGTTTTCTTCAATCGGCGTGCGCTTGTCGTCCAACGAGTAGCCATCGGCTTTCATGTCGTAAAACCAGACGTGATCTGTTCCGCCGATGCCTGTTTTCGTAAAAATCATAACCGCTGTTGAAACGCCGGCGTATGGTTTAAATACGCCGCTTGGCATGGAAATAATTGCTTCTAATTTATGATTTTCCACAATTTCTTTGCGGATATCTTTATGCGCCTTCGAGCTGCCGAACAATACCCCATCTGGCACGATGCAGGCACAGCGTCCGCCCGTTTTTAAGATGCGCAGGAATAAGGCCAAGAATAAAAGCTCTGTCTTCTTTGTTTTAACGACTCTTAATAAGTCGCTGGAAACGGCTTCGTAATCCAACGAGCCTTTAAACGGCGGATTGGCAAGGACAAGGGTGTATTTGTCCTTATCTTTGTTTTGTTCCGACAAGGAGTCGCGATATTCGATATTCGGATTTTCAATGCCGTGAAGCATCATGTTCATCGCACCGATGCGCAACATCGTGCGGTCCATGTCAAAGCCGTAGAACATATGGTTATTAAAATGCTCTTTTAAACTTTGCACTAAAAATAAGTCGCTGCGATGTTTGCGCAAATATTCGCCCGCTGCGACTAAAAACCCTGCGGAACCGGCGGCCGGATCGACAATAATATCTTCCGGTGTTGGTTTGACTAACTCTACCATCATCTTGATAATATGGCGCGGCGTGCGGAATTGGCCGTTTGTGCCTGCAGTCGCGATTTTGGATAACAAATATTCATATAAATCCCCTTGTAAATCACGGTCTTTCAGCGGGAGCTTATCAATGCCGTCCACAATTTTGGAAAGCATTTGCGGCGTAGGAATCATAAAAATTGCATCGCTCATATACTTGGCATATGCGGAATTTTTATTGCCATGCAAGCTTTTAATAAAAGGAAACACTTCCTTAGATACAATTTCATACATTTGGGAAGCTTCTAGATTTTTAAACTTGCTCCAACGCAAGTGTTGTTTATCTTCAGGAAAGATTCGTTCAAACTCAATTCCTAATAAAGTAGCCTCTTGTTCTCTTTGGGTTTCAGCTTCATCGAGGCCTTTAATAAATAAAAGGTATGTAAATTGTTCAATGACCGTCAGCGGGTTCGTAATTCCGCCCGTCCAAAATGTTTCCCATATTTTATCGACTTTATTCTTTAATTCTCCAGTAATCATATAACTGCCTCCTTATTATTTCCGAATTTAATTATACATTGTTCTATCAGCATTAAAAACTCCAATATAATGAAATTAAACCTGCTGTCAAAATTAAGTTCGTCATTGTGTAAAAAAAGAAAATAGAAAAAAGCCATGTTGCTCCCTCTTTGTATAGAATAAACAGCAAACATAAAGAGGAAAGTAACAGTGGCTCTATGTCATATTACTATAAATTATTAATTTTGGTATGAGTTATGACCAGAGATGAGGGATTAACCAATTCGCCGGAACCAATCCTGAATCAAATCCTCGAGGCGCAAGCAGAAGAGTAGCTAGAGATGCACCTTATGAACACATAGAAAAACGAAAAGGTGGTTGAAACGATTCGTTCCGCGTCAGTTGACGACCCGAGTGGAGACGGTTAACCTTGTACATCATCCACTCGCAAGAAATGGAGAGCTCTCCACCGCCGCACCAAAGTACATACAGGATGCTTTGCTTGAGAAGATTCGCAGGATTCCTCATGATCCAAACATGCAAACGGACCGGCTACTGTTGGAATTGAATTAAATAGAAGGAATTTTAATAATATTAGGACTTAGTAAAAAATAGATGTATGAATACAGTACCTAAGATGCTTAATTAACTTTTTATTTTTGTCTATTTACCGGGACCACTTTAGTTAGCAACTTTCTTTTAAATATCTTTTTTCTTTTAAAGCACTCATTATAACTTCAATAACTGCTTTCATTACTTCAAAAGTTGCCTTTTCAATCATCTAAACTTCTCGTTCTGACTTTTTTTATCTTAGAATCAACAATTTCTATAAGTTCATTATCTGTAATTCGAGATTTTTCCATTTTTCATCCCCTCGTTTTTTTAAATATAATAACACTTTCCACACTTTTAGTATTTGCTCTATACTTTCTGATTTTTGGATTTATTTCTGCCATTGAAACTTTTGATTCAAAATCCTCTTTACAACATTGAGTCCATCCTAAACCTTTTGTCATTTCAATTATAATTTGTGATAAGTTAACATGTACATCTTTATAATTATGAGTCTTGAACAACAAAGACACCATATCCATTTCGCTTCAACACACGATTAATTTCTACAATCGACTTATAAATTGAATCAAAATATTGTAAATATGTTTTGTAATAATAAGTTTTTGATGCTTTGGAATTATGATTATTTATTTTTGATAATGTTTCAAGGCATGTTTTTCCCCAATTGCTATTTAATGTTGGAATATTTTCATTAATAACAGGTGATCCAATCATTCTTTTCCTTAATTTCTTCATTTCCTCAATTGGACATCCTATAAGAGCTAATTCTAAACTAGTTAAAACAGCATAATCAATTCTTGTACAATATGGAGGTGAGGTAATAACTGTTTATTGCAAAATAAAAATACAGAGTTCTGCAAGGAAAACGTGCAGAGCTT
>ERZ1673777.64-NODE-65-length-5072-cov-34.223440_pt1 | contig 5072 bp, 3 predicted proteins | sample MGYA00580138_ERZ1673777 | MGnify/ENA primary metagenome ERZ1673777 (study PRJEB41219, sample SAMN04549618) | soil metagenome | isolation source: soil | place: USA: South Carolina, Cape Romain NWR | collected 2009-05-18 ... | reverse complement strand
GAAGGAATGTGCAAAAAAATGGCTCTTTTGTTCCGAAATAAAGTGATAATTTACAGAACAGTTCCGTAGAGAACTCCCCATCTCTTGTCCGTGGAACGCGCAAGGTCAACCGTCCCACCCGGGTCGTCAGCTGGCGTGGATACGAACCGTTTCGATAGCCTTTTCGTTCTTCCGTTCGTTCATAACGGCGAGCTCCCAGCTGTTCTTCTACTTGTGCCTCGAGGATTTGATTGAGGACTTGTTCCAATAGCTTAGCTAATCCCTCATCTCTGGTGAATAACCCGTGCAAAAGTTCATCATTTAGGGTAATATGATATTGAGCCATGGTTGCATTCCTCCTTATGTTTGGTGTTTTTGGTCCACTGTTTATTCTACCAAAGGGGAAGCAACATGGCTCTTTTTCTATTTCCCTTTTTACACAATTATATGGACTTAACTGAAATAAACGTTGTTTCGTTGATTTGTTGTTTTATTTTTTAGTTGATTTATTCACTAGTTTATTGAAATGTTACTTGATTTATTCTTTTGTTCGTTGGTTGGTGGATCCAACACAGCGATGCGATGATCTGTTTCCTGGCATTTTGCTACGTATAGCTATGGACGTTATCATAACTGTTCATATACTGCAGTTTTAAGTTTTTGTCTCTCAGCACTTGTGGGAAGTAGAAAAAGCCATTCATGAATACATTCAATTTTATTAATGAAGAACGATTCAAAAAAATAAACAACCTTTCTCCGATGGAATATCCGGAGAAAGGTTGATACTTGCTTTTATTCTTTCTACTTGACACGGGTAAGATCACTTCTTCCTAGATTTTTCCTAGTTGAAGGCTGAATAGGTTACAATTTTGCTTTTCCATACTTAACACGCCCATTTTTTTAGACGTGGTAGTGTGGTGATATCTGTATGTTTAGGCCTGATGGGTTACTTACCATCAGTTTAAGTTTTTTGTACCAGAATCATATTACCATTTTTTGTATGGAAGAAACTTCCCATCAAAAGTAACAATTACTCTATCCCCATTAGGATCTTCTTTCTTTTGTATATCCATTCTAAAGTCAATCGCACTCATAATTCCTTCCCCAAACATTTCTTGAATTACCTCTTTTAAAGTTGTTCCGTATACTTGAATAATTTCATAGAATCGATAAATTAATGGATCAACAGGAATAGCAGTATCTAATGATCCTTTTAATGGAAATTGTTGCAATACAAAAGCAATATCGCTATCTAAGTCAAGAAGGTTTACTAGTTTTGTAGCTTCATCTTCACTCATTGAAGCCTGTCCCAGTATAGCTGCTGCAACCCATGTTTTATCTCTTCCAATTTCCTCGCCAATTTGTTGATAAGTTAATCCTTTTAACTTTTTAGCTCTTAAAATTAAATCCGTTACTTCTTTTCGATTCAGCATTTTCTGCTTTTCTAAAACTTGACTCATACTTACAACACCCTTTCAATTAAGCTTGTTTTATTTTTGAATTACTAGGATTTTCAAAACTCATTTTTTCTTTACTTGTAATGTTCGTTTTCTTTTTATGAGTAACATAAAATGCTAATCCAGCTAAAAAAATCCACTAGTTAAGTTTCCGAACGTTACTGGTAGTTGATTCCATAACCACCAATCAGAAAAAGATACATTTGCACCTAGCATCATCCCAGCAGGAATAACAAACATATTTACAACTGCATGTTCGAACCCTTGTCCAAAAAATATCAGTATAGGTAACCACATTGCAGCGATTTTTCCAGTTGTTGATTGGGATGTCATTGCCATAACAGCTCCTAACGCAACCATCCAATTACACAAGATCGCTTTAATAAAAGCTGTAAAAACCCCATCCATACCCATACTTTTATACGCAATGGTTTTGAATTCTGCGACTTTAATTAGCTCCTCGATCATTGGATTTTCATTTGTATGCCCGAAGTTTGTAATAGCTAAAACAAATAGTAAAGCATAGAAAATACTTCCTATTAAGTGACCAACTATTACCCAAAACCAGTTTAAAAACATGTTGTTTATTTTGACTTTACCGCTAAAAAGAGCTGTTGGTATTAGTGCAAAGTTTCCTGTCACAAGTTCTAACCCTAGTAAAATGACCATTACAAATCCTACAGGGAATATCAAAGCACCTACAATAGGAAGTTGAGTTTGAAGTGATGCCGTGAAAGCTAAAGTCGTTGCATAGCCAAGAAAAACTCCTGCCAATGCTCCTCTTAACAATAAATCTTTTACAGGAAGCTTTGCTTTGGCTTGACCAGCTTTTATCATATTCTCAACAACATCTTCTGGTGAAACATAACTCATTTTTCCCTTCCTTTCTACATATTTTAGAACTTTTTTAGCACTTCTTAATCTACAATTTATATATTTTTTTACTTTATCACCATTATTTTGTTATAATTCCTAACATAGTTTTTGAATCGTACAACATGTTGCAAAACGTATAACGAATACATCAATGCACATAAAAAATCCACTACCTTGTAAATCATATACAGTGACCAAAAAAATCAAGGGGTGAATACAATCATGATTTCCAATTTAAACAGTGAACATGCATGGTTTTTATGAAATTGATCCGATTTTAGAAACATGATTTCGGTATATCGACTCGCTATTGTTGCTAGAAACACCGTATGTGACAGGAAGGCCGCCGGTATCGAAAAAAATCATTGTTGAAATGTTTCTTTTTGAAAGTCTATTTTTGATTTCTTGCGAAAATTAGTGTGCATCCTGCTAAGTTTTCACTGTTTTCAACGAGATTGCGGGCTTCGGGAAGTTCCTCCTCTCCCTACGCTTTCCCGGATGACGAAGTAGTTTTGAGAACAAGACTTCCCTGTTTTTCATGCACAACTGCTCAAAGATTGAGAAGTACGGTATCCCCAAATCGCGTGAATCGACAGCACGGGCCTTTGAAACAGTCTTTACGATTCGCAGACAAGCGGGGAGTGCCCATCTAGTATCACTAAAGGATATAAACTCCAGCTCTACATTACTGCTGAGGGAATCATCTTAGGAGGATCCGGTCGTATTGCCAAAGGCAAGGAGGCGGCCAGCCGAGAAGACCGGTGCGGGCTTTATTATGTGATGAATCACCTGATTGCAGGTGGGATATAAATCTTGTTAGGAATAAAAGAAGAAATAAACGTTGGTTCTTTTATTCGTTTGTTTATTGATTAATTTATTCAATGCCACAAATCTTTATTGTTTTATTGAATACTTTATTCGTTTCTTGAAAGCTTCCCGCAGCGATGCAATGAGCGGCTGCCTGAAGTTGCTTCGCATGGCTGCGGAATGAGTCTGCTTGCGCAACTTCTTCCTTGAACGGACCAAGCGCCGGGCTTCGGAGGCTCCAGCCGGATTGCCGCAGGCAAGGAGGCGGCCGGCCGGGAAGACCGGCGCGGGCTTGCAATTAATCCTTATACTTTTTCAAACGTTCTTCAAGCTCGCGGCGTATCTGTTCAATATCCTCTTCGTCTGTATCTCGAGTTTGGCTGCTTTCAGCCAGTTTCTTTTGATAATCCTCGAGCCAATCCGGTACGGCCTCTCCTCGAACGACTCTGACGTTTTTATTTACAACCACCTCATTATGATCCGAACCTATGCGGACCCGCTCAAGTTTTTCATTCAAGAGGTAAGTTAGGAAGGCGATTGGCTCGCGAATGTCTCCGCGCTGCAGGATTTCCCTGGTTGTCTTAATCATTTCATCCAGCCAATTTTCGCCGAACACCTTTTGCGCCAGAAGAGCGATTTTTGTAAACTGTTTTTCCGTTATGTACCGATCATATGCTTGTAAAACAGCTAAAAACTTTAGATACTGATCAGCAGCATTGTTTTCGGTTTTTTCTTCGATTGGAACAACCACTTGATCAATGGTTGATTTTTCCTGTATATAAAACCGAAGGGCCATGACCTTCCGCTTTTTTCTCACTTCCTGATACTTAAACCATATATCCGTTTTCTCCAAAATCTCCTGTTGCGCCGGTGTAAGCACTCTTTTCTTGAAATTGTGATACTGATGATACTTATCTGCTGCCCCGACCATCATCCGCAGATCATCAAGTGTAATCTCTACTTCCTTCATGTACTGCCACCGTTTTAAAAGCTCATACATACGTATCGAATAGGAACTCTTTAACTCCATGACATTTTTCAAACGGTAAGTCGTAAATTCCCTCTTAAGCTGCAAAAGATACGGTTTCAGCCGAGGATCAAATGATAGACTAACAAATCCGGAACGCTCGTCGTATTCAACGTATGAAACCCAGCTCAACTGTTTGAGTTTCTGGCCTTCTCTAATTTCGAGCACTTTCCTCATCAAATTTTTGGTGATCTCTCTCAGCTCAGTATATTTGGGGCTGCCCCGGTATCCCAACATCTCCGAAAATTCCTGTATCGGCAGTCTATACATCTTAAAATCATCGTCATCCTTGTGAATCTGGCTGATCAGATACAAAATAATCTTCTGTTCTAAAGTAGACAGTTTATAATTGGCCTCAATCAGCGCGTTCGATTTTGTTACCGCTTTATTATATTGCTGGATGTCCAGCACCTGCATTCTCTTATCCCCCATTTACTAAAATAAGCCAACAGGCTTTGACACCATTGTACAAAAAAAATCAGCGCCTTAAAAAGTACATTTTTTTATTTATGTACTCGTAACACCAAAAATGTACGCTTTATAAGATAAAGCGTACATTTATTTTTTTATGTACTATTTAAACACCAAAAGTGTACGCTTAACACCAGAAATGTACGTTTAAATAACCAAAAACGTACGCGATAAACACCAAAAGTGTACGCTTAACACCAGAAATGTACGCGTAAGTAACCAAAAACGTACGCGATAAACACCAAAAGTGTACGCTTAACACCAGAAATGTACGCGTAAGTAACCAAAAATGTACGTGATAAACACCAAAAATGTACGCGTTAAGTATGTCAAACCCTTGATATATCAAGGATCTACATGCACTTAAATATAAAAAAGGTTTAAATATATAAAACATAAAATACCCGTGGTGCTAGTTGAGCGTCAACGCTCCACTAGCCCAAGAACAACGAGAG
>ERZ1673777.63-NODE-64-length-5160-cov-28.700490_pt1 | contig 5160 bp, 5 predicted proteins | sample MGYA00580138_ERZ1673777 | MGnify/ENA primary metagenome ERZ1673777 (study PRJEB41219, sample SAMN04549618) | soil metagenome | isolation source: soil | place: USA: South Carolina, Cape Romain NWR | collected 2009-05-18 ... | reverse complement strand
CCGCTCACCCACATGCGGGGTGCCGGACCGCCGACTCCTGCCAAGGCTGGCTGCGATCCCTGTAGGACAGAGCCAACATTTTCGAGAAAGTTCTCCCATTGATGTTTGAACGACCGGATTGTTTCGGTGATTGGCCCTTTGATGACTTGGTGATAGATCGTTTGGAAAGCCCCTTTGATTTTATCAACATTCAGGACGTTTTTCGTTTTCGAAATCCATTTCGAAACATCCGCTGCTATCCCGGCCGCTTTCGCTCCTTTCACCGCGGCTTTACCGGCAACCCCCGCTCCTTTGGCTGGAGGAATGATGGACAACAATAACATTCCTCCCGCAAACAGGCGATCTCCAAATGAAAGACGTTCCCCTGTCACCGGGTCGTATTCTCCAAACACCCGCTGCAAGTCATACCAGCCAAGAAGCTCTAGACCGAATTCTTTCATGTTGTCGGCAAGCGTTTGGTCTGCCTGTCTTATTGCCGCTGCCGTCCGATACAGCAGTTCCTCCGCTTCATTCAGCTTTTCTTCATAGCGCCGGAGCCAATGAAGCAGTTCGTCTGTAAGCTCCTGAATAGCGGCAGAGCCGATGCCCGGAATCTCCATCACTAAAGAGGGCAGTTCCCAGGAAAGTGAGGTTCGCGCACGGGAGCAGCCGTCTTCGGCATCGGGGACATGTTCGGCTACGGCTTCCAGCTCTTCCGGCTTGACTCGAATCATCGTCATTATAGTTTCACTATCTTTCGCTAAATTTAGGCGATTTCCTTTCTCATTTCATAAAAAAAGTACCTGCACAGGGTAAATATGAAGATTGGCTCAGTTTCAGAAAACGGACCCAAAATAATTTGAAAAAAAATATCCGAAATTAATATGCTAATTTACAATTAGGGTAATATTTTGTTAGTAACGAAGAAAGTGGCTTATTCGGCACTGGGTATCCCCCGCCAAAAAAGAAACCTTGAAAGGCATAAAACCCATCAAGGCTGAAAATAGAAGTAATCTAATAACTAATGATAATGTTTTGCTGAATATTGATTGACCAAGTTAAGAGATTCTAATACTTATTCTAAGGGTCCCATAAATTGGGTGATTAAATAAATATGCTCAATCAGTTTAACCTTTTTCAAGTTCTCTACTTTTTCTGGCCCACCTAATCCAAGAAGAGGTACATAGCCAAAACATTCATCAAACTCTGGTTCCCCATATCTCTTAACCGCCTCTGGATAAGGAAACCAATTTAATTCCTCATCTAAAAAGGCCTCATCGTTTAAATCCTCAAAGAAAAAATCAAATCCAGCTGAAATAACATGTACCTCATTTTTTCTAAAGTTCAACAGGTTTAAATATCTCCCCTTTTCCCAAACGATTATATCTCCCATTGATGTAGCGAACAACGGAATGGCTTCTTGATATCGTAATATATACGTCTTCTAAAAGATCTTGAAATTTATCAGGATTAACTATTTTTAGATAACATTGTAAAATACTACCAAAACCGTATTGTTTCCAAATGTCAACAACTTCTGAAGGAATTCTTTCTTTATACTTCTCAACTGTTGATATGGGGACTTTCTCTTCTAATTTAAAACGATTAAATACATTTTGTGTATCTCCCATTAATAAATCACCTCAATATTAAAAGGGAAACTCTCTTTCTTCTTGAGTCATTGTTTTCGCAATATCTCTAATTTGTTTATCTAAATCTTTCATCCTAGATTTCCATTGAGAACCAATTGAGGAGTTTATTTTCTTATTTCCCATTTCACCAATATGGCGGAGGACCACTTTACAAAACAAACTTTTTCATGCGGGGAACGATTACGGTGAAGAGGATGATCAGAAAGACCAAAATGAAAAAGCGGAACAGCCATGGCAAAAACGATGATAATATTCGTTCCGTCTCATCCTATTGTTGACGAGACGGAACCGATTGTGTTTACTGCATATTACGCTTACGAGAGAAAAATAGCTGCATAAACAAGAGCCTTTCTCTCTGTTTAACGTATCCGTTTCCGTGACATAACACCAATTTAAAAAGTTGAGTTCTTAAATTTATGGCACTCTATCACAATAAAACGTACCTTACTCTCTAAAATTCGTTACAACACTTTAACTTTGATTTAAGTTATGCAAAATAGTACGTATGAACCAAGTAAGTCTATCACTGTTCATTTTCCTCATAGCATGTTTTCTAACAAACTCTTGAATATCATCCCAATGATCAAGTTGAAGAATTTGTTCTAACTCTTGCTGAAGTTTTTGTCGATATTTACTCTCTTCAGTTAAACGAAATTCTTTGACTAGTGTTTCTAATTCTTCATAGTTAGCACTGGGGTTAAAATAACATTCAAGAAAATATTTAAAAGTATCGTACTTCAGGTCCTCGTTCAATGATATCACCCTTTATTTTTATTTAACAATAGGAAATGCAGTTAATATTCTGAATCCTAGCTCCTGTGTTGAATCCCTAATCAATACTACTCTAGAATTGGTTAGGTTATAAACGACATGTTTTTTATCTCTAAGAACCCCTTTTCCTATTGGATGATTGTGTGATACATCGAATATTTTTCTTCCCGTATCGATTCATTTAGCCATTTAGCAATATCATCGGCATTCTTGCGCAAGTTTTCCTGAATAGCTTTAATGGCTATCTGCTTATTGGTAAACGTAGTAGCTGCTTCTACATCTTCTTGAATGGCTCTTTTAATGAGTTCTTCATTTGTTTTTGACACATGTCTATCTAAAGTATGTCCGCCAGCAGCTTCCATCCTATCAAGAAAATCAACATCGATCTTCCGTATTAAATCTGGATCTGCTTTGCCTATACCCTTACTAGCTCCCGTTCTGCCGACGATATTCATCATCGTTCCTTTGGCTTCCCTCTCACCCCCGCTCACCCACATGCGGGGTGCCGGACCGCCGACTCCTGCCAAGGCTGGCTGCGATCCCTGTAGGACAGAGCCAACATTTTCGAGAAAGTTCTCCCATTGATGTTTGAACGACCGGATTGTTTCGGTGATTGGCCCTTTGATGACTTGGTGATAGATCGTTTGGAAAGCCCCTTTGATTTTATCAACATTCAGGACGTTTTTCGTTTTCGAAATCCATTTCGAAACATCCGCTGCTATCCCGGCCGCTTTCGCTCCTTTCACCGCGGCTTTACCGGCAACCCCCGCTCCTTTGGCTGGAGGAATGATGGACAACAATAACATTCCTCCCGCAAACAGGCGATCTCCAAATGAAAGACGTTCCCCTGTCACCGGGTCGTATTCTCCAAACACCCGCTGCAAGTCATACCAGCCAAGAAGCTCTAGACCGAATTCTTTCATGTTGTCGGCAAGCGTTTGGTCTGCCTGTCTTATTGCCGCTGCCGTCCGATACAGCAGTTCCTCCGCTTCATTCAGCTTTTCTTCATAGCGCCGGAGCCAATGAAGCAGTTCGTCTGTAAGCTCCTGAATAGCGGCAGAGCCGATGCCCGGAATCTCCATCACTAAAGAGGGCAGTTCCCAGGAAAGTGAGGTTCGCGCACGGGAGCAGCCGTCTTCGGCATCGGGGACATGTTCGGCTACGGCTTCCAGCTCTTCCGGCTTGACTCGAATCATCGTCATTATAGTTTCACTATCTTTCGCTAAATTTAGGCGATTTCCTTTCTCATTTCATAAAAAAAGTACCTGCACAGGGTAAATATGAAGATTGGCTCAGTTTCAGAAAACGGACCCAAAATAATTTGAAAAAAAATATCCGAAATTAATATGCTAATTTAAATTAGGGTTATATTTGTTAGTAACGGAGAAAGTGGCTTATTCGGCACTGGGTATCCTCCACCAAAAAAGAAACCTTGAAAGGCTTATAGCCAATCAAGGTTTTATTTCTGACTTTTGTTCAAGAATGATTTCTTTGCATAATATCTTTACCCAAGGATTTGTATAATCAAAAGTATAGATGTTAATTTGATGTAAGCCATTATTAGTATGCTGGTTACTATCCTCCCTTTCAAATAATACTATAGTAAACCAACTATCAAAGTTAATCCCTTCTTTTGACAGTTGTATAAACTCATTTGGCATATTAAATTCTACTTTTAGACAATCTTTAAAAACAAGTGTTAATTCCCTAGTTTCACTCTTACCGTCTTGTATATCCCAATAATAATCTAAACTGATTGATAAGTCTGTTAGATTATTAACCCATTTAACATCCGTTACTATACTATCAGTAAAATCAAAAAAGTTCTCAATTTCTTCAATGTTACTAGCAATTATCAATTAAACCACCTACTTTCCAAAATAAAAGTGCGTTAAATCTCTTAACTCTTGTCTAGTGGCATTTGAAGGGAATTTACCATTTTTGTCTAAATAGTTTCCATCTTTATTTTGAACCCTAAAATATGGTCTTCCTTGACCAGGAGTTGCATGAATACGTATTTTTATACCAGTTGTTGAGTCTGTAAATATCGTCGCAGGTCCACTCTTTTTGCCACCAGGTTGAATTTCTTTTTTCCATCCTTGTCTTTCTAAAATATTTATCAAGTCTTGCGGCGTTAAATTCTTTGCAAGGTCTTCAAAACTTTTATATTCACTTAGAAGATTACCCGCACCCTTACCAACCACCTCATCCCCAGTTTTACCAATCATGTTCATTGTCGTTTCTTTTACTTCTTTTTCGGCTCCGCTCATCCACATGCGGGGTGCCGGGCCGATTCCCACTAAGGCCGGCTGCGGGCCCTGTAGGACAGAGCCAACATTTTTGGGAAGTTGCTCCCATTGATGTTTGAACGACCGGATTGTTTCGGTGATTGGTCCTTTGATGACTTGGTGATAGATCGTTTGTAAGGCCCCTTTGATTTTATTAACATTCAGGACGTTTTTCGTTTTCGAGATCCATTTCGAAACCTCCGCTGCTATCCCGGCCGCTTTCGCTCCTTTGATCGCGGCTTTACCGGCGACGCCTGCTCCTTTGGCTGGAGGGATGATGGTCAATAATAACATTCCCCCCGCAAACAGACGGTCTCCTGCCGAAATCCGTTCTCCAGTGATCGGGTCGTATTCTCCAAACACCCGCTGCAAGTCATACCAGCCAAGAAGCTCTAGACCGAATTCTTTCATGTTGTCGGCAAGCGTTTGGTCTGCCTGTCTTATTGCCGCTGCCGTCCGATACAGCAGTT
>ERZ1673777.62-NODE-63-length-5258-cov-20.198732_pt1 | contig 5258 bp, 4 predicted proteins | sample MGYA00580138_ERZ1673777 | MGnify/ENA primary metagenome ERZ1673777 (study PRJEB41219, sample SAMN04549618) | soil metagenome | isolation source: soil | place: USA: South Carolina, Cape Romain NWR | collected 2009-05-18 ... | reverse complement strand
AAGCCTATGTATTTTTTACTGCAATTCTCTGCATTTTTTGCTTGCAAAAAACATCAAGTGTTACTTCTACAATATCAGAACGGGTATTTCTATTTTCGATAACAGCCAACTATCATAAGTTATCATTTAATTTTTCTACTTTTATCCCTAACATAACATTTCCCCCAGTCTTCTGTTACCGTTATAAATATCATACTACTTATTCAACGAATCCCTCATTGGTGGGATAAACTTTTTGTCCCAATACAATTGTCAATATGTTTTCACCACATAATCCGATGAGTCCAAATCTTAAAAAGCTATTTTGACAATCCGACCATTAAGATAAAAGAAGTATCAAAACCGTAAGCAGTACTAAAGTTTCTTAAATCTCCAAAAATTTTCTATAAATATTGATCTTGAAGAACGAGGCATTCAAGCATTGTTTTCATAATGACTGGAATATAAAATAAAAATCTCTACCAACTTTAGTTGTCATGTAAGTCCCTAAATTGTCAGAAAATTAATGACTAATTTAAATTTAATGTGTTATAATTTTTATATATTGTTAATTAAATCAAGAAATGGGAGTGATAAAAATGAAAATTGGTGATTTTGTCTTTCAATCCTCTTCAATTCTTATTATTTTAGTCTCTATCGCATTCGTTTTCCTAGTATTCAGATTTCTATTTAGTAAATCAAAAAAAGAAAAAAATTATTAATATTGAATACATTTACATTTAATAAAAATATTGTATAATACGGTTGAAATTGAAATTAAAAAATAGAGGGGAGAGGAAAAATGAGAAAATTAACCAAATTGCAAATTGTTACCATTAGCTGTTGTATTTAGGCTAGCATTTTCGAGCGCCACCATCACCAAGGCGGAAGCAGTTCAAACTAACAACACAGAACAACACGAAGTCTTAGGGTACACCCAGGAGGACTATGATCTTATTAAGCAAAGACAAATTGAAATGGGGGTTGCACCTGAGAAAGCAGAAGAATTAATCGCTAAATTGAAAAATGGTGAAGTATTGGATGCAGATGTGTTAAGTCCTGAAGACGCTGTAAATACAGTTAAAGTTGTTAATGGAGATACTACTAAAATTACATATTTCTTCCCTGATGGCTCTGCTGCACAAACTGAGTACACAGATCCATCTGTAACAACCAATGTGTCAAAAGGTAGCAAATCAAAAGGCACTATTTTACCACAAAGTATTTCAGGTGGAAGTTGCACGACTGTAACTTATACAACAACATGCAAAAACAGAAAAGTAAGCTATCAACTTGTTACTTATGGATTCTCTTTTTACGCAGACTACACTATAGTAGGTCCTGATTATGACTCAATACAATGGGCTGGCAATTGGAATATTTGGGTTGCTGGAGGCAACTATACTAACCCATCTATGAGAATAATTCGTGCTAGAGAAACAGATAGTGCAAAAGCAGAGGCCAGATTATCAGCAACAATCAACTTACCTAGCGGTCAAGGCTCTATATCGAGAAGTTTATCGTTACTTGTTGGTGACGATAGTGCAACTGATAGATGGAATGCTTACTATTAATAAAATGGGATTTTATACAAAGGGATGACAACGAGTAGTTGCCATCCTTTTGTATTAACTAAACCATGATTTAACAATTGCTAACGCCTGATTGTGGGCTTTAAATGTAAGCTACAAGCCTTTCCTGTTTTTTGGTGTTAAGTGACAAAAAAGTCGTATACTGGGTCTTTTAAAGAGGGTGTCCCATTTTCTGCTTTTGGGACACCCTCTTTTTTAAGGAATATCCTTCCATTCTCTTTTCCAATAAAGGATTATGCCATCTGTCGTTTTCTTGAAAACTTGTGTTCGGCCGCTGTATTCTAAGTTGTGAAATTTCCCTTGTCTCCTAAAAATAAAAAGCTGGACATATATTATTAGTTTGAATAAAATGGAAAATAAGAACATTTACACAACTGAAAAACGCGATTTTTACGGAAGGAGGAGTTCCATACATGGATGCCAAGGCGAAAAAAACGGCTTTACGCGGAATTACATACGGTTTATACATTGTCGGCACAAAAGATGAAAATGGCGCTGCCAATGCTTTTGCGGGAAACTGGCTGACACAAACGTCTTTTAATCCTCCATTGGTAGCGGTTGCAGTGAAAGTAGGCACCCGTTCGCAAGAGCAAATTGCCAAAAGCGGCGTATTTAGCGTCAATATTTTAGAAACGGGCCAAAAGGATATGGTCACTGCTTTCTTTAAATCTTTAGAACCGGAAGGAAATAAGCTGGCAGGGTACGAATTCTACACCGAAGAAACAGGATGCCCGATTTTTAAAGATGCGCTCAGTTTCTTTGAGTGCAAAGTCGTCGAAAAAGTAGAAAAAGGCGATCACTATATTTATGTTGGCGAAGTAATCAACGCGGGTGTGCATCGGGAAGGCGACCCACTGACACTGAAGGAAACCGGATTTTATTACGGGGGGTAATTTGGGGGCTTCTAACGTACCAGCCTGCATAAGTGTTAAGTGACAAAAAAGTTGTATACAGGGCTTTTTAAACGAGGGTGTCCCATTTTTCTGCTTTTGGGACACCCTCTTTTTTAGAGATAAGGCTCTGTTTAAATTTTAATAGTTGATGTTTAGAGGGCAGAAAAAGACCAAAATAAAGGTGCTTACGTTAATTTGGGAAGTGACTTTCTATATTAACTACAGAGAGAGGATAATAAAGATAAAGGGATTCGTAACGATGACTAACCTTTCTTGGTCTCCTCTTAGTTCCACCATCGAGTTACTAGATGTGTTTAATATCGAATAGTTTACGTTTAGCGGTAAAAAGCAACCGGAGTCTTCTTCTTGCCCTTCCTTGCCGTTGTGTCACCTCCCGCCCGCATAGTCGGTATCACGTGTGATTCAAGATCTCCCTTTCGCTGATCGGCCTGTTCGACTCCTGCTTGTTTCTCGAAAATGGGTGTTGCGATGATCCTTCCTGTTCCGTGAAGGTGTTTACAGAGCGTTATGAATGGTTTTCTCCCCACGGCTGTCGAACACTTCGTACAGACCACACTTTACGGCAAATGTTTTTTCTGCCAGCTGCCTCTCTGCACAAAAGGTGGCGCAATCAGTCCATCTTCGTGGCCAGTGTGCCAACGGAAATTGCCAAATATAATTACAATAAGAAAGCTGCGATAAAGGTAATGCTTTTCATCTGTGTTTCGGATTCTAGTAGACATATCAATCTCATGAAGAAACATATTTAAAGTTTTATCGTTGAGCGCGATCCAACCATACCAAAAAGCTATATGGTAGGAATTGTAAAAGTGGATTAGTTTGAGCGGAAAGAGTTTTTTGTCGCGATAACGGCCTCTTCAATATTCAAAATTATTGCATTATAAAATTCGAAGCGCCTTATGAAAAAAATCGATTCTTAGGAAAAAACTCATTTTAAGAAAAGATTCATGGAAAAGAGGAAGGGCTTGATGCATTAATTATTTAGGCTTGAAACAATCCAAGTCTTTTTCTTTTTTCTGCTCAAAAGGGGGCACTTTTTTACAGATTAAATTTAAAGTCTTGGAAGAGATGATTTTTTTAGCAAAAAAAGTCAAGACTTCCTTTTTTAATGTTTAGTACCCTATAAGCAAAGGAGGTGCGGTGCGGACGGTGAATTATCAGCGAATAATACAGAAAGCCATTAATTATATTGAGGATAACTTACACGAATCTCTTACATTAGAAAACATTGCTTCCTATGCTGGTTTCTCGAAATACCATTTCCTTAGAATTTTTCAGAAGGAAACCGGGATAACAGTTGGTGATTACGTGCGGATTAGAAGACTAGCTAGCGCTGCCAGTATGCTGCTTTATACGGATGAGTCAATTATTAACATCGCTTATTATTTTCGATTTGGAACGCAAGAATCTTTTACAAGAGCTTTTAAGAAAGTTTATCATATGCCGCCGGGACAATACCGCCGGATTATGAGTTCAATTATTAATAAAAATGGAGGGAAGAATATGAAACAACAGCAAAAAATAAAAGGCTGGTTTTTGAGCGGAAGCCATCCATTCAATTATGAAATGGGAATTGATACGAAAGAAGTCCATCAAGGAAAATGCTCAGGCTATTTAAAATCCGTAACGGTTCAATCAGCTGATGAATTCGCGACAATGATGCAACAGTTCAAAGCGGAAAAATTTTTAGGGAAACGAGTAAAGCTCTCTGCTTTTGTTAAAACAAAAAATGTGGAAGGTTTTTGCGGTTTATGGATGCGAGTCGATAACGCTTTAAATGATGTGCTTCAATTTGATAACATGAGCGACCGGCCGATTGTAAAAGATACGAATTGGAATTTATACTCCATTGTTCTTGATGTTCCGGAAAACAGCGCCCTTATTTCCTTTGGCGTTCTGCTCTCGGGCAAGGGGCATGTTTGGGTCGATCAATTTAAATTTGAGGAAGTGGATAAAAGTGTGCCTACTACCAATCTCGAAATAGCCTATGATGTTCTCGATGAACCGATAAACCTATCTTTTGAGGAGGAATGATGTTTTCAGTTAGCGAAAATGTCCGCTTGAGGATACTTTTTGTTTGAAAGATAGGCAATACGAATGCTTATAAAGCGATACTTCTCAAATGGGGGTATCGCTATGTTTTTTCTATATAGGTTCAGATTAATTTTCTGACATAACTATCTGTCCAATGCGTTGAAGCACTTTTTCTGGAAATTGAGCGAGGTGCTGCAAGAACGAAACAATCGATTCCCACAGCTCTTTTCGATTGGCATGAAACCGATTGGCAATCACGCTTTCTTTCAGCCAGCCCCAAATCCGTTCGACCAAATTGAAATTCGGCGAATACGGGGGTAAGAATACCACCGTTCTTCGTGCTCATGTACCTTTTTGTTTCTGGTTGTTTAATTGCGCAAAAAATTTCTCTTTCATGACCCGAATTCGACAGTTTGAAGACTATTTTAGGCAAACAAAATTGGAAAATCCTGTTCTATCAACGGTTTGAAAATCACTGCCCTAAAAAACATTGTTAGAAGCGATGAGCCGCCGGGAACAGTATTACCAAGTTTGGGAAAACTTATATGTCAAAGAGATTGCCGTTAGAGATGGAGAGAACACGTCAGCGATGAATTGTGTTTAATGGAACGGACAAAAATATTTGAAAAAAATTGATGGAATATCCTTAATAATCGTAAAAAAATTCCGATATATAGATAAAATAACCCGTGGTGCTAGTTGAGCGTCAACGCTCCACTAGCCCAAGAACAACGAGAGA
>ERZ1673777.60-NODE-60-length-6430-cov-45.170510_pt1 | contig 6430 bp, 4 predicted proteins | sample MGYA00580138_ERZ1673777 | MGnify/ENA primary metagenome ERZ1673777 (study PRJEB41219, sample SAMN04549618) | soil metagenome | isolation source: soil | place: USA: South Carolina, Cape Romain NWR | collected 2009-05-18 ... | reverse complement strand
AGCTCTGCACGTTTTCCTTGCAGAACTCTGTATTTTTATTTTGCAATAAACACACGAAGAGCTGTAAACATATCTACAAGGACTGGAATTAATACATTAACACCGTTTTCTTGTAGCTCGAACGCAGCTTTATAAACTTGGTATAATTCAACGATATTTAATGCTCTGGAATGATGTTTTGGTTTATTAGCATTTACTACTTTTAAAGCTGAGAATGGGTTCCCAGTGATTACTCCTAGTTGGTTATAATATGAGAACATGGATTGCATCGTTCCTTTGTGTTGTTTGATAGATACCGGACTATATCGTTTTCGTTGATCATTTTCCCATTTTTTCACAAATTCGTAATCGATATTTCTAAAAACCGGTTCTAATCCTTGTTTTAACATATAATCTGACATATTAATTACATTTTTTCGATAGCTACGTCTAGTATTCTTCGACCAAGGTTGGCTCTTTTCGAATTCATTAAAGCCTTCAAGAAGTGTAGATTCAGGTGTAATTGTTGTTTTTTTCATCATCTGTTACCTCCGTATAAAATAATTTTGTTTGAAATGCAAAAAACCCCAAGCCAAACACCGCTACTACACGTAGATACACGTATAGCAACGCTGTAAAGCTTGGGGTTTTCCCTTATCCTAAAATATTAAGTTATAAAATTAAATTTTTAATACTAACCTTGTCCATATTCTATCAGATTACGATGAAAAGTCAATAACTATTATAAAAATTTTTTATAGATTCGTTTCTTTTTGATCTAGATATTTTTGCAAATCATCTGTAACCGATATTGTATCCAACGCTCGTTTGATTAAAGCATCAATGAGCCAGTCTTGCTGAACGTTCAATAATAACTTTTGCAAAGCTTTTACCTGAGCCCAAATTGCTTTGGAAGGCTTATATAATTTTGCTTTTTCTCTTTCAACATTCATAAATTCACGAACTTCAAAAAAAAGCTGCTCTAAATTCGACTTATCAACTACTTCTGATTTTGTCTCCTTTCTATGGACATTGTATATTCTGTCACTTAGCCGCTTGTATAGTGCTTTATCGGAAGTGGCAATATACTTACCATTTTCATCTTGAATAATACCGGCATGTCGTAGTTTGTTTTCTACATCTTTAATTCTGATTCCGCTTTGTTCTGAGATCTCTTGCTTTGTTATCCCCGAATTAAGTGCATGGAGTACATCTTTTATAGTTGTGTCTTTTGTTATGTTTAACTTTTCGTTTTGTTTTTCCATGGTTAATCATTAAATCTCCTTTCTGTAAATATTGAATGAATATTAATTTTAAAACATTATATCTTTACTTTTTTTCCATTTTAACCTTAGTGCAGAATTAATTTAGAATTAGCTAAGAATTATTTTTAATTGTATCTGCGCTAATCTTTAATTACGATTAATCAGTCGAGATGATTAGACTAATCTAATTTATTAACTAGACTAACCTAATTTATCAATTAAATTAATCTGGTTTGCCAATTAGATTAATCTAATTTGCCATTTAGATTAGTTTAATTTACTATTTTAGTTTAGAATGAATATGGTGCTCATAGATATAGATGATTCTCATAGGTACAATTGGGTATCTTCTAGATATACCCAATTGTACCTATGAACCAATTCATAGGCCTGTATTGTAACAATTCAGTACTATGAAGGGGTTCTCCGATCCAAAAAATGAGCCTACATGCCGACTACTATATTCTAAAAGACCTGTTTTTGGCTGGTTTATAAGCTCGAATTTTTCCATCAAAAATGGACTCTTAATAAATAAAAATCAAAAGCCCCTAGATCGTTACGCTAGGAGCTTTTGAGTGATTTATTTACATGAACTACAGAATTCTAAGCGTTTTTTCTAATTGTATCTCTTCTTTTATCTCATTATCTCCACAGCATAAATAAAAACAGAATTATCGATGCCAACATAGTCTTCATAGTTGATATTTCTTAATAAATCTGAAAGAGAATTTGTAACGATGATAAATCTTGTTTCCTCGTTTGTACTTTCACTTGTAAAATCAATAAGCCCAAACGCTTTCTGTTGTCGGATATTTAATCTGCCGTTCCTATACTCATATTCCTTTACAAGATCAACAACATCATCAGGGATGACTCGACCGTTATTTTCCTCCGAAGGTTCTAGTCGAAGTTGAGCAATCCTTTTAATTGGCTGTAACTGAATGCTACGCTCCCGCTCAATCTCATCCAATCGTTCACGACTGTACTCTTCTTAATTAATATAAGCTTGTTTTATAACCTCCAAAATACTTCTTATCATAAATTTTGTCCAAAGATGAGCTGCCAAATAAGTCAACATACGTTTTAATAGCGAAAGAATCCATCATCCCAGAAATATAATCAATAACATACCTTTTTTGTATTTGTTCATCTTCAGATCTAAATTCCACTGGTAGAAGAAGACCATTTTTATTAAATTCTCTATCTAAATAAGCGTCGTATAAACCTTTAATTATTTTTTCACCTTGTTTTTCGTACAGTTGTACTTGATTACTTCGATTAATTGATTTAAATGTAAAGTCCTTCAATCCACTTGCTAATTTTCCAAGTGTTTTAAACCCTAATTCTTCTTTATGTTTTGTACCTGTTTTATCAATATGTTTTTCATCTACGTTAACTACACCAATATCTTTAATTAAAATATCAACTATATTAGATGTGATTTCTTTTCGAAGCAACAACCCAAACTCTTCAGATGAGTTATAGTTTGACGCTGACCTTGCTACCTTTTTAGCTTGTTGGACAATTTCTTCCAATTTTTTGTATGCAAATCTAAAATCTTCGCTTTTATCCATAAAATGTTGAAATTCAAACATGAATTCATCTATGGTAAACAACCTTAAACTAAGCGCATCTTCGAGATCATGTGCAGCATAAGCTATTTCATCTGCTAAATCAACAATTTGAACATCCAAAGTTCTTGGGAGTATAGAATCAAATTCAGCTAATTTCTCTAGTAAAAAGTCATATTGTTCGTTATATATAAACTTTTTCTTACCATCTCTAAAAGGAACAAAGTATTTGACTATGCTTAATAATGTCCTAAATGTTAAATTAAGACCTTTATTATTGGGTAATTTCTTCTCTAATTCAGTTAGTACTCTTAAAGATTGAGCATTGCCCTCAAATCCTCCAAAGTCTTTACTTAATTCATTCAAGACCCGTTCCCCATGATGCCCAAACGGTGGATTACCAATGTCGTGAGCAAGAGCCCCTGCTTCAATAACATATATGTCGTCAACATACAAGTTTTCTATTCCTGTAATTTCTCTCAATCTCCCTGCAATTCCTCTTGCAATTTGCGAAACCTCAAGACTATGTGTTAAGCGGTTTCGATAAAATTTATCGTTTTGTACCCCCAATAATTGCATCTTGCCTTGCAATCTTCTAAAAGATGGTGAATATAGAATCCTTGAATAATCTCTTTGGTATTCATTTCTTGCCCTTGAGTTAGGATTTTCCTTATGAAATCTCTTGTCTAAATTCAACAATGGGAAATAATTACTTTTAACAAAGTCTGTTAATATTTTTTGTTCTTCCATTCTATCCATCCTTCCTCTTTAATTAATTGTTAATTAGTTAATGAAAAATTTATTGAATTAAAAAAGCATCTTAGAGCAGTAAGTAAACTCTAAGATGCCTGAAGTAATTATTAGTATAGTTATGCCCCAACAATATCTTCTGAATTCTTATTGATCTCATCAATGATGCTAATAATTTTCCGTGCGTCGTCCATGTTGTCTTTAAAGAGTTCGACAATGCTGCCAACTGTTTTAAATGGTTCTTCCTGCAATACTTTTTTATCCATGACTCCGTTTTTAACGAAGTAATCAATGATGAGTTTAACGAAGCGGCTTTGGTTAATGTTAAGTCGTTCGTTGGATAAAAACTCGGAAAATGCCTCGTTTGCCGCTTGAGGATCAAGACCGACGATTTGGCGGACGAGTTTGGTGATTGGCGTGTCGCCAAACTCTTTTTCATAATCTTCTCTTGTGCCAAGTTCTTTCCAGAGAATATCTTCTAATGTTTTTAAATCTTGGACCGTTAACTTTTTGTTATTTCTTAACTTGTAAATCGCGATCTGGTCACGGTGTTCATGAAGATAATGTTCAACCTTTTTCCGATAATTTTTCAGATCATTGACATCAAACATTGGACCGTTTTCTTTGACCTCTAAAATTTGGTCTTTAAAGTTCGTATAGTAAATTTTTTGCGTTTCTTTTTCAAGGAATTTCACTAAATCACGCAACGCTTCGCGAACGGCTTCCAATTCGAAAATATCGGCTTCACTCCAGAACTCTTCCGTCTGCACCTTTTCAATGATGTATTTTTGTTCCATCACTTGAGGAATTGAACCGAGTTTCGACAACGCTTCTGCGGTACGAATCACGCTTCGAATCGGCTTCGTCGCATTTTTCGTTTGCAACTTTGCCAACTCAATCGTGTACATGAGTAAATCAAACCGTTTCGCAAATTCATCATCGTTCAGCGGAACAATCAGCGGCGAAATATGTTCTTTAATTTCATTTAAATCCATCGCCGTTAAAGAATCCCATATAGCCCGATTTTTAAACTTGTGCACATATTGAATATGTTGACGTACGCGGAAGTTTTCTTCGTTTAACTTATTGATTTCCGCTTGTACTTCATCAATTAATTCATTGCGATGGGCAATATACTCTTCTTCTTGATATTGTAAATGCTGGAGCTCCTTAATGATTTCGACTTTGGCGTTAAACAAACGCTCAGTTAAGCTTTCCACCGCTTTTCCTTCGATTCCTTTTGGATTTTCGCGGAAAAACTCAAAGTTGCCGCAATAGTCAAAAATAAGGAAATGTGTTTTATCTTGCCCGACTCCGAATAAATCTTTGCATAAACGGGTTCCGCGCCCAATCATTTGCCAAAACTTTGATTTGGAGCGTACTTTCTTGAAGAACACAAGGTTGACGACTTCCGGAATATCTACTCCAGTATCGAGCATATCGACCGATACCGCAATTTGCGGCCATTTGTTGCGGTCGGAAAAATCATCGATTAATGTTTGGTAGTAGTTCACGCTGTAATCAATGACCCGTGCAAAACCGCCCTTGTATTCAGGGAACAATTGATCAAAGCGCTCCACGATTCGTTCCGCATGGCGATGGTTTTTCGCAAAAATAATCGTTTTGCCGAGTTTGTCCCCGCCTTCGACGCGAATTCCTTTTTCCATTAAATCTCTGAGTACCGTATCAATCGTATCGTCATTAAACAGCCATTCATTTAACGCGGCACTGTCAATATCCTCGCCTACTTCATCATCAAATGTTTCTTCATATCGTTCTTTTTCTTCATCAGATAACTCATCGTAATGAATGCCCTCTTCAAGAAATTTAAGCTTTGTTTCAATCGTACGATAATCCACTAAATAGCCATCTTGAACCGCTTGATCTAACTCATAGGCATAGGTCGGCACACCGTTTTCTAAATCAAAGACTTCATACGTATTGCGGTCAATTTCGTCCTTTGGTGTAGCGGTGAGCCCAAGCAATAGCGCGTCAAAATAGTCAAAAATCGCTCGATATTTCTTATAAATACTGCGATGGGATTCATCGACGATAATTAAATCAAAATGCCCGACGGTAAAGAGGCGTTTGCCGTCTTTTCGTTTCGCTTCATCAATCGCGTTCATCATTGTCGGGTACGTCGAAAACACCATGCGGCTTTCTTCCGGATTATCTTTGTTATCGAGCAAATTGCAAAGCGTCAAGTTCGGCAACAGATGGCTAAAGCTATTTTTCGCTTGCGTTACAAGCGTTTTCCGGTCCGCTAAAAACAAAATATTTTTTACCCAATTGTGGCGAGTGAGAACATCGACAATCGAAATCGCCGTCCGGGTTTTGCCGCTCCCCGTTGCCATGACAAGCAATGCTTTGCGCCGTTTTTTCTCGAGCGCGTCACATACGGCTAAAACCGCTTCTTTTTGGTAATAGCGATTCGTAATGTTGTCATTGATTTGCACATTTTTTAGCGGCTTCTTCATCGTCCGACGATCAATAAGCAAGCTTAATTCTTCCTTATTGTAAAAGCCGGAAATCTTCCGCGCCGGATAGTTAAGATCGTCCCAAATATACGTTTCAAAGTCCCAAATATACGTTTCAAAACCGTTTGTGTAAAAAATGATTGGACGTTGGCCGTGCATTTTTTCAATGCAATCGGCGTACAGCTTTGCCTGCTGCTTTCCTTTGTTCGGATCAGCGGTTGTCCGTTTCGCTTCCACGACCGCCAGCGGCTTTCCGTTATCGCCAAAAAGGACGTAATCGACATAACCGACTCCTTCCTGATTCGGCATGCCAACGACAGGATATTCCACAACAACGTCCTTTTTAAATTCCCAACCCGCTAACTTTAAATCTAAATCAATGTATTTC
>ERZ1673777.59-NODE-59-length-9219-cov-16.863488_pt1 | contig 9219 bp, 8 predicted proteins | sample MGYA00580138_ERZ1673777 | MGnify/ENA primary metagenome ERZ1673777 (study PRJEB41219, sample SAMN04549618) | soil metagenome | isolation source: soil | place: USA: South Carolina, Cape Romain NWR | collected 2009-05-18 ... | reverse complement strand
AAGCTCTGCACGTTTTCCTTGCAGAACTCTGTATTTTTATTTTGCAATAAACAACACTTGACGATATTTATGGTGGGGAGGAGAAAACAGCTATCAAAATTGGTACACCATATGGTGAAACAGATAGAGTTGTTATTCAAACACATTCTAACACCTATATTTTATTTACGACTGATGCCGTCTCCATTAAAATAAAATCTGTTCGTTTATAAACGATGAACTCAAACAGAAATGAAACTCCATTTCATGCAAGTGTAAAAACAAACTTTTGTTTTAAAATAAAGCGACAAAATAACTTTCCACTACAAAATCCGAATACCCATAATTTATAATGTTCTAACATAAATTTTTTGAATTAATCAGTAGCATCTATCCTATTTTTACCAAGGAAGGGGGAATGTCATGGTGGGGGATTTCAACAAAATAGGGATTGGATTTAATTTGAAACATATTCGAGAGAAAAATGAAGAACTTTGGAATAGATACAAGGATAGATTAATCGAAGGTTATCCGGCAATTCGAGAATTGGATCACGTTTATATGAATGAGCTAATAGAGCATATTGATGGAAGGGTTTTATTGGAGTTCTTACGAGAGTGTATGCTAAAAGAATTAGGTGAAGGGATAGATTCATTTAATAATTTTAAGAATTTGGAAGAAAAATGTGAAGGTTAATTTTGACTCTTTTTGCAAATGGGTTAATAAACGGCTGTGTAAATAAATCAAATCTTTAAAAAAGAGGGTGTCCCAAAAGCAGAAAATGGGACACCCTCTTTAAAAGACCCAGTATACAACTTTTTTGTCGAGTATACGACTTTTTTGTCACTTAACAAATCCGAGACGCGTATTTCTATCTTTTATTCGACCGTCACGCTCTTCGCCAAGTTGCGTGGTTTATCGACGTCGCAGCCGCGGTGCAATGCCGCGTAGTAGGCGATGAGCTGCAACGGCACGACGGAAACGAGCGGTGTTAGCATCGGATGAACCGCCGGAATGACATAGCGGTCTTCGTCTGTTTCCAAGCCTCTCATTGAAATAATGCATGGATTCGCGCCGCGGGCGACAACTTCTTTGACGTTGCCGCGGATGCTTAAGTTGACGTGCTCTTGCGTCGACAAGGCAACGACCGGAGTGCCGTCTTCGATCAGGGCGATCGTTCCGTGCTTCAATTCTCCGCCGGCGAATCCTTCCGCTTGAATGTAAGAAATCTCTTTTAATTTCAATGCCCCTTCAAGGCATACATAATAGTCAACGGCGCGGCCGATGAAGAAGCAGTTGCGCGTCGTTGATAAATATTCGCGGGCGATTTTTTCCATTTCCTCTTTCGCGTCGCACAACATTTCCATTACATTGGCGATAATGCCAAGCTCTTTTTTCAAGTCGAAGTCCAGCGCAATGCCTTTCGCTTTCGCAGCAGCTGTCGCTAAAATCGCAAGTACAGCGATTTGCGCTGTATATGCTTTCGTTGAGGCGACGGCGATTTCCGGGCCGGCATGCAGCAATAGCGTATAATCCGCTTCACGGGAAAGGGTTGAGCCCGGCACGTTTGTTATCGTAATCGCTTTATGGCCGAGTTTCTTCGTTTGAACAAGCACCGCACGGCTGTCCGCTGTTTCCCCGCTTTGAGAAATGTAAATGAACAGCGGTTTTTCAGACAACAGCGGCATATTGTACGAAAACTCGCTGGCAACATGCACTTCGACAGGGATTTTCGCCCATTTCTCGATCAGCTGTTTTCCGACTAATCCCGCATGATAACTTGTACCACAAGCGATAATATATAACCGATCCGCATTGACCACTTCCGCGACTACTTCCGGTGCAATCGTAAGCTGGCCGTTTTCATCTTGATATTTTTGAATGATGCGGCGCATGACAAACGGCTGCTCATCGATTTCTTTCAACATGTAATGCGGATATGTCCCTTTTTCAATGTCACTCGCATCCAACTCCGCTGTAAATGGAGCACGTTCAATGATATCGCCGTTCAAATTTTTAATCGTCATGCTTTCTCTCGTCACTACGACCATTTCTTTATCCATCAATTCGACAAATTGGTTTGTCACTTGCAGCATCGCCATCGCGTCGCTCGCAACGACATTAAAGCCATTGCCAATTCCGACAAGCAGCGGGCTTTTATTTTTCGCGACATAAATAACTTCTTGATTTTCCGCATCAATCATCGCGATCGCATAAGAACCTTTCAGCAAGGTTAACGTTTTGCGGAACGCTTCTTCCACAGAAAGGCCGTCATTCACAAACTTTTCAACAAGCTGCACGATAATTTCCGTATCCGTGTCACTTTTCAGCGCCACATCTTGTAAATACTCCTGTTGCAAAATCGCATAGTTCTCAATAACCCCGTTATGCACGAGCGTGAAGCGGCCAGAAGCGCTTTGGTGCGGGTGCGCATTGATGCGGCTCGGAGCGCCGTGTGTCGCCCAACGCGTATGGCCGATTCCAAGAGTGGCGCTGGTGTTTGGATCAACGACAGCCCGCAAATCGGCAATCCGTCCTTTTTCTTTAAAAAGATGAATTCCTTCCTCGTTCAACATCGCGATGCCTGCGGAGTCATACCCGCGATACTCCAATTTTTCTAATCCGCGCAATAAAATTTCCTTAACATCATGTTGACCGATGTAACCGACAATTCCGCACATAATCGTATTCCTCCCTTATGATTTGGGGAGGCTGCCGCACAAAAGATCCTTCACTATTCTTTTTTCAAGGAACGACGCCAGGGGTCTAGTCCTTTTGCGCAGACAGACTCCCCCGTTTCCGTGCTTTTGCGATTATGTCCTTCCCTTTGTCCAAAGGGTCACCCCTTTGTTTTAAGAAAGGACTTGCGGCTGTAATCGCAACAACCGGGAGGCATCCGCCGAAACCTCGATAAACCTCCTCCTCGTCAACTAAGCGTTCTTCCGTCCACGCTTAGTCCAGGCGCTTTGAAAATAAATGACAGAATAAAATCCTCTACCCACCTTTCTTTGTTAAAATAATAACAAAATAATATTACAGTACGTTTTTTAAAACGTCAACTGTCATATTATTTCATAAAATAACCTATGCATAAATAGAATAGAATGTTCCATTTATGCATAGGCTGGTGATAGGATTTCATTTTATTTTACTCTGTTCCCATTTCCTCGCGAATGACAGAGGCAATCCGTTCAACATAGTTCCGGCATGTTTCTTCCGTCGGTGCTTCCACCATCACGCGCACAAGCGGTTCCGTTCCGGACGGACGGACAAGAACGCGGCCGTTTTCGCTCATTTCTTTTTCCACTTCTTGAATTACGGCTTTCACTTTTTCGTTTTCCATCACTTTATGTTTATCGGCCACTTTCACATTCACAAGCAGCTGCGGATATTTTTTCACTTCACTTGCAAGCTCAGAAAGCGGCTTTTCTTTGATTTTCATAATATTAACAAGCTGCAGCGCCGTCAGCAGCCCATCTCCTGTCGTATTGTAATCAAGGAAAATAATATGCCCCGATTGTTCTCCGCCTAAGTTATATCCATTTTTCCTCATTTCCTCCACGACGTAACGGTCGCCGACAGCCGTTTGCACACTTTGGATCCCTTGCGCTTCAAGGGCTTTGTAAAATCCGAGATTGCTCATCACGGTGGAAACGACCGTTTGCTGTTTAAGACGGCCAATTTCTTTTAAATATTTCGCACAAATGTACATAATTTGATCGCCATCCACAATATTTCCGTATTCATCTACCGCAATCAGGCGGTCCCCGTCGCCATCAAAGGCGAGCCCGACGTCTGCGCCTTTTTCTTTAACAAATGCCGCTAACGCTTCCGGATGGGTCGAGCCAACGCCTTCGTTAATGTTAATGCCATTCGGCGATGCGCCCATTGTCACAACATCCGCTTCTAAATCAGCGAATAAATGGGTGGCAAGGGACGAAGTGGCCCCATGTGCACAATCAAGCGCAATTTTGATTCCCGAAAAATCTTCGTCAATCGTCTGTTTTAAGTACTGCAAATACTTTTGGCCGCCTTCAAAATAATCATTCACTTGCCCCAACGCTTCTCCGATCGGCCTTGGCAGCATATCTTCCGGGCTATCAATCAGCGCTTCAATTTCTTGTTCTTGTTCATCAGAAAGTTTAAAACCGTCTGGGCCAAAAAACTTAATTCCATTGTCTTGAACAGGGTTATGTGATGCGGAAATCATAATTCCCGCTTGCGCTCCCAATGCTTTTGTCAAATAAGCAACGCCTGGGGTGGAAATCACGCCAAGGCGCATTACTTCCGCCCCAATCGAAAGCAATCCGGCGACAAGCGCCCCTTCAAGCATATGTCCAGAAATACGTGTATCACGGCCAATCAATACTTTTGGCCGTTTTTCGCTTTTGGTCAATACATAGCCTCCGCAGCGGCCAATTTTAAATGCCAGTTCCGGTGTCAACTCGCGATTCGCGACTCCGCGAACGCCGTCAGTACCAAAATATTTACCCATTATGTCAATCTCTCCTTACGTAAATGAAATTATCGTTCATTAATTTTAATTTTTACATTTTTTTTCGGCAATTCCCATTTGATATTTTGCGGACCATTTAATTCCGCTTTCACTTCATGTTCACCAACGCCTAAATCACTGACATCCACATACAACGTAACATCGTCCGTTTGGATGCTATCCAATACGTCTGGCGCTCCATATAGTTGAACATCCATCTCTCCTTCTTGCGGATCGATAAAATCAACCGTATATTGATCACCTAATCCTACTACATGAATTGGCACATCCTTTAATGTTTTTGTTTTTTCTTCTTGCACGTCAACCACTATTTTTACTTTGGAAGGATCAACGCTTTTTATTCCTTTCGGCAATGGCACATTCATTTCCAACGTTGTATCTTTTGTAATTTCGTCTAAATGAATCGTAATACCATCAATAAATTCAATGGAATCGATTGTTTCTTTCTCGCCAAAAATCGTCACTTGATTTGGGATGGTTTCGATTTTGACAATGCTTAATCCTTTCCGCAGCGATCCTGTCCGATTAATTTTCAGCGGAACCGTTTTGCTTGGGCTTTTTATCGGAACAGTTACTTCCACTACGGAAGGCTGCACGTCTAAATTCAGCACATTTCCGCGGCTGTCATAAACGGTTACCCGCGATTCTTGTGTCACGGTATCTGTCGCGCCATCTAAATCAATTCTCGCTCTTACCGATGATATGCTATCAATTAACTGTTTGGCACCAGTGATGGTGACAGAGTTTGGTTTGACAAGCGGCTGTTCGATCGTATAGCCTTCCGGCACTTTAGTTTTATTGATCAAATCAACCCCGACAGAGAAGTTTTTAGAAACTTTTTCTTGAATGGTTACTCGTATTGTTGAAGGATGAATTTTAACCTTAAGTTTATCAGAGATATCTTTATATTTTATTGGAACGGTATACGTTCCTAGCGGTAAATCTGTTAAATCGATATATACTTCAAAGTCGCGCTGCAAAGCAGTCGGCTTTACGATGCTTGCAGGTCCTTGCAAAGTGAGATTTACATATTTTGGAATACCGGAAACAATTAAATTTTCTTCATCATAATAAACGACAACAGGAACATTCGTCAGCGTTTCCGTATCTTCCTGCCCCACCGTATTGCGGGTAATCACTCCCGATTTTGTTTCTTTTTCGATATTCGCTGACATATAAAGCATAATCGCTAACAGCAAAGAAAAGATTTTAATAAACCAATGGTTGTTCATTAACTTATCCATCATGTCTCTTCCCCCTCCATTGCCAACGGGATGAGGAGGTCGCCTTCGTGGCTGGCACTAACTCTTTTGTCAGCAACTCCCGAAACTGTTCCGGAGTCAAATCTCGGTGCAGCTCCCCGTTTTTTGTGATCGATACCGCACCGGTCTCTTCTGATACGACGACCGTGATACTATCTGTCACTTCACTGATCCCTAATGCCGCGCGATGCCGCGTTCCAAGCTCTTTTGAAATAAACGGGCTTTCGGAAAGCGGCAAATAGCAGGCAGCCGCTGCAACATGGTTTTTCTGAATAATGACAGCCCCGTCGTGCAACGGAGTGTTAGGGATAAAAATATTAATTAACAGTTCAGAAGAAACACGGGCATTCAAAATAATGCCTGTTTCAATATAATCTCCCATTCCCGTTTCCCGTTCAATGGAAATTAACGCACCAATCCGCCGTTTTGCCATATATTCTGTCGCTTTAATAATTGCCTCAACCATTTTCGTCTGCTCTTCGTCATCATTTGCGCTGCTCCGCGAAAACAGCCTGCCCCGCCCTAGCTGCTCAAGCGCGCGCCGCAATTCCGGCTGGAAGATAATAATAAGCGCGAGAAACCCCCATGTGATTGCCCGGTCCATTAACCATTGCAATGTGCTGAGGCCGAGAAAGTTGCTCACGATATGGACGAGCATAATCAGAATAATCCCTTTTAAAAGCTGGACTGCTTTTGTCCCGCGGATCATCATAATGGATTTATATATGACGTACCAAACGACAAGAATGTCAACGATCTTGCCTAAATAGTTTAAAATCGGGAGCTCTCCGAAAGGCATTTTCACACTTCCTTTATCATCTAATTCCAACATATTGTATTTAAACAGCTCTTTTATTATAACATATCATATAAAAAAGCCATCGAAAAAGATGGCCTTCTATTCGAACACTTCCATAACATCCTTTACTCGCTCTTTAATATTATACCAAATCCATTCAAACACTTGATTAATTTCTTCCAATTCTCCTGTTACTTGTCCCGCAGAAGCTAAATATTTTTCACCATGAATAACGGTAACATTGCCTTCGACTTTCCCTTCGATCTTTATAGAACCGTTGCGAACGACGATGTCTCCTTTAACAACTTCACCTTTCGGAACGATCACAGTATGGCCGCGAATGATGACATTTTCATGTGCCGAAACTGAAAACTGTCTTTGTTCGTTCCATGTAGTAAACAGGCTGCCGATTGTCAAAATAACAAACAGCGAGGCGGCGGTAATGAACGGATGGTTTTGTAGCCACCTTCTCATACGAATCATCTTCTTCTCTTTCGGCAGCTTTGCCATCACACGCGCCGTAAAGTCAGCAGGAGGGATGAGATGGGACGCATGCTGGATAAACGCCACTGTCTTCTTTAATCCGTTAAAATGGTCAGCGCATGCCGAACATTGCTGCAAATGCTCCCTTAATATTTTTGCATCATTCGGCTCAATGTCACCATCTAAGTAGTCATGCATCAGGTTTACAATGTTATGAGGACATTTCATGTTCTTCACCCCTCTCATAAATGGCCCAAATGCTTTCGCAACGCTTCCCTGCCGCGATGAATTCTTGTTTTGACGGTGCCGAGCGGCAAATCCAAAATTTCGCTAATCTCCTGCAACGATAAATCTTCTATATACCTTAATACAATAACGCTGCGATACTTTTCAGGGAGCTTTTCAATCGCTTTTTGCACGGTTTCCTGCAGTTCCAAGCTTTCTAATGTTTCTTCCGGAGAAGCTTCGCTAGAGGAAAGCTGCGAATACATCGTAAGTCCGTCTGTGCCGCTTATCTCTTCGTCTAAATAGGCATCGGGTTTTTTCTTGCGAATTTTATCAATCGCTAAATTGGTGGCAATTCGGTACAGCCATGAAGAAAACTTCATGTTTGGATTATACGTATGAATATTAACATAAGCGCGAATAAACGCCTCTTGAGCAGTATCTTCCGCCTCGTGGCGGTTTCCGAGCATCCGGTAACATAAACGGTATATTTTGTCTTTGTAAAGGTCTACAATATCGGCGTAAGCATTTTGATCCCCTTTTTTGATCGCTTTGATGCGCTTTTTCACGAATATCTCCATATAATACGATACCTCCGCACACTGCGGCTACAGTGTATTACGTTCATGCAAAAAAAAAGTTTCAGACAAACATGTACAATTATTTTACCATATCTGCTTCATCTTTCACTAAACAAAAATAAAACAGCAGATTCTATAAAATCTGCCGTTTTCTGCTTCTACACTAATTTTTCTCCAAAAAGGGACCCCATCAATCCCACCGCGACGGAAGCAGTCTTATTCCGTTCATCTAAAATCGGATTCACTTCTACAAATTCTGCTGATGTAATTAGTTGCGCTTCTGCAAGCATTTCCATTGCCAAATGGCTTTCGCGATAAGTAAGGCCCCCGATAACCGGCGTGCCCACTCCCGGAGCATCGTGCGGATCAAGCCCATCTAAATCGAGTGATAAATGCACGCCGTCTGTCCGTCCTTGCAAATAAGCAATCGTTTCCTCCATCACAGCCGCCATTCCGAGGCGATCTACTTCATGCATCGTATATACCTTAATCCCCTTTTCACGGATTAATTGCTTTTCCCCTTCATCAAGAGAACGGACACCAATAAGAACAACATTTTCCGGTTTTACTTTTGGACTGTATCCGCCGATCTTCGTCAAATATGGATGCCCCAAACCAAGGCACACAGCGAGCGACATCCCATGAATATTCCCTGACGGAGAAGTTTCCGCTGTATTTAAATCGCCATGGGCATCATACCAAATAACTCCCAAATTTTGATAATGCTTTGCGACACCAGCTAATGTCCCGATGGCAATGCTATGGTCGCCGCCAAGCACAAGAGGAAAGCGACCTCTTTGGACTACATCGTCCACCATCTCCGCCAATTTTTCATTTGTTTTTGCAACCGCTTTCAAATTGCGCAAATTAAGCCGTAACCCTTCATCATCAGACCATTCCATTTTTCCAATTGAAACATCGCCCAAATCTTCAATCTCATAATGAAGGCGTTCCAGCCTCTCGATGATTCCTGCATAACGCATGGCGCTCGGCCCCATATCCACACCGCGGCGTGTCTGCCCTAAATCCATTGGCACTCCAATGATCGATACTTTCTTCACACTGTTTCCCCTTTCCATCGTACTGCTCCACTATTGTAATTATTGTAGACGAAAACATCCGACTGACTCAACTTAACAATTTTTTGAATATTTATTCTGCAAAAAGTCCGAAATCATCACAAAAAAACATCCCATTTCGTTTTTTCCGAAATGGGATGTTACGCGAATGGAGCCTATCGGGATCGAACCGATGACCTCCTGCGTGCAAAGCAGGCGCTCTCCCAGCTGAGCTAAGGCCCCGTATTTATTTGTATAAAAGAGCGGAAGACGGGACTCGAACCCGCGACCCCCACCTTGGCAAGGTGGTGTTCTA
>ERZ1673777.57-NODE-57-length-11037-cov-28.813695_pt1 | contig 11037 bp, 12 predicted proteins | sample MGYA00580138_ERZ1673777 | MGnify/ENA primary metagenome ERZ1673777 (study PRJEB41219, sample SAMN04549618) | soil metagenome | isolation source: soil | place: USA: South Carolina, Cape Romain NWR | collected 2009-05-18 ... | reverse complement strand
CGATTATAAAAAACACCTTATCGAGTGTCCAAATTCATTAGGGGGCTAATGAGAATAGTACCTAATAAAACAAAGTTTTTAGGTTCTTGACTTTGGCATTTAGGGCATCCCCCGACTAACTCATCTATTGAATATTCCTTGTTGCAGGAAACACATAGATAAGACATACACTCACATCCTTTCCTTAACCAACAATAGATTGTTATTATGAATGTACAGCATCAAATATACAATCTCGCTCAAATTATAAGCCACCGCCTGGATCTCTCATCATTTTTCCCTCTTTTTTTGGGTTCTTAGGCATTAGGATTAATTGTTTGAATGACGAATGTATAGGTCTACGGACATATTTCATAAACTCCTTAGTCTTACTAATTCCAAAGAAGGAACATATACGTTCTAATAGTGCTTCGGTTACAATCCCATCTTTTGTGAGTTCTAGAATTTCTTCTGGGGAACTATCTACTAATTTAGCAAATTGTTCTATGGACAAACCTTGCTGGCCAACTAGGCCAGGCAATCTGAAAATCTACAGTCTCTTATGGCAGCGCCCCAAAAATAAAGCTAATAAGTATTCGGATTATGTGGTGGAATCCCCTTTAACTTTGTTATTTCACTATATGTTCGGAATGTTCAACAATATTTGTCGCCCCTTCCGAATATAAAAGGGAGATGAGATTTTATATGTGTTCTCATATATATTTGGAGCTTTCGTGCAAAAAAATTTCCAGATTCATTGCTTTAGTATTATCATTAAGTATCTCAACTATTAGCTTAAGGTTTTGCTGCAAAGCATCCACCAAGCAAAGAAATTCAGCGATATATTGTTTCAAGTGGAAATTATCCCTAGATTGAATAGCACTAGGCAAATTATGAGTAGAGTCTGCGATTTCTGATGACAACCAGTCTCTTAATTGGTGATTTTTATGTGAGTTCTTATTAGACCAACCAAGCATTCGTATCACGTGTAAGACATCACATAAAATATTACAAGCTAGTTCAATCAATTCATCTGTATCCATTGAATCTAATTCTTTTACAAAATCATGATGTTTTTTTTGATAACATTCGGAAATTGTATCTTTTAGTTTTTGTATTTGTTCTGTATGAGATATAACTATATGAGTAGTTTTAGCTGATGGTAAAGTTTCACCTATAACTAGATCATGAAGTTGCTCATTTCTTTTAGATGACCTCAAACTACTTGATCGTTTGAAAATACTTTGAAACATATTTAACTCCTTCCCTATTAATCCCTATACCAAACCGTTGAATATCCCATATCGGGTGCATTGATTCTCTTAGAAAAATTCCCTATTCCAGTGCCTAACACGTTCAATGTTCTATATGTGAAAGTGCCAGTAGTATTTACCTCAATGGTTTCTCCATAGTTTTTTCTTCCCTCAGTGATATATTGAACCGTAAAACCATTTACATCTAAATGGTCTTTATGCATTCGCCCGGCAACTTTTTGCTTAACGCTATCAGTAAACCCTCCTTCTTGTTCTGCCAATTTGATAGCATATTCAGATAAATCATTCGCTTTTTGATACAAAAAGCCATGACAAGAAAATTCCAATAATAATAAAATAATGGCCACTTCAAAAGGAATGAATAGGAGAACGGCGATATGTTTACTCATAGCAAAAATCCTCCCCTATATAATGTAATGTATAAGCAGGAGAAAGATTATCTCCTGCTTAAAAGCGCATATTATTTTATCATTACGGCTGCCATGCAGGTGGTGGAGTAGTTGTATCTCCATTCGTGACCGTTTCGAGACGATCTGATTGTGAGTTTGTAACATTTGCGACAGTAGGTTTCATGATCGCAGCAATGATTAAGAAGAAGAATATAACGGCTGCTGCCCAAACTAATTTAGACGTATGTTCTGACATAATTTCTCCTCCTATTTAAATTTATTTTGTTTTTTGAACACCGCCTAGATTTGTGAGTACATAATCCAGGCAGTGTATAGAACAAAGATGAAAGAAAACAATAAAGCTGGCATTGTGGCTCCAAAGTTTTTTATATCCATCTTAAATCCTTTTTTATCAATTAACTCCATAAAAGAGTTTTCCCTAAGTTCTTCAACTGCATTTAGTTCCTCAACAATAATTTGCTGAGCTTTTTCCTGATCAACGTTCATGGCTTGGGTAATTGAAACCATGAATTGTTTCATTTCAGGAATATTGAGTTCCTCAGCCATCCGAAGATATGGTTGATTTGATCCAGGATTGAGTTCAATATCAACCAATAATCTTTCTATATAAGGCCGTAATGTTGGTCCGGCAAAATCGATGCTTTTGCGAGTAACCTCATATAGAGGTAGCTGTTGAAGCATTAATGCAAAAGCTTCCATATACTCCGGTAATTCCAGACGTAATTTTAATTGTTTTTCATTTAGCATGCTGTCTAATGCCCGGAATGGCTGAACAATAGAGATTACTAAAAAAACCAATCCTGATGCGGAAAAGATCAGGTATTCCCCAGTTAAAATACCTGCTAATAAACTGATAAGTAGCACCACAATACCAATTAGTATAAAACGTAATAAGTATTGTTTTGGAGTAATATTACTCATATCCAACTTTAGTAATTTTTTTCGTATCTCTTCCTCTTTGGATTGAGGTAAATAAATAAGCGACTCTAATAAACTTTCCTTAGGAGAATCTCTCACGTGAGCTCTTAATACATACTTTTTCCGTTGAACCACGGACAAAATTTGATAAAATGTATACCCCGCAAATCCAATGATGATCATGATTAATAACCATGATATGGTTTTAGAAAGATTTTCGGGGGTAAGAATATTTTTTAATAAATCCATCACATCGTATACCTCCTTTCATTTACTCTTCTGTTGGATCATAAACCATGTCCTTCTGAACGTTTATAAAACGAATAACCATTATGATTAGTAATAAGAAAAGGGTGATTCTCCCAAGTAAAGATTGAACAAAGCTCATATAGTATTCATAAGACATAAACATATAGAGTATTGGAAAACATAAAGTTAAGCCAATAATCAAGTGGGTATCAATTAAGTATTTCTTGTTGGCTGTTTGTAACTTGTTTTGCCAGTATCGTTTTTTTGCAAACTTTTTAGCTGCATTAGAAAGAAGATCCTTATCATCTTCCCCTACTTTGACAACTACTTGAACAAGGTTATGAAATAACCTGACTCCTTTGATTGGAAACTTTCGATTAAATCCTTCAAACGCTTTGTCTACAGGAGTTCCTTGACGTAGCTCGTACAGCACTTTTTCTACTTCACTTTTAATTGGTTCATCCACTGAATTTGCTAATTCAGTCAATGTTCTTGTCAAGTTGAAATTAAATGCTCTTAGATAGCTGGCGAAATACTTGAAATAGATAATAAACTTTGACTGAAGTTCATCGCGCATGATCCGTTTTTTCTTTTGTAGTTGATAGTATGGAAAAGCAAAACCAAGAATGGCGCTTCCTATCATCATAATCGTGAAACTACGAAAGTAACAGAACATAAGCACTGCCCCAGTTAGCGCCCCTGTAGCAACATATATGAAATACTTTGAATACGTCAGAATCCAACCACTTTCATTGGCCTCGCGGACAACATAAGAGGGAATGGCCCAACGTACATATTTATTAGATAATAGACTTTCGTAAGACTTATCTTGCTCTTGGTAGATATAATTCCTTAGTACATATTTTCTTCTACTAAAGAACTTTCCGATCTGGACAAAAAGCCAAAAGGCTAGCATCCCTATTCCCACGAGAGGAATGTATCTCCAAAGCAACAATATCCATCCTTTCTATGCCGTAATGGTTTGCTTAGGAAGCATAAATGAAATGTCATCTAGGTTGATACCTTCGCTGACAAAGAGTTTATATAGCCTATCGCTCATTGCTGATTTGAATACATGTATACCTTTCTCACGGTTATACTCGAATAACGTGTTGTAAATCGGCTTTTTGTTTTCGTAGCCGATGAACTCAACAATCTTAGTAATGGTTCTTTGTTGATTTTTACCAATTCTTTCTAGGTGAATACCCACGTTGATATTTTGAGTTAAACGTTGGCCGTATACGTGATCATCCCCTGGGGCAAATTCATGCATCAAAGCAATCATACGGTCAATTTGTTCTTGTGCATCAGATGCGTGAATAGATGAAATAAAATTATGACCGGTTTGACCACTTTTGATCATATGATAAACCTCTGGTCCCCGACATTCGCCGATAACTAGCCACTTTGGATAGTGCCGCATAGCCACACGAATGAGTTCTCCGTAATCCCAGTCAGGATCATCACTATTAACATTAACCCGTGTTAGCCACTCTGCGATATTTTTATTTGGATAAAGTTCCTTCAACATTAGTTCTTTCAAGTCTTCGATGCTGATTATCCGTTTATGATCAGGAATGAAACCGATTAGCAGCTTTATTAACTCGGTTTTTCCAGACCCTGTTGGCCCACTTACAAGGATTTTTGCATTTACTTTCATTAGTAGTTTTAGGAACTTGACCATTTGTTCGGAAGCTTGTCCTGTTTGTACTAAAGATTCTTCTGAAATACGTAATTCTTTAGCGAAGATACGTAACGATGTCGTGATTTTTTCGGAAATATCAAACCCGACAATATCGAAGCGCAAATTTGGTAACGCACCACTGATTTGTGGGCTTTTAACACTCCACGAAACACCGGCTTGGTTAATCAGTTTATTCAGGACAGCTTCGTATGCTTGTCTACTTTCAAACTTAATATTTGTCTTATACGGGCCTACTTGGTAGTCATCAACCCAAATATCGTCGTAGCTGTTGATATTAATATCCGTGATTGTAGGAATCTTTAGTAATTCCTCTAATACATCTAGTCCTGCAATAGAATCGACTAATAGATCAACGAGTTCATCATGTTGAAAAGTTTCTACAGACTCTTGATACTTTTCAAGAAACTCTTTTGAACTGATATACTCACTAATTAGAAGCGATAATTCTTCCTTTTTTTCTTTATTTCCGAAAGACTCTCGAACAAGTTCCTTATGATTTTCTTTCAGGTATTCTTTTACATCCTCCAAAACGTCTTCAGGTATCCGTGTCTTACTAAATGAAGGATTGACCTGATTAGTCGTTTTGAACCGGTACTTTCTTAAATTAATTAAGTTTGAATGAACTAAAGTGGGACGAATGTTATATATTCGTTCGAAGCTAATTTGGTTAGTTAGCATTTGAAATCAGCCCCCTGAAAAATCCTTTTGGTTTCGGAATTTCCACGTAGAACCCAAGTGAAGTAAGAAGGAAACCTACTTTTTCTTCTATATCTTCGGTTCCAATAGAATATGTAAAATCATTTTCAGACTGTTTAGCGTCATAAGGAATGAGAGCAGCAACTACCTCGTCATCGAAAAGTTTATAATATTCAGATTCAGGGACCATATCTGTTACTTTATTGATCACGGTTCTCCAACGATTTTTCAGATCAATGTCTAAACTATTATGGATTTTTTCTTTGAAACTTCGATACTTGATTAAACTAGTTGGATTGGCCGTAATTACGTGAATAATTTCGTCACATTGCTCGATAATAGGCAAAGTAAACAATGATTCCTCATAATGAGGCAAAATAAACAGTACAACATCGAAATTGCTTTGCTTGAATCGATTCACGAACGCCTGAATAAAATTCTGAATAAGTTCTTTATAGTTTTGCGATGATGCGTTTCCATCAATTAACGAAGGAAACGACGATTCATTTCCGTAAAATTCGATAGGCAAAGTTAAAAACGACAGATTCTCTGAAAAATGTTTGGTTGCTGCTAATCTTTTGTTAGATGCCTTTATTTCACTTACGTTCGCAATGTAACTTTTTAGATCAAAACGGCCATGCTCTTTGAAATGATTGATAAAGTTGTAAAAGTTCTTTTCACTATGAGATAAACCCGTCGTAACAGCAAAACTTGGCCGATAGTAGTCCAGTTCCACGTATAATACTTTCTGTTCTTGTGCCAACAATTTCGCTGCTACCTGAGAGATAGTCCGTTTTCCCTCGCCGGGTGCAACAGAATAAAATCCAATTAGTTTTGTCACCTTACTTCCTCCTTTTTAGTTATTTTGCAGCTAGATTAACTGAATGAGTATTAATCCAGTTGATGACTTCCTGTTGCCCTAATTCTGTTTCGCCATTTTCTGGATGATATTTGCTTACGATTGGTAACACTTCACCAAGCATCTTCGCTTTGTTCAAAATTTCATTTTGTTCAGGAGTCACAGCAAATACATATAACTTGGTTAAAGGTCGTTTCTTTTGTTGTACATCGTCATTGTTTTGTGTGAATTCGTTGCCATTAAACACATCGGAAGCATTAGCATCTTTCGCAGCAGTAACCCGCACTTTAGTCGCTATAGTACCATACACTGGTTTTTTGATAATCTGTCCTCCGTTTCCTGTTTCAGTTACCATTGTTCTGAATATCAAATTGACATGATCGCCCGGTAAGATAGAGTTACCTAATGATCCTTCAATATCTACAAGCAAAGAAAACGTTTCTTCGTTTTCCTTTAAATCTAATGTTGCAATATTAGGTAGTTGGCTTTTATCCAGCAATTTATCCTTAAACACTAGTGAGTTGGTTGACAAGCCAAAACCCGGCGCTGTATATTTTCCTATTACTTCTTTTACGCTTCTAACTGCGTTTGGAGGAATTGTTCGCCCTGGCACTTGATATTCACGAACCATATCCTTGGTAATTTGAGTACCTTGCGGAATATCTTTGACGGTGTATACTACCGTTTGTAAATCGATTTCTTTTTTGACTGTCCATTTCTGATAACCTGCTATTGCTCCCATTAGGATTACCGCGCCTAGTAAAGAAATACCGGCATTTCTTAGATTACGTTTTCTCATAGTTACCTCCTATTTAGTTGTTTTTTTGGCTTCAAAGATAACAATATCCATTTCCCTTGTTCTCGCTGGCTCGTTCTTCTTAAACCATTTGAGGATCGGGACATCACTAAAAGAGTTGTACGATTCAACAGCTATCATAGCCGGCTTTGAAGAAATGGCTTTAATGTTCAGGGTTCTTTGTCCATCCTCAAAATTTGCAGTCTCCGCATATTGCCGAAGAAGAGCTTCCTCGGCAATACGCGGATTAATCGTAATCTCTTCATTCACTCGTACATATCCTTTGTTGATGGCTTGTACCATAGCATTGCGAGCCGCATTTTGCACATTGGTATCGTTATTTGCATCTGCGGCCCATAGGTAAGAAAAGCTAATTGAAAAGATGACAAAAAACATCATGCCGAATATTTTTAACAGTTTACCAATATTCATCTATCCATCAAAAGCCTCCTATTTCCGTTCTAAACTGGTCATCTAGTTTTACGTCTGTTCCGTGTTTGTCGTTGTATTCTTTGATTCTTCTTAATAAATCCACATCAACCATGAACGTTTTATAATAGTACCCACTAGGTGCATTGTCCGGATCTGTAGGAGGGCCATCCCACCAATCTTTAAGTGCTGTGATGATGGATTCTTTTCCAATCCAGTTCCAACCTACTCCACCTGGAAATGGATTGTTTGGGTTAACGCTTCTTCGAACAAAATCATCATTTCCATTTTTATCCCCTATGAACGAGCCTTTGATTTCAACGGAACCATTCATACAAACATTTAGTTTGTTTACTCCCGCATCAAAGGCTTTCGCTTTGAAATCATATGGACCGTCCGGTTGTTCAAAGTCTACATACCATTTCCGGCCGCCGTTAAGTATGTTTTCGTTTGGATTGTGCTTTGGATTTGAAGCATAGTTTTTATCAAACACATTCCCTGAATACTCTTCCACGTAGACAACTGGAAGTCCCCAAGTTTTCGTTTCGTTGCGTGGTGGAGAGCTAGCGCTATTTGATAATAGATCCATGTTTACTTGGTAACCGTCTGCCACTTTCAAATACGGTAAATAATTCACGAGAGTCGGAAAGTATGCCTCTGTTCGAGAAGGCCCATATGCATTACTTTTTGGATCTTCGTTGCGATACGTTGTTTTGACTTCAAAACTGAATCCGTACCCTGCCCTCATCGAACTTCGGGATTGATTCACAATTTGACCTGTTAAATACTCATATAGTTTTTGTGTTCCACTCTCGGTCGTAATAGTTCGAACAACACCACTGATCGAAGATATTCCTCCTATTGGGCTACATGAAGCAGTTGCATGTGTCGCAACATAGATAGGTGTACTTAGTGCATTATTGCTATATGTGATCTCGTCAATGCCTAAATCCCGGTTTGGATTGATTTCTGCTTTCACCGTTCCATCGGACGGTAATACCCAGTTGAAATTCAGAACCTTTGTTTCACCTTCTTGTAAGGATACAGGTTGGTCACCTTTGGTAATTCCATTGAATGTGAGTAACACGTTTGTGTTTACAACACGCCATTGGTCCTCTAACGCTTGTAAATCATCCAGTTCTTTTTGGAAGCCAGCAATTTCCGCCGCTTTTGTGGCAATTTCACATTCTTTTTGTTCAATTTCGGCTTGTTTTGCTGCAATTTGATTTTGAAGATTCGAAATTTGACTGTCGTAACCTGAGCAATCTGGCTTATTACCGTCTTCGTCCGGTGGTGTGGCCTCACATGAAGCCTTTGCACTTTGAGTTGCAGCTAACTGATTTTCAAGTTGAGCTTTTTGAGCTTCAAGTTGAGCTTTTTGGGCTTCAAGTTGGGCTTTTTCATTTTCTGCTCTTTGTTTATCGGCCTGAATCTCGTTTCTGACTCTTTCTCTATTGACAGAAAAATCCTTACGATACACTTCAACAGGTGTAGTCGTTGTTGAATTTCTTTCAACGGTTTCACCTTCAATTTTTTTAACTTCTAAATCCAGCTCATATTGATAACGCAAGTCCCCACCGATAATAGAAGGCGCGTCACAAGTACCTCCTGATCCTCCACTACCACCACTTCCACCGCCGGGTGGATTTGACGGATTATTTACCGTTACAGTAATCGTTTTAGAAACTGAACGCTGAACCGCATCCGTGATGGTAAGTTTTAGAGTGTATGTTCCCGGCGCTTGTGGAGTGAAATAAGTAGATCCACTTGTAAATTTCCCTGTGTACCGTTTTAAATATGGTTTAGCAGGGTTAGTCACCCCTTTTGTAGATGTCCGGGAACCACTGATTGTACCATTTTTCGGTCCAGTCACTTCAATTAGCCATTTATAACTGTTTCTACCTTCAGAAACATACTCATAACCTTCAAATTCAAGTTCAAGTTTCTTGCCTACCTCGGTCGGACTTCCTGGTTTCAATCGAAATTCTGTTATGTCAGGATAATCAGTTTTGATCACACGGAGATATGTTTCATTTATTCCTTTTAAGCTTTCCCCAGGATCGTTATCGGCTTCTCCCCCAGATAGAGAAGCTAAGTCACGGATCCAATAATAATAGCCATAGTGTTGACCTGTATTTTTGTTCACGACATAGTATTGTCTAACATTTTGCTCATCTAAAACATAGTCGGGATTTCCATTAAACAGATTTTTAATTAATGAATCATCTACGTACTTCACATTTTGAATTACCCTTGCACTAGTAGGTTCGGATTTGTCAAAAGGGCCTGCGAGATGAATCCATGCAAATTGATATGCGGTGATATTTTGGACCCCATCTTTCGTTTCTGCAGGAAACGTAGTGTTTCCATTCATTCTTCCACCGTCATCCGGGTGACCGTGATAGACCGTAGCATAACGTCTTGGACCGAACCATATCGTTTTGTTGCTCGGCCAAGACTTGATTTCTTTATTCGGTCTCACTAAATCTCTTCCGGGGTAGACGTTCGATATGAGTACCGTTGGATTGTGTTCATCGAAAACATCTCCCCCGGTATATATAGGGATGGTTTCCACATATTCAGCTTTAGCTGGAACTGCTGTTCCTAACAATATTGTGAAAGCAGCAGCAATAAACGGAAATTTTTTCAGTACCCTCAATTTTCATCACTGCCCTATTGTCCTATATATTCTGCTTCAATCGCCATGAACTCTAGGAAGTTATTGACCCCTATACCAACCTTATATTTTCCAATTGTTACAACTTCACCGTTGCCCGGAAAGTACTCTCCATTCTTCTCCGCAGTTCTAGCTTCCTGAACTTTTTCATCAATTTTGGATTCTAGTTGAGCTAATTCTGGAGCAGATAACTTCATCCATTCTTTTGCAAGATAATGTGCATCATTAGAGCGAAAATCATAATTTATAAAAAACGTTTTACCGTTTCCTTCATCGAAGTAAATCAGCTCATAAGGCATTTGTTTTTTTACTGGTTTGTAATTTGGGCTTTTTAGGTAGAGGGAGGTGTCCACGTTATCATAAAACTTTAGATTTGTTTTCTCAACGAAAGTTAGTCCCTCTGTTAACATTTTCATCAATAATGGTTTTTTTTCCACGTAATCTTTTACTTTGATTCCCTTCTCAAATAAATCTTTATTCTCGTCAATAATCGTTTCTACTTTGTTTGGCGGTGTCGGATCGTTCGGAATCGGAGCCGGTTTAAAGTCCGGGTTCATATTCAATGCTCTGTACAAGAACGTAGCATACTGCGCTCTTGTCACTTTTTCCTCCGGTTTGAAATATCCACCTGAACCGAACGTAATACCGTTGCTATACAAAGCACGGACATATTCTTTCGCCCAATGTTTATCTGTATCAGGGAAATCGTAATTTGCTTTTTTCTGTAAGTTAAAGGCCCGTGTAAGCACCTTTGCCATTTGGGCTCTTGTAAGAGATTCAGTTGGTCGAAACTTTCCATCTGCGTCGCCATCAAATATATTGGCCTGCTGAACCTTTCTAATTTCGTTCGCGTACAGGTAGTTGTCAGGCACATCTTTGAACTTTGTTGCAGGCTCAACGATAGGTAATTTCATTGATCGAGCAAGTAATACAGCAACATGGTCACGCCGGATTGCATTATTCGGTTTGAACGTGTTGTCTGAATATCCAGTTGTTTATTGCAAAATAAAAATACAGAGTTCTGCAAGGAAAACGTGCAGAGCTT
>ERZ1673777.56-NODE-56-length-11242-cov-19.978010_pt1 | contig 11242 bp, 9 predicted proteins | sample MGYA00580138_ERZ1673777 | MGnify/ENA primary metagenome ERZ1673777 (study PRJEB41219, sample SAMN04549618) | soil metagenome | isolation source: soil | place: USA: South Carolina, Cape Romain NWR | collected 2009-05-18 ... | reverse complement strand
ACGCCTGGGGTGTGCAGCGAGAAGTTAACTTTTCAAGGTGCATCTATCTAGTTATTTGTCAAAATTCTGTTGTTGATAGTTTACCACCGTTCGGTGAGCGACTAGTACTCGTTATAAATCTATACAAATTCAACGTCGACCTTATGTTTATCAAACTCTAGATAGCGAAGCAACGCCGTTTCTGACTGATAAATTATTCCTTAATCAATTTTATTGGTCAAATCAAACTCATTGCCATCTTCATCATATCCCATCACATTTATTATTTGAAAACCTGATGCACCAGCACGTTCGGGAGTCTCTTAATCAGCTTGTGCTTCTATCCTGACAATTTTTTATGTCCATTGTTCTCCTATGATGCTATCGTAGCCAATGATTCCATTCTATATGGATTTTAACATAATATTACAAAATAGTTCAATATATTTCCAATGATCCAAAATTTGTAATGCCCACATGTTAAAAAAAGGAATCAGAAACAATGTGTCAAAGACAATATTTTAGTTCTTACCTTCTTTTGATGAAAAGTCGAAACAATTGAGAATGAAAAGTTAAAAAATTCCAAGACAATGAAATAATATAGAACGATGCGCCTCATAAAACCTCCTGCCCAACAGCGGCTGGCTCATATCATTCATTTGTTTGGCCAATGGACTGTTGTTCAACATGGAGGCACACTGTTCTAGACCTACATATTGACTGAAAACTTTGCCATGCATATACTTTTTGCTTTTAATACCTTCGCTTTCACGTCCGGTCTAGCAGTATCCATTCAAGCATACAACTTCCCCGTTTCCCATCATTTTTCCAATAAAAAAGAACTTAACATGGGACTATCCAATCATCATCGGCTGCACACCTGTTGCCATCATCGTTGTTCCCCATGCCAAGTTCCATTCATGACATACGTGTCTTTATTTCGGCTGCTGAGAAATGGTTGTAAATCCTTGATTATACAATCTCATAAAGAAAGCAGCAATTTGCCCGCGCTTCAATACTTCGCTTACATTGTAACTTTCAAACGTCTTTTCCCCGTTTCTTGCCGTTGCTATTCCATGATCATACATAAATTGCACCGCAGATGGCAAATCCGTCTTTGCCCCTTGGGTAGCCGCAAATACTTGCGCCAATGTTCCCCTTGTGACAGGAGCATCTTTGATTTTATCATTCTTGTATCCTTTTAAAGGCAGGTTATATTTTTGCAATAAATCATAAACCGGCTGGGCCCAATGACCATATTTCTGGTCGGTTTCCAAGTGAAAATAGCGAGCCAAAATAGTTGCGAACTGCGCCTCTGTTAATGGATTATTTGGTTTATAGCTACCGTCGTCATATCCTTTAAGAAGCCCCCGTTTTACCGCCCACTGAATTTCTTTTTCAGCCCAGAATCCCGGACCGGCATCTTTGAAAACAGGTGTAAAGTGGTTTTTCAAATCGAATTGTTGTTTGAAATAAGTTGTTTCTCCTACTTGAATGTTCGAACCGGAATAGCTTATCGCTATTCTTATTCTATCTTCATAATAATACGCATCATTTGAAACCTCAATCCCGTCTACAGATAAAATTCCCTTCCCCGTCCTTTCTATTGTATGAGTTCTATCAGGCTCAAAAATACCATGGTTAAATTCTTCTACATTATTATCGTAGTAGTTAATCCCTTTGATTTCGAAAATTTTGACATCTTTCGGTAATTGAATGGTTTTTGGATATAAATCAAAATACAAGACTTTTTCCGCATCAAGCTGCTGAAATTGCACATGGGCGAACGTATTTAGAGTAGGACCAGCAAACCGTTTGACCGCTTTTTGCACAAGCTTGTCTAAAGAAGAAACACCATCGCTTGAAATAACTGCATTCCCTTGTTCAGCCGGAACGAATGCCGCAAATAACCCCTCTTTCGTAATCAACAGCGAATGATCCTCGGCTTTTCCGATAATAAAATCATTTGTTTGTTCGTAAATATCATCAAATATTTCCTTTGCTTTCGTTAAATTGATTTGCTTATCAGTAAATACATAGGAGGTCATTCCCGCATGATTTAATAAATAATTGTACAAGTACGGTGAAATTTTTGCCTCTCTTTCTGCCATCCACCCAAACGGATCATCCTCTGCCTTCGCTGGGCTTGCCAATGGAAACACTAAACTGAGCACGGCAACCAGCAGCCATATCCATCTCTTTTTCAACATTCCCACTCCTTTTACATCACTGTATAAATTAAGAAAAAAAACTTTCATTACCTAATAATATAAAATTAACCTCCCGTGTCAACAATTTTTTGATATTTAAGACAATAAAGGGATATTGATAGAAATTTTTCATGAGGGGGGCGGATTTCATTCAAGGTTGACGCATTTCCGGAGAATGCTTTGGCAAGCAGGAACATCAATTGGTTTACCAAGCAATGCAAGCATTACAAAAGAAAAATGAAAACATTGGCATAATGACAGTTGTCATTGAGTTGCAGGAGATGAATCAACTTGAAGAAGCAGAAGGAGTATCTTAATTTATATGGCTTCGCCGACGCCGTGCCCACAAGCGTTCACTCCTTAACGGAAGGAGATAGATTAAGAAAAACGCAAGCTCCTGCTTTGCCGCTTGCTTTTCTCCGACGGAATAAAAAATCAATGAAGTGCCACAACAGCTGGAAGCTTTATGTCCAGACCATTCAAGAAACTCTCTTATCCGAAAATAAACACACCAGCTGCCACACATGATTTAAACGATAAAGGTCTGCTATTCATCCGTATCTTTGGAAACAAAATAAAACGGAATTCTGTTCTTGCATCTATGATTTATTGGTTTGAACAAAAAAATGAATCAACGATATACTAGAACATGGATTTGAAGAAAGCTTAAAAATAAATTGTTATGCTTCGGAAGAAGTAATTAATCAATGGAAACAACGCTATGGATTAAAATAAATGGTTTTTTATAAAAAAAGACTGACTCAAAATGGTCCCCTGTCAAACGGAATTGGCAAGTGGCATTTTTTATTGCCATTTCATGCATTTTTTACATGCCATAAACAACAAACACATGATGTTCAACTCGTTGAAGATTCTCTATTATATGCTTTAGAAATCAGAAACATCGATGACTCCTTAATCCTTCATACGGATCAAGGAATGCCATATCGATCCACCAGATGGAAAACACTCATGGACACGTTTTCGATTACACCAAGTATGTCAAGAAAAGCCAATGCCCTTGATAATGCATGTATCGAAAGCTTTTTCTCGTATCTCAAAACAGAGATTCAACAGGAATTGCAGAACGTCAAAAGCATAGAAGAGGCAAAACGGCTGATTCATGATTACATTCGGTACTATAATCACCGACGAATACAAGGTGTCCTAGATTATCAAACACCTGTTCAATATGCAAGAGCCAGTTAAAGGCAAGCACAAGGGGGCTGCATTTCCTCCTTCTCGTCTTACCTACCTCTTCTCAGAATTCCGAGGGGCTGTCAAGTGCTTTCCTTGACAGTTCCTCGGGGTTCTGAGACACTGAGAAAAAGACGAGAAAAGGAAAGGAATCAGAGCTGTTTAGCCCTGATTCCTTCGGGTTAACCGACTTTATATTGTCTACTTTTGGGATCGCAATGCACAGGCACGCATTCCATAGAACTGTTTTAACTCTGATTGCTTTCGAATAACCGAAATGATACTGTCAACTTTTCTGTCCGCTGTGCACAGTGCGCCCATCCCTATCTTTTACAAATAGTGGCATGATTGTAATTAGAGCACTTTTGAATATGATATTTGTCAGTTTTTATTTGTTCGAGTTCCCAGTTCTCGTTGGAGATATAAATGACACCATCTTGCTCAGCAACAACATATCCTCTGATAGGCTTTTCTACTCCTTTAAGATCATATATGGTTATTAATTCGTTTTGAAATTCGCTCATCGGAGTAAAAGACCTAATGATTTTTGCAGATGCAATTGACATTCTCGGTGTCATCACATAAGCAAACAATATGAATAAAAGAATAAATGCTACAGCACCTTTATGGGTTTTAGGATTGATAATCCCTTCAAATAACTCTTGAACAGTAGAATAAATAACTCCTTTATTGTTGGAACTTACCGATGTTTTTTTCTTATTTAAAAATTTATCTTCAAAACGAATTGCTATAAGATAACTGATTATTACAGAAGGAAAAGACAAGATACATAATATAAGTAATTTATTTGAAGCAAAACTAATAATCCGTGTTTCATCAATAAGTAATATGAGTAACATCCATAGAATAAAAACGAACGGCATAATAAAGATAAAATTTAGATGTTTCTTGTATGGAATAAAACAAAATCCTATCCCACTACCAAAAAACACAAGGTTAATTAGAATGACCATCCAATCTCTGTTTAAATTAAGATTAAATAAAAAATCAACTACAGCAAATAAAATTACACCAGAAAAAGAACCTGCCAACGCTTTAAAAGGCGTTCTTGCTCCTAATATTGTAAAGAGTATCATAGTTGCAGCATAAATAGGAAAAATCCAAATAACACTAAAGTATATGATATTTTTTATGCTTATCTTTTGGTTAAAAAACACCGTCATTAGCACATGGAAAATTATCAACAAAAGTAATACAATTAAAGTATTTATAACTCTTTTTTCTTTTGCAAACCTTAAAGCATAAATAATAAGACTCATAGATAGAGCAATCATTAACCATGTAAATGTTAGAGTATTAACATGAAAAGGAACAATTCTCCGCAATACTTCAAAATTTGAGAAAGAGTTGTCAAGCCCTCCACCAAAATAATATCCGTATAAAAATGAATAAGTTGCCAAATAAGACAGAGAAGAGAAAACACTAATTATTAAAATGGCAAGTGCTATTTTTTGATATATTTTGTTTAATCCTACTACCGTTTTTGCAACAGTCTCGCTAGACAATTTGTTAGTCATAGTTATCCTCCCAACTCATCATCTTCTAAGTAGAAAAAATCAAGACTGTTCATTTTGATATGACCATCGACTTCTCTTTTTATTCTCCTCTTTTCCATAGTCATTATCTTTTTAGAACAACTGATGTTTGTATGTAAAAAAAGTTCATTAAATCTCAATTTAGTTGCTGTTCCCATGTTCCCAAATCACTAGGAATAAAGATAAAACTTTTTTGTTCGTTTTGGATCTCTCACCTTAAATCCTCCTTTCATTTTCTTTCCAATCCGTTGTAGTAACATTATTTTATTACTATTGATTGTCACCATTGTTTTTTACCTTTTCCCTTTTTCAAAAAGAAAAGCCCCGCAGAAATTCCTCTACGAGACTTTTGACATTTTCGAGTAGTGGCAAGCACAAATTCCCAATTACACCTTATTACAACTTCAGAGAAAAGTATTCCTAATTTGATTGAGCTGAAAGAGCATTTAATAGATTTCTTTGATTCTCAATAATTTCTAACTGTGTTTTTGGACCGTTTAACTCCGGATATTTTGACAATACACTATCAAAAACCATCTTTGCTGAAGCTAAATTACCAGTGAGCCGGGATATATCAGCAATAGCCAAATCAGCTTTATATTCGGCAATACGATTATCAGGTGACACAATTCCCCTGTAAGAACTAAATAACTGTTTGGAATCATTTAGATGTTTCTCTGCTTCTTTATAAAGTTTAACTGCCTGCTTAATTTTTATGCAACCTAGTAGATAATGAAAATCTGGATCTTTTTTTATGGCTCTATAGCAAACTTGTTCAGCTAAATCTAACTCATCTTTTATTATATATGCTCTTATCAAGTTGACATAAATTTCAGGTGATCTTCCAAACCAAGGTGTTACTAAAGCCCTTTTTTCTGCCTCTAACAAAATATTAATTGCCTCGTCAATATTTCCTGTTGCTAATGTTTCTCTTCCTAAAAAAAGCCACCAACTTGGAATATCTGGTTCTTCAGAAATCATTTTTTTCAACAAACTTATATTTCTTTCTAATTTCCTTTTATCATTCATCACTCTGCTATCATAACCATCATGCAGGAGACGAATTTGTACGGCTGCACTAAAACGATCATTAGGCTTCCCATTCTGAGGACGTATCTGCTCGTGAACTCTTCCAAAATACTTTAGCCCTCTCCTTAAAGGGAACATACGGCTTTGATCGTAATTTATCGACAGGCTATTTCCCATAAAATTAAACTGTCCTACCCTTAAAATCGGAACTGGTTCAATGGAATCAAAAATTCCCGCAACTAATTTAACATTAGCTACATCATCTTGATGTAAATATTCGTCAGCATCTATCCATAAAACCCAGTCACTTTCAATATGGTCTAATCCAAAGTTTCTAGCAGCAGCAAAATCATCACACCACTCAAAGTGAAGTAATTTTATATCTTTATAACTCGAAACAATATCCAGAGTTTTATCGGTCGAACCAGTATCAATGACGACCACTTCATCTACAGCTTTTATTATACTATCTATACATCGCTTGATGCATCTTTCTTCATTTTTAACAAGTATTGCAGCTGCCACAGTTTTTCTAGGAACTTCTAATAGATCATTTATATCTTTTCTTTCAGACTCTACATTTATTTCATTAATTATTGGCTCTATTGTTTTAATCCAAGCAGCTTGAGGGTCTAATAAGATTGCTCTTTTAAAAACCTCCTTAGCTGCTCCTTTATATCCCTGATGATAAAGTGCTTCACCCAGACTTAGCCATGCTTGTGTTAATAAAGGATGTTCTTTTAATAGAAAGATTGCCAACTCTTCAGCTTTTCTAAGTTGTCTTTGTAATAGCGCTTCCTTAATTTCAGAAGTCATTTTTTCTATATCAACCAATTGATTAGCCATAGCAATTCTCCTTTGATAAACTCAACTATTTGAATTAATACAATAGGTCAACCATATAGATGGTTGACCTATTTATTAGTTCAAATTCTATTTTACTCTAATTAGTTTTTAGTTACTGTTACTGTTACTTTATCTTTAACAGGAAGACCATTTGAGTCTGTTAATGCAGGTGTATCAGTAGTAACAGTAATTGTGCTTGCTGCTTTCACTGTAGACCAGTTAGAGTCATTACCAGTGATTGTGATATATAGTTTATCATTATTTGCACTTACAGTTGCAATTGCATCAGTACCAGATGGAACAGTAGTAGTTTTATCAAATGTTGTAGTACCACCCTTAATTACGAAATCGCCTAAAACATCGTCAATATCAGTATAACCGCTTGGAAGTGCGATATTTTCATTGAAATCTAATACTAGGACATCGCCAACAAGTTGAGCACTCTCAAGCACTGCAGGTGTATTGTCTGCAACTTTTACTGTCGCTCTTGTAGTATCTACAACATTACCTGCTTTGTCAGCTACACCTTTTACCTCTAAAACAGCGTCAGCATCAGATGAAACTGAACCGAAGTTAATAGAGTTTGCAGGTAAGTCAATTTCAACAGCATTTTTATTTGAATTTGTAAAGTAAATATCAGTACCTGCTGGTAATGCTTTTCCGTCTAATGTATAGTTAGCAGCATTTAAAGCAGTTGCTGGAGTTACTTCTTCACTAAATGTAACAAGGAATTTGTTTTTAGCACCGCCAGCATTTGTAATATTCGCTGTTGGCTTTGTAGTATCAGCAGCGTCACCAACAGTGATAGATGTAGTTACAGTTGCGTTGTTGTTACCACCAACATCTGTTACAGCGCCCGGATTTAATTTAATTGTATATGTTCCATTTGCAATTGTTCCCGTACCACTAACAATATCTAATAACAATGTTTTGCTATCAGTACCTGATACAGAAGTTTCACCAGAACCCGTAGCAACTGTGTAACGAACACCATTTGCATCAGTAACAACGATATTTGAATCAGCACCGCTAGGGAATACAATGTCTTCATTAAATGTTAATTCGAATTTTGTTTTGTCAGAAGATACTTTTCCAGAAACTAATACTGGTCCAGCAGTGTCTTTATTCATTGTAACATTTTGTGTAAACGCTTCTGTATTTGTGTTACCGTAAGCATCTCCAAAAGCGTTAGCATCAATTAATAATGTTAGTGCTTGTGATGTTGCTCCATTCGCGTAGATACCATCGCTTCCAGTAGCAGCATCTAAATCGATTTTAACATCATATGTTTTACCAGTTGGATCAACAGTAGTATTCTTAGTAACAGAAATAGTTGTACCAGTAGGGTTACCGTTAGTATATAAAGTAGAACCTTTAAGAATTTTAACTTCATTACTTGCAAGATCGTATGCACCGCTACCTAATTCTTCATCAAACACAAGACGTAATGTATCATTAGCAACTTGTGTTACTGAAACAACTTTTGGAGCTGTATTATCATTAGGAGCAGTAACTGTGCCGTTGAATAAATCCATTTCATTACCTGCTAAGTCCTTAGCACCAGCTAAGTAAACAGTTGCAGTCGAACCTTTAGTTAATGAAACAGTTGCTTCAACTTTAGTGTCAGAACCGCTTACGAAGCTTGCAGCAACTGGATTTCCATTAACACGTAGAATTGGAGTAACGCTCGTATTTAATGGTTCAGAAAATGTGATAACTACCTTACCAGCAGAAGTGTATTCTACTTTTGAAACAGTAGGAGCTTCTTTATCGTTTACAAGAACATTATAAAGATCACTTGTAATTGTTTTTCCGTCAGCTGTTTTTACACCATCAACTTTAAAGCTGAAAGCTGAGCCATTTGTAAGTGCATTATTTAATGTAATTACAACTGATTTCTTATCATCCTGTAGCACAGCTGTAGCATTTGTAGATGTTAATCCAGATGCATTTAGGTAATATTTTGTTTGATCTTCTGCAGTAGTTTTATCTAATTCTTTATTAAAAGTAACCTTAATTTGTTTAAGGTTAATCGCACTTTCCATTTGTTTCTGGTATAATAAAAAAACGTCCTATCCCAATAGTATCAAGGGTTTAAGACGTTTTTATCAAGAACGGATGATTAAGGTTAAATTGTATTTCACGCAAAGTTCCCCTCCCCCTTACGGGGCTGCTCACATCCACTGATCATACATTTGTTTTCGAGCGTGACTGTATAACCGAGCGTACAACTGGGTTTGATGCGGGCTGTCATGCCCTAAAAGCACTTGAATACACGCTAAGGGCATGCTCTTCATGGCTAAGTGTGCTGCAAACGTGTGCCGTAACGTATGCGGGGTAAGATGGATACCCAGTTGCTTCTCATAGGTCTTAAACTTTAGCTGGATGGTGCGAATGCAAGCGGGACCTGTCCCAGAGGTATTCACAAAGACAAATGGAAGGTCATCATTTCTCTCCTGTAAATAGGCTTTCAAATACTCTGAGCAGGTTCGGGTAAATAAAACAATACGCGCTTTTTTACGTTTCCCGTCTTGAATATAAATTATGCGTTCGGACCAAACAATATCTTCTTTTTTTAGGGCGACCAATTCTCCAATGCGCATTCCGGTAGCATACAACAGCTCGATGAGGGCTCTTTCTTGTAACCGCCCTTCCACCAGCTTTCGTAATGTTCCAACTGTTCCACCTCTAAATAGTGAGGAAGAGAATCCTCTACTTCTGGAAAAGGAATGAATGCTACAGGATTGTGCGTAATGATTCCTTCTTCCAAGCAATATTTATAGAACAATTTCACCCCGGCCAACTTGTTTTTCACTGTTCTTAAATTGTATTGGTTTGTTTCTAAATACAGCAACCAGTTACGAATATCCCGTGTGGTGATTTCATCAAACGGTTTTTCACAGTAAGTTAGCAATTGCCCTACTGCTCTTTGATATAAATCGATCGTCTTGGCATCCAATCGAAAGCGATAACTGTCTTTAAATTTCTGCAAGCACGTTTCTGATGTAATCACCCTAATTCCTCCTTATCCCATAAATTTTCGGTAAAGGGCAATGATTTCTCTTTTAGGAAGTCTCGCATAGATTTGCGTCGTCCCTAAATCCGAATGACCCATCTCATCTGCAATAAATGATAATTCTGCCCCTTTGGCCAATAATTCCGTCGCGAACGTGTGACGGAATCGGTGTGGATGTAAACTTGTAGTTAGTCCCGCTCGTTCTCCAATCTCCTTTACGATATGCTGGATCGTTCGAATACTTAGCCGTTTTCCTGTACTTGTGACGAATAAAGCCGGGAAAGCCTGGGGGCGAGAAGCGATGTACCGTTCAAGTAGAACGGCACACTTGTCGATAAAATGTATATGCCGAATCTTTTTTCCTTTTCCGACCACACGGGCCGTTCGGTTTTCAAGATCAATATCCTCTCGATTAAGCTGATGTACTTCTCCGACCCGGCAACCGGATGCGAGCATGAATTCAATCAACGCTTGGTTTCTTAACGAGGTCCATTCGCTTTTCTGGCGTATTTTGGCAATATCCTCTTTCTCTAAATACTTTGGAACTGGTTGAGGAAGACGGGGAAACCACCGGATTTTCATAGGAGATTTCTCCAAATACTCTTCTTGCACACAAAAGGTGTAAAAAGAAGAAAGGACACTTAAACGATAACTCAACGTTCCTTCTTTTACATGGCTTTCATTGTTTACGAACCACTCTCGAATCGTATCCGATGAGAGCGAGGAAAAGGAGTCTTTCATATCTCCAAAAAAACGTTCTAAAAATCGACGGTACTGAATAATCGTTCCTTGACTGCGGTTGGCTAGTTTTAAACTTAACAGAAAATCATTCACGACCTCTTGATTGACTTTGTTCGGTAAGGGATGGGTCAATTCCCAGTATCTCTCCACTCTATCTAAGCCTCCTTCCTTTCATCCTTGATAACGGTCATATTGTTTTTTACGTGCATGCTCCATTAAACGTGTATAAATGCGGGTGCTATTAATATTGACATGTCCAAGCAGCTCCTGGATGTAACTTTGTGGCATGTTTTTTTCGGCCAAATGTGCGGCAAACGTATGTCGCAGGGTATGCGAGACTACTTTAAAACCTAGTGCCTTAGAGAATTCTTTAAAGCGCAATTCCACAGACAGAACGCTTAACGGTCCACCATAATGGTTGGAAATTAAGTATTCGCTATCCACCTTCCGGTCGCGAAGATACGCCTTTAAACGTTCCGCGCAGTCATGGGTAAATAATACAAAACGTTCTTTGTTCCCTTTTCCTTTTCGTATCCATATTTGTCGTGTATCCCATTTCACATCTTCCAATTTGATTTGCAGTAGTTCACTGACCCTTACTCCCGTGGCATATAAGTGTTTTTTGCAAGCAAAAAATGCAGAGAATTGCAGTAAAAAATACATAGGCT
>ERZ1673777.55-NODE-55-length-11497-cov-21.147439_pt1 | contig 11497 bp, 3 predicted proteins | sample MGYA00580138_ERZ1673777 | MGnify/ENA primary metagenome ERZ1673777 (study PRJEB41219, sample SAMN04549618) | soil metagenome | isolation source: soil | place: USA: South Carolina, Cape Romain NWR | collected 2009-05-18 ... | reverse complement strand
GAAATACATTGATTTAGATTTAAAGTTAGCGGGTTGGGAATTTAAAAAGGACGTTATTGTGGAATATCCTGTCGTTGGCATGCCGAATCAAGAAGGAGTCGGCTATGTCGATTACGTCCTTTTTGGCGATAATGGAAAGCCGCTGGCGGTCGTGGAAGCGAAACGGACAACTGCTGATCCGAACAAAGGAAAGCAACAAGCCAAACTATATGCCGACTGCATTGAAAAAATGCACGGCCAACGTCCGATCATTTTTTACACAAACGGTTTTGAAACGTATATTTGGGACGACCTTAACTATCCGGCGCGGAAGGTTTCCGGCTTTTACAATAAGGAAGAATTAAGCTTGCTTATTGATCGTCGAACGATGAAGAAGCCGCTAAAAAATGTGCAAATCAATGACAACATAACGAATCGCTATTACCAAAAAGAAGCAGTTTTAGCCGTATGTGACGCGCTCGAGAACAAACGGCGCAAAGCATTGCTTGTCATGGCAACGGGGAGCGGCAAAACCCGGACAGCGATTTCGATTGTCGATGTTCTTACCCGTCATAATTGGGTGAAAAACATCTTATTTTTAGCGGACCGCAAAACGCTTGTAACGCAAGCGAAAAATAGCTTTAGCCATTTGTTGCCGAACTTGACACTTTGTAATTTGCTCGATAACAAAGACAATCCAGAGGAAAGCCGCATGGTGTTTTCGACGTACCCGACAATGATGAACGCGATTGACGAAGCGAAACGAAAAGACGGCAAACGCCTCTTTACCGTCGGGCATTTTGATTTAATTATCGTCGATGAATCCCATCGCAGTATTTATAAGAAATATCGAGCGATTTTTGACTATTTTGACGCGCTATTGCTTGGGCTCACCGCTACACCAAAGGACGAAATTGACCGCAATACGTATGAAGTCTTTGATTTAGAAAACGGTGTGCCGACCTATGCCTATGAGTTAGATCAAGCGGTTCAAGATGGCTATTTAGTGGATTATCGTACGATTGAAACAAAGCTTAAATTTCTTGAAGAGGGCATTCATTACGATGAGTTATCTGATGAAGAAAAAGAACGATATGAAGAAACATTTGATGATGAAGTAGGCGAGGATATTGACAGTGCCGCGTTAAATGAATGGCTGTTTAATGACGATACGATTGATACGGTACTCAGAGATTTAATGGAAAAAGGAATTCGCGTCGAAGGCGGGGACAAACTCGGCAAAACGATTATTTTTGCGAAAAACCATCGCCATGCGGAACGAATCGTGGAGCGCTTTGATCAATTGTTCCCTGAATACAAGGGCGGTTTTGCACGGGTCATTGATTACAGCGTGAACTACTACCAAACATTAATCGATGATTTTTCCGACCGCAACAAATGGCCGCAAATTGCGGTATCGGTCGATATGCTCGATACTGGAGTGGATATTCCGGAAGTCGTCAACCTTGTGTTCTTCAAGAAAGTACGATCCAAATCAAAGTTTTGGCAAATGATTGGACGCGGAACCCGTTTATGCAAAGACTTATTCGGAGCCGGGCAAGATAAAACGCATTTCCTTATTTTTGACTATTGCGGCAACTTTGAGTTTTTCCGTGAAAATCCAAAGGGAATCGAAGGAAAAGCGGTGGAAAGCTTAACGGAGCGTTTGTTTAACGCCAAAATTGAAATCATTAAAGAACTGCAGCATTTACAATATCAAGAAGAAGAGTATATTGCCTATCGCAATGAATTGATTGACGAGGTGCTAGCGGAAATCAATAAGTTAAACGAAGAAAACTTCCGCGTACGCCAACATATTCAATACGTACACAAGTTTAAAAACCGGACTAAATGGGACTCCTTAACAGCGATAGATGTTAATGAAATCAAAGAACATATTGCACCGCTCATTGTTCCGCTAAACGATGATGAATTGGCGAAACGTTTTGATTTACTCATGTACACGATCGAATTGGCGAAGCTGCAAACGAAAAATGCCACAAAGCCGATTCGGAGTGTGATTCGCACCGCAGAGGCGTTGTCGAAACTCGGTTCCATTCCTCAAGTGATGGAACAAAAATACATTATTGAAAAAGTACAGATGGAAGAATTTTGGAGCGAAGCCGATATTTTCGAATTGGAAGCCGTTCGCGAAGCGTTGCGTGACTTAGTCAAATTCCTTGAAAAAGAAACGCAAAAAATTTACTATACGAACTTTAAAGACCAAGTCTTAGAGGTCAAAGAAAACGGCCCGATGTTTAATGTCAATGATCTGAAAAATTATCGGAAAAAGGTGGAACATTATCTGCACGAACACCGAGACCAGATGGCCATTTACAAGCTGCGAAATAATAAAAAGCTAACCGTCCAAGACTTAAAAACGTTGGAGCATATTCTTTGGAATGAGCTTGGCACACAGGAAGATTATAAAAGAGAATTCGGAGACACGCCGATTACAAAGCTCGTCCGCCAAATCGTCGGCCTTGACCCACAGGCCGCCAACGAAGCGTTTTCCGAATTTTTATCAAGCGAACGATTGAACATCCAACAAAGCCGTTTTGTCAAATTGATCGTCGATTACTTTGTGAAAAACGGAGTCATGGACAAGCGGGTGCTGCAGGAAGAACCGTTTAAAACCGTCGGCAGCATTGTTGAGCTCTTTAAAGACAACATGGACGACGCGCGGAAGATTATTAGTATTATCGATGAGATTAATAAGAATTCTGAAGATATTGTTGGGGCATAACTATATATAATAAAATCTTTCCACTTTAATTATAAAAGAAAAGGCATCTTAGAGGGTTCATATATTGCCCCTAAGATGCCTGTTTAATCAACTGTGTAATTAATGAAATGGAAAGATGTTTAATAATTTAATTCATTAATGTAAAGAAAGATAGAGAGACAAAATAAAAGGATTTTGAAGAATTAGGGATGAAGATGGTGTCAAAAACAGTTTCTCAATTAACTTCTTCCTATCACCAAGATTGCGTAAGAGTAACTTTTATTTTGCACTAAACAGCCCGAATGGCCGCGATTTGGCCCTTATAGCCCGTCGAGGGAAAGGAATATGTCCCATTAAATCACCAGACTTTTAGATATTAGCAAAATGAATCCGGTGTAAGATATGAACTTCGAACAGCTAAAGAATTTTTTGATAAAATATTATTATTTGAATAAAAGAAAAACGGTATATATTATGAGTAGTTCTATAAGGTGGGAGGGATAAGATGAAAACAAAACAAATTAAAAAAGGAAATAATATTCTTTTCTGTAATATTAATAATGAAAATAAAGTTCTTAAACCCCAAGATGTGGTCACTACTTGGAATAATAGTTTTAAAGAAGTTCTTGCTGACGGTAATAATCAAATAGGATTGAGACCACCTCAATTTGGAGCAATTTGTGCAATTCGCTCATTTTGGACAGTTAGTAGAGAAGCAGCTACTATTGTTATGCCTACTGGAACTGGAAAAACAGAAACGATGTTAGCTACAATTGTTGCCGAAAAGTGTTTAAAGACTTTAATTGTGGTTCCTTCTAATCTACTTAGGCAACAAATTTTTGATAAAGCAAAAACATTTGGGGTTCTTTACCAAATTGGTATTCTTGATGACAAATATGTTCTGCCGCCCAATGTTGCGCTGTTAGCAAGTCAATTTGATAATTTTGAGGAATTTAGGGAATTTGTTGATCCAGCTAATATTATTGTTACAACTATGCAATTAGCGAATTTATTCCCAGATGAATATAAGAAATACCTTGCACAAGAATTTGATACTTTAATAGTTGATGAAGCACATCATATTAGTGCAAAAACATGGAGTAAATTCAAAAGTTTTTTTGTTAATAATAGAATTCTTCAATTTACGGCAACTCCTTTCAGAAATGATGAAAAAAAGATGGATGGAAAAATTATATATAATTTTCCTCTATCAAAGGCTCAAGAACAAGGATATTTTCAACCAATAATGTTTTATCCATTAGAAGAATTTAATGATAAGAAAAGTGATGAAATGATAGCGAGGGAAGCAGTTAAGCTATTGGAAGAGGACATTGATGCTGGATACGATCATATATTATTGGTTAGGGCTAGTACAAAAAATCGTGCAAAGGAATTATACGATTCTATATATAATAAGAAATATAAAAAGTTTAAACCAGTTTTGTTAATTAGTGGTCTTAGTGATAGTGAAAAGAGAAAAGGGATTCAAGCTTTGAAAAACTTAGAATCTAGAATTGTAGTTTGTGTAAATATGTTTGGAGAAGGCATTGATATACCAAACTTAAAAATAGCGGCAATCCATGATAAATACAAATCCCTTCCTATAACTCTTCAATTTATTGGGAGATTTGCCAGAACAAAAAAAGGTTTAGGAGATGCAAAAATTGTAGCAAATATTGCAAATGAAGAAGTGCAAGAAGCTATAAGAGATTTATATAATAGAGATTCAGATTGGAATCAATTACTATCAATCAAATCAGAAGGGCTTATCAATCGTGAAATAGCTTTACAAGATTTAGAGGAGAGGTTTAAAGGGAACGGTATCGATAAAATTGGTATAAAACAAATTATTCCAAAAGTTAGTATGTATGCATATATAGTAAAAACAAAATCATGGGCATGGGAAAAGTGGACTACAGTTCTCGATGAAAATATATGCAAGTACTATATTAACGATGAAGAGAAAGTTTTAGTCATTATTGAACCGAAAGAAAGTAATGTTGGATGGACTACTCAACATAATATTTCAAACCTTAGTTGGGAATTATATGTAATTTACTGGAATCAAGACAAAAATGTTGCTTTTGTTAATGCCACAGATAAATCTTTAGCGAATAAGCTTGTTGAAGCTATTTTCGGGGAGAGTAACAGAATAACTGGAGAAAATATATTTAGATGTCTATATGGTATTAATCGTCTTATGCTTGCGACGGTTGGTTTAAACTCTGCCATTAATGGCCCAATAAGATACAAAATGTTTGCTGGCGTAGATATAGCACAAGGTTTATCTGAGGCCTCAAAAAGTAATAGTTATAAGTCTAATCTTTTTGGAGTCGGATACAATGGCAAAGGAAAGGTTAGCATTGGTTGTTCCCATAAAGGGACTATTTGGGCGAAATGGGTTGAAAGTATAGATTATTGGATGAATTGGTGCAATGAGATAATAGACAAAGTTTTAGATCCTACTATTGATCCTCAAAAAATACTAGAGGGAGTATTAGTTCCTAAAGTCATCAAGGAACTTCCAAATGAAATTCCCTATAGAATTGATTGGCCATTGGAGTTAGATTTTTTTACTGATGATAATTTATTTTTAGAACGAGATGGAATTAAAATACCTATATACGAAGTTGATATTAAATTGCCAGAAATACAATCAAAAAAGGATGTATTACAATTCTATGTTGGAAATGAAGGTTTTAAAGAGAACTTTGAATTATCAATATCGGATAATTCTTTCCGAATTAAATCAGTTTCCAAAAATAAGACAAGAATTGTTAAGAGCAAGAAAAAAACTCTTCTTGCTGATTTCTTTCAAGAATATCCGCCAATAATTAAATTTGTAGACCAGTCAACTCTTGAAGGAAATTTATATGTAACATTAAAAGATAGCCATGAGGACAAGAGTTTTCCGTCAAATCAAGTTTTTTCTTGGGATTGGAAATCAATGGGGGTAAACATTAAAAAAGAATCACAGACAATCGAAAAATTTTCTGATTCCATACAATATAATGTCATAAAAAAATTACTAGATACTGGTGACTACTGTATTGTTTTTGATGATGATGATGCGGGGGAGATTGCCGATATAATTGCTATAAAGGAAAGTGGAAACGATATTATTTTTGAATTTTATCATTGCAAGTATTCTCACGGAGATTCACCCGGTTCGAGAGTTAGTGATTTATATGAAGTCTGTGGTCAAGCAGAAAAGTCAGTTATTTGGAAACAAAATACTAAAGAAATTGTGAAAAGAATGCGTAAAAGAGAAATTCAAAGGATGGAAAAAAGTACTGTATCACGATTTTGAATTAGGGGATCTTGATAAACTAAAAGAAATAGAGAACAAACTAAGAGTGTATGGTTCTAAATTAGAAATAAATATTGTTCAACCGGGAGTGGATAGTAAAAAGATAACTGGGGATATGGATAGAATTTTAGTTTCTACTCAATCTTATTTGCTTGATACTTATGGAATTCGGATGAATTTGATATGCAGTTAGTTTAAAAACCAATTACAGGTATTATTCTTTAACTTTTAAATCGAATGCTTACTATTAAACAGGATCTATCAGGAAACTGTGGCTCAATCATTAAAGTGTTATTATTGAAATCCACATCGAAAGAATAAGGAGGAGACGGATTGAAACTATACATATGTGAAAACGATTTCGATTTACACCACGGTTACAAGACTGGATTCTTTGAAAGATTTTTGCTTAATAGAATGGTAAGAAATTTGGAGATTTGCTCTTTCTTTAACTGTTTTTTAAACAAGAATACACAATATTCGTGTTTTATAAACTTATTAACCTATTAACCACATAGAATGTTACTAATAGGATTTGAAATTGTGATCTGTAAATTTTAATTAGGTTAACACACCACTAAATCAATATGTTTTATATTCTTGTTAGATAACCTTGATGAAGGAAGGATTAATAGTTAACAAGATACATTACAGATATATTCTACATAAAAGGGAGTAATAGTTTGTGTCAAGAATTAATAGAAATGATTTATGCCCATGTGGGAGTGGAAAAAAGTATAAAAAGTGTCATGGAAGTATAAAGCCGATAAGTGAACTATTTAAAGATCCACATGTCGAATGTATATGTGGAAGTGGCTTACATCCTTATGATTGTTGTGGGGCATACCTTGCTTCTATTCAAAGAATTAAACCTTCTATAAACGAAAGCCAGTATACCATAAAGAATAATAGTTATAGTGAAAAATACGCAGGAAAAGTTTATTTTGCTATTTTGTCAACTTTAAAACCAGAATGGAATATTTTTGGGAATTTTTATCTCTATGGTTTGGAAATAAATGGTCGTTTTTTTAGACCTAAAACTCTGGATAATGTCGTTGAAATAAAATCGGATACTTATACCTTTTGGAATATTAAGTGTAATCTAGATTATTCTACGGGAGCATTTTTAAGTTTTAAAAGTTCTTCTAATTTGACAAAGGATGAATTACAAATAGCTGAATGCAATATTTCAATTTCTGAACCAATTTATAAAATAGAGGTTCCAAACATTAGAATTACAAAAGATCACTATTTAAGGTTATTTCATCATACCTCTAAAGATGGGGAGCGAGGGATTACTAGTAGTAAAGAACTATGGCCTTCGCCATATAACCTTCAAGGGAGTACAAGAAAATTAAAGAACATTCATTTCGCATATTTTACTGATCTCCCTGAGTTGAAATATGAAAGTGACTTATTTAATGTTGCAATGCGTGAAAAAGGTCGAGCAGTTTTTCGAACAGATGATGAATCTCAATATGAATATGTAGAAATTTATGAACAGCCATCTTATAAACGAGAAAGGCGTTTAACCTGTTATATTAATATTAAGATGTTAGTTCCAGTCTCTGCTATATACCATCAACAGGGTGGAAGTCAATATATTGAGTTTTTTCACCCTCATATTTTTAGAATTGGAGTAAAACCAGATAAAAGAATACCAATTGAACCTTATGAGGACGGATGGAGAATACGTTCCAATGCAATTACACCACAAAAGGTTAATGTATTTCCTATTGCTAATGGGAACCGATTATTAGAACTGAGTAATATTTACCAAGATAAATATATAGAAAAATAAAAAGGCAGTTTTTCAAGTTAGGCAAACACTGCTACATCCATATGTTGCCTGCGGTCACTACTCAACGCATGTGGAATGCTGCGCGTTGCTCGTAAAAAAACTATAGTTCTGAAATAAACATTTGCGATTAAAAATAAAGTTTTGCGAAAAGCAGAAAGACAGGGGAGAAGGGAAAATCCTTCTCCTTCAAGCTTTAACCCCTTTTTTTTAGCAAGACTTTATTTTATGTTTTTTCAAGTCTAAAAGACTAAGTTGATAGAGCTAAAGAGAGTTTGTAAGTGTCTTTTATTTTTACAAACCCTCTTCAGAGATTTTACTCTTGATATAAAGTTTTGATAAGGTTCATTCGAGAAATCCATATGGAAGGGATCAATGCTGCAGCAAGCCCTATCAAAGGGCTTATGATCAATTCGATTAAAACTATTTGCCATGGGAATAGATATTCTTTTGCCTCCAAACCTGCTAATACATGGTAACCAAACACCAGACCTGATATAATTCCAATTAGCCCTCCGGCTAATGAAATGATTACTCCTTCTAACAGGGCTAATCTCACTACTTGGTTTGGCCGGCTTCCTAGCGCTCTAAGAACCGCAAACTCTCTACTTCTTTCTCTTAGGCTGCTAGCCATGTTATTCATCAATCCTATAATACCGAGGAAAATAGTTAAAATTACAGTTGCAAGTAAAATAAATAACCTCTGTTGTACTTGCCGGTGTAACGTTAAAAGTTCCTTTTGACGGTCATAAAGTATAACATTTGAAAAATCCGGGTGATTTAACAAGTTGTCGATCTTTTTTTGAATGACACTGCTTAAGGATGGATTCGAAATATTATATTGAATTTGTTCAATCGTGTTGATTTTGAAATATTTTCCAATATTTTCTTGGTCAGTATAAGCTGTATATTCATCAGAAGGCAAAACAGGCATTTTGTCAATGATGCCGACAATTTTGAATCGGTGTCCAGCATTTTTTCCCTTCATCACTTCGTCATAACGTCCTATTTGAATATAATCACCTAATTGAAACCCAAGTTTTTTTAAATCTTTTGTAATGATCACTCCATCATTCCGCAAAGCTCTTTGATCAATCGTTCCTTCTAGCACCTTTATGGAATAAAATTTTGTTACTTCATTGATATTTATTGCTCTAAGGCTAATATGAACTTGTTTCTTACCATTTATATTGAATAGTTGACCATTCCAGTTTTTAATATGGTTTTGGTCAAGATTAAGTGTTAATCCAAATAGTGCTGTAGGAATGGATATGGAACTTACACCTTCTATTTGTTTAATTTGTTCTTCTAAACTTTTGGAAAATCCTGGCTCAAACGATGAATCAGTAGCTTGTAATTTATAGTCCATTGGATACCTAGTTTTTATATCTTTTTCAGCTTGAATCGCTATGGAAGAAAAAAGTAAGTAACCAGTAAGACCAATGACAAATGCTAGCATCAGTATGCCTGCTATTTGTATATTTTTTCTCATCTGGCGTAAGGCATTTCGTCCTGCCAATAATGCTTCTGATCCGAGGAAAGGTTTGGATATAAACGAGATGAACTTAACAGTCAAATAAAGAATGACTGGAATCCCCATAAACATGGAGAGTAGGAAACATAAACCAGTTAAAAGATAAATCCATTCAGGTCCCTTCGTATATAAATAGTTAAATGTTGATACTGCGATTGAAGCAATGAACAAAATTGGTGATAACCATCGTACTAAAAAACTATATTTATTGAGGGATGGTTCACTTTGTTTGTAAGCAACGATAGGGGGTAATTTACTGGCAAGATATCCCGGTATAATCCCTGCAAGTACGGTAATAACTATTCCGCTCACTGCACATAGGAATAATGACTTCCAAGGGATGACAATCCCTACAAGAGAAAACCCCATTAATTGTTCTACGACACGTTGGGATAAGAAAGAAAGCACAATTCCTAATAAAACACCAACTGTAGCGCCGATCAATCCAATGACCATTGATTCAAAAATAACCATAAGTGTCAATTGATAGCGTTTTATACCAATAAGTCTTAAAGTGGCTAGTTCACGTTTTCTTTCCAGTATGGCCATTTGTAGCGTACTTACGACGATAAGAAAACTTCCTGCCAATGCTGAAATCGAAATGGTATGAACAAATGGCTTTAAGCCCCCTATGTTCTCCCTTTCTTTTTCCATCTCTTTTCTATTATCAATAAAAATATCAGGATATTTGGATTTGATAATTTGATTAATTTTTTCCTTTGATGCGCCGGCTTCTAATTTTAACATCAAAACCGTTGCTTTTCCTTTATTTGATGTAACCTTACTTAACCAATCGTAATCAAAAACTGCAATGTTCTCTAATTTTTCATTTTGTTTTAATGTGCCGGATATCACGACTTTTTGTTTATTGCCAGGAGGAAAAGGCAGCTCAATTTCAGACCCGATTTCTAAATGATTTGATTTCAAATATCGGATAGGTAAGATAACCTCGTTTCCTTTCGGGAATGTTCCTTTGTCTATATTTAAAAAAGGATGTTCTTTTGCTAATGGATCATTTTTAAAGCCGACATACATAGGCAGAGCTGCTATTTCTGGAATTTTCATTTTTTCACCGATATAGGGGTAAAGCAGAGGGGTGCTATTCTTAACACCTGGAATTTGATTAATAAACGTTATATCGTCTTCCGTAAGATGGTGCTTATCGGTTTGATATCCCACCAGCATATCGTAATTTCCATACTTTTCTCTTAAAGTATACTCATTAGAACGTTCAACCGTAAGTATAAGAATTTGGGATATCACCAGAAGCATCACACCTAAAGTGACACCTAATATGGAGAAAAAAGCTCTACTTTTTTTGGATACAAAAAATTTCCAAGCTAATTTCATGATATTCATACTAACTCCCTCTCAATTCTGCGGGTAATTTCAACGACTCTTTGGCTCACGGATTGGTTAGAGTTTTTGAAATTAAGCTCATCAATCAACTTTCCATCTTCCATAAATATGATGCGGTGGGCATAGGAGGCGACTTTCGCATCATGTGTTACCATTACGATCGTATGGTTCATTTCATCGCAAAAATGACGCAAGATATCTAGAATTTCCTTGCTTGTTCTTGAATCCAAGCTTCCGGTTGGCTCATCGGCTAATATCATTTTTGGTTCGGTGATTAACGCTCTGGCAATAGCCACTCTTTGTTGCTGGCCTCCGGACATATCCGAAGGCCGTGAGGATGCTAAACGTCCAATTCCTAACAAGTTCAATAAATCAACTGCCTTTTTTCTTGCCTGATCGTCGTATTTCCCCAATATAAATAGGGGTAATGAGACATTTTCCTCTGCAGTTAATACCGGGATAAGGTTAAAAAACTGAAATATAAATCCTATCTTTTCTCCTCGTAATTTTGTCAGTTCAGCTTCGCTTGCTGAAGTTAAAGAGATGCCATCCAGAAAAACTTCTCCAGAGGTTGGGCGATCTAAACCGGAGAGCATATTGAGCAAGGTTGACTTGCCTGAACCGCTAGTACCCATAACAGCCACAAATTCTCCTTTATTAACCTTTAAATTCACATCTCTTAGTGCGTAAAATTTGTTATTCCCTTCACCATATATCTTATTTAGAGATTTAGCTTCCTGTTTTTTGCAAGCAAAAAATGCAGAGAATTGCAGTAAAAAATACATAGGCTTG
>ERZ1673777.54-NODE-54-length-12081-cov-50.907866_pt1 | contig 12081 bp, 11 predicted proteins | sample MGYA00580138_ERZ1673777 | MGnify/ENA primary metagenome ERZ1673777 (study PRJEB41219, sample SAMN04549618) | soil metagenome | isolation source: soil | place: USA: South Carolina, Cape Romain NWR | collected 2009-05-18 ... | reverse complement strand
CAAGCCTATGTATTTTTTACTGCAATTCTCTGCATTTTTTGCTTGCAAAAAACAGCCAATGGGATTTGGTTTTCCTAGACTGTGTGTTCAAGTGAAGTCCTCACAGTATCCGGTTGGATCCAATGTTCTTAGTGAACTTCTCGGAACCATTAGTAAATTTGGTGCTGATCAAGGACTTCTTGTTAGTTGGGGCGGCTTTAAAAGCACTGTTCTTAGAGATGCCAAAAATAACTTTTTTAAAGTGAGACTTTGGGATTCAGATGCGTTATTAAAAGCTGTTTTACGTAATTATGATAAATTTCCTGATTCATTACAGGCAGAATTACCATTGAAAAGAGTATGGGCTCTCGTTCAAGAAGATGAATAGGATCACAATATATCCCACGAATTTAGATTTTCATAACTAGATACGTGTTAGCAAAGAACTTGTACAACGTTTGTAGGCAGTTTGGACTTTAAAGTGAATAAGTTGTGTAAAGAACGATTGAATGAATGAAGAGATCACTTGTTAACGGTGATCTCTTTTTGATCGAGATAGATTTTTAAAGATTCTTATTTTTAAAAATTTTGAAGGTTTTTGGTTGCGAATGTCGAATTTTGGTTAATGTCTGATTTACCTTGTTTTAAGGAAGGTGTAAATATGAGTTTGAGGAATTTTCATACACCTTTGACTGAAGCAGAAGTAGATGAGATTTATCAGTTATTAACACCGAAGCAGCGCAAATATATGGACGCTTTTACGAAACGAAGCAAAAAAAGCAAGTGGCTAGAAGTTTTAGCATTAAAAAAAGGAATCATTGTGACTGAAGATATGGATACCGAACAATTGGCAGAAGCAGTCAACGATTGGATTTTAGTTGAAATATTAGATGGGGGATACGGAAATCGGCCGTTTCGCTGTGAATGCGGCATGCCTCTTCGATATCAGTACATTGTAACTCATAAAAAGCAAAACAAAACATACAAACTAGGGGAAACGTGTTTAGGAAACTATACCCGTTTAACACCAGAAATTATTCGGGATATTAAAAAAGGATTCCATACGATACATTTAGAACGAGATGAACTGCTCCTTAAAATTTATCGTGGCGAGAAAACGGATATAAAGGAGTTTGCAGAAATTGAAATTCCCCAATCTTATCTTGAACAACTAGAACACGACATACCTCTCTTGGATAAACAACTGCAAAAACTTTATGATCAACTTCATGCTAAGAGAAGAGAAAGGTTACAAAAACAATGCCAAGAGGAAAGAGAACGGCTAAGGGAAATCCTTTACCAAAGTAGTCAACGTAGAACATCTAAGTCGTATTCCGTCTCATATTATTCTTATCATTCCTCACCTAAAACTCATTCGCATCTTTGTATCTCCTATGAGGAATTAATTGAACGGCATTTAAACGAATTAAAACAAATACGCGCAAAAGAGGAACTGATCCCAGCAGGACTAAGGAAGGATTGGGATATAATCCAAGACATTGTACGAGCCGCTAAAAGAAGAGAAGAGTTTGATTACAGTCGTTTTAAATTACTGTTGAGTAATTTAAAAATACCGTTAAGAATACAATAAATCTTTAATGAAAATAGGTAATAAGGTGATATAGATTTCATTACTGTACGAGCAGCTTAAATTTTAAGGCTTGCCTTGAGGACAAGTCTTTTTTTATTTTAAAATTTTTCTTGACTTTAAAGTTACTTTAAGGTGTAACTTTGATTATAAAGGATGTGAATAAGATGAGTGAGTTCATGACGATACAAACTTTTTCCAAAAGGACTGGTATTTCAAAAAGTGCTTTAAGATATTATGAGTCAGAGAATTTACTGCATCCAATCAGAAGCGAAAATGGTTACCGTCTTTATTCGGAAGATCAGATAGCAACCGTAAAATTGATTTCAAGTTTACGTCTAGCCGGTGTGTCAATAAAGGATATTCAAATGTATTTACAAGCAAACGAAGCAGTCCGTCAACAAATGATAAGAAATTGGATTAAGAATTTAAAAGAAAAACATCAACTTATAAATGTAAGTTTACGTTTTTTAGAAAGTTACCAAGAAAACGGCCAAGTTTACCTGCTAGAAAGAGATTTCGAGAAAATTGTATGGTTTATTGCCGAATCGAATATGGGTAAATTTGGTAATCATTTTAGACAAAGGAAAAGAGAATTGGAGCGCTTGAATATTCCTATCAATAATGGTTACTTAAGATATTTATCTGGCAGGGAATCCATTAAAGCGCAAATTGGATTTGGTGTATCCGACGATGTAGAAATAGCGGGGTTGTCTGAAATAGACTGTATTGAAATAATGCCTGCGTGTCTATGTATAGCATTACCATACATTTCTCCCATGACAGAAATACAAAAAGGATATGCACAATTAATGAATTATGCAATGGAGCATGAGTTCATCCCTGCAGGTCCAATTATTGAATGGTATCGTGGGGAATACTTCGAAGATTTGGATTTGTTAATGCCTGTTGCCCGCATTTCAAAGATGGAAGGGAGAAGTTAAAGTGGGCAGAAGCGAGGAGTTAGTGATCAAAGTAATTGAGTTGAAAGGCAGTTATTATCAAATAGGGTTTGAGCAAGGCCGTCAATTAAAATCTAAAATATTGGCAAATGCAAATGATCTTGATCGTTTTAGTAACAAAAGATTCAAAATTTTTAGAGCAAGGAAATTATTAGAAAAGTTCTCACCTAATTTGTTAAAAGAATTAAGAGGATTAGCAAAAGGTTTAAATATGTCATTAAATGCAGCAATAGAACGGTATAGCGGTTACGATGTATCGTTTCCAGAAATGGGATGCACTACATTAGCACAAGACTCATATTATGTGCGTAACTATGATTTTAGTCCAACATTATATGATGCAAGACTTGTATTTGTTCGTCCTATAGATGGTTATGCGAGCGTAGGTTTTAGCCAGCAAATTATAGGCAGGCTGGATGGGATGAATGAGAAAGGGCTTGTGATAGGACTGCATTTTGTGAATCATATGCACAGTCAAGAAGGATTTATTGCTACGACTATTGTTAGAATGATTCTCGATCAATGTGCTAATACGGAGGAGGCTATAGAACTGATTACTAGAGTTCCACATAGATTTTGCTACAATTATTCCATTACAGATTTTAACGGAAATAGTGTCATTGTCGAAGCATCCCCACAACAACAAATAATAAAATATGCCCATCCGCTTATATGCACCAATCATTTTGAAACAGAAGAATTGAAACAGAAAAATAGAGTAGAGATACATGGTTCTATTCAACGTAAACAATATCTTCAAGCATTATTGAAGGAGAAATTAGATCCTTTGTCTGCTTTTCATCACTTTAATAGCGAAAAATCACCTTTATTTTTCGATGATTACAAAAATTTTTTTGGTACGTTGCATACGGTTTTATATTCGCCAAAGGATTTGAACGTCATCATTGGTGTAGGAAAAAATAGTGGTCCTTTTATCTTTTCCTTTAAAGAATGGTTACAAGGATCACTGAGGCTCCCTAAAATGATAAGTGGGACAATCATGCAAGGAGAATAACCTTGGAATATTCCGCAATTGAAACTAGAGGATTATCTTCTGTACTGTTTGAGGAGGAAACCACTTATTAACAAACAATTCTTCTTCATTTAGCGGATGAGTTTACTTAATCTTTTCTTAGTAAACTTACAATTCATACGGATAATAATAAAAAAATATACAAAATATTACATTTATCGTCAAAAAATGATAAAATTCAAGAAGAAGGTCATTTGATCTTCTTCTTTTTTAGTTTAAATGGGGGAGGAGAGATTCGATGCATATATCTGACTTAGTAATAGAAGGCTATCGTTGCTTTAAAGAAAAAACCGTAATACCTTTAAATGAAGGACTTACTGTTATTTTAGGTGAAAATGGTAGCGGTAAGTCTGCCATTATTGATGCCATCCGATTAATCTTAAATGAAGACGAGTTTGATAATGTTAAAATCACTGAAAAAGAGTTTTGGCACTCAGTTGGTAATACTAAGAATGAAATAAGTTCTAATTTTAAGATTGACTTAATTTTCTCGGGTCTCAACGAAAGAGAACAATTAGCTTATTTACCTTGGCTAGATCCGAACGATTTACATTCGGCATCCTTGCATTTAAAAGTACAAAATAAGATTAATTCTAGAAATCGATATAAGAGGGAATTATGGGGAGGTAATTCCTCAAGTAGTATTTTCGAGTGGGATACATATAAATCAATTCAATGTACATATTTACCGCCATTGCGTGACGCAGAACAACGCCTTAGAGCTGTTAGAGGATCACGTTTAGCACGCTTAATAACTAAAATGGAGTTAAAAAACAATGCAAGAGAGCGTATAGAAGACATAGTTAAACAAAATAACAAAGAATTATTGAAAGATGAGCTGATCGTAAAAGCAAAGGACAACATCAAAAATCGACTAATAAACTCTTTGGGAGAACAATTGGCTCAAGATATTAGCGTTTCTTTTTCAGAAACTCGATTCGAGAGAATCATTGAAAATTTAAAACTGTTATTCTATCCGCTTCTTGATAATGAAGTGAGTGTAGAAGAGTTTCGGGAGTTATCAGAAAATAGTCTTGGATATAACAACTTAATTTACTTAGCAACTGTATTAGCGGAATTAGAGCAAATAGAAGAAAATGAGTTATCTACCCGCATTCTTCTGATAGAGGAACCCGAGGCACATTTACATCCACAACTACAGACAAAATTACTTGAATATATAGAAAAACAAGCTCGAATAAGTGGAGTTCAAGTTATTGTCACTACCCATTCACCAATAATAGCTTCTTCTGTTGACTTAAATAATATTTTAGTTGTTAAAAGAACAGATTTTAATAACAGTCCTATGATTGTTCCATTAAAAAATGTAGGATTAACTCCAAAACAGAAATTTTTCTTGCAACGGTGGATGGATATTACTAAATCAACTTTATTGTTTGCTAGAGGCGTGATTCTCGTTGAAGGGATAGCAGAAGGGCTAGTTATTCCAGAGTTGGCTAAAAGAGTATTACATAAATATTTGAATTCAAAGAAAAAAATATCCGATTACTCTTTAGAAGAATATAGCGTTTCCGTAATAAATATGGGTGGTATTTATTTCGAGTCATTCTTTCAACTATTTATGAATGCAGAAGAACAAGGAAAAGGTATACCAATTAGATGTGCAGGTATTACAGATTGTGATCCTAAAAAAAGTGACACTCCTTATGTTGGAAATGAGTGTGAATGTAATAACCCAGCATTAAAGTTACAAGCGATATTGGAAAATAACAAATATTGCCGGTTATATAGTAATTTTAAGACTTTTGAATATGATTTGGCTTTATGTGGAGATAACTTTTTAGTAATGGTTGATGTTTTTCTTGAAATTTTACCAATAAATAGCTCTATTAGAAAAGAACTCGAAGAATATAAAAAAGAATTTATTAATACTAAAGATATTAATGAAAAAGCAAAATTAGCAAAGCGCTTGTTAGATAGAATAGATGACTCCACTCTATGCGGCAAGGGTTTATTTGCTCAACATTTAGCTTATAAACTTGCAGATGAGGAAGTAGAATTTACAGTTCCTAGTTATATTGAAAAAGCTATTCTCTGGGTTTGCAACCTAAATGAAAGGAGAGAAAGCAATGTACCAACAAGTTCTAGAAGTTACACCCATAAATAAAATAGATTTAATTTATTCGGTGTTAAATAACGAAGATATAAAACATCTTTCCCCAGAGCAAGCTACTTTTATTTTACATCCAATTAATCGGGATTGTTTTTTAAGCGCTTGTCCGGGCAGTGGAAAAACGCATTCGGTTGGCATCAAAATAGCGTATGAAATTCAAAATTGGATTTCCAAGACAAGTGGTATAGCTGTTCTCTCATTTACGAAAAATGCTGCGGAAGAAATCAAAAATCGTGCTAATAGCTTTTTGGGAAATTTGAATGTAAGTCATCCTCATTTCGTTGGTACAATTGATAGTTGGCTCCATTCATATATTTTTCACCCTTTTGGTTCTGTAGTAACTAGGTATAAGGGAACTGAAGGGGATGCTTCACATAAATTAATACAGGATGGTAATCATGGTACATGGTTAAAAAATTTTAGTACCAAAAAAATTTCTATACTAGATTACACTATTGATATGAATGATAATCCTATAGCTTGTGATGAAAAGACAATAATCGAAAATAATCCCTCACTTATTAAAACTCTATTATACAATAAGCAACGGTTTGCAGAGAAAGGTTTTGTAACCTATGCAGACATAGAATATTGGTGTTATAAGCTGTTACAACAAAGAGGGGATATACTTGATTTAGTTGCTAAAAGGTTTCCCTATATTTTTATTGATGAGTGTCAGGATTTATCCGAAATTCAGCTTGGTATTTTAAGTTTATTAAAACAGGCAGGGGTAACTATTCATTTAATCGGTGATTTAGATCAAGCAATTTATGGATTTAGAAAGGTTTATCCAGAAAAAGTGATAGAGAAAATAGATGAATGGAAAATGGATCGTTTACAATTAACCATGAATCACAGAAGTGTCCAACAAATTTGTGATGTTGTTGCTAAATTAGGTGGAAAGAAACAAATTATGGGAACCCGGTCAAGTCTTAGTCGATCTTGTTTACTTTGGATTTATGATAAAAAAACTGATCTATATCGACTTCAAGAAGCATTTATCAACTTATTAAACAAAAGAAATTTAAATGTCAAAGATGCGATTATTATTGCAAGAGGATCGTCTACAATTAGACAAATTAAAGGTTACCCAAAAGATACAAAACTAGACAAAGCTAAAAATCATATTGTATACAAAATAGCATCCGCTATTACTCATTGGGGTTCAACTAATTTTAAAGACAAAAATGTCGCATTAGAATTATTTAGTCAAGCCATTATCGACTTAGCGTATGCCGGAAAAGGTAAATCAGGAATTATTACAACCCCTTTTTCTTACAATCCAATAGATTGGCGTATAAAACTTGGTACTTATCTCGAGAAGATTGCTAGTAAAAGTGATTTTATAGTTAAGGAAACTTCTAAACAAATATGGAAAAATTGGGTTAAAGATGTTCTTAAAAGTGAATTTAAGAATATTTGGGATCAACTTAAAGATGTTGAATACTCATTTGAGCAAATTGCCAGAAGATTAAGATCTCCTGAAGGATTGTCAGATATTCCTATGTCTAGAAAATTTTTAATGGGTGAAAAAAAGAACGAAATTAAAGTAAAAGTAGATACGATACATAAAGTTAAAGGAGAAACTTACAGGGCCGCTCTTGTAGTTTCTTCACCAACTAAAAAATCTGATGGTGGACATTTCACACAATGGTTACAGAAAGGTACAGAAGCAAGCCGCTTTGCTTATGTAGCATGTTCAAGACCACAAGATTTATTAGTTTTAGCTATTCCAGAGTATAGCGAAGAGATATTAAACTTAGGATTTTATTTAGATGACATCAAGGATTATATCTCTGTGTAATGTTATCTCATTTAAAAAATAATAAATATCTTATGACTATTATTCTAGGATTTTATTATTGGTATTAGATTCCAGAAGAAGTGACCTAAAGAAGGACATGCTATATGAGGCATGTCCATTCTTTTCTTAAAGACGAAATACTGTTCACAAATATTTTGCCGTTATTTCATTCATCGATGTGCCAATTTTTATTGGCATGGGTATCTGGTTAAGGAATGTTGTTGATTTTCTTCTTCAACCATCGGAGCAGTTAAGTTAAATAAAGAGATATAATACAGATAAGGGAAGATGTACCGTTTAAATGTTCTATTTGATAAGTTCGCATTTAATATCCCGTCAATTACTTAGTTTATCGGATTCAAACATATTTTTGATTCTTATAACCTTACTTACGGGTATTTCCAATTGATCGGAAATTTGTTCAATTGTTTTTCCTGCAAGTAGTAGCTTTACCACTTTTATTGTATCTTCTTCGTTTTTCTTTAGGCTTCTTTCCAACCATGAAATCATAAAAGATATCTCCCTTCGATTAAATTTTGTAGCTTGCTCATTCTCACGAAGTTAGTCAATTCGAAAGCGTTCTGCATTTGCTTTCGAATATACTTCTTGAGCTTTTCGCTCTCCTTCCTTTTTGAACTTTTCAAAGTTTTTAATATCGTATTCGTTGCATTCAAATCGTTCGGAAAATTGTAAATAAATATCTTTAACAATGTAACCGCGCGCCTGCAATAAAACAATTATTTCATTGTACAGCTCTGAATCAAATTGCTCGTATTCTTCATCTTTCTTCGAACCGTCAACAACAGTATAAACATTCGCACCTAGGAGTCCATGACATTTCACTTTCATGTTAATCCGTTACCCCCAAACGCTTCTTTGCTTCTTTTGTAGTTAACATAAAAGAAATCGTGTCTGATAACGCTTGTTTGTAAGCTAGTAGAATTAGTGAATCAATTAAACAAAAGATTGTTCTTTGCAAATCATCAAAATCCTTCTCATTGATTTGAAGTTTTTTGAAACTGCGATCAAGCTCTTTGTAGAGAGTTTGAAGCTCAATGTTTTCATCGTTTAGCATAATTTGCTCGACACGGTTGTAAACAAATTCATTAAATGCTTGCTCAAAGTCCATATTACCTATCTCCTTGTTAACAAAATTGAATATTTTTTATTCATTTTTATAATAATACAAAATAGATTGATTGTAAAATGAGAAAACGATAAACTAAATACGAACTAATAAGTAAAAGTCGGGGATGTAGTGATGGATATAAACAAAAAAGTAGGAGAACGCATTAGGGAAGTTCGAAAAAAATATAATTTATCAATGATGCAATTAGCGGATGAGTTGGGAATTTCACAGCCGCGACTCTCGAGAATCGAAAATGGAGATCAGGAAATTCCTATTAGCTTAATCCAAAAATTCTGTGAAAGGTTTGATATTCCGCTAAGCAGCTTTTTTAGGTCGTTAGAAAAGGATGAGAAAGCGGGAGATAGTCTTATAAACGAACAATTAGAACAAGTTTTAGCTTCACTAAATGATGAACAAAAGAAAGCGCTGTATGTGTTTATCACTTCTTTTCAAAAATAAATATCTTTACATTTTAAAGTCCCCATACCGGGGATTTTTTATTTTGCGGATGTTGTTTTCTTTCACTGTAACTTGTGTATTTCAAATTACTTGTGCCTTGTTATCTATGTGGTAAATTTCTTAGATAATATTATGTTGACTAAAAATGAAAAAGTATATAATAGAGCTTGGAAATGAAAAGGAGGTACATCATGCTTACAGGTGAGTTACGCAATAGAGTCGATAAAATATGGGAAACTTTTTGGACAGGTGGGATAACAAATCCGCTGACGGTCATTGAACAATTTACATACCTTTTATTTATTAAAGGTCTCGATGAAGTGGAAACACAAAGGGAACAAGAGGCCTCTCTGTTAGGAATTGAGTTTGAGCGGATCTTTCCTGAAGATAAGCAGCATTTACGTTGGAGCAAGTTTAAAAACTTAGAAGCTAATCAAATGTACGAAATCGTTTCAAACGAAGTATTCCCATTCATTAAAAACCTGCATGGCAATAAAGATTCTGCGTACGCCAAATACATGGGCGATGCGATTTTTATGATTCCTACGCCGCAAATGCTGACAAAAATTGTGGACGGTATTGATAAGCTCCCAGTGAAAGACCGCGATACAAAAGGGGATTTATACGAATATTTGTTATCCAAAATCGCGACAGCGGGAACAAACGGGCAATTCCGTACGCCGCGCCATATTATCAACATGATGGTCGAGCTCATGAAGCCGACGCCGGAAGATATTATTGTTGACCCAGCGGCTGGTTCCGCAGGCTTCTTGGTAGCGGCAGGAGAGTATTTGCGTAAATATCACAGTGACCTATTTTTAGTGCAAAGTTTAAAAGAACATTTTAATAACCATATGTTCTACGGATTTGATATGGATCGCACGATGTTGCGCATTGGTGCGATGAACATGATGCTTCACGGCATTGAAAATCCTAATATTGAATATCGTGATTCATTATCCGAACAAAACAAAGATAAAGACAAATATACTCTTGTTCTTGCCAATCCGCCTTTTAAAGGTTCATTAGATTACGAAGCCGTTTCAAGTGACTTATTAAAAATTACAAAAACAAAGAAAACAGAGCTTTTATTCTTGGCGTTATTCTTGCGAATTTTAAAAACGGGCGGACGCTGCGCCTGCATAGTTCCGGACGGAGTGTTATTTGGAAGTTCGAAAGCACATAAAGAAATTCGCAAAGAAATCGTAGAAAATCATAAATTAGAAGCGATTATTTCTATGCCAAGCGGCGTGTTTAAACCATACGCCGGCGTTTCGACGGCGATTATGATTTTCACGAAAACAGGAGTCGGTGGTACGGATCAAGTATGGTTTTACGACATGAAAGCAGATGGTTATTCTTTGGACGACAAGCGCACCCCGATTGAAGAAAACGATATTCCGGACATCATTGCGCGCTTCCATAACCGTGAAGCAGAAAAAGAACGGAAGCGCACGGAGCAGTCGTTCTTTGTGCCGGTAGAAGAAATTCGTGAAAACGACTATGACCTTTCGATTAACAAATATAAAGAAATTGAGTATGAAGAAGCGGAGTATGAACATCCTGCAGTAATCCTTTCAAAAATTAAATCTTTAGAGGAAGAAATTGTAGAGGGGATTAAAATTCTAGAGGGGATGCTAGATTGACAATGGGAACGTATAAGAAAGTTAAACTGACCGATATTGCAGATATTAATCCCAAAACAAGCTTTGAAAATCTAGAGCCTTCAACTGAAGTGAGTTTTATACCTATGCAGTCAGTTTCTGAAGAGGGCAGGATTATAGATTATCAAGTAAAGCAATTTGATGAAGTAAAAAAAGGATACACTTCTTTTGTTGAAAACGATATATTGTTGGCTAAAATAACACCATGTATGGAAAACGGTAAAAGAGCAATCGCCACTAATTTAAAGAATGGGATTGGATTTGGTTCAACTGAATTTCATGTTATACGTCCAAAGGAATCCGTAATTCCGAAATATTTATTCTATTTTATTAGTCAAGACCGATTTAGAAAACTAGCAGAACAAAATATGACAGGTAGTGCAGGACAAAAAAGAGTACCAGCTACATTTTTAAAATCTATCTCGCTATATATTCCACCTTTGGATATTCAGCGCAAAATTATTTATATTCTCGATAAAGCCCAAGAACTCATCGACAAACGAAAAGCCCAAATTGAAGCGTTAGACCAGTTAACGCAAAGTGTGTTTTTGGAGATGTTCGGAAACTTAAAAGGGGAAAAGGTACCTTTAAGTGAATTGTGTGATGTGAATCCTTCAAAAAAGGAAATCGAAAATATTGATAAAGAACTTCCAGTTACATTCTTGCCGATGGCAAATGTATCAGAAAATGGGGAGCTTGATCTTTCTGAAACTAGATTAATAAAAGAGGTTTTTGACGGCTTTACTTATTTTAGAGAAGGCGATGTTCTTTTTGCGAAGATAACTCCTTGTATGGAAAATGGAAAAGGGGCCATAGCCAGCAATTTAATAAATAATATAGGATTTGGCTCAACAGAATTTCATGTTTTAAGACCAAAAGAAAACGTCAATAGTACATGGCTATATTATTTAACGAGTTTACAATCTTTCCGAAAACAAGCTGAAGCGAATATGACTGGTAGTGCTGGCCAGAAACGTGTACCAAAGCAATTCTTTAGTAAATATAAAGTAGTTTTGCCGCCTATCGAGCTTCAAAATCAATTTGCCGAAATAGTACACAAAATACAATCTCAAAAGGAGATAATGAAGAAAAGTTTAGAAGAACTCGAAAACAACTTCAATTCCCTCATGCAACGCGCGTTTAAGGGAGAGATGTTCAACGATTAATAAATGTGAAGGAAATTCATGTCGGTTTGGTCAGGGGAGGGGTATTTGTTGTTATCCAACTTTCAATTTTTAGTAGGCAAACCTCATTATGAGAGCTTTACGAATGCTTGTTTAGAGGCGGAGAAAAGTTTGGTTGTGAGTCCGGCGACGTGCGCGATTTTGA
>ERZ1673777.52-NODE-52-length-12620-cov-16.844329_pt1 | contig 12620 bp, 16 predicted proteins | sample MGYA00580138_ERZ1673777 | MGnify/ENA primary metagenome ERZ1673777 (study PRJEB41219, sample SAMN04549618) | soil metagenome | isolation source: soil | place: USA: South Carolina, Cape Romain NWR | collected 2009-05-18 ... | reverse complement strand
AGCCTATGTATTTTTTACTGCAATTCTCTGCATTTTTTGCTTGCAAAAAACATCCCAAGTGGATTTAAACGTTGAATTTCATTCAACACTTGATTTGGAATTGTATTGTTTTTTGTAAATAAAATAGGTCCGTTATTTGGATGATGAATAAGATCAGCTGCAGCCAATGTTGCTTGCCAATTTTCAAGGGGAGCTAGGATAATCCCATTTGGTTGATTTTCTTTATGAGTAGCCGGCCATATCGTTTGTGATACTAATACCGAAAGTTCAACTGGATCATCAGTATTTAATCGAGTAACGTTTTTTGTTGACAATGTAAGAAGATTTTTACTCGCTTCTTCATTATATACACTCGGTTCTTGAACAACTATAGCTGTGTTTTCCTTGTCATTGCTTGCTCCATTCGATTGACTACTTCTATGCTGACTATGCTCCATTGATTGCTCTGCTTTTTTTGAGTCATTTCCATTTTGTGCGCTACAACCTGCCGCAATAATAGTAGACGCAAAAAGTGCAATTAACATTTTGAGAATTTTTTTTGTGTTCATCTATCCATATTACCCTCCTTGATTTCTATTATGTTCAGTGATTAAACTGTTAAAAAATACTTGTTTAAAGACTCTTAAGCTTTTTTCAACATACCGTATATTTCTACTTTTTTTATATTATCTTGAATTTGTGCAGAATTTATGGATTTTATTTAATTGACTTAATCAATGCTCAAATGCCATGTAAAAAGGAGAAAAAGAAAATGAATAACAAATGGAATCGGATTATTTATAAATGTTGGGCTCCTTTTTATGATTTATTTTTTAATAGAGGTGTGTTTTATTCAGCGCGAAAACAGATATTTCATGAATTTCCTTTTGGAGATGGTGAGAATGTTCTATTTGTTGGAGTAGGAACGGGTGCTGATTTAGCCTTTTGTCCATTAGAAAAAATAAATGTAGTTGCTATTGATTATTCTAAAGAAATGCTGGAAAAAGCAAAAAATAAGTATCAGAATGAAAATATAAAATTCATTCAAATGGATGCTCAATCTCTAACATTTCCAAACAATTCATTTGATGTAGTAGTAGCAAGTTTAGTCATAAGCGTAGTCCCTTCCCCCGAAAAAGTGATGTCAGAAATCGTGCGTGTAACGAAGAAAGGTGGACGTATTATTATATTTGATAAATTTGCACCTAAACATAGAGAACTGTCATTCGGAAAAAAAGTAATTCGTCCCATCATCAAGCTGTTGGGTACTGACATAGGTATTTCATTTGAAAAGGTTTACAAAAATGTCAAACATGAATGTTACCTAGTTGAAGATAAAGATGTTATGATTAAAGGTATGTACCGAAAAATCATATTAAAAAAACTAGGTGATTAAACATGATGAAAAAAATGATTCTAATGATGTTTCTTATCTTTTTATGTATTCCATCCATCGGACATGCTCATAGTTACTTATCATCTTCTAATCCGAAAGAAAGAGAAACCGTAACTACACCACTAAAAACAATTACTCTTACATTTGAGACAAAAATAGAGAAACTAAGCACAATGCATCTTCTCAGCTCAGGAAATGAAATACCTTTCAATAATATTACTGTAAAAGACAATCAACTTATTGGTACTTTTTCAACCCCACTTGAGAACGGTTCATACACAATTGTATGGAAAATTGTTGGAGAAGATGGTCATCCAATCACTGGTCAAATTCCGTTTGATGTAAAAGTAGCGAAAAACAACACAAAAACACCATCCCAACCATCTTCCTCTATAACGAAACCAGACAGTAGCGAAAAGAATACAGAACTTGAAAAAAGTCAGAAAAAAGAAGAAGATAGCCAAGCAAAAAATACATCTTCCAGCACATTGATCAGAATTTTAACAGTTAGCTTAGGTATTATTCTTATCGTTGGTTTGATATCAATCTTAAAAAAGAAGGGATAAGCATTGCCATTCATTGTTTCTCTTAGCGAATTTTTTAACTATATTTTCTATTCTTTACTTGCTGGTCATGTTGCATTATCTTTTGTACCTGATGAAAAAAAACCAAAAATCATCATTCCAAAACCAATGCTCCTTTTATCTATATTAGGCATCATCGTCTCATCCTTTGGTCCAGTTTTACAAGTCATTTTTTATTTTTCTGATGGCAGTGACTATTTTAATCAGAAATCATGGTCAATCTTAACTGACTTTCAAGTTGGAAAAGCGTGGATTTTCATTGATTGGGTGGCAACCTTCTTGTGGATGACCGTGTATGTGGAAGGTTCGAAATATTTACAAGCCTTTTGGTTATTATTGATGATTTTAGCAGTTGGTTACGCTAGCCATGTTGCATCATTATCATTTTGGACTGGGCTGCTTTCTCACAGTATTCACTTTTTAGCAGTAGCATTATGGACTGGAATTCTCATTCATGTTGCGTGGTTTTCAAAAAACCTTCATAACTGGATGACCTTTTTAAAATGGTTTACACCATTTGCTATTGGTTGTATGGTAATCATATTAACAAGTGGCTTTTCTGTGATGCTCTTTGTAGTAGATATAAGTGATTATATCAATTCATGGGTTCTGCCTTATGGTCAAATGTTATTATTAAAGCATATCAGTATCATACCTTTACTTGCATTTGCACTAATCAATGGAATTCTTTTAAGGAGATTGTCAGCGCAGCCTAATCTTAATATTCGAGCTTGGTTGAAAGCTGAAACCATCATTATTACTGTCATATTCTTTTTCACAAGTATACTTGGCACCTTATCTCCCCCACACGATATAGATTTTACAGTTAAATCTGAGGGAGCATCCAAGTGGCTTGAATACTTAATCGGCAAAACGATTATAACTCCCGTTAATCTAAAACCAATGTTTTCTATTGAAGGATTCTTCTTAATACTCTTTGGTTTTATGTTTTTAGTGATGATATTTTTAAGCTTTTACAAAAAGATGAAGCCGTATTTTGCAGTAGTTTGTGGATTGTTATTTATAGTTTGTACTTATTTTGGTCTAATGGTGAGTATAAAATAATTGGTTAACATAAAAAATTTGCCCGAGGTTGTGATTACCTCGGGCATTAATTTCAATATAGTTGCTAATTTCTCTAAAGGTAGAACGAAGCACGGAATCGTTTGACATGTCACTAGGTTGCTTAGTCAACGTACGGAACATCTTACAGAAGAAGAACGATAAAAAAATACGAGAGTGGTGTCAAAAAGACGCTCCATTACATCGCTTGTACCAATCGCTTCAACATCTTAGTTACGTACTCAAAAGTGAAACGAAGAAGCAAACAGACATTCGCCTTAAGCAATGGTTCGATCATTATCTCTTTAACGATTGTGCTGCAGTAAAAAGTATTGCCAAAACGCTTGTCACTCGACGAGAAGCATTACTTTTGCGTACCCTTTTCTCTTATTCGAACAGCATCATGGAAGGGACAAATAATAAATTAAAACTGATCAAACAACGGGCATTGGATATCGAAACATCCAACGATTTGCATTGCGCGTTCGGTTAGAAACAGGAAGCATATCTTAGTCATAAAAAAGACTGACTGAAAGGCCGCTTTTAGCGGCCTTTTGAGTCAGCCCTCTCTTTTTACTGTAAAGCCTTAATATGTTTAATAATCTCTTCATAAGGAACATTACTTATACCACTGTAATATTTCACGATTTTCCCTTGCTGATCAACAAGGTAAAAATCGGTACCGTGAATGACTTGATCGCCTTGTTTTGGCTTTTGTACAATAGCTTTAAAGTTTTTTCGAGCAAATGTTTCGATTTCTTCCTGACTGTAACCAGTAAGGAAGTGCCAATTTGACAAATCGGCATTAAATTTTTTAGCATATTGTTTTAATATTTCCGGGTTATCATTTTCCGGATCAACACTAAAGGATACAAATTCGACATCAAGTCCTTCCTCTTTCACCATATCCTGCAACTTCGCCATATTCGCTGTCATTGGCGGACAGACGGTTTCACAGTTGGTAAAAATAAAATCAGCGACCCATACTTTTCCTTTTAAATCTGACAAGCCAAATGACTGACCATTTTGGTCCGTAAATGTAAAATCATCTACCGGCCAATTTTTGGCGTCCGGAATCGTTTTTCCGCACGCGGCTAGCAATACGATGGAAAGAAGAAGCAACATTCGTTTCATCTTTACCTTCACCTATCCTCTCTCTTCGTTCGTATCATACATGATCCTGAGTACTCCGGATCTGATATAAATCGAAATAATCGGCGTCATCTCGACAATATCGATATGCGAATATCCCGTCGCTTCTATAAGCACTGTTTCAGCCGTTTCAGTCATGCTTGCGTATAGCATGGACAATCGCCACCGCCCGCGAGGAACTTTAGCTTGTCCATAAATTGATAAGCTGAAGTTTCTTTAGTGAGTTTTTTTACTTTACAATTACTTCGTTTTTAGGCATATTATGCATTCCTCTAGCCGTTGTGTGTGAAATGACATAGTACTTCCCTGTTTCTTTAAAGACATAAGTAGCCTTGTATTCACCATTTTTAGCGTGTTTCGCTTCAATTTTTTTATGTTGGTCTTTCGTTTGTCCTTCCTTCCAAATTTCAAATGTGACTTCATCAGCATCTTCTACTTTTTCTGTTCCTTGAGTAACAGTGGCGACTAATTCCACCTCTTTATTGACTTTTATAGTCTCTGGAATTGTTTTAAATTTTACTTCAATCAATTCTGGGGCTTCTTCTTTTTCCTGACTACACCCTCCAAGTACAAAAAGGCTTATTAAAGCCACCCCGAATAACTTTTTCATTTTTAACACTATTGAAAACCTCCTTAAGTAAGTAATGTCTTATATTATTTTACTTCATAAAATGGCTTTGTTCTGTTATGGAATGTGGCTAAAAACCAACAATAAAGAAATTTCCATACACAATACAATATTATTAAATGAATATATATTCATATATAAAATATCACTGATTGTATGTAAAATATAAAGGCTACAAAATGGCGAATGGGCGAATGAATTGTTGCTATCTGACAGAATAAAAGTGGTTCTTACATAATCTTGGTGAATAGGAAAGGACTAATTAAGAAAATTAGTGTGTAAATTGGAATTTTTTGGCTTATCATTCTCAATTAATATCGACTTTTCATCAAAAGAACGTAAGAACCATAAAAGTACATAAGTCGGCGGCGTAAAAGTGCAGAATAGCCTCCATAAAAAAGAGCCTTGCCAGTTATCCCAATATCGATTACTCTCCTAATGCTGCGCTATGACAATACAGCTCGTGCTAATGGTCGGTAAAATTGGCAATGAATATTACCATATCCTGTTTTTCTTTGCGTCATCTTATTATAAGTGTTGATTATCCAGCATTTTACCATTAAAACGTTTCGATAAAACATTACCACTCAGAAGGTTGTGACAATGCAGCAGTTTCCAATTTTTCTTTTTCCTTCTCTTTTCGGTACCATTCCCTAAAGGCGAAAAAGAGCATTATGCCATAAATAATTTCTTGAATAATTTTCATTAATATCCCGCCAAGCTGCTGATCGTAAAGAAGCGGAACGGCAAAGAACATCTCTGGTCCTGTTAAATCAAGAGAAGCTAATGTATCGGCAGGAACGCAAAGAGCAAGCGACTTCAACCACATTTGCGGATCGTAATAAGTTGCATATAGCGGTTTCCCTGCAAAAATAATTAAGGCGCACGCCGGAGTTAATAAAGCGCCGTCTGCAAAAATATAGCCTATTTTCTTAAGACCGCTAAGGGACTGCCAGCCCGGCATTTTATTAAGGAGAGGCCACCACATCATCCATGCAGCGATAAAAATCATCGTGGTAATTACCGCATGATAAAGCGCATTGCTGTTCGCTAAGTCAAAAATAAATGGAACGTGATAAAATGAGAACAAGCTGTTAAATAAAACAACCGCAAAAAGCGGCTTTGTCAAAAGCGTTACTGCCGCCTTTAATGGCCGAATTTCGAAAAGCCTCTCAAACAACCAATTTGGTATTCCTAAAATAAGTAATGGTGGAGCCATGAAACTTAATATTGCCATTTGTATCATATGTGCGCTAAAAATCAAACGACCAAGCAAATCAACCGGCGAACCGAGAGAAATATAAAGAAATACAATACCGGTGACAAAATATGCTTTCTGCTTACGCGTTGGCGGTCCTTCCTTTGTAAAACGAGTTCTCCAAGGCCCAACAATCATAAAATACAGACACGTAATCAACAATAGAAATGCAAGGAAATAAGGACTCCATAACGCAACAAAACCAAACATGCTTAAAGATGCCATCCTCATATCACCTCAATTCTTTCTCTTTTCATTATGATACACACCTATTGTTAAGCGCTATCAATCAACCAGCTTGTACATATGAAAAACTCAGCTTAGTAACGTCAAACTCGGAATTTGGACAGTGGAATACGGTATTCGAAGATAAACGTTTAACCGCCGCCATCATTGATTATTTCATCATGCCCATATTCTGACCTTTAATATAAAAACAATATTAAGTTTATGTCCAATATACATAAACCATATAGAATTCTGTCAATGTATACTTGATATTCCAATTTTACCATAAATATAACAAAAGTAAAAGATGATAATAAGATTATCTAAGACTGGAAAGCTCGGCAAATAGCCGAGCTTTTTGTCATTGTCATTTTTATTGTCAAAATAACAAAAATTCTTATCTTATTATGTTACTATTAACTCCCGTTAGCCACCCATGCATCGCTTCGCGACATCACAGATGATGGAAGTTCATTCGTTCTTCCATGGGAGTTGATTAAAGAAATATCTTTATCATGAAAAAAGGATAACCAAATGGCATCCCTTACATTTTTTGAACACAAAGTTTATTCTTTAACTTTTAGCAATCGCATGCTGTTTAATGTTACGATTAATGTTGCTCCCATATCGGCAAATATCGCTAACCATAGCGTTAACCAACCAGGCACAATTAACAGTAATGCCAATGCCTTAATCCCTAAAGAGAAAGTAATGTTTTGCTTAATAATTGCTAAAGCTTTACGGCTCAATTTAATCGTATATGGCAATTTGCTTAAATCATCAGACATTAAGACAATATCGGCTGTTTCTAGGGCTGTATCGGTTCCAGCACCGCCCATCGCCACACCAACGGTTGAAGCTGCAAGAGCTGGTGCATCGTTCACACCATCTCCAACCATTGCCACGCTTTGATGCTTGTCGCGAAGCTCTTTAATGAAATTCAGTTTATCTTCTGGAAGTAAATCGGCTTTAATATCGGAAACGCCGACTTGTTTTCCGATGGCTTCGGCTGTTCTTTGGTTATCTCCCGTCAGCATCACTGTTTTTTCAATGCCGACTTGATGAAGTTTTCGAATAACCTCTTTGGATGATTCTCTTATTTCATCTGCTACGGCAATTAACGCCAGAATTTCTTTTTCCGTTCCTAACGCCATGACCGTTTTCCCTTGTGTTTGAAGGGCTGTAATTTGTTCTTTTATTTCTGATTGGATGCCATTTGGAAGAAGTTCTTCAAAAAGACTTGGACTTCCGACATAATACATTTCGTTATTTACTTTGGCTTTTACCCCTTTACCTGTAATGGACTGGAATTCTTCAACCGATACATCATTAAAATTCAATCCGTCTTCTTCTGCTTTTCTTATAATGGCGGAAGCAAGTGGATGCTGTGAGCCTTTTTCAATGGCAGCTGTAATAGTCATTAGTTCATTTTCATTGCCATTATAAGTGATCACATCAGTGACAGATGGAACACCTTTTGTTAATGTCCCTGTTTTATCAAAAGCGATGACTTTTAGAGATCCTGCTTCTTCTAAATAGATGCCACCTTTAATTAACACCCCGTTTTTCGCTGCATTTCCAATGGCGGTTACAATCGCAACAGGCGTGGAAATGACCAACGCACATGGACAACCAACCACTAATAGAGCTAGACCTCGATAAATCCATTCGCTCCAATCTGCCCCCATAAATAATGGCGGAATAACGGCTAGTAAAAGAGCAAAAATGATAATGACTGGTGTATAGTATTTGGCAAAACGATCCACAAACGCTTGAGAAGGTGCTCGTTCTGCTTGAGCTTCTTCCACTAAATGAATGATTTTCGAAAGAGTTGTATCTTCTACTCGTTTTGTCACTTTTACTTCTAATAATCCTTCTTCATTCAATGTTCCTGCAAAGACTTCATCACCAACTGTTTTCGCTACGGGAACACTTTCTCCCGTAATGGCAGCCTCATTTAATGTAGATGTACCCTTGATGATGATTCCATCCATCGCTAATTTCTGACCGGGCTTTACGATCATAATATCCCCGACTTGAATATCGTCAACAGGGACCATCATTTCTTCATTTCCGCGACGAATTAATGCTTCTTTTGGAGCAATATCCATTAACGATTCAATGGATTGACGAGCTTTATCCATAGAATAACGCTCTAAGGCTTCACTAATGGCAAATAGAATAACAACCGTTGCACCTTCTCCCCATTCACCAATCGCTGCAGCTCCTAAAATCGCCACTGTCATCAGCGTATTCATATCAAAATTCAATCGAACTAGGTTCTTGAAACCTTTAATAAATAGCGAATATCCACCAATTAAAATCGCTGCAGCATACCCAATCGTCGCAAAGATATGCTCTTCTTCGTATTGCTTCCCTAAAAACCAACTGATCACAAGCAAAACGGCGGAAATGTACACTTTAATGTTTTCTTTTTGCTTCCAAAAAGGTTCACGCTTGACTGTTTTTTCTTTATCTTCCCGAATCTTTAAGTTTTCAAAAGCCCCTGCTTTCTCTAATTCTTCGATGGTTGTTGTACCCCAAACGGTAATTTTAGATGCTCCAAAGTTTACTTTAGCATCCTGAACACCGGGCAATGCTTTTACGTTATTTTCAAACTTTGCGGCACAGTTTGCACAAGTAAACCCTTGAACACGGTAGGTTTTCGCTTCTGATTTAGACAATTTTGCTTGTTGTTCAGACACGGACTTTCACCTCTTTATCATGTGCTAACGCAATCATGATTAACTGCTTAATATGGTCATCATCCAGCGAATAAAATGCTAGCTTTCCTTCTTTTCGATACTTTACAATCCCTTGTTTATAAAGGGTCCGTAAATGATGGGAAGTTGTTGCAACAGAAGCCCCAATGATATTGGCAATATCGCATACACATAACTCTTCATCTTGGCAAAGTGAATAGACAATTTTTGCCCTATTTTCATCTGCAAGTGCTTTAAACAACTGGACAACACTGGATATATCTTCTTTTTGCAATTCCCCTTGTATTCGATTGACTTTTTCTTCGTTATAACAATAAATTTCACATGTATCTTTCTTACTCATTCATTATCCCTCTTTCATATTCAAATTTCCGTTTGAATATATTATACCCCATTTCTTTTATTATTCAAATATTTATTTGAATTAAAAAAAAAGAATGGAATTTAAAAAAATCAACCCAATATTTACCGTGCGATTCATTTAATTAGCTACATCAAAAAATTCTATTAGATAAAAACAATAAACCTCATTATCCGCAAAAAGATAATGAGGTTTACTATTTCTTAAACAATAAATATGCGTTTAAGCCGCTAATCACAATAGCTGACATCACTCTATATTGTTTTTCGCTAGACTTTCATTTCCCCATGATGGATTTGAGAGGTTTCAATTTGAATGGTTGTATGCAGAATCTTAAATTTTTCTTCAATCATGTGAATAGCATCTTGTAAAACCTTTTGGCTGTCTTGATGATCTTCAATCAAAATATGGCAACTTAATGAATCCAACCCTGATGTAATCGTCCAAATATGGAGGTCGTGAACGTTAATCACTCCTTCAATACTTTCTAAGGCTTTTTTCACTTCATTTTGATCAATGGTAATGGGCGTTCCTTCCATCAAAATATGAACCGTATGTTTAATCACTCCCCAAGCGCCTTTCAAGATTAATAAAGCAACCAAAACGGAAATAATGGGATCTGCCACATACCAACCAAAGATCCACATGACAAGCCCAGCAACGATAGCGCCTACGGAACCCAGAGCATCACCGATCACATGAAGATAGGCACTACGAAGATTGACATTATTTTTCACATCCCCTTTTCTCATTAACGCCCAAGCACTTAAAAGATTGGCAAAAAGACCAATGGACGCAATGATCATCATAGAGCCGCTAGCTACCGTTGGTGGGTTGTAAAAACGTTCAATTGCTTCCCAAATAATAAATCCAGCGATAACAAACAAGGTAACTCCATTAAATAAAGCGGCTAAAATTTCAAAACGATAAAAGCCATACGTTTTATTGGGGGAAGCTGGTTTGGTGGCAAACCAAATAGCAACTAGACTAAGAACAAGTGAACTGGCATCACTAAGCATATGACCAGAGTCAGAAAGAAGAGCTAGACTGTTTGTGATTAAACCTCCGAAAAACTCTAACAACATAATTCCAGCGGTAATAAGAAGGGCAATCGTAAGCCCTTTTTTATTACCTTCTCTGCCGTGATCGTGATGGTGTCCGTGGTGATGGTGATGACCATGGTGGTCGTGAGAATGATGGTGGTGATGATGATGCATGATAAAATACCTCCTTAATGATGTTCAGCATGATCAATGGCTTGTTTTAATAATGAAATAACATGTTCGTCATCGCAGGAGTAAAACAGTGTTTTTCCTTCACGGCGATACTTAACCAGTCTCAGATTTCGCAACATACTAAGCTGATGAGAAACAGCTGATTGAGACATTTCCAACACTTCTGCAATATGATTGACATTACACTCTTCTTGCGATAACAAATAAAGAATTTTGATTCTTGTTGGGTCGGATAATACCTTAAATATTTGCGATACATTTTCAATGGTTTCAGATTTTAAGAAAGAATGGTCTTCGGTCTTCATGATGATTTCCCTCACTTTATTTATTATATATGAGCATGTGTTCATATGTATGTATCATATTTTACCTTCATTTTTTTGTCAAGTTTAGGAAATGTTTTTTCATGAAAATGGGTGATTTAGATAATAATGAATGAGGGGGAGACTGAGGACAAACGTTCAGGTGGAAAAATCGGACTTGCAACATGCCGATTTAAGGGGATAAAAAGGACAGCAGCAAACTGTCCTTTCCGAATATCAGCATTAAATTCTTCTTCAAGTTCCCGTATGACGTTATCCTCATTACTTGTTTGTTGTGTTTGTTCCTCTTTTTTCTTAGTTTCTTTCTTGTCTTTATCCCTGTTCATTAGAAACCTCCGTATGAATGCAGTTTATGGATCGATTCAAAATGACCACTTTTTATTGTTCGCTTTCGATTTCATTTTTAGCATCCTTCTTGTTACGTTCTGTATACCATATCATCTTCACATTTTAATTGTGTCACATCCGCTTTCATACTTTTAGCGATGTCTTGAGTTCTGATGAAATAACAAAAACTCCCGAAAGAACCATTTTTGGATTATTTTCTCTACACATCCGCTAGATTATTCTTTGGGATAACATACAAAAAGGCACAATTTAACATAACGGGTTCGGTTGTTGAGTATAAAATTGAAAAAAGTAATACAAAAAGGAGTTCAATTCGCATATGAATTGGACTCCTTTTATTTGTTGATATATCAATGTTTTATTGAATTTATCACCATTAATCGCATTATAATTAGCAAGTGACTGCTGACCAACAGACAGTATTCCAAATATGTGTTAAAATTGATGCTAATTGGACATAAATTCATTGATGCCTTCCCTTTATCGTGTATTTGCCAAAGAAATTCGCTTATCTAATGCCCACCATTTTCTTTGTCAAACGGATAAAACAAAATCTCGGAAACAAGCTCGTGAGGAATTTATTCAAGCAGGAGTGGATTTAATCAACTGGGGAATTAACTTTGGTTATGATTACAAGTTCTTTGCAGAAATTGGCTTTTCTGAAACTGGAAGAATTATTTCATACACACCAATTTCATAAGAAAGTCATTTCAGGTGGCAGCAGTCATTATGAATACGCTGATAATTCGATTGAACATCCACTTGCGACAATTGACAGAGGATTTCGATGAATTGATTGTACAACCAATCTTTCATCATTCGACCCAAAGGACATTGCTAATCGTGAATGACAACGCCACGAATACCTTTATCCAGCACATTCGAAGACGGCTATCTATTTTAGAAAGACCATTGATAACAGCTCGTGGTGACGGAAAAAGCTATATCTATTCAAACTTTAACTCAAAGTATGCTCAAATGGCTCTTACCATACTTCGGACTTACTACAATTTTTGTTTAGCATACAAAACAAAGGAGACAGTAGGAACACCTGCTCAACGATTAGGCATTGCAAAAAAAACAATTTGATTTAAAAGAAATAATTCTATATGCAATAACCTTAAGGGATTTGATATTTTATAGGACCAAATCAGTATACGATTTGTTTTTTATTTTTTGCTGAAATATCAATATTTTTTGACTAAATCCTTTCTAATGATTTTGGTATTTTATGTTAAACTGAATATATAGATTACTCAGAAAGTTAGCAAAGGGAAAATTAACCCATGAGGGGGAAGTGTATGAAAAAGTTTTTAATTACATTATTAGTATTAATTGCGTTA
>ERZ1673777.51-NODE-51-length-12683-cov-36.825626_pt1 | contig 12683 bp, 10 predicted proteins | sample MGYA00580138_ERZ1673777 | MGnify/ENA primary metagenome ERZ1673777 (study PRJEB41219, sample SAMN04549618) | soil metagenome | isolation source: soil | place: USA: South Carolina, Cape Romain NWR | collected 2009-05-18 ... | reverse complement strand
CCGCCTGAAATAATTTGAAAAAGGGATTCTGAAATAATGTGCTAGTTTACACTGTTCCAACGGTATCAACGGAGCGAACAAGCACTGGTACTGGCACTAATGGAAATGGTGGTAAACGGGGTGTCTACCCGAAAAATCACTCAAATCACGGAGGAATTATGCGGCACTTCGTTTTCCAAGTCCACGGTCTCCTCACTGTGCAAGGGACTGGATCCGATTATCCAAGACTGGAATTACCGTTCCCATCATGAACACGTGTATCCGTTTGTGCTAGTAGATGCTATTTATACGAAAGTCCGGGAGGATGGACGAGTACGCTCCAGAGCCGTGTTGATCGCTACAGGAGTGAATGAGGAAGGATATCGGGAAATTCTTGGCCTGCAAATCGGAAACAGTGAATCGGAGTCCAGCTGGAGCGAGTTCTTCGGATGGCTGAAAGACCGGGGACTCCGGGGAGTGGACTTGATCATCTCGGATCAGCACGGTGGGCTGGTGCAAGCCATTGAAAAGCATTTCCAAGGCGCTACATGGCAACGATGCCAGACACATTTTATTCGCAATATCCTCGATGCCGCACCAAAGTATATGCAGGATGCCTTGCTCGAGGAGATTCGTGGGATTCTTCATGCTCCAAATAAGCAAACGGCCCGGCTGTTATTGGAACAAGTGCTGGCCAAATGGGAAGAAAAAGTCCCAAAAGCCATGCAAATCCTCGAAGAGGGATTCGAAGACGCCACCGCCGTATTGGACTATCCGGACCGTTATCGGCGGCGTCTGCGTACGACAAACGGAGTGGAACGGCTGAACGAAGAAATTCGCCGCAGAGAACGGGTCATCCGCATCTTTCCGAACCGGGAATCGGTGTATCGCCTCGTTGGTGCCGTGTTGATCGAAATCGACGAAAAATGGATGTCAGGGCGCAAATACTTGGATATGTCCGAATATTGGCAGTGGCGGAAAACGAAAGAGCAAGAAGCTCGATCGGTGAATCAGGAAGTTTCGACGATCAAGAGAGTGGGATAACCTCTTCGCCGTGTCAAGGAGAACGTGGAATACCGGAGCGAAGCGAGGATATGCCGCGAAAGCTCCTTGACACGCCTGTTCCTTGACAACATGATCATTTGTCCGGAAGGCGACTGGCAGGGAGACTTGCCGGACTTACCTACTATACGTCAAGTCATCAGGTCCATGTTGTCTATCAAAGGGGAATTTACACAATAATTTGGACTTGACCCGAATGACACTTTCCAGTTGATTTGCCCAGTCGACATTCGGTATACTTCTTTTAGACATAGGTAGGGTACTCCTTTCTCTAAGATTTTTGGTCCAATCAGAGAATACCCTACCTTTTTTCTTTTGTTCTAGCAAAATGCTTTACACAAACTTTTATACATCATCGATAAATGGTCACTCATTTTGTTAACGATGGCCTTATGACCGATATTTTTTTAACCGTTCCTCCAATTCTTTCCGCTTTTGTTCAAAATCATCTACCGTTTCCGATTCACTTTGACTGTAGTCCATATTGAGCCAGTCAGGAAGCATCTCTTTTCGGATTACCACTTTCTTTAAGTTTTTTGTATCTAAGGATGATACAGGTCTTTGGTATGTCTCCATCCCTTTCTTTAAGCGGCGCTTGATATTGCGGATTTTGCCCGTTGTTTCTGTGAAAACATGGTCTAAAATGCTTGCAAACTCGTATTCATTGAAAATTTCTTTATTGGCGTTATAGACAACAGAAATATCAAACACAGATATATTATCACCAACCAACCGTTCGAAATGGCGCAGCAACACTTTCTTCATAGGCAACGGCAAATCGCATTGTTCAATCTCTTCTCTGGTTGGTTGGTAATTTTCATTTGTTATTTTCATTTGTAATTTTAATTTTTTATTTTCACCGGAACTTTTGGTTCCGGACCTAGCGGAACTTTTGGTTCCAGTAGTAGAGGAACTTTTCGTTCCGGTAGTCGTTTTTTTCGGTTCTGTTTTCCAATGAATTTTTTCGGTGGGCTTGGTATCCGGAAGACGCGACTCGCCCGCTAATTCTAATACTCGATCAATCAGCGGTTTTAGACTGTAAACGGCACTTTTTCGCTTGCCGTCCACGTAACGATAGCCAACCGCGATAAGCCCTTTTTCCTCTAATCCCTCAATAATCTTGCGGACTGCACGTTCAGAAATTCCCCCTAGGTATTTGCCTAGTGTTTCTTGTGAAGGATATGGATCACGGGAATCATGCTTAAAAGTGGCCAAAACGCAAATAAACTGAAATTCCTTCGGTGTCATTAACTCTGAGGCATAGCGTATAACTAGGTTAGGAATAGGAGTAAACCCTTCATCAAGAATTGGTGTTCCCCAGATCACTTCAACATGGGTTTGTTCTTTATTCAATCCGTTATCAAACATAAAAAAATCCTCCCCTTTTTTCTTTTAGAAATGGGCAGGATAAGACACTCTATGCAATATTCGGTTTAAAAACGGATAGATTTGCTATTGTTTTTTTGCTCTGTTTGCACTATAATGAAAATATGCAGAAACCGAATAAATGGGCATAGTAGTGCCTTATACCTGCAGCGTCACGCACCAAGGGCGGCCAACCCAGCGTGGCGCTTTGTCTATTTATAAGCATATTATACCATCGCCCTAAAGGGATTGCCGACAGATTTTTGCAAATTTCTTATGGCAGGATCGAAAATTGAAACTAAAACATCCATGAGTAAGCTTTACTCGCCATCCAAGCATGAAAATAACTGCTCATGGATTCGTTATTTTCACAGAAAAGTTCCATGAGTGCGTTTTGCTCTCCACCCGTCATGAAAATGGCCGCTCCAAGCGCGCGCATTTTCATAGAAAAGAAAAAGGAAATATCCCCTTTTTGAATAAGAATTTCGCCTGTTTTTGCCAAACGGCCATCGCACAGCTGCACGGTGGCTTTATTCGTTTTCAAGAAGTTTCATCTTTAGCGGAAATGATATGTGAATGACTTTGCTGGTGATTGCGATCTTGCTTTCAAATATGGTTGGATCGGCTATCACCATCCGGTTTTTGCGCCGAGTGAAGCGGCAAATATGCCGAACACCGCCGCATCTTTCTGGTTGCCAGCGGCAGAAGGAGCTATTCATCATGCCATTAGTGCGATTGAATCTTATTGTTGTTTGTGGTATGGCGGAAGTTACGTTTATTTATTATTGAAAAATTTTTAAAATTGTGAAGGGTTTTATCTGATCATATCGAATTATCAAATTAGAAAGTTCCCATAACGAAAAAATCCTCGTTTTACACCTCGTGTTTTCGATGAAGAATTCCCTTTTCCAAATGGATTCGACACTTTCTCCGTAACGACGTGAAAGCGCGAAATGGATCTTTCTCTCATCTCCTTCTGTCCTTTCGTTTGCGGTCAGGAAACCGGCGCATTTCTAGCTGAGGATGGATGTCGATTTTTTCCGGCGCAGGTTCTCGATCCATTTTAAACGAAGAAGCGATAAAGAGAGTTCTCCCGCCGTGTTGCCGGTTTAGCGGTTTTCCGAAAAAAATCAGGGAAGCAATCGCGCGCTTTCATGCGGCGCCATTTCTAACATGTGACCGCTTATGAGGGGATTTTTTACAGTGGCGAAGAGTTCGCCATTGGAACGGGCGAAGAACGATGTGCTATTCAATCGCCAAGAAAGAGAAAGGAGGGGCTTGGTTGTGGTGGCTTCTAAATTGATTTTGTTGTTTAATTAGAACATAATTCTAAGTGCAAAAATCTTAATTTGAAAAATTAATCAATAAGGGAAGGTGGCAGCGTGAAGCAGCGGCATTTACCAAGATTATTCGGCATTTTGAAAACGAACAATCTTTCCCGGCCAGCAGATGAAATCCAAAAAAAGCGTATCGGAACATGGCGGAGAAGGAATTACAATTAATTGGCGCAAAAACTTCGGATAAAGGCGAACGTCATTGTTCTGATCTTAACGGGCGATCCAAAAAAATTGGCGAAAGAAGCAAGAGAAATGCTCCTATCGACCGCAATCGCTGCCCCCGTGCCTATGCGATATAAAAAATAATGTCCTCCGCTGTCTGCATCAAGCCCCAGCTCTAATTTAATCATAATGTTTCTGTACTCCAATTCGATTTTCTTGTTTACGATTCCCCAAAAATAACCGAAAATGTTCCGCACTTTGCGCCCGCGTTTTATGTTCCGGACCATCTGCCGGAACGAATTGACCGCCAGCGCCATCCGGTCATCCAGCGAATAATATGAAAGTTTACGAGTTTGTATGGTGATGATTTTCCAAAATTCCTCGATCGTTTGGGCATCATCGTAAAAGCACTTCACCAAGTCGCGGAATGCTGTTGGCACTTTGCTGCTTGTGTATGAAGCATCAAGTTTATCCACAGGCACAGAAGATGTGTTATTGGATACGTTTGCCGTACGTATATTATTAATATGATGGTGTTGCAAAACTAGAGTAAAAACTCGAAGTTATGCATAAGGATGCAACATAACACATGCAGTAAATATCGATGAAATCCATACCATCGGGGTTGCTCCACCCCATCACTCTTTAGCTCGTTAAATACCCGTTCAATCTCGCGGCGAAGCCCAAACAGCCATTGGCCAAACCTCGTTTTCAAAAAGACAGGAAGAACCCGGCCATAGGCATCTTTTCGTTCCTTGCTATTGCGGCGGTTGATGGGGGAAATGAATAAGATTCCTGCTTGCTCAGCAGTTTGTCGAACCTTTTCGCTGTCATACGCGGCATCCCCTAACACGAACTCAATATCCCATTGCCCCAAAGAAGCAAGCAATTCTGATGCCACTGCCGCATCATTCCGGTTCGCTGTGGTCAACACGTGAGATAAGATGATTCCCTCGGTAGTGGTACAGAGATGGAGTTTATATCCTTTAAACCAGTGGTATCGGGTGGACACTCCCCACTTTGCCTGTGAATCGTAAAGACTGCTTCGAAGGGCCGTGCTGTCGATCAGCACGATTTGGGGATACCGTACTTCTAGATCTTGGAGCAGCTGTGCGTGAAAAACAGGAAATCCCTGTTCCCGAAACCACTTTGCCGCACGGGAAAACGTAGACAGATGTGGAACTTCACTAAGCCCGCAAGCCCGCTGAAAACAGCGAAAACGCTGCAGAATGCGTACTAACTTTCGCAAGGAATCAATGGAAAAATAGGTTTTCAAAAAGAAACATTTCAATAAAGATTTTTTCGACACCGGCGGTCTTCCTGTCACATACGGTGTTTCCGGCAACGACAGCGAGTCGATATATCGAAATAATGCTTCTAAAATTGGATCGATTTCATAAGACCATGCATGTTCACTGTTCAAATTGGAAATCATGATAGTGTCCACCCCTTGGTAGTTGGTTTTGGTCACTGTATATGATTTCCAAGGTGGTGGATTTTTTATGTGCATTTATGCATCCATTATGCGTTTTGCAACACGTTCTTAATATTATTATTGTTATTATTTCTCTTAGCTTCAGAGATAATAGTTTCTGTTTTCGTTTTGGCCTCTTCGCCTGTTGGCGCTCCTTCATTTTCAGCGTTTTCACGCCTAGACAAACCGCCTAGACAATTTTCAGAAAATACCTTTTGGAACTCGTAAATATTGCTTGATTGGCCACCTTTTTTCTTTCTATATGTACGATAAATTTTCATAAAGCCATAGTTTTGCATCTTCTTGAAGAAACGTCTCAATGTAATTTCCGATTCAACGTTGGCCAATTTCATGATATTTGCTTTTTTCAGCCAGCAAGCCCCGATCACTTTGCATGAATGTTTCGCCATCACGTCCAAAATCCGCAGCTCTGCCGGCGTAAAATGAACTCTTTTCTTCATTTCCGCGATATGCCGATTCATTTCATCGACGCTGGAAAACGTTTGATGTTTTTGGTATTCTTTCTCGCAAGCAACAACAAAAGCCATAGCCCCAAATCCCCTTTCATTCCGGCTATGGCCTTATCACTTACCCCCACACCAAAAATGTTCAAATATTGCTTGATCATCTTGCTACTTTGCGGTATACTGTCCCTAGAAGTATTTTTGTGTGTTGTGTATGTGTGTGTTTTGGTGTGGGGGTGATTGCCTTCCGATGTTGCAGCATCGGGTGTGATAAGGCCAATCACCTTTTTTATTTTGCTTTTCTCTTTTATTCTACTTTTTCCGACATTATCTTGCAATTAGTTCTCTAAAAAAAAGAGAAAAAAAGAGATCCTGACTTTACCCATGCCGGCCACTTCCTTAAGCCACGCTTGGGCAATCGCTTTGGCCGCAGAAAAAAGCCCTCCGGCGTGATAGTATCCCTTCTGTATAGCAGCAGTGTCCTTTCTCTATTTTCTATACCGTCTTGTCAGTTAGGCTGTGCTTAAACAATGGATCTCCTTCCCTCGCAGCGGGAGATTTGATTCAAGATTTGTTCTAGCGGCTTAACTCATCCCTTATTCCGTGCAGAAGTTCATCACGGTAATATGCCTCCTTATGTTTGGTGCTTTGGGTCCACTGTTTATTCTGCCCAAAGGGGAAGCAACATGGCTCTTTTTCTATTTCCCTTTTTACACAATTATAAAAATTTAACTAAATGTAGAATTCTCAATGAAATAAAAGAAAGAAGATGGATTATTCCATACAGCAGTTCTAGAAAATATTTACGCTTCAAAAAGGGTTGGGCAAGATTACGGATGCACTAGGATGGGAAAGTAACCATGCAACACTTGATGTTGTCTCTATAGAATGGAATCCAGAATACGGTGCGTATTATTTCTTCCACAGTACCTAAAGATGGCATTGTAACTAAACGGGATGGTTCCAAGAAAGATTAAACGGGATTTACTTATTCAATGTCGATGATGACCAATTTACCTTTGGCTCTCCTGTGCATCTGTACAAGTGACAAAGAAAAAATCAGGTGATCTTGATTTTGGAACTAAGTATACGCATGCCTATGCCATGAAAAGCACTTCAGCAACAGGGAAAGCTGGAATTGAATGGGGTTCATCAGAGCCTACAGGTGGTTTTCCTTATTCCGTAGCGTCTCAATAATGTATCAAAGTGGTATAAATATGAGGACAATGCACTTACTTAGATGATATATGAATGAAAAGAATACTAACTGCATGGATGCTATTTCCATTAATAAGCGCTTGTTCTGCGGAAACACAGGGAACAAATGACGGAGCTAAAACAAGCTCATTTTTCCCTTTCGTGACGTTAGATATGTCATTTTCGGCATTTTCGCGCCTTGACAAACCGCCCGAGCAATTTTCGGAAAATCATATTGCTTGATTGGCTGCCTTTTTTCTTTCTATCGTGCGATAAATTTTTCATAAAGCCATAGCTTCACATTTTTTGGAAGAAATGCCTTAACGTAACGTTGGCAACTTCATGATATTTGCTTTTTCCAGCAAGCAAGCCCTTTTTGCGGATGGCGGATTGCGTTTCAGCAAATTGCTGTTATAATTGTTTATACAGTAATAATTATTATGGATAAAAACATCGTTTTTGGCCCATATTATGGAAAGGAGACGGAAAAGAAATGGGCGTGGAAATGTTGGGGAACAAATATGAAAAAATGTACACACGGCGGATTAACCAAGTTGGGAATAGTTTGTCCGTGAATATCCCGAAGGATTTAGCGACGATGTTAAACATAAATAAAGGGGACGAAATGGAAATATATTACGATAAAGAACGGGGGGAAATCGTGATGAAACGTGCAAACCGGATTCCAAAAGGGGTCCGTCCCGAAGTAGTGATGGCGATGAACCGTGCGATTGCCAAATATGATGAAGCGCTGCGGAACTTGAAAGACAGATAAAGGAGCAGTCAGGGGAAAACATGGTTTATTATTTAACAGCCGAAGAAATCATCTTCTTGCATTATACGATTATGGAAATGTACGGTGATGCCGAACAAGCGGGGATCAAATTCCCCGATAAATTTGCCTGGATGTTGGAAAGGCCGAAAACGAAATTGTTCGGGGAGGAGCAGTTTCCTTCGATCATTGAAAAAGCGTGCTGCTATTACCATTCCATCGCGACGGGGCATATTTTTCACAATGGCAATAAACGGACGGCTTTAGCCGTATTCGTCACTTTCCTTGATTTGAACGGGTATGAATTAACGATGACCAATAAAGAGGCAGAAGATTTCACGGTGTACCTTGCCGAAGATGCCAAGTTCCGGGGAAATGATTGCATTCAGCACCTTGTCCGCGAATTAAAAGATTACATCCGCCCCATCCAAAAACAAAAAGAGTGAGAAAGACGGCGGCAAAAGCCGCTTTTTCGCTGTTTGCGGCCTTTATGTCACTTTTTTTATATTTTTGCTTTTCATCATTCGGCAGATCGCATCATACATTAAAGGTGTGACCGGTCGTTGCCAACAATTTGTCCTGTACATATGATTGCGGGCAAGCTTTATGGAGGAAAATTGTGCAGCGGAAATTTTTGGTGCACGATTTCTGAAATTTTTTCTCTCTATCTAGTAAACTTGGAATCAACGGAAAACTGCCGCTTTCTTTTTCCGCCATTTCCGGGACGCCATTTTAGGCTTATATAACAGGACAACAAGAAGAAGAATATGTTAATATTTCTCTTGAAGAGAATAAAATAAAAAAAGAGCTACTCGGTTACCGAGCAGCCAAAAAGAAAATCAGGCTTTAAAAATGGCAGAGAACCAGCGTATTACAGCCACACCAGTGTGTACATTCCGACAATGAGGCTAATAACAATACACCCTTTCAATACTCTTGTTTGTGGCAGAGCAAGAGCATCATTAAGGGGTGTATCGGGGTGCTGGACTAAATACTTGATGACCTCATACAAGGCGCTTCCAGCCACCCCCATTATTAGCCCAAAAATCAGGGTAACGAGTGTCGCATCATTCATAATTTTCCCCCCTTTTCATTATTATTATATTATGATTAATTTTGGAAAAAACCAAATTGCGGAAAAACACTTCTTTGCACTTATGAACTTTTCCCTCCTTCGCATTTCCTGAGAATGTTACAGTTTTAACTATATATAGTATGGTTTTATCAAAAAACATACTATATATTGTGTATAAAGCCGCTTTTCTCCAAAAGCCATGCAGCCAAAAGGCATGGATGCGAGAAAAAATAGGCCAAAATTCCTGTTATTTTCATCCATGATTTAAATAAAATGACTGTCACCGGCCGCTTGACGGTTCTTCGGCGGCTTAGCCGATCCCTCGCCTCATTCTTTGGCTTGGTATAGACGAGACTTAAAGGCTTTGTTGGCCATATGATTGTTGATACTTTATTACTTCCATGAGAAAGATTCCGCTAACAAAAAGGGGCGGATTTGCCCCTTTTCGTTAATATCCCATTATGTTCATTTGGAAAAACGAAGTCTTCCATGAATGAATTTTTGCAGCCTGTCTTTGAATTGGCCATTACACAAACCGGGCAAAAAGAAAAAGCGTGAAACCAAAAATGAAAGGAAGTAGTAAAAGAAACCAGCCTGTCGGTCTTCCTAAGTTAATTGTAAAACCGTTTCCTGACCTCTGCTCCACAAATATTGCCGGATCTTCCTTGCTAACATAAAATATCCCGCCTTTCCAATGTTCACCCAGAAACCGTCGACGCTCCCAAAAATAGTAATAATGCTTATGACATAAAATATGGGGCGTCGATTTTTTATTCGGCAGATTGCAGCTTCCATCATTCGCCGGACGCCCCAAATCGAAAAGTTTTATGTTTCGTTTATTCCTTTTCGGCTTCCAACCAATCCACAATCATGAACAGTTCCTGCTTAATTCGTTTGTTTAACTTCACAGGGATATATTACCGTCGTTTCCTTACTAATAAGGAATGAAAAAGGTTCATTTTCGTCGGATCAATCGTGCCATTGAACGAAGACCGGCAGCTTTGAATCGTTCTTTCATAACCAATCCTGCAATGCCACACATGTAAAACGCATTGTCGTAAAATACCCGTCAATCACTTTTAATTGATCCATTATAGATATGTTTTATCCCTCCTAGATCGATCCATTCGGGTTAAAACTTCGGCAACGCCTCCACGGCATCCGCCAAATCACTATAGCTGTCTTTTAAGTATCGTGATGTTGTAGCGATATTGCTATGACCAGCGAGCCGCCGCACTTTTTCGATGTCGTTGTTCGTCGCTTTTAACATCCACTTGCAAAACGTATGGCGGAACATATGCGGCGTAAGTTTTTTATTCGGCAAACTGTAGCTTTCGATCATGCGCTGGATGCCCCGGACAGAAAACTTCGGCGAGCGCTGGCTGTAAAAGACATATGGCGAGACGGCGACATGCGGCTTCTTTTTCGCCATTTCCGCACGAAACTTCAACCAATCCTCCAGCTCAGCCAGCAGGATGTTGGAGATCGGCACCGTTCGCACTTTCATCCCTTTTCCCACAATGCGAATCCGTTTCATTTCTAAATCCAAGTCCGTTAATTTTAAATTGGACAGCTCTTCAACCCGCAATCCCGCATAGGTAAGCAAATACACTACCGCGCGGTCGCGGCGGTACTTTTCCTCCGGATCGACCCCTCTGCTGCGGACTGGTTTTTTCCGCATCCGCTGCAGCAAGTCCTCGAATTCTTCTTCGGTAAGCCACATGATTTTTTCGTGGTCTTCATCAGCCGTTTTCAAATCTTGAATATCCTTCATCGGATTTTGCTCGATGTAATGGCGCTCAACCGCCCACGCATAAAAGCTGCGCAGTGAATTGAGGCGGCGGTTGATCGTGGAGATCGCCAGCGGTTTTCCTTCTGCCGGATTCAACATGTGTTGGATCCATTTGCGGATGTCAGCCGGCGTGACATAATCATCTGGACGGATATGTAAATCATGAAAAAATATGTTTAAATCGTTCGTATAGGAAATAATGGTATTTTTGGAAGCACCTTTTTCTTGCAAGTAAACGACATACTCGTTGAGCATCTTTTTCACCCTTTCACTTATACGGCGAGTTAAAAACGATTTTTTTCAAAAATAACGGATATGAAAAATAACATTATATGACGAGTATATCATAAAAAAGAATGGATGGTTCGTCATATAATGTAGATTATATGACCAGTTAAATCATATAAAATAGTGCACAAAAAGACGAGGAAACACCTCGCCTCGTTTTGTCAGATATCGTTGAATGCAACATATTGGCTATTATGTTTCATTATTTTTTAGCAGTTTTTGTCAATAAAGTTGCGGTTTGTTTTGATAACTATAAACATAGGAATCTAAGGTTATGGATAATTAGTATAGCTTGTTTATTAATTGGAATTGCACGTCTTATTTTGAATAAAGTTCCAAGCAAAGGATAATCCTTTCATGGAAGAACAAATTAACTTTCACCATCTGTGGTGAAGCTCGCTTCATGTATATCAAAATCCCCATTCGGTCACTTCAATTATAAAAAACAACCTTATCGAGTGTCCAAATTCGGTACCGTCAAGAATTTTGTGTAATGTAAGATAGATAGGGTATCTCTGAAATGGATTTGGAATGGATAGGGAACCGGTTTCCTTCACACAAGAGACTGAATATTCAGTCTCTTGTGTGGAAAGGGAAAATCCCCTTATTTTGTTTATTTACAATATTTGGTTAACAATAACGTTCTTCAAACATTCGTTGAAGGGCTTCTTGCGCTTCGGCAAATCCTCGCAACTTTCGCCCTGCCCATTTCTCGTTAAAGTCCTGTATCGTCAAATATACGACTTTTTCAGCGGCTTCTAAACTGCTCAAACTGTTCATCGGTTTTAGGCGTTTCCGAATCTCCTTGATCGTTCGTTCGATGGCATTGGTCGTATAAATCACACTTCGAATACTGCTTGGATAGTCCATAAAGGTGAGAAGGACATCCAACTCATTGGCCCACGATTGGACTTCCCTTGGGTATTTGTGAGACCATTTGGATTGAAACTGTTGAAACATCTCCAATGCGATTTCTTTATTCGGAGAACGATAAATGAGTTTCAGGTCCTCCGCCATTTCGAATTGATCTTTTTTCCGAACACGGCTGAGGGTGTTGCGGACTTTGTGCACGACACAGCGCTGCACATCGGCTTTCGGATACACCGCCTTAAAGGCTTCCTCCAACCCCGGAAGGCCATCGAAGACGCCAAGAAGCACTTCCTTGACGCCTCTTTTGTAGAGCTGTTGGAGAATCTCCTGCCATACATAGGCGCTTTCTTGTCCTCCTACGAAGAAATCAAGAATTTCACGATACCCTTCTTCGTTCACCCCCAATACCACATAAATAACTTCTTTCTCTACCGTATCCCGGCGAAGTTTCACGTACAAGCCGTCCAAATATAAGACCGAATAACGCTGGTGTAGTGGACGAGCGTGCCATTTCTCGATGTCTTCCTTCACGACATCGGTAATCCGGCTGATCGTCGCAGGAGAATAGGTGCTTCCTAGAATTCGTTCGATAAACTTGCCAATTTCCCGTGTACTCATGCCACTTTGATACATCCTAATGATTGCTTCCTCCAGCCAGCCGGTGTGCCGTTGGTAAGGGGCAAACAACTGTGTTTGAAATTCCCCGTTTCGGTCTCTTGGAACCAAAAGACCCTCAATCCGGCCATATTGTGTATCTAGATTTCGCTGATAGTAGCCGTTTCTCATATTCGGCTGTTTATTGCAAAATAAAAATACAGAGTTCTGCAAGGAAAACGTGCAGAGCTT
>ERZ1673777.49-NODE-49-length-14694-cov-24.938930_pt1 | contig 14694 bp, 14 predicted proteins | sample MGYA00580138_ERZ1673777 | MGnify/ENA primary metagenome ERZ1673777 (study PRJEB41219, sample SAMN04549618) | soil metagenome | isolation source: soil | place: USA: South Carolina, Cape Romain NWR | collected 2009-05-18 ... | reverse complement strand
CGCCTCCGCTTTTCTATGTGGACGCTTCGTTTTGTTCAGTTTTCAAGGAACATTCAACATACTTGATTAAAACAGCTCTTTGATGATATCATAACATTTTTTTGTTGTCAACTAAGTTTTTTTCGTTATTAAGATTTTTCATTAGCGACGCTATTTAATATAACATCTCGATTTTAAAAATGCAACTATTTTTTTAAAAAAATTATATGTTATTTTTTGGAATCAAAAATCGACATACCGCCCAACACTGCAACTTCCTTGAGTTATTTACGTTGCTATCAAAACGGCAAAAAACTTACAGAATAACAAATGCACATATCACATACATATAAATTAAACATCATTTTTTATCGATGTCATTTCATAAAAATAAAACGTCATGCCTTGATCTGCAATAAACTTCCTCTCTTCTCTCATCATTATAATCACAAATAACTTTTTTGAGGAGGCAAACATGATTCAAATTCAACAAACGATTGTGAATAATGACTTCCTTGCGCATTCTTCTCTTTCAAAAAAACAAGAAAAAATATTTGAAGCATTATTAAAATCACAAAAAACCTACGTATATAAAAACAAACATCAGCTGTTATTCGAAATTATTTTGCGCGACCGCATTATCGATGCGGCTATTTTGCTCGCAAAAAGCAAAGCAAGGTTTACCATTTTTCGTTTTTCGAGATGCAATGAGCAATTTTGGACAAAAAATGATCTGGGTGGTTTTCAATTAAAACAAGGCATCCTTCCTTCGGATGCGATAAATGATATTTTCATCAACAGCCAGTTGTATGCCTTTGAGTGCGCTACCGCCATCGTTATCGTGTTTTACAAAGCGGTATTAGATGTCATTGATAAACAAAAATTTAACACATTGTTTTCCAATCTCTTATTATACGACTGGCATGTTGATGAAGACTTAGGGATCAAAACAAAAAAGGGAGAAGATTATCTCCCAGGCGACTGTCTTTATTTTAAAAATCCTGACTTCGATCCGCAAACGCCGCAATGGCAGGGCGAAAACACGATTTATTTAGGAAACGGCCTTCATTACGGACACGGAATAGGAATTAAAACAAAAGAAGAAATCATTGACACTTTAAATAGAAAAAGAAAGAGGAACGCTACAAAGTCAGCCTATTTGCTTCCGCAAACAACAAGAGTCAATTTTATTTATTTATCTCAGTTTGCCAACAGCTTAGAAAATTATCGTCTTCCTATTAACCATCAATATTTTATTACCGGGGCGCTCGGGTCAGCTACTTTCTTGCACTGGTAGCGCCCCTTTTCGATTTTCTCCCCACAAATATGTCCCGATTCCTGTTAAAATGAAAATACCTCCTATCAATTGGGATGGTTGAACAACCTCTCCAAGCAGCAAGTAAGCTAATATTACCGCACCGACCGGTTCAAATAAAATGCTCATCGAAACCGTCGCAGCACTCACCCATTTTACTGACCAGTTCATAAGCGAATGCCCAAGCAATGTCGGCACAATTGCAAGCAAAAGAAAACAAATCCAATCTATTTTTCTATATGAAAATAACGGAAAGCGGAGGACAAGCACATAAAGAAGAAGCGTGAGAGTGCTGATTCCATATACAATATATGTATATGTCATTAATGACAGACGTTTTCGCAATGCTTGACCAAGCAGCCAATACCCTGTTACCATTACGCATGCGAAAAGTGCCAGCGCATCGCCAAACAACGCTTTGCCGCTCACTTGGAAGTCTCCCCAGCTAATAATGACACATCCAACAATGGCTAACAATGCGCTTAAAACCGCTCCTACTGTTAATTTTTCTTTTAAAAAAACATATCCGCCAATAAACGCAAACAGTGGCTGTAACGTTACAAGCACAACCGAGCTAGCGACAGAAGTAAAATTTAATGATTCAAACCAAAAAATAAAATGAAACGCTAATAAAGCGCCAGAGAGGATGGAAAAGACCCAATCTCGCTTCGAGATCATTTGCAATTCCTGAATATATTTAACTTTAACAAAAAATGGTGTCATGAACAGTACGGTAAAAAACAATCGATAAAACGCAATGATCGAAGCAGGGGCATGCGCCGCTTTGACGAGAATGGCGGAAGTAGAAACAGAAAGCGCTCCAATAAACAGCGCTAAATACGGCTTCAATAAATTCGATGATTTCATTGTCCATCCCCTTATAAGTGTTTATTATAATAAATTATACCACTTTATAATAAAGAGGTGATTACTATGAGCTTCGATCCTTTTATTAAGCTAGGCATATCGGCTATATTAGGCTTAATTATCGGGCTGGAAAGAGAATTAAAACGTAAACCCGTTGGCTTGAAGACATGTCTAGTCATTTCCATTTCCAGCTGCTTGTTAACGATCGTATCCATCGAATCCGCTTATGTATTTCCCGAAAAAAATCATATTACGATGGATCCACTCCGCCTTGCCGCTCAAATTGTATCAGGAGTCGGCTTTTTAGGCGCAGGAGTCATTTTGCGGCGCGGGAACGATAGTATTTCTGGGCTGACAACAGCTGCGATCATTTGGGGAGCAGCTGGCATTGGTGTTGCAGTGGGCGCCGGATTTTATTGGGAATCCGCATTTGGCGTTGCTTTATTAATCGTAAGCGTTGAATTCATTCCTGTTTTAATGAGTATTTTCGGGCCAAAGCAGTTGCGAGAGAAAGAGATTCTTCTGCAAATCACCGTTGCAGATGCCAAAAATATTGCCGAGGTGATTGACAAAATTAAGTCACAAAATATTGATATTAAGACAATGCGTATTAAAGATTTAGAAAACCACCATCATTTAATCAAACTAAAAGCAGCTGTTGACCAAAAACGCGCTGCTGCCGACGTCTACTACGCCATCCGCACCATCGATTCGATCATTAATATTGATATTGAAAGCGCCTGATGCCCATCCCTTTAACAAAAATCCAATAAATATATTGCATTTCAAAAAAGTCGTATATATAATAAAAAGCGGATATAAACGACAAGCCAAAATGGGGCATTAGCTCAGTTGGGAGAGCGTCGTGCTGGCAGCGCGAAGGTCACCGGTTCGAACCCGGTATGCTCCATTGAAAAAACCCTTGCGTGGCAAGGGTTTTTTCTTTTTTATCTGGATAGGCATCGTTCGTTTTGAGGCGGTTGTTGACGAATTGTTGACGAATTCATTTAAGCCCTGCCAGAAGGCAGGGACTACACAATAATTGCTGGATATCCTTTCTTTTTGAGTTCCTCCGCAAGCCGTTCCGCGTTTTTTCGATCACTGAACGCCCCGACTTGCACGCGATACAATTTTCCGTTAGACGTTTTTTCTTTAGTTTGTACTTTCTTTTTCGGATTCCATCCAAACGCTCTAGCAAATCCATGAGCGTGAGCAAGTGCGATTTTTCGTAAATTGCTATCCGATTTTAGGAGTGCTGCATCACTCGGATTGTCAATAAATCCGTTCTCAGTTAATACTGCTGGCATACGTGTCAAACGAAGAACTGCTAAATTCGCTTCTTTTCTTCCTCGGTCTACGAAACCCGTCTCCGAAATGATTGTATCATGCAAGACGTTTCGTAACGCTTGTGTTTTTGATTTACTGTACGAGCCACTATAAATGAACGATTCGAACCCCTTCCCTTTGCCAGCGTTAATGTGAATACTGCAGAAATAATCCGCATTTAAACGATTGGCAAATTCAGCTCGTTCGCTTAAACTGATAAAATCGTCTTCTTCGCGAGTGAGATACACCTCTACACCTTCGTACAATTCGTTGATGTAATCACGCGTATAGAGTGCGATTTTTAGCGTCAAATCTTTCTCGCGTAATCCGTTTTCTACCGCACCAGGATCATGGCCACCATGACCAGGATCAAGAACTAATTTCAATTTTTATCTCCTCCTTTCTCACTTTTTCCTTGTAGGATTTCTACAGCTTGCTTGATCTGCTCCGGAATCGGCAATCCCATCCGCCCTGCGTTTTCGATGATCGACAACAATTCATTTGCTAAATAAAAAAAGATCGTCGCGTCTCGGAATAAATCATTTGTTCCGACTGCACGATCTACCAAATGTGCCACAGCTACGAGCACGAAAATCATGATTTTCTTTGGAATTCGTTTAAAACCAACCGTACTTCGCAATCTCCCTTCGGTGTATGCTGCCATCATGCCCGTAACATAATCAATAATGGTAAACGCAAGCAAGATTCCTAACAATATTGACCAACCACCAAACAAAAAACCGACGACAGCTCCAACTGCGGCCGCGCCGGTTTTGTAGATCACATCGAATCGTTCCATTCCCATCACCCCAATAAATTTCATCGTATTTATATTGATGATTTATACATATAATGGGTTATACGGAGGTAAAATAAAATCATACGTAACTTTCATTGTGTTCATATTTGTCTTTGTAACCGCTGACGGTAGCAAAGTTCTCGCGGCTAATCCTCCGTTTATTTGTTTAGTTATATCGTTGTTAAGGTTTGTATGCCAAACCTCGCCATTTTTATAGTCCACCGCATGGTAATAGCCAATAAGAAAAGTGGTTCTAAACATACAAATAAACTCGCCATTTCGGTTTCTGATCGTCATGCCGCTGTTGCTGGCTCCATCTGCTAACATAAACAGATCATACTCCGGTATATAAGCAATGTCCCAATATCTCCTATAAGTATCTTGCCATGCTTGTTTAATCGTTCCGTCAAGTCCTACTCTAAAAACTAATGCCTGTGGTGTTGAACTGTATGTGCTGTCTGTTACCCAAAAATCCACGCCATCGAATGTGATTCCTGATAAACTGGAAGGTCCTCCGTTTGGTGTGATCGTTTCTAATGTTGTTCCGTTTTGCGGGTCAACTTTTCGTATTTTTCCGTCCTGATAGCTTACGGTCCATAAATAGCCCATCGCATAACACATTGCTAAAACATTTGAATATTGCAAATAAAATTCTCGTTTTGGTTGTGATGATGCGCCTTTGAATGTGTTTTTATCATATACACGCACTTTATCATCTTCTTCTGAACGGATAAAGACTTCGGTATCTGTTATTGCTATGCCACTTGACCTCATAATAAAACCGCTGCCTGAAAAAGTGGTATATCTAACATACGGCCACATGATATAGCTATCCTCTACCGCTGATGACCATATTAAACTTTGAAAAGTTCCGTTAGCGGCATGTGTAGGAAAGTCAAAGACATAATGAATTTGCTCCGCGTTTGCAAAACTTTCCGCTAGGTTAATACTTCCGCGTTTTGTATCACTACCCGAATATGTGTACCGTGTAGCATAACCGACGACTTTTCCCGGCGCTATGCGTTCGTTTTCCGGGTCCTCCGGCTTGTTATAATCCAATAACCAAAACGTATTAAATGGAAAATCCAATAATGAACTAAAACCGCTTAAATTCCCTTGTTGACTGTTCAAGTGATAAATAAACGATCTTCGCATTAGCTGTTCCCAATATAGATGAACATATTTCGAGATAAAGTTTTCACTTTTGATTTCCTCGATCTTTTTCCCTGTTAAATCGTCAAACAATTCCAATTTTACAAGGCCGCGGACCGGCGCAGGCGCTTTAGTGTACGGTATTTCAATGCGTTCGCCAGTCAAAAAGTTTTCCTTTGTTTTAACACCCTTTATTAAATCCATGTTCTTCAAACCTCCTTTTATGCGAATGTAATATTTGCGGTTGTTGTAACTGTTAGCGGCGCTTTTAATGTAACTGTTTCCGCTTTGGTTTCTTTTGTATCCTCTACCATTTGCGCGTTGCCAATCATAGAAACAGCCAATGGCGCCAGTAACGTGATATTTTCCGCCGCTTGTGGTCTTGGTACATCTTCTGCAACGCCTCCTAACAAGTTACGTGCAAAAACATAAATTTGCATATCGTTAGCGGCTATGCTAATTGTTCCCGTGTCTGTATAGACTTGAACGCTAAACATCCTATTACCACTGGGCATTTGCGCCAACACAAACGGCGCGCTTATCGTGTTATAGCCGGCGTTCACTTTTTGGCGGATCGTCGGCCCTACTTGTACCCCATCCGAATAAAATTTTATCGTAACTGTTAATGCTGTGCTTGCATTACAAATAAGCATTAGACCAATTTGTGCGTTAGTGCTTCTAAAGCTAGAAAGCGCTAAATTAAGCGGGTACTGTGGCGTTGTTCCGATCGTTGCTGCTGTGCTATTTGTTGCATATAATAAATCAGCTTGCGCGTCTGCTACATCGCTGCTAATGCTGCCGCTTGAAACGTCGCCTAATCCCGGTTCTAAAAATCCTAATTCTACCTCATTCCGCCATGGTTCTTGCGGGTAAACTTTCATGCGTAAAATTCGCGTGGTAACGTCTAAATTTAGGTCCTCGTTGTATATTCTCACATCGTCGCCTAGATAAAACCGATCTTCTTCTAGGCCTGTTATTGAGGATAAATCTAATACCGTTACTTGGTAGCTTATCCGCGGGAAAGCCATTTCTTTTAATAGGTCCTCTGCATACCGTTTCAAGTTACCCGCTAATATAAACCGGTCGTCCTCTAAAATATACTCTTTCCGGTACTTTTTCCGTGCTTCCGCTAGGCTAACGCCTTGTGAAATATACCAATCATAGTTTTCTATATAGTCTTTTCCGTCGTTTACTTCCGCGATTGTAAGGCCGTTTTTACCATACGGGTATATTACTGTTGCTTGTGGTGGTGTAATGATCCGTTTTACGCTTTTTAAGTTCTTTCGGTAACGAAAAGCGGCTCCGCGGTTGCTGCCTATACGTTTAACGAGATTTATAACGCGGTTCATGCTGTCCCACTGAATTTCTAGACCGATAATTTTAGCGGCTTGTCGTACCAAAAATAACGCCGTTTTGCGGCTCTCTTTCATACTGAAAAGTTCACTTTCATAATCCGGCTCGATGATCCCCACTTTCCAACCGGTACCGGCCAATATTTTTTCTAATCCGTCGCGCGGCGTTTCGGCGTTTATTTCAAATGTTGGAAAAACTTTATTAATTAGTTCGATATAGCATAATTCTGCCGTAACAGAAAAGTTAAAATCTCCGCTTTCCTCCATTCCGTCGTTTATTTCTGTCACGATATAGCGGCGGTTTTTATAAATTAATTCCGCGTCATACTGTATTAGCTTCGTTTTTGGATCACTAAACGGCAATTCAAAATATAAAATAGAACGATCGTTTAAAAAATCATCGGTGTAAATGTTTTTTGCGTTCTCTAAATACGCTACTAGGTTGCCGTTTAGGTCATACGCCCGGATAATGTCGCGGTTAATATTCGACGGGCGCCCTAAAACTTTAAAGCCCTTCGCGTCCTCCCATATCGAAACTCCTAAACTTTTTAAAATCGGCGTTTTCGAGTCGTCGCTTGTTTGTAGTGTCACCCGGATCGTTAAGGAATCGAAATTTTTAATCACATCCGGTAATGGCTGCCCGTTTTGGACCGTATACCATTCTAGCCCGTCGGATACTTCAACGATAACCGCCGTTCCCGCCGGTGTTTCACAATCAAAATTTACGCAGCTATCTGTTACATTCTTAACAGCGTCGTTAGTAATAACGGCGGTCCATGTCCCGGAAAGTACATATTTCGTTACCGTGGTATCAATGCCGCTGATAGAAATGTTATCTATATATGCTTGGTCGTCATTTCTGCTTACGCTTCCGTCTTTGCTATACTGCCATTTAAACGTATATGTCCCCGGCGTTAAATCTTTTGCATAGTGTTTAAAACTTGTATTATTGCCGCTATCTTTAAATTGTTCTATGCCGTTAATATAAAACCTTAAATAATCATAACCGCTTTCACTACTTACTAAATAGTCAAATTCAATGCGCCCGCCTTGTGGTAAATTTACCGTTATTTCTGTTGCACTTGTTTGACCGTCTGATATGTCTCTATTTGTATAGGAATATTGTCCAGACGCCTTCCGTACTGTTGTTCTTACCCAATCTCCAACAAAATTAAAAACTCGCTCCGGTGATTCAAAATCATCTATTAGCGTGCCGATCCCGCCAACTTGTTCGCTTAATAGCTTTAAACCTTCCGAACTAACTTCTAGGTTTTGTAATACTCCTTCATTAAATTGCGTCTCATTTTGGTATACCTTATTTAGCTCCGAAATAATCATTTTCCGTTCCCCCCTTTCATCTAAATGTATTAAAAGACTATTCTAATCTTCCACTTCTTTACTTCCCGTAAGAATAACAGGTGGTATATAACTAATAAATACACTAATTTGATCACCTGCATTTTCTGCGGAAAAATACAAATCACCGCCAAACTCTATTTTAAACTGTTGACCTGGGGCTAATTTTATCCCTTCTGTCGGACCCATGGTATCTCCCCCTATATAAATTGGGCCTGAGTTGGATTCACTTGCCGTAATAACGTATTCTACTGGTGCCCCTGGTAACTCATAAGTTCGCTCTATAATTTCTGGTGTATTCGCCGCCGCTGCTACTTTTGTTAGTGTATGTGCTCCAAACGGCGGTACTTTAATCACCTGTAAAAAGGTGTCGTGGTCAATACTGTCAACCCTCACATTTAGTGGTAAAACAGCCGGCATAACTGATAATGGTTCCTCGTTTGTCACGTTTACGTCTAGCGATCCGCCGCCATTAATCGCTACATTGATCGGCTGCGAATCGTCAATTTGCACAGTCGGGTTGTTCGCCACTTGAACATTAACCGGCTGCGCGTTTGCTACGTTTACATTAACCGGCGTTGCGCTATCTACGCGGACCGTCGGGTTATTCGCAATATCCACTTGCCCAATCTTGTTTGTTCCAGCCGGCAACGCTGCAGTAATGACCGCCTTGATCGCGTCATTTTGTAGCGCGCTTGGCAACTTTTCAATTAACGCTTTGAGTAAACCAATGACAGTGTTTGCGCTCGCACTGTCTGTTGTCGATCCAAGCGCTTCAATATCGGCGTTCAACGCCTTAATAAACATATGCCATTTTGCGCCATCATAGTAGGATGATGTTAGTTTATTATCCAGGTCGGTATTCAGACGTCCATTTTGTTGTGGCATAGGTATACCTCCTTCTTTATAAGAAACGTTCTTTCCACACGAGACGGATTCGGGCGCGTTGCCCGTTCATGCTATTATAGGAAATAGTATTTGCTCCAGGCATTAATGCTCCAAACTCACCATCAATATATGCTAGGATACTATCTTCAGAGGAATCATATGCTCCAGTGGTTAAAATATCGCGCTCCATACTTTTGTTTGCTAGAAAATATTCCGTATTAAACTCTATGGTTGACCCCGCTGTCAGCAATCCAGTATATAAAAGGTATTTGTCATTTATCGTTATTTTTGGGCGATCAATTTCCCCATATTCTGCGCTAATTACAATTGTAGGATATGCCTCAGCGGTTCCATTATTGTAAAGAGATTGTACACTGTTTGAATCCATATCAAAAAATTCTTCTCGGCTATCGGCAGCATATTTGAAGGGTTCACAGGTAAATTCAACAACAAAACGCCCTAAAGTCAAAAGCTCTTCGAAGTCTGGTGCTTTGCTTACTTTTGCCAGATAAAAAACATCAGGCTCATCGCTAAACCACAGCATTGCTTTATTATTAGTTGACAGCCAGGAACTTATGCGCCGAACCATTTGTAACCTTTCTTCTACCGTCCGCGTCTGCAGCAAGCAAGACACAGTCACAATCCGATCTCCAAATGGTTGTGGGAAAAGATATGATCCATGCCGCCCTGGGATTTGTTCATAGTGATCACGTATTTCAGGAAGCAATGGTCGGGAGATATTTGAAATGCGTAAAGAGAAATCTCGACTATCTAACCCATTAAATATAAAGTAAGTCATTATCGTTCACCCCGACTTCGTTTGCTCAGAGTTTGCAATCGGTGTAATTCACGGCTAACCTTGTAAATGTCTTGTTCATTCCGAACATTCATATTTTGGATCAAGATTGTTGGTCCGCCTGCTCCAGCCGCAGCTGCGGATCCATTTACATCTACCGAGATATTTTGACTAAGATTAGGCATAAGAGTTGTCTCAAGCATTCCTGATAACCGAACGCCCATGTTTTTACCAGCCTCAGCAATTCTTCTTGCAATACTCAAAATGCTGTTTTCTGCCATTTTTGCATCATCAGTAATACCGATTGCAAATCCCTGAGTTACAAAGCTACCATATTTCTCCATCAATCCGCTCGGGCTGCTAATATCAAAGAAGTCTTTGATTTTATTCGTCAAGCCGGATAACGTGCCTTTAACTTTATCCCACAACCAGTCGTCTAAGCTTTTTATACCTTCCCATATACCTCGTAATAAATCCTTTCCAATATCTACAAAGCTGCTTGCCCAGCTTTTTGCTTTGTTCTTGATACCTTCCCATATGTTCACAAGTGTATCTCTTACATTGCCAAAAATATTTGAAACGGAAGTTTTTAAACTATTGAATGTATTCTTAACAGCGGTAGATAGTCCACTGACAATGTTACTTATGCTTGTTTTGATTGCATTCCATATAGTTGTAGCAGTATTTTTCACACCGTTCCAAAGAGTTGAAAAGAAAGTGGCAAGTGCGTTGAAAATGTTTGTTGCCGCTGTTTTTAAGTTATTCCATATGGTCACAATCGTAGTTTTAATGGTATCCCATATGGTCAGGAAATTAGTTTTTATAGTATCTAAAGCTGTAGAGAAAAGGGTTACGATAGCGTCCCAAACGGTTTGAGCAGTTGTTTTAATAGTATCCCAAACTGTAGTAAGAGTAGTTTTGATAGCATCCCAAATTGTTGTAAATGCCGTTTGAATTGTATTTAAAACAGTTGAAAAGAGTGTGCTTATTGCTTCCCATACTGTTGACGCAATAGTTTTAATTGTTTCCCAAACCGTTCCTAGAGCAGTTTTAATTGCTTCCCAAACAGTCGAGAAAGCGGTTTTTATAGTCTCTAGAGTAGTTGAGAAGAAGGTCTTAATGGACTCCCATACAGTTATGGCGGCTGTTTTAATTCCTTCCCAAACTGCAGTTAGAACGGTTTTTATAATCTCCCAAGTAGTTGTAAAGATGGTTTTGTAGAACTCCAATAGGGTTGTAAAGTAAGCCTTGATTCCTTCCCATATAATAAGCGCAGCTGCCTTGATTCCTTCCCATATAGCGGTTAAAACTATTTTGATTCCTTCCCATACAGCTGAAAAAATAGTTACGTAAACGCTCAACATTGTTATAAAGTAGGCTTTAATACCTTCCCAGATAAGCATTGCCACAGTTTTAATGCCTTCCCAGACAGCGGCTAGTCCTGCCTTAATACCTTCCCAGATAGTTACTGCTGCAGATTTAATTGCTTCCCAGGTTTGTACTAAAAAAGCTTTAACCTGATCCCAGTTTTTGTATAGCAACACGCCTATAGTAACTAATCCAACGATTGCTCCTGCTACAACCCAGACAGTCGCACTCATAGCAGCTAAACCGGTGACAAGAGGACCGATCAGCATCCAGATACTATTCCATGCTGCAAGCATACCGTTAAATAGCCCGATACCAATCGCAAGTGGTGATAGTATTAACGTTAAGGCAGGAATGAGCATTAAGAATCCCTGGATCATTTTTGCGAGTACCGGATGAGCTTCGTTAAACTTGATAATCATGTTCGCAATTACAGTAATAAACTTATAGATATGCGTCATTACTTCGGCAAATACTTCAACCATCGGTTCAAATGCTTTTTTAAGTGCGGCGATCATTTCCTCGAAAGACTTCGCATACTCTGCGTTTGCTTTCATCGCCGCTTCATGTAGTCCCCCATATAGCATTACACTACTCACTGTCGCTGCCAGCGCAACCATCTGGAAACGCATTAGCCCTTGTGTAATCATCCGTTGCATGTTCAAAAGGTCTTTCATGCTTGCTGTTGGGCCTAGCATCCGAAGCGAAAGAACAGCGGCATTTCCGTTATTAGCGATTTTGTTTAAACTATCTGCCACAGACAGTGCCGGCTGATTAATCTTGTAAATAGATTTGCCCATCCGGTCGTAATTGTCCGAGATCCGTTGCGCTTGAGTAGTCATATTCATCATGTACCCGGCTGTTTGGATCATCAAAACCATTAACATCTGGTTGCCGTTAATAAGGGCATCTTGGGCTTTTTTGTATTCTTTACCGAGTTGCTGAACCTGAGCCATGAACTGTTCGTTTGTTCCGATAAAGTTCTTGGCCTCAGTCGCCAACTCGAACATGGATCTCTTTACTTCGAGTAATTGCTTTTGATAAGGCAGCAAGCCTTGTCGGTTGGCCATTTGCATTTCTTTGGTCATGTTACTGATCTCTTGCTTGAGTTGACGAAGCTCTTGTTCAACACTATGCTTCTCGATTCTAGTGTCTATCTGAATATGACCATCAGGAGTTGCCACGCTTACCACCTGCCTTTCTTGTTAGCGCTAAAGCGATCATATCCCACTTACGATCGATTTCCTGTACTGTTTTACGTTCATCCACAACTTCTAGTGATTCATCTAAGCTGTACAGGCGTTTCATTTTTAAGATATATTCACGATATTCTTTGTTATATTTATTCGCCGGCGGAATTTTAGCCTGTCGAATGCTGACAACCTCTTTGAAAATGGTGTTTTTATCCAGATGGAATAACAGTTGTAGGAATTTTTGCCAGTGGAGCTTTCCCTGCATCTCGAATAGGTCGATATGATAGGCAGCCATAAAAGAAGCGTAGATTAGTCCGGCGTCCTTTTTAAAGTCGAACGTTTTTTTAATAACCCCACCGGCTTCTTCTTCTCTTTTTTTATTATCCCTAGGATCAATAAACTCCCGAAAAATATAAAGATATAGTTCAGATTTTTCCTGCATCGGCAGGTCTTTAATATCATCATAGTTTTCTACAAGAATTTCCAGGGCTATATCGATTTTTTCCCAGTCATAAAATGTATCGTCCTCGAGTAGCTCAAATACCCTGAGAACATTATCGAACGCAAGGTCTAAACGGATAACCTTTCCGTTGTATTCAAACTCATCGTCAAAAGTAGACGTGAGGGAAAACATATTATTTCCCTTTCTTTACATACTGTTTTCGTTTTTCTTCCTTAACTGCTTCGAATTTAGTATTCACAGTTTCAATCAGGAAGTAGATTAAGTTCATGTAATTCCATGTGGATCGGCCTGCAAGCTCAAACAGCTCATCGAAAGTTCCTTCCCCTAACATAGAGTCGGTGATTACTTTCATAATTTTACGAATCTTTTCTAGCAGAGCTTCTTGATCCTCTAATGACATTTTCTCCACATCGGCTTTTTGAAGATCCTGAGCTTCATTAAAGAATTGTTGAAATTTTCTTTGATATTCTTTCAGTTTATCGTCCGAAAGGTCAATCTTATAAGGTTTCCCATTAATCTCCACTTCTTCGTAAGACTTTCCAAACTCAAACTTTCTCATACTCCTTCTCCTCCTAATAATCTGATAAAAATAAAGAAAGGCCGCTAGTTATTAGCGGCTTAGGATCCCGATCCCGCAGGTGGAGTTACTGTCGGCTTTCCATTAAAGTGGACCTCAAAGGAGATTTCACCTTTTGCGTTTGCATCTCCACTAGGTCCTTCAATATTAGCAATAGTGCAATTTCCTTCAATTATTGTTCCATCAGGAAGTGTCCAGCGGAACTCTGTTTTCCGTTCTTCGCCTAACGAGAAGGATTTGCTAAAAATAAAATCCTGAGCTGGATCTCCGTACTTACGGTGACCAGAGAAAGTAATCACTAATTGAGCCCCAGTAACTAGCGACTCAGCAAAACCGTCTCCATCTAAATAAGTATCTTGTGCAACTTCTTCGTTGAAGGATGGCTCGAAGTTGTTCAATCCAGCACCCACACGAGCAAAGTTTCCTGGCAATTGTCCAGGAGTTGTATTAATCTCAAATAAATGTTTTGATTGTAAAAGCAATCCTTCTGGCATTTTCTCATGCTCCTTTCATTTCATATTCCGCGTTAAAAAGCGCGGTGTAGATATACTCATCATGCTCCGTCTTTTCCACAAAGTTCGGCATGGTGTAGACTTCACAAGCAATGAAACGGTAGCAATGGTCCGACAGCAAAATATCGTCATTCGTGAGCGAATCCAAAAATTCTGTGATTTCATTTATAACGCGAATCGCTTCCGGCTGGTCTTTGTCTTTGACCAAGACTTGAAATGAAAGACGATACGTCCGCCCTTTGTCCATGTATGCGTTTCTCATTGTGTTTGGAAGAAGGCGAATAGCTACCGATTTTGTTTTTTTTGACAGTACGCCAACCGTTATGTTCGCGTTTAGTTGGACATTAGCAGTGATCGCGTCTATAATCCGGTCAAGCAGTTCCATCTATCCGCCTCCTTCCTACTTCATGTTTCCATCAAAAGTTTGCTGCGCGATTTTCACCCATTCTGGATAATGTAAGGCCTTCGCTTCTTCAAACCACAATCCACGAGCATTCGGATTCACGTCCTTTGAAAAATTGTACTGCGGATTGTAGTACAATCGCCGCGCATAAGGTGTATTCCATTCAATGTGTCCTTCACCCAAGCGGCTGTGGCGCAATGACGAGCGTTCCAATTCTCCCGTGTCTTTCGGGATAAAATAGTTGCTGTCTTTTAATACTTGCTCGTCTAATGCCAGCTGCGCTTTGCCAATCGCGTGTTTATTGCAAAATAAAAATACAGAGTTCTGCAAGGAAAACGTGCAGAGCTT
>ERZ1673777.48-NODE-48-length-14878-cov-17.374351_pt1 | contig 14878 bp, 17 predicted proteins | sample MGYA00580138_ERZ1673777 | MGnify/ENA primary metagenome ERZ1673777 (study PRJEB41219, sample SAMN04549618) | soil metagenome | isolation source: soil | place: USA: South Carolina, Cape Romain NWR | collected 2009-05-18 ... | reverse complement strand
TCTCGTTGTTCTTGGGCTAGTGGAGCGTTGACGCTCAACTAGCACCACGGGTATAAATATTTATTCCACATATCAGTGACAATCTTTTCACTTGAGCGAAAACGGGCGTTGCAGCCGGAAAACAGTTGTTCCAACGCCACAATGCGCTCCGTCCGCTCCCCGGACCACTCCCCAAAGCGAGCGTCATGGGAAGCGCTTGTCTGCACGATTTCTCCATGCTCATTCAGCGTTGTTTCAATAAAACAAAGCCCTCCTAATACGTTTTCCTTTCCGAACTCATTCCAAAGCATATTCATGTGTGCCATGCCGTTTAACAGCGGTAAAATGATCGTTTTTGCTCCCGCATACGGTTTCGCGTCGCGAATCGCTTCTGGCAAATGATACGCTTTATTTGAAAAAATAATGACATCAAACGGATCTGCTTTTTCTCCCGTCACAAGCAGTTTTGGCTTTAACACCGCATCTCCGTGGACGCTATGAATCACAAGCCCCCGTTCTTGCAGCTGCTTTTTTCTTCGCTCGCGGACGAGAAATGTCACATCCACTCCTTTTTCCAACAATCGGCCGCCGAAATAACCGCCGACTGCTCCCGCACCAATAACAAGTATGCGCATTGATGTATCCCCCTTATCCTTAAAACAAAATGGATATGATGAATTCCATGTAATGGCCATATCATAAAAAAGGAAAAAGGGGAACATATTCCCCCTTCCATCGTTAGCAACACCGTGACACTTTTCCGCCTTTGCCGTTATAACGCGCTTCCTGCACTTCGCAGAAAAACTCTTTTCTTGATTTGATCGGCTCTCCCGGATGGTGTGTTTTCATATGCTCAACATATTTCTCGTAATTCGGAACTCCGACAAGCAAATCAAGAAACTGCTTACGATAAGCCAATATCGTTTGAACCCACTTACGCATAATGTTTAACCTCATTTCCTCCGTCTCTTGGAATGTAAGGAGATTCTTTTAACGGCACGTGTTTATTTTGCAATACTTTCACCCACATATTGATGCATGAAATCAACATCGCGATCACGACAAGCATGAAAATGGCGCATAGTGTTGCATCAATATAGTCGTTCATAATAATTTGCCGCATTTGCGCTTCATTGGTTGCCGGTGCCAATATGTTTCCTTGATTTAATTCATTTTTAAACATTTTGGCATGGGACAGAAAACCGACTTTCGGATCGCTGTGGAACAGCTTTTGGAACCCGGCCGTCATTGTTACGACTAAAAGCCATGTCGTTGGAATCAACGTCACCCAAACATAAGCTTTTTTGCCCATTTTGAACAGCACCGTCGTACCGAATAATAACGCAATTCCCGCGAGCATTTGGTTGGCAATGCCGAAAAGCGGCCACAACGTATTAATGCCGCCAAGAGGGTCGACTACCCCTTGATATAAGAAATACCCCCAAGCCAATACACATAATGTTGTCGCAATAATATTAGAAACTAACGAATCTGTTTTTCCAAGCGGCTTATAGAAATGGCCGAGAATATCTTGAATCATAAAGCGCCCAACGCGCGTACCTGCGTCAATTGTCGTTAAAATAAAGAGCGCTTCAAACAAAATCGCAAAATGATACCAAAACGCCATTAATGCTTTTCCGCCGATCACATTGGAAAGAATGACAGCCATTCCGATCGCCAATGTCGGCGCTCCGCCAGTCCGCGATAAAATCGTTTGCTCGCCGACATCTTTAGCAAGTTCTGTAAGCATGTCAGGCGTCACAGTGAATCCCCACGAAGACACGACTTTTGCCGCTTGCACCACATCTTGCCCAATCACCGCAGCCGGGCTGTTAATCGCAAAATATGTTCCAGGAGTTAACACACACGCAGCGATAAGCGCCATAACCGCTACGAACGATTCCATTAGCATTGCTCCATACCCGATTGGACGAGCGTGGCTTTCTATTTCAATCATTTTCGGAGTTGTGCCAGATGAAACAAGCGCATGGAATCCTGACACCGCGCCGCAGGCAATCGTTATAAACAGAAACGGGAATAAGTCACCAGCAAACACCGGGCCAGTACCATCGACAAATTTCGTCAGCGCTGGCATTTGCAAATCAGGAGCAACTACTAAAATTCCTAATGCTAAACCAACAATCGTTCCGATTTTTAAAAACGTGCTCAAATAGTCGCGCGGCGCGAGCAATAGCCATACCGGCAGTGCCGAAGCGACAAACCCGTAAATAATCATCAAAATCGCAATCGTTTCGCCTTTTAATGTAAATATTTCCGCCAGCGTCGGATGTTCAGCGACATGCTGGCCAGCAACTAAAGAAACAATCAGGAGCACAAACCCGATTAAAGATGCTTCCGCAACGCGCCCGGGACGAATAAAGCGCATATAAATTCCCATCAAAATCGCAATCGGAATCGTTGCGGCAATCGTAAACATTCCCCACGGGCTTCCTACAAGCGCTTTCACTACAACCAACGCTAAAACAGCTAATAAAATAATCATGATTCCTAAAATGCCAAGAGAAGCAATAAATCCTGTAACCGGGCCAATTTCTTCCTTCACCATTTCGCCAAGCGATTTACCGTTGCGCCGCATCGATGCGAATAAAATAATAAAATCTTGGACCGCTCCTCCTAAAACAACGCCAATAATAATCCAAAGCGTTCCCGGCAAATATCCCATTTGCGCCGCTAAAATCGGTCCGACAAGCGGCCCGGCGCCGGCGATTGCCGCAAAGTGATGGCCGAATAAAACCCATTTGTTTGTCGGCACATAATCTTTTCCATCATTAAACACTTCTGCAGGCGTTTTGCGGTTGTCGTCAAGTTCAAACACTTTTCGGGCAATAAATTTACTATAAAAGCGATACGCTACGGCATATGTGCATACAGCAGCGACAATTAGCCAAATCGCATTCACCGTCTCGCCACGGCTTAATGCGATGATTGCAAATCCTACTGCCCCGAGTGCAGAAACAAGCCCCCAAAGCAAGATTGATTTTAATCCTTTCACGCCTTCTCCTCCTTTGTTGTTTCTTCAAATTCACTATATGAATAATTATATTAACTATTCTGAAGAATTTAAAGAATAATTTTTTTGGGACAAACATTGGTTGATAATGAGCCTGTCAACTTCCGCCTCTAAACGGCTTTTAAAAAAACAGTTGAATTTGCCGACGTTTTATTATATGATTGTACCAGCAGCAAAATACTATATATTGTGTTTGTTCCTAAAAAACACAACTAAATATAGTATAAACCGCAAGCAATGGTGTCCATCCGGACTTAATAGGGAATCTGGTGAGAATCCAGAACTGCCCCCGCAACTGTATGTGTGGACGAAATGGAACATCCACTGTATGTGAAAGCTCGCTCGGGCGCACATACGGGAAGGATCCAAAGTAGGATGAAACACGAGTCAGGAGACCTGCCTTGCTTGTTTGCGTTTCATGTTCTCCGGGGATCGAGAAGATGAAACGATGGTTTAAAAGGGCTTTTTGCACCCTTTTTATGCTGTCGTTTCATCCACTCGATCCGAGTGGATTTTTTTTATGGAAACTATGGAAACAAGGAGGAAAAAACAATGAAATTGAATACAAAAACCACCATTATTACGCTAGAAAACGGGCAAACTGAACCGTTTTCTCGCGAACGTCTTATTTCATTTATCCGCAATATAACAAAAGACTATCCGCATCTACAGACCGACGACTATATGGAGCGCATCATCCGCATTATCGAAAGCAAAGATACGCTTTCTACGGAACAAATCACGAATTACTTAATCCTTGAAGGCCTTTCCTATATTAGTGAAACAGAACCAGAATGGACGTTTGTCTGTGCCCGCATCTATTTACAAAAGTTATACAAAGAAGCGGCCAAACAACGCGGATATGAGGCAAAACAACGCTACGGCAGCTTGTATGCATTAATAACAGCACTTGTTTCTAAAGGTGTGTACAGTTCCTCTCTTTTGAATGATTACTCAAAAGAGGAAATCGATGAACTGGAAAAGCTCATTGATCCGGATAAAGATAAGCTGTTTACATATATCGGGCTTCGCACACTTGCGGACCGTTACCTTGCCCGCGACTACCATCGCAACTTATACGAGCTGCCGCAGGAACGCTTCCTTATCATCGCAATGACATTAATGGCAAAAGAGCCGAAACATCGCCGTTTTGCCCTCATCCAGGAAGCGTACTGGGCATTAAGCAACTTGTACATGACCGTCGCTACCCCGACGCTAGCAAATGCCGGAAAAAGTTACGGACAACTGTCAAGCTGCTTTATCGACACTGTCGATGACAGCTTGCAAGGGATTTACGACAGCAACACCGACATCGCCAACCTTTCCAAATCCGGCGGGGGAATCGGCGTCTATCTCGGCAAAATCAGAAGCCGTGGCAGCGACATTAAAGGCTTTAAAGGTGTGTCGTCCGGCGTTATTCCATGGATGAAGCAACTCAATAACACCGCTGTCAGCGTTGACCAATTAGGGCAGCGAAAAGGAGCGATTTCCGTCTATTTAGACGTTTGGCACAAAGACATTTTTGCTTTTTTGGATGCGAAATTAAACAACGGCGATGAGCGGATGCGAACGCACGATTTATTTACTGGCGTCTGCATTCCTGATTTATTCATGGAGCAAGTCGAAAAGCGCGGCGACTGGTATTTGTTTGACCCGCATGAAGTTCGCAAAGTGATGGGATTTAGTTTGGAAGATTTTTATGATGAGGAAAAAGGAAGAGGAAGCTTTCGTGAAAAATATTGGCAATGCGTTCAAGAAGAGCGCCTTTCGAAAGAAAAAGTGCCAGCAATTGAAATCATGAAAAGCATTATGCGCAGCCAATTAGAATCGGGCACACCGTTTATGTTTTACCGGGATGAAGTGAACCGAAAAAATCCGAACGCCCATCTCGGCATGATTTATTGCAGCAATCTTTGTACAGAAATCGCGCAAAACCAAAGCCCGACCATCGTTGAAAAACAATATACGAAAGACGGAAAGATCATCATTGAAAAAATCCCGGGCGATTTTGTCGTTTGCAATTTGTCTTCCATCAATCTTGCCCGCGCTGTTACTGACGATGTACTCGAACGGCTTATCCCGATTCAAATGCGCATGCTCGATAATGTGATTGACTTAAATCATATCCCAGTATTACAAGCGCAGCTTACCAATCAAAAATACCGCTCCGTAGGGCTTGGCACGTTTGGCTGGCATCATTTACTTGCGTTAAAAGGAATTCGCTGGGAATCGGCTGAAGCGGTGGAATACGCGGACAAGCTGTATGAAAAAATTGCTTACTTGGCCATCCGATCTAGCATGGAGCTCGCAAAGGAAAAAGGAAGCTATCCGGCATTTCCAGGTTCCGACTGGCAGACGGGCGCTTATTTTGAGAAACGCGGGTACCGCCACAATGACAATGCCGACTGGGACACGCTGAAAAAGCAAGTTGCTAAATATGGCATGCGCAACGGCTATTTGATGGCAATTGCGCCAAATGCTTCAACATCCATTATCGCCGGAAGCACCGCCAGCATCGACCCAATCTTTTTAAAAGTGTACGCAGAAGAAAAGAAAGATTACAAAATTCCAGTTACGGTGCCTGATCTTAATGCCGAAACAACGTGGTATTATAAATCGGCGTACCATATCGATCAGCACTGGAGCATAAAACAAAACACGGTGCGCCAACGCCATATCGACCAAGCGATTTCATTTAATTTCTATGTCATGAATACGATCAAAGCAAAAGAGCTGTTGGATCTTCATCTTACCGCATGGAAGGCAGGATTAAAAACAACGTATTACGTCCGCTCAACTTCCAGCATTATCGATGAATGTGAATCATGCGCAAGTTAATGACAGGGGGGGAAGAAATATGGCACATCCATTAACGAAACGAGTCATTATGGATCCGGAAGCACCGAACCGTTCTACAAGAATTATCAACGGCAAAAGCTCCAACGTCCTGAATTGGGATGATATCGCCTATCCTTGGGCTTACGCGAAATATAAACGAATGCTGGCCAACTTTTGGACACCGTTTGAAATCAATATGTCGCAAGACGTTAAACAATTTCCGCTGTTAACCGGACGCGAACAAGACACATTTTTGAAAATCATTGGGCTTTTAGCGCTGCTTGACAGCATTCAAACGGACTACGCCGGCCGAGTCGCCGATTATATTACTGATTCAAGCATTAACGCGCTGATGATTATGCTCGCACAACAAGAAGTCATTCATAACCATTCATATTCTTACGTACTTTCCAGCCTCGTGACAAAAAGCAAGCAGGACGAAGTGTTTGAGTTTTGGCGGAACGAACCGATTTTGCGGAAGCGAAATGACTTTGTCACCAACGGTTATAAAGCATTTGCTGAAAATCCAAATGTCGAAAATTTGCTAAAATCAATTGTGTATGATGTCATTTTAGAAGGTTTGTTCTTCTACTCGGGCTTCGCTTTCTTTTATAATTTGGCGCGCAATCAAAAAATGGTCGCAACAAGCACGATGATTAATTACATCAACAGGGACGAACATATCCATGTTGACTTATTTGCAAAAATTTTCAAAGAAGTGTTAAGCGAATACCCGGAATACAATACACCGGAACTTGCTGAATTTGTGCAGGCAACGTTCACCAAAGCGGTGGAGCTGGAAATCGAATGGGCCAATTACATTATCGGCAACGATATCGATGGCATTGATATGCACGATTTGAGCGCCTACATTAAGTTTTACGCTAACGTCCGCGCACATCAGCTTGGTTTTGAACGTCCGTTTGCTGGCTATCGGACAAACCCATTGCGCTGGATTAAAGCGTATGAAGAAGTCGATCTTGGCAAATCAGATTTCTTTGAACAAAAATCACGGCAATATACAAAAGTCAATATTGATAACGGATTTGATGAGTTATAGACAAAAGCCGCCAATCATCCGTTGGCGGCTTTTGTTTCTAATTTGTTTCTACCCTTCTTTTTTTTCAACGTGCCGGCGGCAATCACCCCGGCAATGACAAGAATTTCAAATCCGTATTTCACAAGCGGATTGGCGAAGTATTGATCTAAAAACGGCTCGTCGACAATCATTTTCGAAGCCGTCCATGCTAGCACTCCCGCTCCGATTGTAATAATAATTGGAAAACGCTCGATCCACTTCAAAATTAACGTGCTTCCCCATACCATAATAGGCACGGAAATTAACAACCCTAATATAACTAATAAGAAGCTGCCGTGCGCGGCTCCCGCCACCGCTAGCACATTATCCAACCCCATGAGCGCATCAGCGATAATAATTGTACGGATTGCCTCCCATAAGCTTCCTCCTGCTTCGACATCATGGCCTTTTTCCTCCACAAGAAGCTTATAGGCGATCCAAACAAGCAATATGCCCCCGACAAGCAGCAATCCAGGAACTTTTAATAGCCATACGACAAACAAGGTCGCAAGCGCGCGGATCACAACTGCCCCGACTGTTCCCCAAATGACTGCTTTTTTCTGTTGATGCTTCGGCAAATTCCGCGCCGCCAAACCAATGACAATGGCGTTATCGCCAGCTAATACAAGGTCGATAATGACAATCGATAAAAGTGCAGATAAAAATTCCATTGAAAATAATTCCATTTACCGTTCCTCCTTTTAAAGGCCATATTTATTTTTCAAACGGGAAGGCGCCATTTTCACTATTTGTTGAAGAATGAACAATAGCACGGCCACATCATCGATGACGCCAAACAATCCAAGCCAATCGGGAATGATGTCAAATGGAAACGCGGCATAGCTCGCTAAAAGTAAAATCACAAGCGTTTTTTTCAGCATCGACACTTCTTGCGAACGGAAAAATTCTATTAAAAATGGGAAAAACCGGCGAATTTTAATGACAAAACGCAGTCGTTTCCATATTCTCTTCATCATATCCCTCCTTATCCTATTGCATCTCCTTTTTATTCTCTCCAACCGTCCTCCTTTCTTTGCGAAAATAAAAAGACCTTTACCGATTGGTAAAGGTCTTTCAATAACAACAGACCTTTACCAATATTGGTAAAGGTCTCGCTAACAACGTTTCCGTTGCCAACAAAGCCGAGGGGGTGACCCTGAACTGACGACTTTGTTGTTAAAGCTACTCCCCTTTAACACAGAAACCGCGTATTTATTTCTACATTTTTATGATAGTCAACTTTCCTATACGTTGTCAATAAAAAATTGCTCTTTTATAAAATAAGCGCTGTCCATATAATCCTCCATCATCTATCAATAAAAAATTTACTTGGGAGAGACGAAGATGAACACAAAAAAGATCACTGCACTTTTTCTGCTTGCGGCTTTATGGGGAGCCTCTTTTTTATTTATGCGCATCGCCTCCCCTTCCATCGGTCCTGTGCTAACGCTCGAGTTGCGCGTGCTTATTGCCGGCATCACCGTTTCATACTGGGACTCTCTTGCAGCGATTCAATAATGGAAGGAAAATGCAGCGCACAAAATTGCCCAAGAAAAAGGAAAACAGCAATGGTACGAGCGCTATTCCGTCCGGGGGTGCAAAGCAGAACGAGAATATGATTTGGAAAAATAACCGAGACTGCTGCATTCGCCAGCAGTCTTTTTTTATGTGCAACCATTGAACCTTTTTTCCTCGGTTTTCGCCTTAACTCCAGTTAATATAAATAAAAGCACGATGGCTACAAAAACCATCCCGATCGGCAAAACGTTTGTAACAAAAGACGGAATTGCAAGTCAACGTGAAAAGTTAAAAACGGTAATTGTACCTTATCTAAATGAGAATTGGCATGTTTCACTTCCTGTTAGAAATGAATAAATAAAAAGCAGGGCGCTCCCCTGCTTTTTTTACTGCCCGGACGCAAACTTCAACCCAACGATCCCGACAAGAATAAATGATAAAAAGATAATCCTCGGCGCATTGACCGGCTCATTTAAAAAGAGCATGCCGATGATGACCGCCCCCACCGCTCCGATTCCCGTCCATACCGCATAGGCGGTGCCGATTGGCAGCACTTTCGTCGCCATCGATAAAAAATAAAAGCTGGCGATCATTCCGCCGATTGTAATAACAGATGGCACAAGCCGCGTAAACCCCATCGTATATTTTAGCGCAACCGCCCACACGACTTCGAAAATGCCGGCAATGATTAAATATACCCACGCCATGTCCATCACTCCTTTTTTCCAAAAATAAAAAAGCCGAAAGCAATATCGAACCGATATCCTCCCGGGCTTTTGTCCCTCCCGTGTACGCGGAAATGCCGCGCGTTTTCTCTCGGTCGCAGACCGGCTGCTAAACAGCCACGGAACCCTTGAAAACTTTTTATCCTCATTATTCGCCATTATTGTAACATTTCCGGCTGCTGCCGACAAATAAAAGGAGTTTTTCCGTTTTTGAAGAATATGAATATATAATAGAAATGGCAAGAAAGGAGGAGCAACCGCCATGCGTGAAGTGCAGCGCCCGCCTTGGTATGCGAATATGCTTGTCCTTATTATCTCTGCTGTGATATGGTACGGATTTATCCAGCAAATCATATTTGGGATCCCATTTGGCACGAAACCGGCCAGCAATACAGAAATGTGGCTCTTGTTTCTGTTGTTTGGCATTTGTTTTCCGCTTTTCTTTTTGTCGCTGAAACTCGTCACAAAAACGGAAAAAGAAGGGCTTGTCATTCGTTTTTTCCCATTCCGCTCCCGCTTTATTCCGTATCAACAAATAAAAAACGTTCAAGTCCAGCCTTATCAGCCTATGTCCTACGGCGGCTGGGGAATTCGCTGGAGCTTGAAAAAAGGACGCGCTTACACCATGAAAGGAAAGAAAGGAATATGGATCGAGCTGACGGACGGAGACGGTTTATATCTCGGTTCACAAAAACCAGAAAAATTCGCAAAATATATACAAAGAGAGTGTTTGCACCGCTAACCGGCGAACACTCTCTTTTGCACTTTCCCCAATCTGTTTTCATAGAAAAAGCATATCAAGCTATGGTTGAATGGCCAGCTCGATTTCGTTGCCAAACGGATCGCTCGTCCATATGCTATTTTCGTTCCGCCGCACCGATGCACCGATATGTTGCAGCCGTTCCGCTACCTTCTCCCGTTCTTCCTCATCAAGAAGCAAAATAGAAAACACGCGTAGCCCCACGGCGTTCGTTGGCGGTGGCGGCGCCCCGACTCCCGCCCATGTGTTGAGGCCGATATGATGATGATAGCCGCCCGCGGAAACGAACAAAGCGTGCGTCCCCATGCGGATCGTTGCTTGAAAACCTAATGCTCTTACGTAGAAATCATATGCTTTTGCGATATCTCCCACATGAAGATGGATATGGCCGATGCGCGTTTTCGGCGGAAGACCCGACCATGCCTCTATTCCTGGCTGGGCGAACAGGTCACTGACATTTAACGGTTCTGTTACTCCTTTATACTCCCCATTTTCTGTTTTCTCCCACTTTTCGCGCGGCCGGTCGGCATATATTTCAATTCCGTTTCCGTCTGGGTCAGCTAAATAAACCGCTTCACTGAACAAATGATCGGATGCCCCTTGCAACGGATAGCCAGTCTGTAATAAATGAAACAAAGACTGTGCGAGGCTTTTTCTGTCCGGAACTAAAATCGCGAAATGATAAAGCCCTGTCGTTCGCGGCGGCTTCGGCACCGCATCCGTTTTTTCTTCAAGCACCACTAGCGGGGTAGCCCCGTCTGCTGTTAATACCGCTTCGTATTGATTTTTCCTTAATATGCGGAATCCAATGATTTCTGTGTAGAAACGAAGCGATCGTTCCAAATTAGATATGATAAGATGAACATGTCCAATCGCTGTTTGAGGATGAATGATATAGTCCATAAGGATAACCTCCACTTTTAATATATCCGGCTGAAGCGTGGATTTCCGGCTTCACAATGTTGGCTGCCGCAAAGCCTTCCGTTAACATCCGGCTTTCGCTTTCATCCACTTTCAGCCGGTTTGTATCCACCCGATATGTTCTTATTCGCTCTCCTCCGCTCCGCTGAACTAACATTATCCCATTCCATTCTTTTTATTTTTTATGCAATCAGATTAATAAAGCCAAGAAAGACACATATGCGGAACTCCCGGGGCAGCTTTCAAGCTGCCAGCTCCGCCGGCTGTAATAAAGCGGCCCGCTCCCCAGCTGTTTCACACTATTGCCTCCGGAGCAAACGCACAAACGGTGACATCATGACCGCAAACCGCTTAAGCCACTTTATTTAGATCCAAAAGATTTCCAGCAATGGAATGCCAACGTTCAGTTTTTATTCCAACGCGGCGGATCGCGGACAATCATTGCTGCTTCAGTTCTCTTGATAAAGTTTCCGCCAAACTGTGCTGACCGATCATGCCAGTAGCGCAAACAAAACAATGTTTGCCAAAAATTGCCCTTTTTTATAATTTGAGGAGGGAATGTAGTTGTAACAATTATAGTTACAACTAGTTTAAAAAAAATTACGTACGATTCGCTCCGATTTTTTGCGCTAATGTCGTCACAATATCATGCAGGCGGATCTCCTGCAAAACGTTTTCCATTGCCGCTTGCGCCCGATGGAGAATGACTTCAAGAACGGCTTGGATATTTGCTCCTACCGGACATTGCGGGTTAGGATGTTCATGAATTTGAAACAACTCTCCTTCTTCAACTACTTCGACTGCCCGATAAATATCAAGCAGGGTAATCTCTTGCGTATCTTTCGTAAGAAACGCGCCTCCTGTCCCCGGACGGACTTGAACGAATCCTGCCTTTTTTAGCTGCCCTATCACACGCCGGACAACGACCGGATTCGTATTAACGCTTCCAGCAATCCATTCCGATGTGCAATGCGCGTTTTTTTCTAATGCCAGCAAAGCTAAAATGTGGACAGCAACAGTAAAACGACTGCTTATTTTCATAAACTTCCTCCTCTTGTAACTATTATAGTTACAACAAAGCATAAAGTCAACAGGCAGAATGTGAACCTTCCCGCCTAAATGCTTCTGGTTCAACCGCTGAAAATGCCACTTCCCCTTCAAACTTAATAGACTTTGTGACCATCTCCATCCTCACCTTCCATAAACATACGTTTATAATCTCCGGTATTAACTATTGAAATAAATGTGAACATCATTGACAAAAGTAATGCTCTCTCTTAATATACCATATAGGGTATATTATTAAAATCATATGGAGGGGAATCTTTATGCGAAAAATTGTGATTGTCGGCGGGGTAGCAGGGGGAGCCACCGCAGCAGCCCGGCTGCGACGGTTAAGCGAAAAATACCAAATTATTATGTTTGAGAGAGGCGAACACATTTCGTTTGCTAACTGCGGCCTGCCGTATTATATCGGTGAAGTCATCACGGACAGAAACAAACTGTTAGTCCAAACAATGGAAGGGATGGCAAAGCGCTTTCGCATCGATGTTCGCAATTTAAGCGAAGTCACAGCGATTCATCGTGACCGCAAAACTGTTACAGTAAAAAACCTCCGCACTGGCGAGGAATACGAAGAAACATATGATACATTAATTTTGTCACCTGGCGCAAAGCCAATGGTGCCTTCAATTCCCGGAATTCATGAAATCGACTCGCTATTTACGCTTCGCAATCTATCTGATACAGATAAAATAAAAGCATATGTTGATCACAAAAAACCAAAAAACGCCGTAGTCATCGGCGGGGGATTTATCGGTGTTGAGATGGCAGAAAACTTAGTCAAACGCGGAGTTAACGTAACGCTTGTTGAAATGGCAAATCAATTGTTGGCGCCGATGGACTATGAGATGGCAGCGATCGTTCATGCTCATATGCGCGAAAATGGCGTTAATTTAATTTTGGAAGATGGTGTGAAAGCTTTCGAAGACAACGGCCGGCGTATAATTCTAAACAGCGACCGTACGCTTGAAACCGATCTGATTATTTTAGCCATCGGAGTGCAGCCAGAAAACCAATTAGCAAAAAACGCCGGACTGGAGCTTGGTGTGCGCGGCACCATTAAAGTCAATGAATATTTGCAAACATCGGATCCGGACATTTACGCCATCGGCGACGCGATTGAAGTAAAAAACTACATCCACGGTTTTGCGACGTTCGTTCCTCTTGCATGGCCGGCGAACCGCCAAGGCCGCCTTGTAGCCGACCATATTCACGGACTCGATGTGAAATACAACGGCACATTAGGAACCGCCATCGTAAAAATTTTTGAATTAACGGTTGCCACAACAGGAAATAATGAAAAAACTTTAAAACAACTGGGCATTCCATACGAAGTTGTCCATGTTCATCCGATGAGCCATGCGAGCTATTATCCAAATGCAGCACAAATGACATTGAAATTGATTTTTGACAAAGAAACAGGCAAAATCTATGGTGCGCAAGCCGTTGGAAAAGACGGCGTCGACAAGCGTATTGACGTTATCGCTACAGCTATCAAAGGCGGCCTAACGGTCCGGGATTTGCCTGATTTAGAGCTTGCCTATGCACCGCCGTTTTCTTCTGCAAAAGACCCGGTGAATATGGCAGGCTACGCCGCTTCAAACATTCTTGACGGCATGGTGGAAACGGTACAATGGCATGAAATTGATGGAATCGTCGCAAACGGCGGCATGCTCATTGACGTTCGCACGCCAAAAGAAGTTGAACGCGGAACGATTCCTGGCGCTATCAATATTCCGCTTGATGAACTGCGCGAACGTTTAGCAGAACTTCCGAAAGACAAAACCATTTACGTAACGTGCCAAGTCGGCTTGCGCGGATATTTAGCGACACGAATTTTGCATGACAACGGATTCCGCGCGAAAAATCTAGATGGCGGCTATAAATTGTATTCTTCCGTATTTGGCACAAAACATTAATCACGATATGCCGCAATAACGAACCGCTCCCGCCTTCATTTCGTGAAGAGCTGGGAGTTTTTTATTATCAACAGCGAAGAAGTTTTCGCAAAGAAAAAACTGCCGGTTCCTCTTCCTTTTGTTTAGAGAAAGGATGATTTCCCAGAAAAATAACAAATGGTCAGTCATTTTAGACGTTTATTTTACCACTTCATAAAATACCGCTTCTGTGATGCGTTGTAAATCTTCCACTTTTAATTCAATTAACAAACCGACTTTGCCGCCGCTAACGATGATATGCTCGATTTGCGATGCGCTGGAATCAATAAAGGTCGGATAATGCTTGATCATGCCTATCGGGGAACATCCGCCGCGAAGATAGCCCGTCCATTTCTCGATATCTTTCATTGGCACCAGCGCGACATTTTTCTCTCCTGTTATTTTCGCTGCTTTTTTCAAATCGAGTTCCGATTCTACAGGGACGACAAACACATAAATGTTTCCGCTCTTCCCTTGCGTGACTAATGTTTTATATACTAATTGCGGGTCTCTCCCAATTTTTTGTGCAACCGATATGCCGTCAATCTTTCCATCTTCGCTGTTATACGTAATGACATGGTAAGGAATCATTTTTTCATCAAGAACACGCATCGCATTGGTTTTTACTTTTTCCATTTTCTTCCCTCCCGTTCATTTCCACAGCAAATGCCGGATAATCAAGACACATGATACTACAATCAATATCCCGATTTCCACTTTGCAATATGAAGGCTGGCACCTTGCCCATTCCGTTCCACGTTCATCCCTATCCCCCTGCGGCAGTTATGCTGGCAGTTTCAACTTTTTCAAAATCTGTCCTACAGAAGCAACAACTTACTTAAAAATATAACAAACCCAGTTGGGCACTGGGTTTGTTAATATATTCTTATTATTTAGTTAATGCAGGTTCTTTTTGTGCGCCTTCAACTTTTTTTGGCATCTCGCGGACTCCAAATGCCACGCGTTTAATGTTGAGAACGTGTTGCAAAACGCATAACGAATGCATAAATGCACATAAAAAATCCACCA
>ERZ1673777.47-NODE-47-length-14902-cov-18.237085_pt1 | contig 14902 bp, 15 predicted proteins | sample MGYA00580138_ERZ1673777 | MGnify/ENA primary metagenome ERZ1673777 (study PRJEB41219, sample SAMN04549618) | soil metagenome | isolation source: soil | place: USA: South Carolina, Cape Romain NWR | collected 2009-05-18 ... | reverse complement strand
ACAAGCAGGATGCTTTTTATTATGAATCAAGGGAATTTGGAAACAGCTGCTGTGTCAAATATTCATAAAGCAATAACGGCACTTTTTCAGCAGTTAACGATAAAAATTGAACAATCAATGTATATGCGTTGCTGGAATAAGCGTGTAATAACTCGCTCCACCATTCCGTTTCATATCGGGAAATCATGCTTAAGTTATATAGCAGTAAATAATGCGCCATTACTTCCGGCAGCATAAATATTTTTTCTCTCTTTATTGGAATGCGGTATGTTCCATTTAAGTGAAACATCAGCGGCTCACATCCAATCGGTTGCAGCGGTGATTGGATTCCAATGTGAATAAAACGATCTTTCTCTTTCACAAAAGTTGCTTTGGAAAAGTGCCATTCCTGCTCTATGTAATAAATAAACCGGTTTAACGACATATGATAATGGTCTAAAATTTCGGTTGGAATCGCAATAGTATGGTGAGAAGCGTTATATTTAATTTCTAAAGATAGCGTTTTTTCATCGTTAAATATAGCGAATGATGGATGCAGTTCACATATGCGCTCGAGCAATGTGCTCATTCGAAATTTTTCCCCTGCTGGTTGTTTCACATGAAACATTTTCTCAGAAAAATGTGTAAACAGCCCGTTTCGTTGTATTTTGACTTCGTCATTGAAAAATTCATATCCTTGTTTTTTTCTTTTTCTTGTGGAGACTCCGTGTGCTAAAACGGAAGTAGATGCAGGATAATCTGCGTCGACTGTGAGCAGGCAAGCTTTTAAAAGCTGCACCATCCCGTAAAATAAAAGGACAGGCTTAATGGACAAAGGAGCGTCTCTTGCAGTTGAATAAAAGTTTTGCCCGTGTTCTAGATAATAAAGAAATGGGTAGCAGTTTGTATAGCTTTTCTGGACAGCATCTTCCCTTTTTTGTTTTGTATAGCATTGACGAAGCAGTTGCTTAGCGATATCTGCCGAATGAAAGACAATAAATTTATTGAAATTGCTTCCACAGTCGAACATTGTCAGCCCACCTTACCATATTAAAAACAATTGAAATAACTGAAAAGTTGAACATTTTCTCTATTCCTTGACAGTAGTTTAACCAGTTGTTAAGCTACTAATAATATTTCCGGATAAGGGGGAGAAAACATGTGGGAATCGAAATTTGCTAAAGAGGGATTAACGTTTGACGATGTGCTGCTTATTCCTGCTAAATCTGATGTATTGCCTCGCGATGTCGATGTGACGACAAAATTGAGCGAAACATTACAGTTGAATATCCCGATTATTAGCGCAGGAATGGATACGGTAACGGAAGCAGAAATGGCCATCGCAATGGCAAGACAAGGTGGACTTGGAATTATCCATAAAAATATGTCCATCGAGCAGCAAGCAGAACAAGTAGATAAAGTGAAACGTTCGGAGCGAGGAGTCATTACAGATCCGTTTTTCTTAACCCCTGAACATCAAGTGTACGATGCGGAACATTTAATGAGTAAATATCGTATTTCTGGCGTGCCGATCGTCAATAACGAGGAAGAACAAAAGCTTGTTGGCATTATTACAAACCGCGATTTACGATTCATTCAAGATTATTCGACAAAAATTTCCGATGTGATGACAAAAGAAAATTTAATCACGGCTCCGGTAGGAACGACGTTAGAAGAAGCGGAAAAGATTTTACAAAAGTACAAAGTCGAAAAGTTGCCGCTTGTTGATGAAAATGGAGTATTAAAGGGATTAATCACGATCAAAGATATCGAAAAAGTAATCGAGTTTCCGAATTCTGCAAAAGACGCGAAAGGTCGTCTTCTTGTCGGGGCGGCTGTTGGCGTGACAGCCGATACGATGATTCGCGTAAAAAAACTGGTAGAAGCAAACGTTGATGTCATTGTCGTAGACACGGCGCACGGTCATTCTAAAGGTGTTCTTGAGACGGTTCGCAAAATTCGCGAACAATATCCGGACTTAAATATTATCGCGGGAAATGTCGCGACAGCAGAGGCGACACGCGACTTGATTGAGGCAGGAGCGAACATCATCAAAGTCGGCATTGGACCTGGATCGATCTGTACGACGCGTGTTGTCGCGGGGGTCGGTGTGCCGCAAATAACGGCAATATATGATTGTGCGACAGAAGCGCGCAAACATGGTGTTCCGATCATCGCTGACGGCGGAATTAAATATTCCGGCGACATTGTGAAAGCATTGGCGGCAGGCGCGCATGCGGTCATGCTGGGAAGCCTTTTAGCCGGAGTATCAGAAAGCCCTGGAGAAACAGAAATTTATCAAGGAAGAAGATTTAAAGTATATCGCGGCATGGGTTCTGTTGCTGCAATGGAAAAAGGAAGCAAAGACCGTTATTTCCAAGAAGATAATAAAAAATTCGTTCCTGAAGGAATTGAAGGACGCGTTCCTTACAAAGGACCTTTGGCTGACACGATTTACCAGCTTGTCGGCGGTTTGCGAGCGGGCATGGGATATTGCGGCACAAGAAATTTAGAAGAACTGCGAGAAAAGACCCAATTTATTCGCATGACAAGCGCAGGATTGCGCGAAAGCCATCCGCACGATGTACAAATTACGAAAGAGGCGCCAAACTATTCTATTTCTTAATAAAATATGTCTATATACCTAACTTAGACGGGGAATTTTTCTCCGTCTATTTTTTTGTAAAGGAGTGTGTTACAATAACGTTTGTGTGAGGAGGGTATAAATGTGAAGAGGATAAAGCAAAAAATAATCATTATTTTTCTGATGATTGGTTTATGTTTTTATTTCCTGCCATTCCATACGGCAAAAGCGGCAGGCGATCCATTGAACATTGAAGCGGATGCGGCGATACTTGTGGATGCTAATACAGGGAGAATTTTGTATCAAAAAAACATTGATACCGTTCTTGGCATTGCCAGCATGACAAAAATGATGACCGAGTATTTGCTGTTGGAAGCGGTCAAAGAAAAACGGGTAAAATGGGATCAGCAGTATACACCAAGCGACTACGTTTATCGTCTTTCGCAAGATCGCGCTTTGTCGAACGTTCCGTTACGAAAAGATGGGAAATACACTATCCGCGAGCTTTATGAAGCGATGGCGATTTATTCCGCCAATGCTGCTACGGTAGCCATTGCTGAAATTGTCGGTGGTTCGGAACAAAATTTTGTAAAAATGATGAATGAAAAAGCAAATCAATTAGGGCTTAAGGGATATAAATTTGTCAACTCCACAGGACTAAGCAATGAAGATTTAAAAGGGTTTCATCCGGAGGGAACGAACCAGAGCGAAGAGAATGTGATGTCTGCCCGTTCCGTCGCTACACTAGCGTATCATTTGTTGAAAGAATATCCGGAAGTATTGGAAACAGCAAGTACGCCTCGGAAAATATTTCGCGAAGGAACAGATGATCAAATTAAGATGGATAACTGGAACTGGATGCTCCCTGGATTAGTTCATGCATACGAAGGGGTCGATGGCCTAAAAACGGGTTATACAGAATTTGCCGGTTATTGTTTTACAGGAACGGCAGAGCGGAATGGCGTTCGTTTTATTACTGTTGTGATGAATGCGAAAAGCAATGGGAAGTCGACGATTGAAGCACGGTTTGAACAAACGAGAAAATTGCTTGATTATGGATTCAGCAATTATTCTATGAAAAAACTGTACTCAAAAGGATATGAACTAAAAGGAAAATCGGTGTTGCCAGTAGTGAAGGGGAAAGAAAAATCTGTCGCCATCGCAACCGATAAGCCGCTTTCTCTTGTTGTGAAAAACGGAGAGGAAAAAAACTATCGTCCTGTATATGTTTTCGATAAAAAGAAATTAACCGCCGACGGCGAGCTAACCGCACCGGTGAAAAAAGGAGAAAAAGTCGGATATATGACATTGCAATATAAAGGAGAAGAGGAATATAGCTTTTTAAGCCCGGAAATGAAAAAGAATGTAAGTGTCGATATTGTGGCAAAAAACAATGTTGAAAAGGCAAACTGGTTTGTGCTTACAATGAGAGGAATCGGCGGGCTGTTTGGCGATGTATGGACAAGTGTGGCCAAAACGGTTAAAGGCTGGTTTTAAAAGCTCCTTCCTTTTTAGGGAGCTTTTTTCTGTTGTGATTTTTTTAAAAAATAAGGTAAAATAGAAAAATGTAATCATCTTCTTTATGATGGGAACGCGGTGATAAGTAACAAAGTAACTTACGTAGCGAAATAAGGGGGAATAATCAATGGCGATTACAGGTACAGACCGTGTCAAACGGGGAATGGCGGAAATGCAAAAAGGCGGCGTCATCATGGACGTGGTGAATGCGGAACAAGCGAAAATCGCGGAAGCGGCCGGTGCGGTAGCGGTGATGGCATTGGAACGTGTTCCTGCTGACATTCGTGCTGCCGGCGGAGTCGCGCGCATGGCGGATCCGACGGTTATTGAGGAAGTGATGAAGGCCGTGTCGATTCCTGTTATGGCAAAGGCACGTATCGGCCATTACGTGGAGGCGCGCGTTCTTGAGGCGCTAGGCGTTGATTATATTGATGAAAGCGAAGTATTAACACCAGCGGACGAAGAATTCCATATTGATAAACGGCAATTTACCGTTCCGTTTGTTTGCGGTTGCCGCGACTTAGGAGAAGCAGCCCGACGCATTGCCGAAGGGGCATCGATGCTGCGCACAAAAGGGGAACCAGGTACAGGAAACATTGTTGAAGCAGTGCGCCATATGCGCAAAGTCAATGCGCAAATTCGCAAAGTCGTCAGCATGAGTGAAGATGAACTTGTGACAGAAGCAAAAAATTTAGGCGCTCCTGTCGAAGTATTGCGTGAAATTAAACAATTGGGCCGTCTCCCTGTTGTCAACTTTGCCGCTGGCGGTATCGCGACTCCGGCTGACGCGGCGTTGATGATGCATTTAGGCGCAGATGGAGTGTTTGTCGGTTCGGGAATTTTTAAATCGGAAAATCCGGAAAAATACGCGCGGGCGATCGTTGAAGCGACAGCCCATTATGAAGATTACGAGCTAATCGCTCATTTATCCAAAGGGTTAGGTGGCGCAATGCGCGGTATTGATGTCGCGTCATTATTGCCAGAACAACGTATGCAAGAGCGTGGTTGGTAGAAGGAGTAGACGTGAATGATGAAAATTGGAGTGCTTGGCTTGCAAGGCGCCGTCCAAGAACATGTTCGTTCCATTGAAGCATGCGGTGCTGAAGCAGTGGTCGTAAAAAAAATAGAGCAATTAGAGGAAATTGATGGGCTTATTCTTCCTGGTGGCGAAAGCACGACGATGCGCCGCTTAATGGATAAATACGGATTTATCGAGCCGTTGAAACAATTCGCAGCAGCGGGAAAACCGATGTTTGGCACGTGCGCCGGCCTCATTTTGTTAGCAAAGCGAATTGTCGGCTATGATGAGCCGCATTTAGGATTGATGGATGTTACGGTGGAACGCAATTCTTTTGGCCGTCAGCGTGAAAGTTTTGAAGCGGAACTTTCGGTCGCTGGCGTTGCTGATGATTTTACCGGTGTGTTTATCCGCGCTCCGCATATTGTGGAAGTAGGCGAGGATGTCGAAATTTTGGCGAAATATGAAGGGCGTATTGTTGCGGCAAGGCAAGGGCAGTTTTTAGGCTGCTCATTCCACCCTGAATTAACAGACGACCATCGCATGACGCAATATTTTCTCAATATGGTGAAAGAAGCGAAAGCATAAAAAAGGTTGCGTTTCAAAAAGACTTATAGTACATTAATGGTACAAGCAGGCATATGTAAAATAATATAGCGCTAAAGCGATGAAAGGAACTAGTAGCAAGACGGTTTCTCTCCAGAGAGTCGGTGGGTGGTGCAAACCGGCGGGAAACGCTTGTGAATCCATCCTGGAGTAAAATGCTGAACGCGCAAGCTAGTAAGCATTTTCGGTTTTTCGCCGTTATCGGTTCGAGCGGAAGACAGCCTCGTCTTCAATAAGGGTGGCAACGCGGGATAACTCTCGTCCCTTTTTCGGGACGAGAGTTTTTATTTTATAATTATAAATAAAAGAAGGAGGTATTGCTGATGCTCGATGTGAAGTATTTGCGCAATCATTTTCAAGAAGTGAAAGAAAGAATTCAAAAACGCGGCGGGGATTTAGCGAATATGGACCGTTTTGCAGAGCTCGACAAAAAGCGCCGCGAATTAATCGCAAAAGCAGAAGAACTAAAAAATAAAAGAAATGAAGTATCCCAACAAATCGCTGTGTTAAAGCGGGAGAAAAAAGATGCCAATCATCTTATTGCCGAGATGCGGGAAGTAGGGGATCGCATTAAAGCAATGGATGATGAAATCCGGCAAGTGGAAGAAGAATTAAATGCGCTGTTATTGTCCATTCCAAACATCCCGCATGAATCGGTACCTGTCGGTAAGTCGGAAGAAGATAATGTCGAAGTCCGCAAATGGGGAGAGCCGCGTTCATTTTCGTTTGAGCCGAAACCGCACTGGGATATCGCCGATCAGCTCGGTATTCTTGATTTTGAACGGGCTGCGAAAGTGACGGGAAGCCGCTTTGTCTTTTATAAAGGACTTGGTGCCCGCCTAGAGCGCGCGTTAATTAACTTTATGCTTGATGTTCATATCGAAGAGTTTGGCTATCAAGAAATATTGCCTCCATATCTTGTTAATCGGGCGAGCATGACAGGGACAGGACAACTGCCAAAGTTTGAAGAAGACGCATTTCGCATTGAAACAGAGGATTACTTTTTAATTCCGACGGCAGAAGTGCCTGTGACCAATTTGCATCGCGATGAAATTTTATCGGCGGAAGATTTGCCGATTTACTATGCTGCTTACAGCGCGTGTTTCCGCGCCGAAGCCGGCGCTGCTGGACGTGATACAAGAGGGCTTATTCGCCAGCATCAATTTAATAAAGTAGAACTTGTGAAATTTGTAAAACCGGAAGATTCGTATGATGAATTAGAAAAATTGACCAATCAAGCGGAGAGAATTTTGCAGCTTCTTGGGCTTCCTTATCGGGTTGTATGTTTATGCACCGGTGATTTAGGATTTGCGGCGGCGAAAACGTATGATATTGAAGTATGGCTGCCAAGTTATGGAACGTATCGTGAGATTTCTTCTTGCAGCAATTTTGAAGCGTTCCAAGCACGGCGTGCTAATATTCGTTTCCGCCGTGAACCAAAATCAAAGCCGGAATATGTCCATACACTCAACGGATCAGGATTGGCCATTGGCCGCACAGTAGCTGCCATTTTAGAAAATTACCAGCAAGAGGATGGCACCGTTGTCATTCCGGAAGTATTGCGCCCGTACATGGGAAATCGAGAAGTTATTCGATAAAAAAGCAGGGCGGGTTTGCCCGCCCTTTTCACCATAAAACGGTTGACTTTTAGTTTTCATGATGTTATATTCATTGATGTCGGTACAGAGGCATGGAGGAGTACCCAAGTCTGGCTGAAGGGGTCGGTCTTGAAAACCGAGAGGCGCCGCAAGGCGCGCGGGGGTTCGAATCCCTCCTCCTCCGCCATAAAGTTTGAAATACCAACGCGCATAAGTGGAGATTGTCATCCGAAACGATTCGTTACATTAAGTGGAGATTGTCATCCGAAACGATTCGTTACATTTTGTAACGAATTTTTATTTTTCCAAAACAAATAACCGCCTAATTGTGGCGGTTATTTTTTATGTGATAATATTCATGAATAATCGTTGCCGCTTTTTTAATGATTGGTTCGATGGACTGCTCGTCTTCGATAATATCATATTCGTTAATGTTTACGCGAAGAACCGGACAAGCGTTAAATTCATTAATCCATTTTTCGTAACGTTCATACATTTCTTTCCAATATGATACCGGTGTTTTTTGTTCCATTGGGCGTCCGCGCTCACGGATACGTTTTATCACTTCTTCAAAACTTCCTTCCAAATAAATAAGCAAATCAGGATGCGGGAAATATGGTGTCATTACCATTGCTTGAAATAAGCTCGTATATGTTTCGTAATCTACTGCTGTCATTGTTCCATTTTCAAAATGCATTTTTGCGAAAATATGCGCGTCTTCGTAAATTGAACGATCTTGAACAAAGCCGCCGCCATATTCAAACATTCGTTTTTGTTCTTTAAACCGCTCGGCAAGAAAATAGATTTGCAAATGGAAACTCCACCGTTCAAAATCAGCATAAAACTTGTCTAAATATGGATTCGTATCGACTTTTTCTAGGGAAGTGCGGAAATTTAACGCTTTTGCTAATGCTTTTGTCATGGTTGATTTACCGACGCCAACTGTTCCGGCAATCGTAATGATGGCGTTATCTGGAATACGATATTTTTCACGTAAGTTCATCATTGCGAAACCCCTTTTACGACAGTTTTTACTCGTTCGAATATGTAATGTAAATCTTCTTCCCGTTGAACGAAATCAAGCAAGTCTCCGTTGAACCGAAGAACTGGAATATGTGGATTTGCTTGTTCGAATAGAGAAAACGCTTCTTCATAATCAGCGGATAGCTGTTGTAAGTAGACCGGATCCATTCTTTTTTCAAAATCGCGACCTCGTTGCTGAATGCGCGTTAATAGCGTTTCAAGGCTGGCATGTAAATAAATAATCATATTTGGTTGAGGTAGACCGTCCGTTAAAATATCATAGATTTTTGTATATTTTTTGTAATGATGGATTTTTAATGTTCTTTTAGCAAAAATTAGATTTTTCATTATATGATAATCAGCGACAACCGGTTGTTGTCGTTGCAGAAAATCACGGTCAATTTCTTCTAATTGCTTATAACGGTGGCAAAGGAAAAACATTTCTGTTTGGAAGCTCCATTCCTCGATATTTTCATAAAATTTCCCGAGAAATGGATTCTCGTCAACGATTTCTTTCACTAAATGATAATGAAAATGTTCAGAAATTGCTTTTGCCAATGAAGTTTTCCCAACTCCAATCGGTCCTTCTACCGCGATAAATGGGACCATTCCCATTTTTACATTCCCCCTTTCTTATAAACAGACAAACTTTATTTTAACATAGAAAAAGAAAATCGCACTGGGAAAAACAACCAGGTGCGATAAAAAATTTTTTTATTTTTTTACAACTGTAAAGTTATCTGTTAATAGCAACCAATTTTGTGGAAAATCTAATCCTAGTTTCCAATAGCTCATTCCACGCAGGCCAAGCTCTTTTACTAAGTTGAATTTTGCTAGAATCGAGCGGGCATCTTCAAACCACACTTCATGTTCTTTTCCGCTTTCATCTCGATAACGAAAATGGGGAGCTTGCGCGTTTGCGTCATATTCAATGGTGACGTTATGTTGGGAGGCAAGACGGATCGCTTGCTGCGGGCTAATCGCCTGCGCATATGGTCCGCCCGGTACGTATGGAAGCGTCCAATCGTATCCGTACAGGTTTTGTCCCATCATAATTTTAGAAGCAGGTATTTCGGAAATGGCATATTCCAGCACGCGCCGAACAGGACCGATTGGAGAAACAGCCATTGGCGGTCCGCCGCTATATCCCCATTCGTATGTCATAATGATGACAAAGTCAGCAATTTGGCCATGGGCGCGGTAATCATGCGCTTCATACCAGCGTCCCTTTTGTGTCGCGCTCGTTTTTGGGGCTAGGGCGGTGGACAACAGCCAGCCTTCGCGTCCAAACCGCTGCTTTGCTTTTCGCAAAAACGCGTTATACGCTTTCCGGTCTTCAGGACGCAAATATTCCATATCAAAGTGAATATCATGAAATCCGTATTTTTTCGCTATGGTTGTTATGTTATCCAATAAGCGGTTTTGTAATTGTTCGTTATTTAAAATGAGGGCTCCTAGCTCATCGCTGAACTGTTCGTTTTCGATGTTGGTAACGACCATCATTAACGTAACGCCATTGGCACGGGCGATAGATGGGAAATTATTTAATGGTGGTTCTTTGAGTGTTGCATTTCGCTGGATTTGAAAGTGAAACGGAGCTAAATAGGTTAAATGCGGGGCAGCTTGGCGAGCGCTTGCTTCCAGCGCTGGGCTGACAGCCGTTCCGCGCGGTTCAATGTATCCGTTAAACTCAGCTCTCCGTTTTGTCCTTGGAGGAATATATAAACGCTGTCCAACTTGCAACGGACTATCGAGGGAAATGCGGTTAATTTGTGCAAGCTGCTGCATAGGAATGGAAAATCTGCGGGAAATGGACCATAAGCTATCACCGCGCAAAACCCAATAAAAACGGCCAACAATCGGAATGACAATCGCTTGACCGACGACAAGGTTGTCTGGATTTGGAAGATCGTTTGCCTGAATAATTTCTTCCGGAGTCGTATTATACGCTTGAGCAATTCCGCTTAACGTCTGCCCTCTTTGTACGACGTGAATTTGCATACTTTACCTCCTAGTTGCGTCTTCGTTCTTCTTATTTTATGATGAAAAAAGAGCAGAAATGACCGTTTTTACAAGGAGTTCAGCGATGGTTAACGATGAATACTATATGCGTTTAGCTATAGAAGAAGCGAAACAAGCGGAACAAATAGGAGAAGTTCCAATCGGTGCAATCATTGTCCAAGGCGGCAATGTGATTGCTCGTGCCCATAATTTGCGGGAGACGGCACAACGCGCTATCGCCCATGCGGAAATTTTAGCGATTGACGAAGCGTGTAAAAAAGCAGGTTCATGGCGTTTGGAAGACGCGACGTTGTATGTCACGCTGGAACCTTGCGCGATGTGTGCCGGAGCCATTGTGCTTGCCCGCATTAAGCGGGTTGTGTTTGGTGCAAGCGACCCAAAAGGAGGGTGTGCAGGCACACTGATGAATTTGTTGCAAGAAGGAAGGTTTAATCATCAAGCGGAAGTGACTGGTGGAGTATTACAAGAAGAATGCGGACAAATGTTAAGCAACTTTTTCCGAAAGCTTCGTGAGAAAAAGAAAAATATTGGGCAAAGATCCAGCAAATGATTGCGGTCAGTCATTGCATTTTGTTTTAAAAACCGATATACTTATATTGCCGTGCTAAGCGGGGAGGTAGCGGTGCCCTGTACTCGCAATCCGCTCTAGCGAGGCTGAATCCCTTCTCGAGGTTAGTCTGCCGTGAGGCCTGTCTCAAGTAAGTGGTGTTGACGCTTGGGTCCCGCGCAATGGGATTCCGTGAACCCTGTCAGGTCCGGAAGGAAGCAGCAGTAAGCGGATGCTCCCATGTGCCGCGGGGGTGCCTGGGCTGAGCTAACTGCTTGAGCAACGCTTGGGGCAGCTAATCGACAGAAGGTGCACGGCCTGCATAAAGACAATGAACAACTCACTCCTTGCGAGTGAGTTTTTTTATTCTATTTCTATTTTGAAAAAAGGCGAAGACATTATATAATGAATAAGATGAGGAAAAGAGGGGGGCCATTTCGTGACATACCAAGCTTTATATCGTGTTTTTCGGCCGCAGCGGTTTGCGGACGTTGTCGGCCAGGAACACGTGACGAAAACATTGCAAAGTGCCCTGCTTCAAAATAAAATATCTCACGCTTATTTGTTTTCGGGTCCGCGCGGCACAGGAAAAACGAGCGCTGCGAAAATTTTCGCAAAAGCGGTAAATTGCGAGCATGCACCGACGGCAGAACCGTGCAATGAATGTCCTGCGTGCATCGGGATTACAAATGGCACTATTCCGGACGTATTGGAAATTGACGCGGCTTCGAACAACCGGGTCGATGAAATTCGCGATATCCGCGATAAAGTGAAATTTGCGCCAACATCTGTTCGCTATAAAGTATATATTATTGATGAAGTGCATATGCTTTCGATTGGCGCTTTCAACGCATTGTTAAAGACGTTAGAGGAACCCCCGAAGCACGTTATTTTTATATTGGCAACAACAGAGCCACATAAAATCCCGCTTACGATTATTTCCCGATGTCAGCGCTTTGATTTTCGACGGATCCCATTGCATTCCATTGTCGCGAGACTGCGGCACGTGATGGAACAGCAAGGGATGACAGCTTCCGATGAAGCTTTGTTTGCGATTGCGCGCGCGGCCGATGGCGGAATGCGCGATGCGTTAAGCTTGCTTGATCAAGCTATTTCATTTAGCGATGGAGAATTGCTGCTTGAAGACGTCCTTGCCATGACAGGTTCCGTGTCTTCTGCGACATTGGCCTCTCTTATTCAGGCTGTATATGAAAAAGATGCGGCAACATCGTTGCGTCTGCTTGAGGAAATGATGGATCAAGGAAAAGATCCTAACCGTCTTATGGAAGATTTAATTTTATATTATCGCGATCTTTTACTTTATAAAACGGCTCCCCATGTTGAAGGAGCGATCAAAGGCACCATTGTCGACGATACGTTTCAACATTTGGCGGAATCGGTTCCGTTATCTGACATATATGAAGCGATTGAAGTGTTAAATAAAAGCCAGCAAGAAATGAAATGGACGAATCATCCGCGCATTTTCTTAGAGGTCGCGCTGGTGAAGCTTTGCCATCAACAAGCTTCGTCCACATCTTCGTCTGCTGAAGAAATCCAATCGCTTGCGAGAAAAGTGGAATATTTGGAAGCGGAGCTGCGCCGTTTGAAAGAACACAATGAATCTGTGGCGGCAACCGCCCCCGCGCAGGCGCAAAAACAAACGAGGCCGCTGAAAACGGGAGGATATAAAACGCCGGTTGGCCGTATTCATGAAATATTAAAGCAAGCGACCCATCAGGATTTATCGCTCATCAAAAGCCATTGGGCTGAGATGCTCGATACATTAAAGAAACAGCATAAAGTGTCCCATGCGGCTTTATTGCAGGAAAGCGAGCCAGTTGCGGCAAGCCCGAACGCTTTTGTGTTGAAGTTTAAATATGAAATTCACTGCAAAATGGCTGCTGACAATACGAATTATGTGAAAGATAATTTAGAGGCGATTTTATTCGAACTGACGAAAAAACGTTTTGAGATGGTGGCCGTTCCTGAAGAAGAATGGGGAAAGATAAGGGAAGAATTCATCCGCGAAAAAGGGACGAAGCGCGAACAAGAAAAAGAAGAAGATCCGTTAATCGCAGAAGCAAAACGGCTGTTTGGCGAGGAAATCATTGAAATTAAGGAATAAAACGTATAAGGAGGAAAAAACGATGATGCGTGGCGGAATGGGAAATATGCAAAAAATGATGAAACAAATGCAAAAAATGCAAAAAGAAATGCAGAAAGCACAAGAGCAATTAGCGGAAAAAACGGTAGAAGGTACTGCAGGAGGCGGAATGGTAACCGTCATTGCAAATGGTCATAAACAAATTTTAGAAGTGAAAATTAAAGAAGAAGTCGTGGATCCGGAAGACATTGAAATGCTTCAAGATTTAGTGTTGGCGGCAACCAATGACGCATTGAAAAAAGCAGATGAGTTGGCGGCTGAAATGATGGGACAATTCACAAAAGGATTGAATATTCCGGGATTGTTCTAGGAGGAGTTTTATGCATTATCCAGAACCAATATCTAAGTTAATCGATAGTTTTATGAAGCTGCCCGGAATCGGACCAAAAACAGCTGTTCGTCTCGCGTTTTTTGTTTTAACAATGAAGGAAGATACTGTGTTGGAATTTGCTAAAGCGCTTGTGGATGCCAAACGCAATATTAGATATTGTACGATTTGTGGGCATATTACCGATACAGATCCTTGCTATATTTGCAAAGATGAGAGACGGGATCGGACAACAATCTGTGTTGTGCAAGATCCGAAAGATGTCATTGCGATGGAAAAAATGAAAGAATACAACGGGCTTTACCATGTGCTGCATGGCGCCATTTCTCCAATGGAGGGCATCGGTCCGGAAGATATAAAAATTGCGGAGTTATTGAAAAGGTTGCAGGATGAAGCTGTACAAGAAGTGATTTTGGCAACAAACCCGAACATTGAAGGGGAAGCGACCGCGATGTATATATCGCGTTTGTTAAAACCAACTGGAATAAAAGTGACGAGAATTGCCCATGGTTTGCCAGTGGGCGGAGATTTAGAATATGCCGATGAAGTGACGCTTTCGAAAGCTTTGGAAGGACGTCGAGAGTTATAGAAAGAGGTGGAAGTCACTTGTTATGGCGGCGGAAAGGCTGGTTGAAAAAACAGTTTGATCTGAAATTAATAGAACAATTGCAAGCAGCGCGCGATGAATGGTATGGACAGAAACAGTTGATTGAAAAAAGTGTGGAACCTTCAGAGGAAGTGCTGATGACATTGCATGTTGCAGAAGCCAAATACTTTTTTTTAATGCGGGAAGCGAAATACCGACGTGTATCATTAAAGGGAGTGAAATAGCTTCCTTTATTTTTTGTTCTTTTTTCTTTCTTTCTTCATACGTTGATAGTACAAGCATGAAAAAAAGGAGCGTGGAAAATGGAACAAAAATTTGCTGTTGTTTTGTCATTGTCTATGATTATTATTTTATTATTAGTGGGGGCAAGGTTGAAAACATTGAAATTTTTAGGATATGGAATGATAAAACTAATTGTTGGAGCGTTAGTTTTATTCGTTATCAATGCCGTTGGCGGAACGTTTCATGTTCATATCCCTATTAACTTCATCACGGCATTGATATGCGGATTCCTCGGAATTCCGGGGGCGGCAGCTTTAATCATCATTGACAAGTATATTGTTATGTAAGGAAAATTTTCATAGAAAGAATAATGAAAGACGTTGTTTTTCATCATCGTCTTTTTATTTTTTAAAAAAACATATTGACTTCTATTATTATATGTATTATATTAAAGAACGTCGTTGTTAAAAAGTAAAATAAATAAATTGACAATACAAATTGCAGCATATATAATTAGTAAAGTGTGCAAAAGTTCCTTGAAAACTAAACAAAACGCAAGCGTCATAAGAAAAGTGAAGGCGACTGATTAGCCCCGACAGGCGCTGGAGGACTCGCGAGGAGGCGGTTGCCCCCACAGCGAGACCGAAGCGTCCCGAGGGGCTAGGAGCCGGAGCTAGACAATAAGA
>ERZ1673777.46-NODE-46-length-15595-cov-28.980759_pt1 | contig 15595 bp, 16 predicted proteins | sample MGYA00580138_ERZ1673777 | MGnify/ENA primary metagenome ERZ1673777 (study PRJEB41219, sample SAMN04549618) | soil metagenome | isolation source: soil | place: USA: South Carolina, Cape Romain NWR | collected 2009-05-18 ... | reverse complement strand
AGCCTATGTATTTTTTACTGCAATTCTCTGCATTTTTTGCTTGCAAAAAACACATATAATGTTAATCACGTTTGACAAAGTTATTAAGGAAATAAGTAAATCAGGTAACATTGTCAATGTTTTATCTGAAAGGGTAGAAAGTTTGTTAAATACATTAGAAAATTAACGGAATTTAGGGTAAAATATTATCAAAAGGATGCGAGGGAGATTAAGATGTTTAAATTATTCAAGTTCAAAACGAAAGATGTAAAAAAATCAAAAGATGTTTATCAGTCCTATAAAGAGTCACATCAAAGCGAAAGGGATTCTGAACCTGTAGGAATTATTGTAAATCGCTGGTCAGGAAAACTTAAAAAGAAGTACGGTATTTAGAAAATGGGACTCCCCAAAGAAAAAACGAACTTTTTTGGGGAGTCTTTATTTTCTTAAAATTCATTGAAGTGAGTTTGGTCGAATCAAAATTTTTATTATATGTAATCATTTTAGGATTTTTAACAGTAGTATTACCTTGACATTAAGGGATTATTTTCGGATTTATTATTGCAAATATAAGGAACTTTATGTAATATTATTCTTGTAAACGAAAAGTGAATACACAAAAAATGGGACTCCCCAAAAGAAAAGTATGAACACACATGGAAAGTGTGTCGTTGTTCGTACCTTTCTTTTGGGGAGTTTTTTATTTTCCCCAAAATCATGCTAAAGAAAGGGGGATTGTATTGAGAAAAATTGTACAAGCATTAACAGCATTCTTGTTAGCTTTTGTAGCGGTGATTGGGATAGCATTCACAGATCCGTCGCCTGCAGGAGCAACATCTGTTGATCCAAAAACATATTTAGAAAAATCAGGTATTAAAACTCAAAGTAATAGTACAGCAGGACAAAACGAGTTAATAAAAGATGCTAACTCAATTATGATTGTTATTTATATTTTATCTGGTTTCTGGATTCTCATTTGCTTTATTTACGCTGGATTGAAACTATCAGCGTCACAACATAATCCGCAGAACCGAACTGCTGGGTTAATAGGTTTAGCGTTTGCTGGTATTGGTGCATTTGTCGTATTCCAAGCTAGAGAAATCGCTGGTTACATAGCGAGCTTAGGCATGTAGAAATGCACCGAATTCAATGACTGATATTATGCACATCATCCCCTCTTGTGGTCTCCAAGAGGGGATTCATTTACAACATTAATGTTAAAGGAGTGTTTAGCTGCTGTGCGAAGAGTGACCGTGCCGGTTGATATGTCAAGTGAACAGAAATCATTACTCGGTATTATGTCTGTACGTCAGTTGATTTATTGCTTGTTTGGATTGGTCGTTTTGTATTCCTATGTACCATTAATTTTCAAAATCATTCCTAACATCGTTGTAGCTTTGATTGTTGCTTTGATTTCAACTATACCTGTTCTTGGATTCGTCTACCTTTTCGGTTTTCATCGAGTAGCGAAATATCATATGTATTTTGATATGTATTTACTTATTAAGTTTGGATACAAATATCAAATTGGAGTATGGAGAAAAGGTACGGTCAAACCCGAATGGATGGAGGATGGCTAAGGATGAAGAATGTTATTGTGTTTGTTGGAATCCTTTTGTTTATGTATGTGTTTTATAAAATCATGGTTAAAGAACCTATACTACCTTGGAAAGAAAAGAAAGTAAATACATTTAGTCTTTCTTCTTTTAAAAAAGAAAAAAGAAATAAGAAGCACAATGTAGAGTTAGAACAAGAGCCCGAATTAATTCTTGACTTATTTGAGGATATTGAGGATTTGGCTGAAAACATGTTGGTAACGAAAGACTATCGATTCATAATGATGGCCGAAGTAGAGCCAGTAAATTATTTTTTATTAAGCCAAGAAGAACAAGAAGCTATTGATGTAATCTTTGAGCGTTGGCTTGCACAGATCAATTATCCCGTTCAAATTTATTTGCAGAATCGGTTAACGGATTTAACTGAAGCAATTGAAGAAATGGAAAAGAATATGTCAGCTTCCTCTGACTTATCACCAAACGCAATGGAATATGGTCGGTCTTTTTTAGAATATTTACAACGATGGCAAACGTACACACCGCGTTATGAAACTAAACGTTATTTAATTTTCTATCACCAAATCAATCCTGCCTCCATTCAAGCTGCGGATGAAGAAGAATTGAAAGAACGACTATATGACAAAGCATTTGCAGAATTATATCGTCGTTTTAATACAGCAAAAAGTCAATTGAGAAAAGCCTATATCGATGTTCATTTGCTTTCAAATGAAGGAATAACAGAGGTTTTATACCATGCTCTAAATCGTCACAAAGCAGTAAAAAACAGATTCCGAGATATACAAAGAAAAGAAATGTTATCTTTATATGTTACCGCTGATCAAGATGACGCAAGAATAGAGGCAGTAAAAAGCAGTGAAGGAGAGGAATCGTATGAAGAAAAAGAAGCTATTTAAGAAAAAAAATGTAGATGCAGCAGTTGAGCAAAATGAGAATACTCCTCTCTATCAGTACGATATTCGTCCTACGTTGTGGGATGTTATCGCACCGGATGGTATCACAATTAATTCTGAGGATACGGGCATTATCAAACAGACGCTTGGTGAACGTATATATTTTAGGCCTTTTTTTATACCGAGAGATGGATATCCTCGTAAAATGCAAACGAATTGGCTTTATTCGCTTACTGCTAGCGGAGAAGTCGATGTTTTAATTGATATCCATAAAGTAAATCGTTCTGATGCGGTTCGTGCTTTACAAAAACAACAAACAATTTTTCAATCGAGCTTATATTTCCAATTACGTCGTGGAAATCAAGACCAGATTCATGATTTGCGTACTAAAATTGCCGATACGGATTTGCTTATGCAGGAGATCCAATTCAATGAAAATGATATGTTTCATGTAGCGGTGCTAGGTCTGATATTCGGTAAATCAGAAGACCAGTTAAATCGCCTAAGTGAAGCCATTGAAGATGAATTAAGCGGTATGTTCTTTAAGGTTTCCACGACATGGAGTCGTGTTAAAAAGGGATTTTTGAGTGCATTACCATTTGGAAAAAATCATATACACGATTCCGTGCGGAATTTAGATAGACGAGCGCTTTCGACGTTTGCTCCATTTATTTCAGGAAGCGGCCGCTACTATGGTGGAGTCCCGATTGGTGTGAATAAAATTACTGGGCAACTTGAATTTATAAATTCATTTGGTAATGAGGATTACAAGCCACCAAACTACAATACGGGTATTTTTGGTATATCCGGAAGTGGAAAGTCCTTAGCAATGAAATTAAAAATTGCAAGGGAACTGGTTGCCGCTAACATTCGTGCCACTATTATTGATCCTGAAGGAGAATTTAGAACTCTTACAAAACGTTTAGGCGGTATCAATTTAGATATTAGTGAAGAATCAAATATTGTTATTAATCCGTTAGCTATAAATTATACCGACATCCCACTAGATGATGAGGACGAAGAACTCGAATGGCTAAAAGAAAGTGATGATAAAGAGATAATCGAAAAAAATGGTAGAAAATTTATTCGTTTTGTGCCGATCCGTGAGAAACAAAATGAAATATTAGATTTTTTCGATATTATCGTTCGAGGAAAAAATGGAGAGGAAGCAGGACTAACAGCTTTTGAAAGAAACTATTTAGAGGAAGCGCTTCGCTATATTTTCGATGAAGTATTAGGTATCACTTCGCATCCACGTTCCTTGTTTGTGGATGGAGTTGAGGAACGAGATGGTGTGTTGATTCAATCCAACGTGCGTAAACCAGAGCCAACCATATCCGACGTTTATAACTATTTAGTAAAAGAATACGGTGAAGAACCAAAAGCAGAGCGTTTGATTGCGTCGATTCGTCCTTTTTTACGTGACGGCTCAAAACCTATTTTTGATGGCCAAACCAACCTTGGTCGTGGAGTTACACAAGCTCTACATCAAGCACGGTTAGTGAATTTCAACATTAAACAGATGGAAGAAGGATTTTTGCGCCCAATCGCATACCACGTTATTCTCAATTATTTGTGGGAACATTTTATCAAAAATATTGAAATTGCAACTGAAAAAAAATTACTTTACGCGGATGAGTTTTGGCAATTCATCGATCAAGACCAAACCGTATCGTTCTTTGAAAAAGTAGCTCGAAGATGTCGTAAACGAAATGCAGGGCTCGTTTATGCTTCGCAGGACTTTCTTCGAATTCTTAACAACGAAAAGGCACGCGGGGTATTACAAAATACACACACTTTCTTTTTCCTAGAACAAAACAAAATCGACCTAGAACAAATTAAAAAGAACTTTAATCTAACTGAAGGTGAAATTGATAAGCTTTTCACCAATCCTGAAAAAGGAGAAGGAATTTTAAGAGTTGGCAAATCGTCTGTTTGGATACGAACTAATCCATCCGATGAAGAGATGATTTTCGTAGAATCAAATGAGGCTGTTCTACAAGATTTCTTAAAAAGAAAACAAATGCAGCGTTCGGGGGGGTTCTAGGATATGTTGAACGCTGTGACAGACAAAATATTTGAGGTTATTACGGAACTGCTTACGGCGCTTTTTAAGCTCATTCTGGAACCGTTCATGGATTTAAAATCCATAAAAGATTGGGTATTTGGCGTAGAAGGAGATCAAAATCTAATTTATGGAATCTTTACTACTAATGAAATCAATGACATTTATAAGCCAGGATTTAATTTAATGTTGATACTGGCAGGTTTCTTCATCTTGATAGGCGTGGTCATGTATGGCAACCGTATTGCTTCATCGGGTATTAATGCTTCTAATCGAATTTTCGTTATGGAATTTTTTAGAGATTGGATTTTAGTAAGCCTATTGCTGTTTAATCTAGATATTTTATATGATGTGATTTTTCAATTTAATCATTTTATTGTTTCATTGTTTGGAGATGCCTATAATGGAAAACTTGCAAGTTTAGACAAAGAATTAAAGCCAGACGATCCAGCATTGCTTGGAAAAATGATTATTCAATTGGTATTGCTGGGATTGTCACTTTGGGCGAGTTTCTATTACTTGATGCGAAAATTAACTCTCATGCTATTTATGATACTTGGTCCACTCATGGTGTCCTTTTTACTTATGCCTTGGACACGCCGTATCACGTTTAGTTGGTTAAAAGAGATGATAGGAACCATTTTTGTTCAATCTATTCACGCATTTCTTTTTTGGGTAGTGGCCAAAATGGCAGGTGCATACGGTGGAATCATTGGGGCTGCGACAGAGGAAGGAAGCAAATTAATAGAATCAGTTATTTTATACGTAATCTTTATTCCTGTTTCCGAAGGACTTCGTTCGTTGCTTGGTTTAGGTGGGGGCTTACACAACAGTTGGTCAAAAGCGGGAGCTATGTTTGGTCTTTCGGGATTAGCAGGTGTGTACGGTTCTATCAAGGGAGCTATTAGTGATAAGAGTGTTATGTCTGCATTAAAAGGGGCATATGAAGGATTTCGTAAAAGAAAAGAAGTGGAGAATGAAGATGATAATAAAATAGGTGCAAATACCGGCACATTTACCGGAACAACCCCATCGGCAGAGAGAATGTTAAAAGCGGGTGATTTTATTTCGAAAGCTGGGCGTGCCGTTGGCGGTGTCGCAGGTTCACTTATCGGTTCACCAATGGGACCATATGGGAGCATCTCAATGGCTACAATAGGTGCAGAATTAGGGGATACTGCGGGAGAGTTAACAGGACGCTTTGGAATGGCTGCGGCAGAAGGGTTAGTAAACCGTGCAAAAACGTTCGGCAAAAGTTTTGCAGAAGGATTTACAAAAGGAAAAAATCTGAATGCAAAGTCTGATGAATTACTAACTGATATTATTGCCAATAGTGATTTAATTGATGATGTCGGCCCCAAAACGTATCAAGAGTTTAGAAACCAAATGAAAGAACGTTTCCCGGACATTGGGGAAAGAGAACTCCAAACTCAATGGGGACAACTACTAGAAACTCGTCGCGAAGCAGCGATGAGATTGATTGATTTAGCGAAAAACGATCAAACACTAGCAAATGCCGATGCGTTAAAGGAAGCGGCAGTAAACGAAATGATGTCTCGCTTCGAGAAAAATAATAAAGCGGCGTTTATGGAACAATTCAATAAAGAAAATCCACTGCCTGCAACCGCAACGGACGCTCAACGTTTAGAACATCAGGCAAAGGCAAACGAAGCTTGGCAGGCGCTTCTTAGTGAGCAAAGAAAAGGGTATGAGGATATTGCAAATGATGTAATTAAAACATTGTCACACGATATTCCTCATAGCTTCATAAAAAAAGATGAGTTTGCTCAACAGTTTGCTAGTAAATCACTAGATTTTGATAAAGAAAGATATGGTCAGATTTTCAATCAAGGAGCAGCTGCTTTTACACAGAAAAACGGAGATATACGAACTTATAGCAACGCGGTATCACGTGCTGTATCAAAGGTTCCAAGCGGAAAAATCTATGATCATCGTTCAGTCAACCGAGATTATTTGGCCCAATCTATTGCATATGCAAGAACAGCACAACAAAAAGATGCTTATATCCAAAGTCAATTAGATAACGGTGTGACGAGAGAATCAGCTCTTGAAAATTGGAAATCCATCGAGGGAGAAATATATAAGAAAAATCTACAAGAAGTTGTTCAAGCTATGCCATCCCAGGAAGCATTCCATGCGGTCAAAGCGCATGCGATGAATAATAGTTCCTTCATTAGCGGTGTCAGCGGCGTAGCGTATGGTTCATTAAATGCAGTGATGGAAACATCAGGTATAGCAAGAGTAGTTCGTATGGCAAAAGAAACTAAATTGGGGCATTTAGTATCTGTAGGAGTAACATCAGCTTATGCAAATGCATCGATGGCTTTTTCTAATACAGAAGGAAATCTGTTTCAGAAGACAGCAGCTGCTATTACAGAAGGTTATCATCAAGCTAAACAAGATGTGGCAGTTGCAGCGCAAACTCCATATGTAACTCCACATGCTGCTGAAAAACAAGCTTTAATACGTAATATGGCTGGTTATGCGGGTGGACTGATAGGAGGAATAGGAGGATATAAGAAATTCTCTCAAATGGCCGAAAAAATAAGTCCTCTTAATAAAGCAGTTAACCAACAAGTGTATGAGGCTTCAGAAATTTATCAAATGGCTCAAAAAACAACAGATAGTAATGGCAACGTAGTTGTTGCTAAAGGAGCTGTTCGCTTAGTTACTACGGCGAATGAGTCATACATTGAAGTGAAAGACCAAATTGGAGCTACACATGTTGTTTCTCGTATTGGCCGGGGAGACAGTTCGCTAGCAAGCAATGAAGTGGTTTATACCGACCTAACGGTAACAGAACAAGGAATAAGCGTCGAACGTAGTAATCCTTATGCTTACAAAATGGATTCAGGTGGTAATCGTCAGTACATTAATCGGGTGATGAAAATTGATCCTAATCAATTACTATCTAATCGAGCATCGAAACCATATCAAGAAAGACCAAACATACCTGCCTACAATCAAATGGTGGAATATAAGCAGTTCTATTTAAACGATGTTCTAAATGCAAAACTGAAAAATATCAGAGCGATAGTAGAGCGAAATCGTTCATACGTAATTGCTCAAACACCACAAGGAGAGACTGTTCGTATTTCTCCATATGGACAAGGTGATACTCGATTGAAAGATAATGAAGTGGTGACAATGGATTACGAAATTCGTAATCAACGATTTATTCAACAAAAAATAAAAATGGAAGTAAATGGTAAAGAAGTAAAACAACATGACTATACATCTACTTTCGAGATTGATGAATATGTACCACACCGTCCGAACAAACGACTTCTATTGAGAAGAGAGCTAGACAGGATTCGCTCACCTCAAGGGGTGAAATAACATGAATTCTTTGATTCCTCAACAGCGAGACCAAGAAGAGAATGTCGTTGTTCGAACGGGGAAAAAATTTGCTATAAAGAAAATGCGAAAACTTTTCAAAAAAGGGGCTTTAGCGGTCGCTAAAGCCCTTATGAGAATGACGATTGTATTAACAAAAATGTTGATCACTTTTTTAGTCGGTATATTCGGACCATCGTTACTTCTGTTCATAGGAGTTATTTTTTTAGTCATTATAATCTTTATGTCCGTGCAACTCTTTTATAGCGAAGGAGTCGGACTAGATAAAGTAGGAAAGGAATTACGTGATTACATCATTTTACAATCAAATCAATCTGTGGATCTAAACGACCCTTTACAAAGGCCATATAAAGTACCACCTGAATTGATAATCGCAGTTATGCAGATCGAATATAATTATGACAGAACGCCTGATAAAGAATTTATTAAAAGAATTGCAGAACTTCTCAAACCAACATTTGAATATGATCAATATAATGAATATACGGAATCATATACCGAAACTTGTAGTAAGGACGGATGTACACGATCCCCGATTACCCGAACCGACCATTATGTCAGCAAATTAACCCATATCGAAGCATGGAATACTCAGGCTAATTACACATATAAGAAACGTCTTGGAAGTTTTGAAAAGACAGGCTGCTCTTCTAGAGATATATCTGATCCCAAAACAGGTGAAGTCATAGATACAATTACCACTTGTAAATATACACGAAAAATGACTTATGTTCTTGAGTCATCAGTGAATACAGAAGATTATTCAATGCTTGATAGTGTACTAAATTCTCTTGGATATGGATTAAACGATAAAAAAATGGTTGAAGCGCTTTATTTATTATCAGGAGGGAAAATCAACTATATTAATTGGCTGCAGACAACAGGAGGATTAGGTGGAATTGGCGGATTCGCCGGCTTCGATGGTACCATTATTCCAGGTGACAATATTCCTGCACAATTTATGAAGTTTTACATTGATGCAGAGAAAAAATATGGAGTAGATTGGTATGTGTTAGCTGCCATTCATTACGTTGAAACCGGCTTTTCAACACACAAGACAATGGTTTCAAGTGTGGGAGCTATTGGACCGATGCAGTTTCTTCCCGCAACTTGGGTAGGCTGGAAATACAACATCGGAGGTGGACAAGTTAGTCCATCACTCGATATAACTAGTTTAGCAGTGATTAAGGCAGGTGGAGGATATGGAAAAGACGGTGATGGAGACGGTAAAGCGGATCCATGGAATGAAGCAGATGCGATTCATACTGCGGCAAGTTATTTAGCTGCTAATGGATATAGTTCCAATCCAAGAGGTGCCATTTGGCAGTACAATCATGCTGAATGGTACGTTAATAAAGTATTAAACTTTGCTTCAGTTTTCCGTTCTGGAGCAACATACCTTGCAAATGGAGATGTACCTCAGGCAACAAAAGGAGCATTTATGCGCCCAGCAACAGGTGAAATAACATCCGGATTCGGTCCTCGCTGGGGAAAAATGCATTATGGAGTAGATATCGGATTAGGTGGTCGAAGCAATGTACCGATTGTTGCCGTTGCTGATGGTGTAGTAAAGCGTTCATATTATTCCAGTTCTTACGGAAACGTAGTTTTCATACAACATAATATAAATGGTGTGACCTATGAGACAGTATATGCACATATGAAAAATCGAGCCGTTTCAGAAGGACAACCGGTAAAAAAAGGGCAATTCTTAGGATATATGGGTGCTACAGGGAACGTAACAGGTCCGCATCTGCATTTTGAAATTCACCAACCTAGTTGGAACACCACAAAATCGAATGCCGTTAATCCTGTGACTATCATACCTTTCTAGAGATTGTAGAGATACAAAAAAAGTTTTAAAATACAAAAATAGTCTTAAAAAACAAAAATACTTTTAAAAATGGATTACAAAAAAAGTTTTAAAAAATGATATAAAAATTAGATATTGGGTATAAAAATACACAACTTGTCTAGACTGTAGTTTAAGCAAGTTGTGTATTTTTTTATTTTATTAGGGAGAGGATTTTTATGGCAAGGTTTCAGTACCATTGGACTTTTGAACGGATTGATAAGTATATCAAAGAAGGACGTGGTCAAGGAGAGTTTGAAAATTACAAGCCTTGGTTAACTGTTAGGGATGTGCCGTCGAATGGTCGAATCGCAAGAGAAATAGGGACGAAATGTAGAGATACAAAAATAGTTTTAAAATACAAAAATATGCTTAAAATACAAAAAAACTCTTAAAAACGACTTACAAAAAAAGATTTAAAAAACATTTAAAAACATAATATTTATTCGTACGATTGAATATATAAATGGCTTTAAAATCGGGATTGGATTGTGGTATGAACGAAAAGATGTATAATTTTTTGCATATTCAATATGAATAAACACCAGACTTTTTAAGAGTATTTTTGTCACAATCCTCCCGAATCAAGATTTTGTTTAAAGGTTTTTTTGTAACTGCTATCAAGATCAATCCTTTTAAATCAAGGATTGATTAGAAATCTTTTTTAAACGTATTTTTGTAACTACACAGAGACGGTTAGTTATCAAAGAAACATTGAAATACAATCTATATGCTTGTAAAATAAAAGTATGAATTAATAGTTACGAACGGGATTCCCCCGAATATAACATCTATATGTTATATTCGGGGGTATTTTTTATGTAGGAGGGGAATTTCATGGATAAACGACGATTATTATTTATTGGATTAACTTTACTTTTTTTGTCCATAGTTTATGTCATGTGGGCATCTTATGAAACATCTAGTGCTACTTATTTTTCCAAAAATAATAGTAAACAAGTAATAAAAGACGTAGAAAAGTTAAAAAAAATAGAGGAAGAATCCTATGACCGAATCCATATGATGACAATGGATGAGATCGGATACTTACCTTATTCATATGAAGAGATCATGAAAAAATATCAAACCAAGGAAGGATTAGTCGAATATTTTGCAGCAAGTCTATTTCTAAACGATCAAGATTTATTTCTCCAATCTTTTACTCCGGAAGTTATCTCTAAAGATTTATTCTCCGAGAAAGAGGAGAATAAGTACAAAGTGATCGAATCATTTATAAATACTATTCGCCGTAACAACACATTAACAGGGGTCGGTTATAAAACAAAATCAAACTTGATAGGGGAACAAGATGACAACAAAATAATGTTGGTTTTAAAATATGGTGATCGTACCGTCGAAACAGAAATAGAATTGAAGAAATTGAATGATTATCATGACACAGACATCCATTCGATATACGTTATTAACACATCCGTTAAAGATATTATCCGTTCGATTGAAGAAAAATTTTGATAAGTATTTTAAAAGGGAAGGTATCTTAGTGAGGTTTGTTGCTGAGTGATTTCTGCACTATTATGTATTATTGACTTAGTGGAAAATTGGTGGGAGATGATTAATAGAAGGTGATGGAATATAATACGAGGAATTTAACATATTCGTTAAAGTTTGGGGTGAAAGATAGTGTTTGAATTGCTGTATTCATGCTTTGTTGTTTATTGGTTTATGTTTTTCCGATTCAGTTATTTGGGTTTATTGCACTAAAAAAAGGTGAACCATCGAAGTGATAACAGATAAGTTTAGCCTGCGACACATAATGCTGAAATAAGAGGAGTGTGAAAACATTGGATAAAATGGTAAATGAAGTATTAGCAGCGGCACTTACATTATTGGTGAAATTGAACGTCTTTACAGAGCAAGAAATTAGCAATTCGATAAAAAACGGCTATGACGCTTTATTTAACCTAGTGAACGAAAAATATAAAAAGTTAGTGGAGCAAGGTGCTATAACTCATAACGATTAATATCGAGTATGTGGCGGCCGCGACACATACTGTGCAAGAAAAGAGTATGGGAGGATATGAAAAATGGATAAAATTCAAGAATTAATTACGAAATATGATTGGGTTTTACAATGCTGGAATGACCGTTACGGACGAGGGATTTGGGCTGTAGTAGCACCTCATGTTAATTATGTATATGAAATGAGGCAAATAATAGATGGCGGAGATATTGAAAGTTTAACTTTAGGGGATTATTTCTGCAATGAAGGCTCATGGCTTCCTGTTGCTAATGGTTGTAATTTAACGGAAATCTTAACAAAACTAGAGGAAAAAATAGCGAACTACATGGACAATAGTTCATGGCAAAACAGTGTTGACAACGCTTTTTTGAGAATTATCGAAGTTAATGATGGAAATTATGGATTACAAATTGCAATAGAAAATAAAGATAAATATCTCCTGAAGCCTAAATTAGATTAATAAAGAACAGTACGTTCTAGCTGCGACACATATTGTTCATTAAGAAGCAGATTAAAAAAGAATAGTAAAGCTCTCCGAGCCTGCATAGTCCTACGTCCGGCAACATAGAGAGCTTATATTATTTATTAACTAAAAAACAAAATTTATACATTAATTTGTAAATTTGTTTTAAATGTGAATTTAATTTACATTTATTGAAAATGGGAGGTATTGATAATGGGCGATAGAGAATGTCCAAATTGCGAAGAAATTTCGTTGGTAGAACATGGACTTACAAAATGGAAGTGTTTGATTTGTGGGCAAATTTTTGACGAAGAAGATTTAGATAGTAGTGAAGAATAAGTTTCGCGGTAGACATATACTGCGAAGAAAGGAATGAAAATATGAGAAAAGTTAGATTCTCTTTATCCATGAGTTTAGTTGGTTGTAAAAGAGAGGAAATCGTGAAATTTGATGATGATATGACAGATGAAGAAATACAAGAACAGTATGAACAATGGAGAGAGGAACAACTAGATGGTGGATGGGAAGAGGTTGATTGATACGTATCCCGAAGATTTTACATGAAACTATTTTAAACATTATTAATGACGATAACCACGATGGAATTTAAGTAAACAAAATAAGCATTCTTTAACACAGCAGACACATACTGCGACATGAAGGGGGAGAAGGAATGAATTACATCACTTATGAAGATGCACGAGAGGCCTTAAAGCGTGGTGAAAGGGTGCTGTTTCACTATCAAGGCAAAAGCACTGAGGTTACGTTAGATACCGATTTAAACGATTTGAGAGATGCGTTTTTAGCAAAATTGACATTAACAATAGATGATGTAGTTAATGGTAAGTATTCGATTTTAAGGTGTCATGAATTAAAGGTATGGCCAGAATATTTCGAGCTTTTAGCGAAGCGGATAAAAACATTTGAAATCCGAAAAAATGACCGAGATTTCCGCGTTGGGGATGTCTTGATTCTAAAAGAGTTTGATCCCCACACCAACAACTATACAGGCCGAACGGTCGAAAGAAAAGTGACGTATATCACCGGTTTTGCCCAGCAAGAAGGATATGTAGTTATGGCTATTGTTTAATGTCGCAGTACGAGAATTATGTGTAAGAAAGGATTATTAGTGAATAAACGACAAAAGAAAAAGAAAGAGAAAAAATACTTACCAATTATAACAGACGAATCTAATTAGTTGATTATCACAAAGAACGAAAGATAGAGAAACAATGGAGCAAAATGGGTTACAAACGAATACCTGTAACCCATTTTGTTAACAGTTTGCCCCCCCTCAATCATTATTTATGACTTCTCTCTTAAATAGATATTCGCCATTTCTTTCACTTGATTCCACGTAAACCATTTCCTTATATGATGGTAAGAAGGCAATTTTTTTTCCTTTAAATATTCAGAGAAATCATGTTTCGATCGAGTTACTATTTCTGCAGCGTGTTCATGAATGAGATTAATCACATCTTCTTTTGAGAGTTTAACGTAACTACGATTCCGATTGGTTAAATTTAATTTTCTCTTCACATCAGCTACGCGCTTAAACCTTCTTCGATACACTGTCCAAGAAGGGAGACCGTGTTCCCTAGCATATTCATCCCATTCTTTTTGTGAAGTAAAGTATTCTCGATGTTTAGATGCAATAGCAAGTAGTTCTTCATCCGAAAGCTGACGGGAAGCATGATAAATTTTAGTATCAGATACTTGTAGTTGCTTTTTCATCTTGTTCCATGACCCAAATGCATATTTTATCTGACTAACAGTAGGGAGAGAATGCCGCTTGGCATACTCATCCCATTCTCGTTGAGTTTTTTTGTGCGCATTATGTTGGAGTAATAGTTCCATCCATTCATTCAGCGATCTATTCTTCATGATGTTCACATCCCTCTATGATAGAGACTACATATACCTTGGAACAAAGTTTGCTGCGCGCTGCCGTAATTCGGTTTCATAAATAATTTGCATTTCATCTTGATTACGTGGAACGTATCGATAAACAACTCTTAACGCTTTTTCATATTCTTCTTTTGAAATTGTATCATCTTCTAACATTAACAGATGTTTTTCTTTCCAAGCGAAAAAGCCTTTCAACAGTGTCATTGCATAGTTCTCATAATAAATTTGAGCCTTTGCTTGATTAGCTACTTTTCGAAGTTTCTCATCCTCTGGTAAAAAGAAACGTTCAAATAGATCCATTTTTTCTTCACGAGGGTACATGTACGATGTATTTATCGGCTTAAAGTAGCGGATAGAATGACGACTAGCCCAGTTTTCAGGGAATCGAGAAAAATCTAAATCAATGGATTTAATGTAGTATTTCCCCGTAATTCCCGAAAATTCTGTTTCCACATTGAGTTTTTCCCCCTCGAATGTATGTGGCAAAGAGTATCCTTCTACTCTAGGGAAGAGTACCCAGACATCCTTGTGATAATCAACGGCCACAATTAGAGGCTCATCATCTTTTCCATCCGGATGTGGTAAACGATTCAAATACTCCTTAACCTCATCTAGCGTCATCTCTCGGTTTTTTTCTGCTAGTAGGTCGGCGATGTTAACTTCTCCCGCTTTCGCACGTAATCGAGCTTTATTCAGATAATACAAGATGATAATAGGGGAGAAGAGGATATAGAATGACCATTTGAGTAAAAACTTTATGACTTTCATAGCGAATGTGCTTTGGCCAATTATAAACATCACGAACATCAGAACAAGTCCAATCGCAATAAAAATGACCATAAGCACACATAAAAACAACCATCCCATGAAAATGCGAAGGGCAGTAATTCCGGCTTCTTCGGCAATAAACCCATGCTCGCGCAGAAAGCCCGTTAATCCTATGAAATTAAAAAAGGTACTAATATAGTTCCAAAAGTAGATGCATAATCCTACTAAAGCAAACCCTATTAATCCGGCCAAACCGGACTCCTTACCACGTCGATAATTTAAGTAAACATCAGCGAATCTAAGCAACTCTTTCATTATATATCCCACCTTTATTACATCTCATTAACACTTTGTACCCGAATTATAACATACTAACTTCAATTTTTGCAATTAATTCCATAAAAAATTCCCTCGCGTATGACGTGAGGGATCAACATTGTATTCTCTGCAATTTCTATATCCTTGGATGTTAAATTAATAAAATAATCGATAATGTCAAAAAATGTTTACTATGTAAATGAACCATAATATTAATAAATGAGAGGGATAAAACCAGTAAAAAAATCGTTTGTGTAGATGAACCCTTAGGTGGTGATAGGGAAGAAAACAAATTAACACACCAAACAAGGATATAAATTGTTGAAGTGGGTATTTAACTGTAAAAACAATATTTAATGCTAAACTAGATAGATGCACCTTGAAAAGTTAACTTCTCGCTGCACACCCCAGGCGTT
>ERZ1673777.45-NODE-45-length-15608-cov-14.635119_pt1 | contig 15608 bp, 18 predicted proteins | sample MGYA00580138_ERZ1673777 | MGnify/ENA primary metagenome ERZ1673777 (study PRJEB41219, sample SAMN04549618) | soil metagenome | isolation source: soil | place: USA: South Carolina, Cape Romain NWR | collected 2009-05-18 ... | reverse complement strand
AAGCTCTGCACGTTTTCCTTGCAGAACTCTGTATTTTTATTTTGCAATAAACATCCGCACGGCCGAAGAAGTGAAGGATGCCGTACACAAATATATTCGTTTTTATAACCATCAACGTTTCCAAAAGAAATTAAATAACCTGAGTCCTTATGAATATAGGACTCAGGCTGATTAAATGTGCTTTTTTATTCCTGTCTACTTGACAGGGGTCACTTCATATTTTTTTCGCTGTTGTTTTAGCTCAACTAATGGGTATGTCGATCAGTGGCTATATTGTTGATAAATGGGGATGGCATGCTCCGTTCTGGATAGGCGGAATTCTAGGGATGATTGGTGTAATCCTTTCTCTTTATGAACCGAAAGATAAAGAAATAAAACAGGCTTCTATACAAATGAAAGATCTTATCTTAGTGATGAGAGAGCCATTGCTTTTAAGGGCTTCTTTACTTTCCATTCTGGCTCATAGCATCATCTTTACTACATGTTTGGATTTATACCAATGTATGTGTTGCAAATAGGATTTTACGAGAATGACTTGAGCATGATTGTTTTTTCGTTTATAATTCCCCATGTATTAGCAACACTTTTTATGGAAAAATTGTTTGTTCCTGAAATCGCTTTAGCAGAAATTTTTATTAAATTTTTTATGATTGTGCGGTAAAATCATAGTGGTAAAAATTCTATTTTAGCAACGGGGAGATGGATGAGTGGGATCAGAAATCATGCAATTTTTCAAGAGATCGGCATGGAAGAGAATCGTTATTTTTTCTGTTTTAATTTTTATTCTTTACTTAGTCCGGAGCATTTTAAATATTATTTTGCTTACCTTTATTTTTTCCTTTTTAATGAATGGGCTTGTTGACTTTATTTCAAAAAGGATTCGCATCAATCGGAAAATTATTGTGCTGCTGCTGTATGTCGCGGTCGTTTCCATCCTTGTCTACGGCGTCGTCAAATATTTGCCGGTCGTGATTAACGAGATTTCACAGCTGATCAAACAGCTTACGGAATTTTATTCGAAACCCCAAGATAATATTGTGTTTAATTATATTATCGAGCAACTGAAACATTATGAAATTACTACTTATCTGAATTTTGGAATGACATATTTAATCAAATATTTCAGCGATATTGGCAGCGTCGGTCTGCAAATTTTGCTTGCGTTAATTTTAAGTTTGTTTTTCCTCCTAGAAAAAGAGAGGATTATTTCGTTCACGAATCGTTTTAAATATAGCAAAATCAGCCCTTTTTATAATGAATTGGAATATTTTGGTAGAAAATTTGTCCGCACGTTTGGAAAAGTCATTGAGGCTCAATTCATCATCGCAACGGTTAATATGGCGATTACGGTAGCAGGCTTGTGGATCATGGACTTCCCGCAATTATTCGGGTTGGGGATATTAATCTTTTTTCTCGGCTTGATTCCTGTGGCGGGCGTGATCATTTCGTTGTTTCCGCTCTGCTTTATCGCTTATAGTATAGGCGGAATCATGAAAGTCGTTTACGTTCTCATTATGATCGCTGTTATTCACGCGCTGGAAGCGTATGTGTTAAATCCGAAATTGATGTCCTCGAAAACGAATTTGCCCGTTTTTTATACGTTTATCGTTTTGATTTTTTCAGAGCACTTTTTTGGCGTATGGGGGCTGATTTTAGGGATTCCTGTATTTGTATTTATTCTTGATGTGTTAGGAGTAAAGACAGTGCAGGGAAAACGGGATGACGATGATGAATAAGTTGTTCAAGAAGGCCCCAAAACGATATGCGAAGATGCAACGCGCCGGCTCATTAGTGCCGGCGCGGCGTTTTTTCAGCCTGTTTCCACTTTTTTAGTTTTTTCACGAGCGTTGAGTGATCGATCCCAAGTTGCTGTGCTGCTTTTCGCAGCGATGAATGTTTTTCGATTGCTTCATAGATGAGGCGTCTTTCAAATTGTTCGACCCGTTCTTTGAGCGTAAGCGGAAATGTGGCTGCCGTTTGGTCATAAATGTGTAAAGGAAGGTCGTGCGGTTCAATCAGTTGGGACGGGACGGAAACGACCATATTTTCCACCAAGTTTTTCAGCTCCCTTACATTTCCCGGCCAGTGGTAACGCTGTAAAATCTCCTTTGTTTTCGGAGACAAATGTTTATCGATTCGGTAAAGCTTGCAGTAAAAGGAAAAGTAATGGTCAAGCAGCGGCTCGATATCTTCAGGGCGTTCAGCCAATGGAGGAATATACATTTCAATGACTTGCAGCCGATAATATAAATCTTCGCGAAATTTTCCTTGGGAAATCAGTTCTTTTAAATTTCGGTTCGTTGCCGCGATAATGCGCACGTCCAGCTTTTTCGTTTTATGGCTTCCGATTCGTTGCACTTGTTTTTCTTGCAGCACCCGCAATAGCTTTACTTGCAGCGACAATGGCATTTCCCCGATTTCGTCAAGCATGATCGTCCCTTTGTCTGCTAATTCCAACAGGCCGATTTTCCCGTCTTGCCGCGCTCCTGTAAACGCTCCCTTTTCATAGCCGAATAATTCGGATTCCAGCAACGCTTCCGGTATGGCCCCGCAGTTTACTTTAATAAATGGCTTGTCTTTCCGCGGGCTTAGATGGTGAATCAAGTTGGCGATGACTTCTTTTCCGACGCCAGATGGCCCGGTTAGCAAGACGGTAGTTGGATAAGGAGCGATTTGTTGGACTTTGTCGAAAATCTGTTTCATCGCGGAGCTGCGAAATACAATTTGTTCGTTGGAACCATCAACAGAGAATGTATAGCGATGGTGGTTCATTTTCGAGAAACTTTTTGCTTTTTCAAGCTCTGCTTTCATTTGAATGAGTTGCGAGATGTCGCGAACGCTTGTCACGACCATTTCGATATCTCCTTGCTCATTGAAAACGGGGTTTCCGGTGACAATGACATCTTTTTTGCCGCCGATTTTTTGCAAGATAGAAATGCGCTTTTTTTGTTGTAAAACGAGAAGAGAGACGGATTGATCAAAATACCCTTTTTTGACTAAATCATACATATGCTTTCCGATCAGTTCTTCGCGGCGGAATCCGGTAATGGTTTCATAAGCGGAATTTACCATGATCGTAATGCCGTTTTGGTCAACAACATAAATGCCATCTGTCGAAAATTCGATAATTGTTTCCATTTGCTTAAAAAGAGAATGGTAGTGTTCCATTTGTGATATATCTTGAAGGACGCCGATCGCTCCTATTAATTCGCCGTTTCGGTACAACGGAGTTCGATTGACGAGGCATTGGCGTCCCGCAATGGTCATTTTCACCCCGATCGAGCTTGTTTCGCTCTCAAGAACATGAGGAAGCTGGGTGGTTGGAATAAGATCACGTATATCTTTTCCTTCCCAATGTTCGTTTTCTATCTGAAGAAGTTTTTTAGCAGAAGAATTGATTAATAAAATTTTTCCATCTTGATCTACCACGATGACCGCATTATGGATGGAGGAAAAAATGCTTTCCCATATATGGGGATCAATAATGGTTTGTTTCATCCTATCGGGCCTCCTTATGTTGAGGGTGGTGAAAAAATTCAATATATGGTGAAAAAGATCACCATCAGCATTATTTGCTATTCGTTTCTTATGGTGATTTTTTTCACCATATTTATTATTAATATTATCAAAATAAGTTATTTTAACAATATTTTTAGTCTTGGCACGATATTTGCATTATTATTAGTTGAGCGATAAAGACAAGGAGGGAGAGCGAATGAGCGAAGAAACGAAAGGGTTATTCATCGATGGAAAATGGGTGAAGAAGCAAAGAACGTATGAATTGCGCGCCCCTTATAACGGGCAATTGTTGGCGCACATCAGCATGGCCGATGCAGACGATGTAGAGAAGGCGGTTTCCGGGGCGCAGCGGGCGTTTCAAACGATGAAGGAGTTGCCTGCCTATCAGCGCTCGGAAATTTTATTTCGGGTTGTGCAGATATTGAAAAAACGCAAGGAAGAAATGGCGCAGATTGTCGCCAAGGAAGCAGGAAAGCCGATTCGCGCCGCCCGGGGGGAACTGGAGAGAACGATCGTGACATATCAATTTGCCGCAGAAGAGGCAAAACGGATTTATGGGGAAACGATTCCGATGGATGCCGCTCCTGGCGGAGAAGGCCGCATTGGCATAACGTGGCGCGAACCGTTGGGGGTTGTCGTGGCGATTACCCCTTTCAACTTTCCTTTTAATCTTGTTGCCCATAAACTTGGCCCGGCTTTTGCCGCAGGAAATACAGTAGTATTAAAGCCGGCGGAACAAACCCCTTTAAGCGCGCTGGCGATCGCGGAAATTTTCCAAGAAGCAGGTCTTCCGGACGGGGCATTGCAAGTCATCACCGGGAGCGGCCGGGAACTTAGCGATGCTTTGCTAATGGATGAACGGGTGAAAAAAATTACGTTTACCGGAAGCGCGCCAGTGGGAAAATTGATTAAGCAAAAAGCAGGCTTAAGAAAAGTGACGCTCGAGCTTGGTTCGAACGCGGCATTAATTGTCGAACCGGATGTTGCGTTGGACAAAATCATTCCGCGGTGTGTAGAAGGAGCGTTTTCTTACGCCGGCCAAGTGTGCATTTCGCTCCAGCGCATTTATGTACATGAAACGATTTACGAAGCGTTTTGCAAACGCTTTATTGAACAGGCCAAACAGCTAAAAGTCGGCGATCCTTTAGATGAAGACACGGACATAAGCGCGATGATTCATCAAAGAGAGGCAGAGCGCATTGAATTGTGGGTCGAAGAAGCAGTTCAATCCGGAGCGAAAATTGGATTGGGCGGCATACGCAACGGCTCGGTGTATTCCCCAACAGTTTTGCTTGACGTAAAGCGGGACATGGCAGTCTCGTGCCGGGAAGTTTTTGCACCGGTTGTGTCGATCGTTCCATACCGGGAATTACAAGAGGCTATTGACATGGTCAATGATTCGGTATACGGACTGAATATCGGAATTTATACAACCAATATTCAGCGTGCTTTATATGCAGCGCGGCACATTGAGTCTGGCGCCGTGATCGTCAATGACATCCCAACGTTCCGCGTCGACCATATGCCGTATGGAGGAGTAAAAGAGAGCGGTTACGGACGCGAAGGGATTAAATACGCCGTGCAAGAGATGACGGAATTAAAGTTTGTTTCGATAAAAACAAATGTTTAAAAGGGGAGAGGAAAGGGTTATGTCCAATATGATAAAACCGCGTCCAAAGCTTTATGTCATGGATAACGGGAGAATGAGAATGGATAAAAACTGGATGATCGCGATGCATAATCCGGCGACGATTCATAATCCGAATGCGCAAACCGAGTTTGTAGAATTTCCGATTTATACGGTGTTGATTGACCATCCGGAAGGAAAAATTTTATTTGATACATCTTGCAATCCAAACTCGATGGGGCCCCAAGGGAGATGGTCGGAAGCGACTCAGCAAATGTTTCCGTGGACGGCAAGCGAAGAATGTTATCTTCACAACCGGCTTGAACAGTTAAAAGTAAGGCCAGAAGATATTAAATATGTTGTTGCTTCACATTTGCATTTGGATCACGCAGGCTGCCTGGAAATGTTTACAAACGCGACGATCATTGTCCATGAAGATGAGTTCAACGGCGCGCTCCAATGTTACGCGCGCAATCAAAAAGAAGGCGCATATATTTGGGCCGATATTGATGCATGGATAAAAAATAACTTGCAATGGCGCACGGTGAATCGTCATGAAGACAATATTATCCTCGCTGAAGGAGTTAAAATTTTGAATTTCGGAAGCGGCCATGCGTGGGGAATGCTCGGGTTGCATGTGGAGCTTCCCGAGACGGGCGGGATCATTCTCGCTTCAGATGCGATTTATACGGCAGAAAGCTACGGGCCGCCGATTAAGCCGCCGGGCATCATTTATGACTCCCTTGGTTATATGAATACGGTCGAACGGATCCGGCGGATCGCGCAGGAAACAAATTCGCAAGTATGGTTTGGCCATGATTCTGAGCAATTTAAAAAATTCCGCAAATCTACGGAAGGCTATTACGAGTGAGAAAGGAGAGAAGTGAAATGAGTGTTTCGCGCATTGTATTTACATCGCTGAACTATGTCGGCTGGGGGGCATTGGATAACTTGCTTCCGGAAGTGGAGCGGTTTTCTCCGAAGAAAATATTAGTCGTAACAGATCCAGCGTTAGAGAAAATCGGCCTTGTTCAACGTGTGACAGATCCGCTTGCACAACGTGGGTATGACGTTCAGCTTTATACAGATGTAGTGCCGGAACCGCCGCTGGAGACGGGAGAAAAATTAGTTTCCTTTACGAGGGAAGGAAAGTTTGACCTCATTATCGGCGTCGGCGGCGGAAGTGCGATGGATTTGGCGAAACTGGCGGCGGTTTTGGCTGCACATGAAGGGAAAGTAGCCGATTACCTTAATTTAACGGGAACGAAAAAAGTCGAGAAAAAAGGCCTGCCGAAAATATTAATTCCGACTACATCAGGGACCGGGTCAGAAGTGACAAATATTTCTGTGCTCTCTTTAGATACGACAAAAGATGTGGTAACACATGATTATTTATTAGCAGACGTGGCGATTGTCGACCCGCAACTGACCGTTTCTGTTCCGCCGCGCGTGACAGCTGCGACAGGCATTGATGCGCTGACCCACGCAGTTGAAGCATACGTATCCGTCAATGCAAGCCCAACGTCAGACGGTTTAGCGCTGCAGGCGATTCGTTTGATCGCGCGGTCGCTGCGCAAAGCGGTGGAAAACGGAGCGGACAAGCAGGCGCGGATCGATATGAGCAACGGCAGCTATTTGGCGGGATTGGCGTTTTTTAACGCTGGGGTCGCAGGAGTTCATGCGCTGGCCTACCCGTTAGGCGGACAGTTTCATATCGCCCACGGTGAATCGAATGCGGTGTTGCTTCCGTATGTGATGGGATATATCCGCAAAAGCTGCACGAAACGGATGGCCGATATTTTGAACGCACTAGGAGGAAACTCAAGCTTTCTCTCTGAAGAAGAAGCTTCGTATAAATGTGTCGAAGAACTGGAGAGAATTGTCCGCGATGTCGGCATTCCAAGAACGCTCGGTGGATTCAACATCCCAGAGAGCGCATTGGAAAGCTTAACGAAAGATGCCGTCCAGCAAAAACGCTTGCTTGCGCGCAGCCCGCTTCCATTGCTTGAGGACGATATACGGACGATTTACCAATCCGCTTTTCGGGGTGTAGTAACGGAGCCGAAATAAACAGGAATGCGCTTCGAGCGTGTTAAAATTTCAGCGGCGAAGGGGAGCTTTCCTTCGCTTTTATTTTGCGAAAAGACGGCATTGCCCCGTTCATAAAACAACGGCAAGGAAAATGGAAAGAGTGCATACAATCAACGAGCCGGGAGGGTAACGAAACAAGCTGGCAAAAGTTTGTTATGAGAAGGAAGCGGCAAAAAAGAAAGGGCAGCGTCAAGCTGTCCTTCCGCAATTATATCCGGTTTTGCACAGCTCTTAATACTTCATAAGCGTGGTCGCCAATTAATTGAATAAGCTGCTCGAAAATGGCGTCACGCTGCAAATCAAGTTCCACGATTCGCTTGGCTAGTTCAAAAGCTTTCGGATCCATTTCGCCGACCACCTCTGTTTTTTTGTAATGGATGCTGTTCATATTCATGCCGCAGTTCGCGGACTGTCCATTGTTGAAGTACGCTGGCGTCGGGAAACAAACCGGTTTGCAGAAGCTTGTAAATGTAAAATTGTTTTTGTTTAGTAATTGCCGTCCGCAGAAGTTTCCCCATCTTTCCCCCTCCTTCATTTACTTTTAAGTATATGATACTTTGGTTTATTTCTCATTTATCCTGTTAATTTTTCTTACAAAGAAATAGAAAATATGTTAAATTACCTAACAATAATAACCATTAATTAAAGAAAAACGATATAATTATGTTATAAAAAATAACATTTATAGAGGTGAAAGATATGACAAATAAGGACGATTCATACAAATTCAAAAAAGTCATCTCTATTGGCACTGTTAGTGAGTTAACGGGGCTATCCCAGCGCCAAATCCGATATTATGAGGAACGCAAGCTCATTTTTCCGGACCGATCGAAAGGGATCCGAAAATATTCATTCGCTGATGTGGAACAATTAATGGAAATTGCCGATAAACGCGAAGAAGGTGTTCCGACGCAGGAAATCCGGCGCGAAATGACAAAAGAGATTCGAGAAAAAATGTTAAAAGGACAGATGAATGCCCATTTCCGGTTTCGTTCATAAAAATATCCCCCTCCTTTTTCAAGGAGAGGGATATTTTTTGGTCAATTTATAAAAAATATATATATACAATATCTATAGAAAAATAGAATTAATTTTTATAAATAACTAGACATTTTTTATATTTGTATATATAATTTAAAATGTAAACGGTATCATTAACGAACATAAAGGAGGTTGCATCATCATGAAACGGATTCTTTTAGCTTGCAGCTCAGGGATGTCTACAAGTTTGTTGGTAACAAAAATGCAGGAGTATGCAAAATCGATTGGGGAAGAAGCAGAGATTTGGGCGGTAGGACAAGATCAAGCGAAAAAAGAAATGGAGAAAGCGGATGTTGTTTTAATTGGCCCGCAAATGAGCTTTTTAAAAAGTGAGCTTCAAAAAGAAGCGGAAAAATACGGAATTAAAGTAGATGTGATTGATATGGTGGCATATGGGATGGCAGATGGAAAAAAAGCGTATGAACAAGCGTTGAAATTAATGGGGGAAAAATAATGGAAAAAATCGATCTTCAGCAGTTAACGAATGAACAAATTGCGTTTCAGCTCATTTTGCATAGTGGAAATGCACGAAGCAAAGTCATTCAATCCCTCCGGGAATATCGTGCCGGAAACAAAGAGGTTGCCAGCAAGCTGATAGAAGAAGCTGAAAAGGACTTAAGTTTGGCGCATGATATTCACTTTCAAATGATTCAAAAGGAAGCGGGCGGTCAAAATACTGAGTTAACGTTGTTATTAATGCATGCGGAAGACCATTTCATGTCAACATTGTCCATGAAAGAGTTAGTAAAAGAGATGCTCGAATTATTTAAAGAGAGAAATTTATAAAGGGGGTTCGTTTCATGAACCAAACTTTTGAAAAGTTAAGTAAAATATTGGTTCCTATTGCTGGAAAGTTGAATAACAGCCGCTATTTACAAGTGTTACGTGATGCGTTTATGTTAGCGTTTCCGCTTACCATTTTCGGATCGATTGCGGTTGTTATTGCGAACTTGCCGTTTCTTGATAAAGTCATGAGCGAGGGCAGTTTAAATACATTGCGGGAAATTTTAAACGTAGCTCCAAACTCGACAATGGGAGTTATGACGATTTTCGTTGTATTCGGTATCGGTTATTATTTATCGAAAAGTTATGAAGTGGAAGGAATTTTTGGAGGTGCGATTGCACTCGCTTCCTTCTTCATTTTAACGCCATTTGTTTTAAATGTGGAAGGAAAAGAAGCGGTGCAAGGCGTCATCCCTCTTGACCGTTTAGGAGCAAAAGGAATGTTTCTTGGAATGCTCACCGCGTTTGTTGCCGCGGAGATTTACCGGAAAATCGTGCAAAAAAATATAACGATTAAAATGCCAGCTGGAGTGCCACCAGCCGTGGCAAAATCGTTTGCGGCCCTTATTCCCGCGGTGGTGACACTCACAGTTTTTTTGGTTGCTAATATGATTGTAACACAATTATTCCATACAAACATGCATGATGTCATTTATAATGCGGTACAAGCGCCGTTAGTTGGTTTAGGAAGCGGCATTATTCCAACACTTATCGCGATTTTCGTGACACAAATTTTATGGTTTTTTGGGTTGCACGGGCAAATTATCATTAATTCCGTGATGGATCCAATTTGGAATACGTTATCTTTAGAAAACTTAAATGCATATACGAAAACCGGGGAAGTCCCGCATGTAATTAGCAAACAGTTTATTGAAGTGTATACGGTTGGTATGGGTGGAACGGGAATGACCCTTGCTGTTATTTTTGCCATTCTTTTCTTTATGAAAAGCAAGCAAATGAAACAAGTCGCGAAATTGGGGATCGGGCCAGGAATTTTTAACGTAAATGAGCCGATTATTTTCGGTTTGCCTGTTGTGATGAATCCGCTCATTATTGTTCCATGGATTATTTCGCCAATGGTCGTAACATTTGTCACTTATTTAGCGATGTCTTCCGGTCTTGTTCCTCCTCCGACAGGGGTGGCGGTTCCATGGACAGTGCCGATTTTTATTAACGGAATAATGGCGACGAATTCGCTGGCAGGGGGAATTTTGCAGTTAGTAAATTTTGCGATTGTTCTTATTATATGGTTCCCGTTCTTAAAATTTATTGATCGGATGAACTTACAAAAAGAAAGAGAAGAAGAAACAGCAAAGAATGCGTCATAAAACGAGGTGGAAATCATGAAGCAACAAACAAAGCAAGAGATCCTTTATCGCTTTCCAGACGGATTTTGGTGGGGAAGCGCCACATCTGCCACGCAAATTGAAGGGGCGGCAAATGAAGGAGGAAAAGGCCCGAATATATGGGATTATTGGTATGAAAAAGAGCCAAACCGCTTCTTTAACGGTGTTGGCCCTTCCGTTACATCCGATTTTTATCACCGTTACAAAGAAGATATTGCATTAATGAAAGAAATAGGCCATAATTCGTTCCGTTTGTCGATTTCTTGGTCGCGGCTTATCCCCGGCGGCATTGGTGATGTCAATCCAACCGCGGTGCAATTTTACAACAATGTCATTAATGAATTGTTAGAAAATGAGATTGAACCATTTGTGACGTTGTTCCATTTTGATATGCCGCTGGCCATGCAAGAACTTGGGGGATGGGAAAGCCGGGATGTGGTCGATGCGTATGCCCGCTATGCAAAGATTTGTTTTGAATTGTTTGGTGACCGTGTGAAAAAATGGTTTACACATAATGAACCGATTGTCCCAGTTGAAGGAGGGTATTTATACGACTTCCATTATCCGAATATCATTGATTTCCAACGGGCTGTACAAGTGGCTTATCATACGATCATCGCCCATGCGAAAGCAGTACAAGTATTTAAACAAATGAACATTCCAGATGGAAAAATCGGCATTATTTTAAATTTAACTCCTTCTTATCCCCGGAGCAGCCATCCTGCTGATGTCAAAGCAGCACATATAGCTGATTTATTTTTCAACCGCAGCTTCTTAGATCCGGCGGTAAAAGGAGAGTATCCGCAAGACCTTGTTGACCTTTTGCGAGAATATGGATATTTGCCAGTAACCAAAGAAGGAGATCAAAAGCTCATTAAAGAAAATACTGTCGATATTCTTGGGATTAACTATTATCAACCGCGCCGTGTAAAAGCGAAAGAACATCTTCCGAATCCAGAAGCTCCATTTATGCCGGATCGCTTTTTTGACTATTATGCGATGCCGGGAAGAAAAATGAATCCTCACCGCGGGTGGGAAATTTATGAAAAAGGAATTTACGACATTTTAATGAATGTAAAAGAAAATTACGGGAATATCGAATGCTTTATTTCGGAAAACGGCATGGGCGTCGAAGGAGAAGAACGGTTCCGCGATGAAGACGGAATGATTCATGACGATTATCGAATTGAATTTATTCGCGAACATTTAAAATGGGTGCATAAAGCAATCCAAGAAGGAGCGAACGTTAAAGGCTATCACGTATGGACGTTTATGGATAACTGGTCTTGGACAAATGCCTATAAAAATCGCTACGGATTAGTGGCGGTGGATCTTGAAAACAATAGAAAACGCACAATTAAAAAGAGCGGATATTGGTTTAAAACACTTGTGGAGAACAACGGTTTTTAATGGACTGGTTATCCCTTCTTTTGGGATAACCTCTTTTTTCTCACATATTGTGTAAAAGTAAAAGAAAAATTACAATAAAAATGAAAAATGTGGATAAAGGATGACGGTAATGCCAAAGTATGAACAAATTTCGAACGAAATTCGCAAACGAATCAAAGAAGGAATCTATTCCCCGGACGAACCGATTCCCGATGAACATTCGTTAGCCAAAGAATTCGGCTGTAGTCGCATGACGGTTAAGCGCGCATTAGATGTGCTTGTGTCGGAAGGCCTGCTCTATCGCAAACGGGGGCACGGAACATTTATTGTCAAATCCGCCATATTGGATGGCCAAGTGAATGTCGCTAGCAACGAGACGCTTGGATTGACCAATTTATTAAAAGGAAGAAAAGTAACGAGCAAAATCATTACGTTTGAAGTGTTGTTTCCGCCGGAGGATGTAGCCACACATTTGTGCATTGATACAAACACGCCGGTTTACCATCTGATTCGTCTCCGCAATGTCGATGATGAACCGTACGTCATTGAACGCACCTATATGCCGACAAATTTAATTACAGGATTAAATGAACAAGTGCTTCATTCTTCGATTTACAATTATATTACCAATGAGCTGGGGTTAACGATTGCCGGTTCACACCGCAAAATTCGCGCGGCAAAGCCGAATGAACTTGACCAAATGTACTTGCAATGCGCGCCGGATGACCCAGTGTTAGAATTAGAACAAGTCGGATTTTTGAATAACGGGATTCCGTTTGAATACTCGTTTTCCCGGCATCGTTATGATAAATTTGTATTTGTGACGGTAAATATCCGACGATAAAAAAGCTTGTCCTTTTGCATAAAGGACAAGTTTTTTTATTGAGACGGATCGTCGTTAAGCTTCGAGTAAAGCAGCATTGCCGGGCGTTCCGGGGAAAGCTGGCGGTGGTATTCCTCGACTTTGTTGAAATAGTGTGCGATTTGCGGAGAGCGAAGAACAGGAAGCAGCTTATCGGCAATATTCGAGACATCTTTCCAATTCAGAAAATCGAAGGCGAGCTGAAACTGCTTCAATATGCGAAAATTCATTTCTTCTTGCCCTGGAAGCATATCATAAATAAAAATGGGCAATTTTTTATATAAGCACTCGCTAAGCGTTGCACCGCCCGGTTTAGTTAAAATAAAATCCGCTTGATCATAAAGCGCGTCCATCTCTTTGCGCGACGAAATATATGGAAGCGGGATGAGGCGCGGATGGTTTTCGCTGTTTAGCTGTTTGTACATTTGTTCGTTTTTTCCGCAAAGAATGTAATAATCGATCGGATCGTCAGGAGAAATTCTTTTTATCAACGCGGCGAATGCGCCGATTCCTAAACTGCCGCCTGATATAAGACCAATGTAGCGGGAGCGGAACGCCCGCTTTTTTTGCCTGCTTATCGTGATATGCGGATGAACCGGAATGCCTGTCACAAAAACGCGGCTTTCTGGGATTCCTTTTTCCAAAAGCTGTGTTTTCATGTAAGGATGGCCGACGAAATGGTAATCGATCGCTTCGATTCCCCATAAATGATGAATGAAATAATCGGTATATACGTTGACGACTGGATTGGCGATTTCTTTGTTTAATTTGAGCTTGTTTAATAAATAGGAAGGAAGGGCGTGTGTGCAAACAATGAGATCGGGCTGTATGCGTTGGACGACATTTTTTATGTGACGGCGAAAAAGAAATTCGTAATACCGGAATGATAGATGCGCCTTTTTTTGGCGGATTACCGCTTGATCATACAATATGCTGTATGTCTTGGGAAAATGGCGAATCCATTGTAAGTAAACAGAAGAGATAAGTTTTTCCGCTTGTCCTAACCGCGATGATAGCAGCTCAACTTTATGGCATTGCCATTGCGGGGCCATCGTTAATAAATCTTCTTTCAATGCGTCTGCCACTTGATGATGCCCGGATGGAATTTGCAGCAAAGGAAGAAACAACACCGTTTTCATGTCGATCACCTAATCGATGAAGTTATTACCAAGTATATGTCAAGGGTAGAATTTTATCCACTTTGCTCATCTCCTTTTTTATCCATTTATAAACTGCTGGCAAATGTCTCACAATGTAAATGTAAATACGCGATGAACGAAAGAGGGGAGCATATGAAAGAAAAAGCAAGACAGTGCGCTTTGGCGGTTTGGGGAGCATTTGACCCGATTTATTATGCCTGTTCGCGGCTTGAGTACGTTGGGGATACATGGGGCCGTTGCCGCCCGGTTTTCCGCGTTCGTGTGACGAAATATAAAGGAAGGGAAGTCGTGCTCTCGGACGGCACAAAAATTCAAAAAAACGATCTGCTGGTCAAGATTCATTTGCATAATGTTCGCTTAATTCGCGAGCTTCTTCATTTAGATAGCGAAATTAAAAAAGGGCGTTATATTTTTGAACAAGTGAAAGCGGGACTTCCCTATATTGCCAATTATATACGTAATCATGAGCAGTTTTCTGAAATAAAAGGAATTATAGGAATTACGATGTTAAATAAAGGATGCGAGCGGTTAGGCTTTGAAACGTTTTCGATTGTTAATCCGTTCTACAAATGGTTCAAAACAGCCGTGATGATGCCTATGATTGCGATTTCACAGCTTTGTTTTTCCCCAGTCCGGCGGCCTCCTAAATATTTATTTATGTCAAAAGAGAAGTTGTTAACATTGTACGATTACCAGCCCATCCATTAACTCCCTCTTCTTTCTCTCTTCCCGCTTACTTATAATGGTAAAGAGGGAGGAGAGACTGATGATATTTGTTTTTGCCATCATTGTGATCATTTTTATGCTATTTATCTATAAAGCGCACCGCAATACGCACGAAGCGGTTTTTCATAAAGTAGAAGTGCGCTGTAGCGGAAACGACGAAGATGCCATCCGTATTTTGCATTTGTCGGACCTTCATTTGGAAAACTTATCGATTTCCCCTGACTATTTATATAGGAAATTAAAACATGAACAAATTGATTTGATCGCATTAACCGGGGATTTGCTTGATCGGGAAAAAAGCATTCCAAAGCTGGCCCCGTACTTGACGGTATTGCAAAAGCTAAATCCGGCATATGGCATTTATGTCGTGTTCGGCAACCATGATTATGTGCTGAAAGAAGAGCAATTCCATGCTTTAAAGACAATGTTGGCGGAACACGGGTGCACCGTTTTGCAAAATGAAGCGAAAACGATGTCGGTGAAAGGAAAAACCGTCAATATCATCGGCATCGATGACTTTTGCACAGGACGCAGTGACTTGGAAAAAGCATATGCACATATAAAAAATGGTTTCAATCTTGTGCTGACGCACGATCCGAATATCGTTTTGCATATGTGCCATTATCATTTTGATTATTTGCTTTCCGGCCATTTTCACGGCGGGCAAATTCATTGGCCGAAGCCGTATCATCTCGTGAAAATGGGAAGATTAGTGCGGATGAACATGATTAAAGGCTACCATGAACTTGACGGCAAGCCGTTTTATATTAGTGAAGGACTCGGGCAAACGGGAGTAAATATCCGTGTTGGGACAAAGCCAGAAATTACGCTTCACACATTGTCATTAACGCCATTGCATCAACACGAAGCGGAGAAGGCTGTCTAAACGGAGGCAGTCCTTCTTTTTTATGAAGAGCGTGCTTCGTCTTTGATAATTCCTTTGCTTGTTCCAATTAATACTTCTTTTCCATGTTGGTTCCGGTAAACCGTTTTCATAGCAATCTTTTTGTATCTATCCTGAAAACACCAATTAACAAAAAACGATCCCCACCTAGCCTTTGGAA
>ERZ1673777.44-NODE-44-length-18509-cov-17.251436_pt1 | contig 18509 bp, 15 predicted proteins | sample MGYA00580138_ERZ1673777 | MGnify/ENA primary metagenome ERZ1673777 (study PRJEB41219, sample SAMN04549618) | soil metagenome | isolation source: soil | place: USA: South Carolina, Cape Romain NWR | collected 2009-05-18 ... | reverse complement strand
TTGCATCCTTATGCATAACTTCGAGTTTTTACTCTAGTTTTGCAACACCATCTGTGAAAATAAAATGGCTATATATTATTTTTCACATTTTAAACATATTGCAATACCCTTTATCAAACTTATTATAAAAAACAACCACCTTGAAAATGCAATGAAGAAGGATAACAATGCCTATACTATATAGGACTATAAACTGCACAACTTTCAACACGAATAATCTGTTCATTCTTTAGAAGATAATGGTTCTAAATATTACTTAGTTATGTATAAAGCTGGAGTTTTACTCTAATAACCTCAAACATCCGTTTAAAAAGGAGTATTAGCGATCGAAGCTCGAAAGTCTAAATAAAAGGAAAGCAATGCTCGTAAACAAAGCCAGCCCTTGTAACGACTGGCTTCTTAATCTTTAATTATGATAAAGGTTACTTTCTATATTATCTAAACAATACTGTAAAAATTATGGAATTAAAATTACTTTGATAGAATCTTTCCCATTTTTGACCATGTCGAATCCTTTTTTAAATTCCTCTAAAGGTAACTTATGGGTTACTACACCTTCAGTAGGAAAATCTCCATTTGCGATTCCCTCGATAACAAGCGGATAGCAATAAGGACCCAAATGTGACCCGAGCACATCTAATTCTTTTCGATCACTAATAATACTCCAATCTACCGTAACCGGATCTTTGAATACACTAAATTCTACGAATCTACCTAGCTTCCGGATCATAGATAATCCTTGTTCAACAGATTTTGGGTGTCCAGTTGCTTCAATATATATATCACAACCATATCCATCTGTCATTTTTTTGATTTCCGCAACAACATCAACCTTTGCAGGATTAAGAACAATATCTGCTCCGAATTTTTTCGCTAGTTCCAATCGGGAATCAATTAAATCTAAAACGACTAAAGTTCCTGCTCCTGATTTCTTTGCCGCTCCTATCATTCCTAAACCAAGCGTACCAGCTCCCGCTAATACGACAAAATCACCAAGCTGAATTTGTGCACGCTGGACTGCATGAAGAGAACAAGCATACGGTTCAATTAAAATTGCCTTCTCAATAGGAAGATCTTCCGGAACCTTGTAATTAATAGCCTCTTTCGTAAATTTCATATATTCGGCCATACCGCCATTTACATTATTTTGGAAGCCATATAAATCATGTTTTTCACACATCCAGTATTGGCCTCTCTTACAAAAACGACATTCCCAACAAGGAACGATTTGCTCGGAAATGACACGGTCACCAATTTCAAAGCCTGTTACTTTATTGCCCATCGCCACTATGCGACCAATAAATTCATGCCCTGGGATCACAGGAGACTTTATATACGCTGGCTGTGTTTCGTCTCCCCAGAAGCTAGGAGCTCCTTCAAATGCCTTTACATCACCAGCACAAATGCCGCAAGCCTCAACCTTTACAATAATTTCATATTCATTTTCAAGCTGTGGAGTTCTCACCTCTTCATATCTATAATCACCAGGGGCATACGCTACAACAGCCTTCATTGTTTCAGGAATAGTTAAATTATCACTTCTACCTAAACTTTTACTAATAGTTGTCATAGAAAAGTTCCTCCCTTTAAAAATGCATTTATTTTAAAACAATTCAACCTAAACGAAAAATTAGGTCATTTGTAGTGCTTTTTCAATCCTTTGTCCTGTTTTGCAGTCAAATATATGAATTCTCTCTGGATTAAACTTTAATTTAATTTCATCCCCATACTTGAAATGGAAGATCTCACTCGAAACAACACTTAAAATATTATCATTATCTAAGCGAATATGAATTCTACATTCTTCTCCTAAATTTTCAAACACACTAACTTTTGTTTTAACTGTATATGAATCATCTTCCCTACAAACCGTTATATCTGTAGGTCTTATACCAAATCTGTATTTTTCTCCCTCTTTTACAAAACGAATATATTTTTCAGGTACTACAAACTTTATTAGAGAATTTTCTGTTTTGAAATGTAGAATTCCATTCTCCATAATTGCAACAACATTAAAGATATTCATTGGCGGTTCACCGATAAAACCAGCCACAAACTCATTAACAGGATTATTAAAAACTTCTAATGGTGTACCAAATTGCTGAAGAACCCCTTGGTTAATAACAGCAATTCTATCCGCTAGAGCCATTGCCTCTAACTGGTCATGCGTCACAATAATGGTAGTACAATTAATTTCCGTATGAAGATGTTTAATCTCTGTTCTCATCTTTTGTCTAACTTTTCCGTCAAGATGGGATAACGGCTCATCCAGCAACAATACTTCCGGTCTCCGGATTAAGGCTCTTGCAATATTCACTCTTTGCTTCTGACCACCAGATAATGCAGCTGGCTTCATGTCAAGTAGATCCGTAATATCTAGTAGTTCAGCAATTTTATGAATTTCTTCTTTTATTTGTTTCTCAGGAATTTTCTTAGCCCTTAAGTTAAATCCAATATTATCGTAAACAGTGAGGGGTGGATATAGTGCATAGTTTTCGAAAGCCAAACCTATATTTCGATCTTTGGGATGGAGATCATTAATCCGTCGATCACCAATATAAATATCTCCTGATGTTATGTCCTCTAATCCAGCGATCATTCTAAGTGTTGTTGACTTTCCACATCCCGAAGGACCTAAAAGAGCAACAAACTCTCCATCCCTACATTTTAAATTTAATGATTTAACTGCTTCGACTGGCTTTTTGTTTTTATAGTAAATTTTACATACATCTTTAAGAATTAGTTCTGCCATGCTACCCCTTTCCTTTCTACATTTGAATAAGAAGCCAGAAGGTTATTTCCAACGCTATCAAAAAATATTGTTTTCTCCATATCTATTTCAATAAAAATCTCTTGATTTAGTTGAATTTCACTATCGGAAGGAACTAAAAGTTGGACTAGCTGATTGTGCACTTGAACCGTAAGAATCGCTTTTGCTCCTAAAGGTTCAAAACTATAAACTTTCCCTATAATACAGTTTTCATTCTTTTGTATAAATCCATATTTAATATCTTTTGGTCTGATACCCACCCGGACAATCGAAATTTCTTTTTCCGCAACTAGTTTTTGTATATTTTTAGGAATTTTGATTTTTTTTCTACCAAAAATACTTAATTTCAACTCTGTATTTTCTTTAACTACTTCTGCATTAAATATATTAATCTCAGGTTCCCCGAACGCGCTTGCAACAAATTCATTAGCAGGCTTATAATAAATTTCTTCAGGAGTACCTATTTGTTCGATTTTTCCTTTATTAATAACAGCAATACGGTCTGCTAAACTTAATGCTTCTAAGTAATCATGTGTAACATATATTGTTGTTGTATCTAGGTTTCGCTGCATATCTTTTAATTCAGCTCTCATTTGGTGTCTAAGTTTAGCATCTAAATGGGTAATGGGTTCATCCATCAAAAACACTTCTGGACTTCTAATAAGCGCTCTGCCAAGTCCTACCCTTTGACGTTGACCATTGGATAATTCTGATGGATTTCTATCAAGCAACCAGTCAATTTTTAGTATTTCTGCCACACGGGTAACTTCTCTTTTTACGACTTCTTCAGGTTGCTTGTATCGGGGACTTCTCAATGGAGAAGCTATATTATCAAAAACAGTCAAATGAGGATAAAGTGCATAATCTTCAAAAACCATTGCCACATTTCGATCTTCAGGCTCGACATGATCTATACACTTATTGTTTAAATACACATGCCCTTCATCGGGAACATAGATTCCAGCAATAATATTCAATAATGTCGTTTTTCCTGCACCTGCAGGGCCGAATATGACAAAAAATTCTTTATCTTTCACTTCAAAACTAATGTCACTTAATACCGTTTCCTTTTTAAACGACTTTTTTATTCCTTCCACTCTTACATTAGCCACTTTGATCTCTCCTTCATGTTTAACCTTTAACAGCCCCCATACTCAATCCACGTACTAGATGTTTTTGAATAGCCAAAGCAAGAATGATAATCGGCAAAGACGAAATAAGAACAGCAGCGGCCATTTGACCATAGTGAACTGTATCAGAGGAGACATATTTTAGCATTGCCACCGTCGTTGTTGTTACCTTTTGACCAGCTAATAATAAAGAAAATGTAAAGTTATTCCACACAAATATAAATGATAACAAGGAAGACGCTACCAAACCCGGTTTAATAAGCGGGATAATCATCTTTATGAATACTTGCCACCATGAATAACCGTCCAGACGAGCAGCATGCTCCATTTCTACAGAAATATCCTCGAAGTAGCCTCTTAAAATCCATATCATAAGAGGCAATGATACAACTTGGAAAATCCAAATTAAACCGAAATAAGTATCATACAAACCAATTTTTTGGTAAATAAGGAAAATCGGTAAAACTACTAAAATCTCAGGTGCAAATCGAAAAGAAAGGAACGTAAATGCAATCGACTCTTTCCCTTTAAAATCAAATCTTGCCAACGCATATGCTGCAGGAACACCGACAACGATGGATAAAATGATTGCCCCCACACTAACGATTAAATTATCAACAAAGTACCCGATAAATTCCCCGCTTGAGAATAAGACACGATAGTTGTCTAACGTTGGCGAGAAAATAAATGTTGTATTAAACATTTCTCGGTCATGTTTAAATGAAATAATAACCAACCATACTAACGGGAATAATGCAAACATGGCATATAAGAGTAGCCCCAAATCTTTTAACAAGCTCACTACCTTATTTGATTTCACCTTAATCCCCCTTTCTATTTATTTCCCGGATGCTTTTTTCTGTGTGTGTGACCAGTATTTCACCATATAATGGCTAATCAAATAAACAAATGCCCATAAGATTAACATATATGGAAGAGAGTATCCCAATTCTTTATACGTAAAGGCCTCGGTATAAGCAGTTAAAGGTAAAGTCATCAACGTATTCCCAGGTCCCCCACGTGTTAAAGCGAAAATAATATCAAACATTTGTAGAGATGCCATTAGACGAAATAAAACGGCAATTAATAGCATAGGCATAATCATTGGCAATGTAAGATTTTTAAATGTAAACCAAGCCGAGCCACCATCTATCATCGCAGACTCAAACGGAGCCTTTGGGAGAGATCTTAGTCCAGCTAATACAAGTAAGATAACAAAAGGAGTAAATACCCATGCATCAATAACTAATACAGTAAAAAGGGCCGTTTTTGGATCCGCTCCCCATGTAAAGTTATCAACACCCACCATACGGAGCCATTTACTTAAAATACCAACCGAATTATTTGTCATAAGTTGCCATATTAATGTTGCGATAACCGGAGCAATTACTAGAGGGAAAATAAGAACGATCCTTAAGGATTTAGCGATAACACTTTCCCTATTTAGTAGCAGCGCAATGATTACTCCCAAAACCGTTTCTATCACTGTTGCTAAACCTGCATACATTATTGTTACTTTCACACTATGCCAAAACTCTGGATCTTTGAACATTGAAATATAGTTTTCTAATCCAATCCAATTATAAACAGCGTATTTAAAAGAGAAATTTGTAAAAGAATAATAAATAGCCATTCCAAATGGAATTAAAATACCGATTGTTAATAGGAAAGCGGGACTTAAAATAATATAAGGCCTCATCTTACGGAGAAACGGTATTTTTATTTCCTCATTACTTAACAAAGTTGTGGAATCTGCTTGAACAAATTTTCCTCTTTTATGTTCTACCTGCATCGTTCTCCCTCCTTCTTATACAGCGGGGGAGAGAAATTCTCTCCCTTCGCTTCTTTATTCAGAATCCTAAAATTTACCTTATCCCATAGCATAGACAATCTATTTAACTCTCAATCTTTCAACACGTTTATTGATATCATTAGCCAATTGATTTAAACGTTCTTGTGCATCTGCACCGTTAACAATATCCTGAAGTGCGGCTGCCCATTCTGTTGTAGTATTAAAGAATTCTGGTTGAGGAGTAAATTTAATTGTTGAGTTACCGATGACAGAATTGAATGTTTCCTCATAACCTTCTATTTTGCTGATTCTCTCTTTAAACCCTTGATCTTCCCATACAGATTTACGAGCCGGATCAACTACATTCGCTTGAGTTGCTCCCCAAATCATATGTTCTTTACTAGTAAAATATTGCATAAATAACCACGCAGCATCCTTTTTCTGAGAAGATTTATTCATCGCAATAGACCAAACCCACATATTGGACCCTAGATTTCCATTCTTAGTAGCAGGTGGCGGAGCAACCGCAAGATTTCCCGCTTCTTTTGAAGCACCTTCCTTATTATTAAAGAATGAAAAAATGTCTGCATCATATGCCATCGCTGCCTTACCCGCGCCCAAATCACTAGATGATTGATACCAAGTATAGTTAGACCAATCTTTCGGACCAGCTTTCTTAATTAATTCAACAAATTTTTTAGTAATTTCAACAGATTTTGAGCTATTAAGTTTAGAAACTAACTTCCCGTTTTCGATCTCAAAGTCTTTGGCACCATGATTGGAAAACGAAGTCATATAGCCCGGATGAATTGTAGCCCAAGAGCGGGTTCCACGAATCGCAATACCGTAGGATCCTTCGCCATTCCACCCATTCAGTTTGGTGGCGATTTCAATAAGTTCGTCAAAAGTTTTGGGAGGATTTTTAATTCCAGCTTGTTCAAACGCTCGTTTGTTATAGTGCAGTACATTAATTTCAAATCCTAACGGAATAGCCCATAAATTACCAGTTCCAACTTTATGGCCTGGTACTAAATCCCATTTATCCGCATTTAGTACTCCTTCAAAGAAATCATTGATATCATAGTCCGATGATGTTCTATTTTTGTCATTAACGAACGGGTCTAATTCCTGAATATACCCTGCCGGTGCATATTCCCATAGCTGGTATGAACCTGTCATAAAAACATCTGGATTTCCATTTTTTGCGTTTAATGCAGTAGTTAGTTTATCAAAGTAACTTTCCTCAGGTGTTACCGAATATTTGACCTTAATTCCAGTTAATTTTTCAAATTCAGGTAATCTTTTAATGATTGCTTCGGCATAAGGGTGTTGATTTAACATTACGTTAATTTCTTCTCCTTTAAAACGCTTCCAATCAAAACCGTCCAACTTTTTCAACTCTGTTTTTTCCACTGAAGATCCGGATGATTGGGTGCTATTCGAACAAGCAGAAAATACAATACCTACAACTAACGAAATAATAATAGCTAAGAATTTTCTTAACAACATTTCTTCTCCTCCTTTTTCTACTTCCCCCTAATTCATTAAATTTAAAAACTTGTTTTTATTTTCGCCTCCTTTTGTTTCCTTTCATAAAATTTCTAATTAGAATATTATTATTAATATTTTTAATTGTCAATATATTTTTGTTTTGAATCACATTTTTTTATTTTTTATCATATTATATTTTTTATGTTTTCGTTTTTAAAAATTTAATTATCGATTTGCTTTAGTTTTACTTCTTAATAATAAATTCCCTTATTTCACATGCTTCAATAAACAAAATACTACTTTACACTGACTGTTATATGCAGTTCGAAAGCCGCATTAATTATGACTTTCTATCACTTTCTTGAAAATTTCATATGCATCATTCCACAGTTGCGAATCCAACGGCTCATAAGTTTTTAAAGGAAAGGAATTCTGTATGATCATTCTTCCCTCCTGTAAATCTTTAATCTCCCCAAGCGAAATATATTGGACCATAAGGTTACCTATTGCAGTTGCTTCTTCCATTCCAGCCCAAACTGGACGCGCAAGAGCATTAGAAGTAAATTGGCATAATAGGTTATTTTTCACTCCACCTCCAACAATATATAGTCCTGGGAACTTTTTGTTCGTCAATTTTTCTATACGTTCTAAGACAAAACGATATTTCAATGCGAGACTCTCTAGAATACATCTTAAAATTTGGTTCTTTGATCTTGGTATTGGTTGATTTGTTAACTGACAATAATACTGTATCTGCTTAGGCATATGTTCCGGGTTTAAAAACATCTCGTGATCAGGATCAATAAACGATCTAAACGGTTTAGATTGAAGAGCTAAATCTACCATTTCATCATAAGTTAAAAAATCTCCGTCTCTTTCCCACGCTCGCTTACATTCCTGTATTAACCAAAGCCCCATAATATTTTTTAAAAGACGATATGTATTAAAGACTCCTTTCTCATTAGTGAAATTCCATTCCATTGCTTGCCTGTTTATTACTGGAGTATCTATTTCGGTACCTAATAAAGACCACGTACCACAGCTTAAATAAGCAAATTCCTTTTCAACAGTTGGTATTGCAGCAACTGCTGATGCAGTGTCGTGCTCACCGACAGCTATTACTCGTATTTTTGGGATATGCAGTTCATTGCAAATCGATAATCTGATAGAACCAACTCGAGTTCCTGTTTCCACTATATCAGGAAATATTTCAATAGGCAGATCAAGTTTATTTATTAATGGGGCAACCCATGATTTGCTTTGGGAATTATATAACTGGGTAGTAGATGCTATAGTTTCTTCAATCGTTTTCTCTCCCGTTAAAAAATACCGTAATAAATCAGGAATCATTAATAAAGTTTCCGCTTTCTCAAGTATAGGATTGCGCGAACATTTCATCGCATATAAATGATAAATTGAATTCACTTCCGTAAACTGTATCCCTGTATGAAAATATATTTCCTCCTTCGGTACTATATCGCACACCTTTTCAATCATTCCAAGCGACTGTTTATCTCTATAATGATAAGGATTGCCTAATAATTCCCCGTGAAAGCCAATTAATCCAAAATCTAATCCCCACGTATCTATTCCTATACTTTGTATGTGAAACCCTAGAAATTTCGATTTCAATAACCCCTGTTTCATTTCGTGAAATAACCTTAAAATGTCCCAGTAAAAATGCGTACCAATCTTAACTGGATCATTGGCAAAACGATATATTTCCTCAACTATTAATTTGTTTTTTTTTATTTCACCAACTAACACCTTGCCACTACTTGCTCCTAGATCAAACGCTAATATTGACATTTTCATCCCCCTTCGCTCAATCAAATAAATTGACCTATCTAACAACTTATATTATACAGAATTTTCATAACTTTAGTTAAATTATAAAATCAGGGTATATTTCAGTCAACATTTTTTAATGTTTTTTAAATAATTTTATTTATTTTTATTGATATTGACAAAAAACGTTAAAAAGATTTAAAATTAAGGAAAATCCGAATTTAGTTTTTGCTCTCTTCTACGCACTACTTTTCAGTATTGACCAATCAAACAAAGCATATGGAAAAAGTTTGAGAGAATTATTTGTATATTTTTTGTGAGTTTCATAGCAACTTTAATCAAACAATAGACGTCAAATTACAAAAAATTGTACTAATATAAAGTTATGCTAAGGGGGATATACAATGCTAATCGCACAAAGACATCAAAAAATCTTAGATATACTAGAAGAAAAAAATGCTGTAACAATCGAAGAATTAAAAAAGTACTTCTCCGTTTCTGAATCAACTATTCGAAATGATTTACGTTATTTAGAAAGAATAAATAAACTAAAACGCTCCCACGGTGGAGCAATCAAAATACAGAAACAAGAAGAAATTCCTTTTTCCCAACGCTCCTTAATAAAGAAAAAAGAAAAGGAGCAAATAGGTAAAATAGCTTCTCAATTTATTTCCCCTAATGAAACCATTTTTTTAGATGCTGGAACAACAGTAATGGAGCTTGCAAAAAATCTACCAACTGACTTCGAATTTAATGTTGTTACATCTGCCCTTAATACGGCATTAGCTGCAAGTGTATACCCAAATGTATCCGTTCACCTAGTTGGAGGCTTGCTTCGTCCGGCCTTACAAGAACTAGTTGGTCCAAATGCAGTAGAAGGAATAAGAAAAATTAATGCACAAAAAGTGTTTTTAGGCGCAAGTGGCCTAAGTCTTGAAAGGGGGGTGACGGAAAATCACATTTTTTCAGCAGAGGTAAAAAAAGCGATGGTTGAATCAGCAGAACAAGTTTTCCTGTTGATTGACTCAGAAAAAATCGGGAAGTCCTTCTTCGTTGATTTAATTCCTTTGGACAAAGTAGATGTATTAATTACTGACTCAAACATTTCTGATGAATACTATACAACACTATCAGAAATAGGAATAAAAGTTATTAAAGCTTAATTGACTCTTTTGAAAACTATGGATAATTCCCTCAATAAAAGATTTGGAAAATCTTAAGCAAAACAAAATAATTAAAACATGGGGAAATTAATATACGTAAAGCAAAATAACAATAGAAACCATTTTATACATTTCTGAAAATTAATCTACAAGGTAAAGTTAGGGCAAATTCCTATCAATAATACCAATAATGCAAGGAGGAACTCTTAAATGAAATACCTGCTTTCAAAAGACGATGTTCTAAAATTAAGCTATATTAGCCAAAAAATAGTTGACAAACAATTAGTAGTCGGTCCTGGCGGAAACATTAGTATAAGGACTGACAATATTATGTGGATATCACCAAGTGGGTTTGCATTAGATCAAATTCAAGAAGATCAATGGGTGCCGGTACAAATTCACAACGGGCAATCTCTCCATCCCTCTTTAAGACCCTCATCTGAGATTGCTATGCATTTAGAAATTTATCGAAATCGAAAGGATATAAATGCGATTGTTCATACTCATCCCCCGATTACAATCGGTATCATTAGTACAGAGCATAATGAAATCCCAGCAATGTTTCCTGATTTTGTCGCTCTAGTTGGAAAGGTTCCTTTTATTGAATATGTTGTTCCCTGCTCTACCGAATTAGCCAATTCTGTTATTAATGTTTTGCAAGATCCGGCATATAATGCTTTATATTTAAAAAACCACGGCTTAATTACTTTAGGAACAAATATCATGCAAGCGTATTACCGTACGGAGATTATAGAAAATGCAGCAAAAGTATTTTGGGTAAGCAAAACGGTTGGAACTCCGCGAGCTTTACTAGAACATGAAATTCAAGAAATCCTAAATCTTGAGGCGGAAAAGTACCGCCAAAAATTACTGGAAAGAGGATGAATAACATTGGGTTCAACAAAAGAGGCTGTTTTTATAGGAATTGATATTGGAACTCAAGGAATCCGAGTAATAGCTATTACAGAAACCGGAACATTGTTGACTAGCGATAATCACCATTTTTCCTTTATTACTTATCAAAATTTACAGATAGAACAGTCACCAACGTTATGGTGGTCATGTTTAGTTAATTCCTTAAAAAAAGTATCAGATAATTTAAAAAAGTTTATTTCCTTAGAACAAATTGTTTCTTTATCAGTCACTTCTACCTCAGGTACAGTAATACCGCTTGATCAAAATTATCAGCCTATTAGCAACGCTTTTATGTATAGTGATAAGCGTTCGTACAAGGAAGCGGAATTTTGCAAACAATCTTCGATGTCTATAAATAAAGACGATTATACTCCATTTAATACTTCCTTTGGGTTACCCAAAATCGTTTGGTTTACTAATAAATTTCCTGAAAAAGCAGATAGCATTCACCTTTGGTGTAATCCGACAGATTATATTATCGGAAAACTAACGGATATTTGGGGAATTACTGACTATACAAATTCTCTCAAAATGGGATATAACCTAGTAAAAGAAAAATGGCCTTCCTATATTTTCGATATTTTGAAATTACCAAATTCATGGTTTCCTCAAGTGGTCCATCCCGGAAAAGTGTTAGGTTACCTTTCTCCCAAAATTTCGGCTATAACCGGCCTTCCAAATAAAATAAAAGTGGTTGCTGGTTTAACAGATGGATGCGCTTCTCAAATTGCATCAGGCGCGGTAAGTCTAGGTGACTGGAATACAACAATAGGCACTACCATGGTAGTAAAAGGAGTAACTTATCGACCAATTGAGGATCCGTACGGAAGAATATACAACCATAAACACCCTAGCGGATATTGGATGCCAGGAGGAGCAAGTAATACCGGTGCGGACTGGATTTCAAAAGATTTTAGTAACGAAAACCTCCATTATTTAAATGAAGTAGCCAAAAAATTAATTCCAACTTCCTGGATTTCATATCCTTTACAACAGAAAGGGGAAAGATTTCCTTTTATTTATAATAACGCTCAAGGTTTTGATCCTCATAATGTGTCAAAGGAAGAGCTTTATACAGCACGTATAGAAGGCATTGCTTATTTAGAAAGACTTTCATATGAAATAATCGAGAAATTTTCGGTCGATGTTAAAACGATTTATACCGCTGGTGGAGGGAGCAATAGTGATGTATGGTTAGCCGTTCGAAGCAATGTTTTACAAAAACCAATTTATAAAATGAAATACGTTGAAGCAGCTATCGGAGCTGCTATTGTCGCGGCTTCCCAAACATATTATAAAAACATTGAACAAGCTGCTAAACAAATGCTCAAGTTAGAAAAATATATAGAACCTAGTTATTATATGATGGAAAAGTACGAAGAAAATTATCAACGCTTTGTAAACATTTTAAAAACGAAAGGGTACATAAGTTGAAAGAGGTGCCATCATGACAAAATTTTATATATTACGCCATGGAGAAACGGAGTGGAATTACAACCATAATCGCTATTGCGGAAGAACCGATATTCCACTTTCCTGCACAGGTATAAAGCAAGCAAATGCGGTCAGTCAGATCTTAAAGGGAATAAAGTTTGCTAAAATCTACTCTTCTCCATTAATTCGTGCTAAAGAAACGGCACGTTTAATAAAAGAGAATTTATCCTTAACAACTTCTATAGAAACAGATGAACGTTTAATAGAGATTGATTTTGGTAGATGGGAAGGAAAAACAAAATCTCAAATACAAAATGAGTTCCCAGAGCTATGGCTAAAATGGGCTAATGACCCTTCAAATACGAAAGCCGGAGAAATCGGAGAAACAGCAAACGAAGTATATAACCGTGTATACAACTTCTATCACGAAAAAGCTCAACGATATCCCGATGAAAATATTTTAGTCGTCGCGCATAATACCTTAAACCGAATATTTATCGCTGGAACATTAGGATTACCTTTTAGTAAATATCGAAAACTAGTTCAAAGCAACACAGGAATATCTATTTTGGAAATTAAGGAAGATAATGAGTTTATATGGCATCAGATGAATAGCTTTCTGCACATTTCCTCTGGTAGTAATCACCTTTAAAAAATAAAAAGTAACTAATTATATCAAAAATTACACCCCGTCAGTACTAAATGGCTAAACAATAGTTACCTAATATAAAGCGAAATTTCCTGTATAGTAAAGACCATCAATGAGGAAATTTCGCTTCCCATTCTTTTCATATCATCAGACTTTCATATTGTATTAGGAATTTTGAATTATTCAATTAAAGACATAAAACATGAAAAGGAAAAGAACTAACCTAAAAATTCATATGAATCTAAGAGAACAAAGGAACATATGACAGCTTGAAAAACACATGAAAAAGCCTATCATTTCAGCAATAACAGATTCCTCAAAAAACTTAGAAGCAGCTTGAATGTATTCCCTATTTGGTTTGAAAGACAGTAAAATTCTTTAATCATGATGGTGCTGCAAAACTAGAGTAAAAACTCGAAGTTATGCATAAGGATGCAGCATGACACATGCAGTAAATGCAGTTAATATCGATAAAATCTATACCATCGCGACTGTTCCAGCCCATCGTTTTTTAGCTCATTAAATACCCGCTCAATCTCACAACGAAGCCCAAACATCCATCGACCAAACCCTCGTCTTCAAAAAACAGGAAGAACCCGGCCATAGGCATCTTTCCGTTCCTCGTTGTTGTGGAGGTTGATGGGGGAAATCAATAGGATTCCCGACTGTTCTGCTGTTTGGCGAACCTTTTCGCTGCTATACGCAGCATCACCCAATACCAATTCGATATCCCATTGTCGCAAAGAAGTAAGAAATTCCGGCGCCACTGCCGCATCATTCCGATTTGCTGTGGTCAACAACATATGAGACAAAATAATTCCCTCGGTAGTTGTACAGAGATGGAACTTATATCGTTTAAACCAATGGTATCGGGTGTGGACACTCCCTACTGTGCCTGTGGATCGTAAAGGCTGCTTTGAAGGGCCGTGCTGTCGATCAGCACGATTTAGGGATACCCTAAGCCCGCATGCCAGCTAAAAAGAACGCAACCGCTGTAGGATGCGCTCTAATTTTCGTAAGGAATCGATGGCAAAATAGGTTTTTAAAAAGAAACACTTCAGCAATGATTTTTTCGATACCGGCGGTCTTCCTGTTACATACGGTATCTCTGGTAACCCCGAGTTCGACACTTACTAGGTAAACAAATCGTTCATCAGCCCCTATGGATCAAGGGGTGATGAGCGATCGGGCATACTTCACGCGTGTATCTATGAGTTTGGCTGAATGTCTGGGATTCTTGGAGGACGCTCCACTCCTACAACCGCAAAGATTTGACGCTGTTTAGCAGTGGGATCTTGTGCACTGATACAAGTCACCATATTTCGAAGAAAAATGACCTAAAGTCAGTCACTTTAGCTCGTCCCGCACTTTCCGCCAGGACTCCCCGGTACGAATTTCGATCATTCGGACTAATAAAAGGGCCAGCCAGCTAATCAGCACATGTGTACGAATGCGGCCTTCCAAGCGATGATACATAGGTCGCAATTCAAGCATGGATTGGAGTGTTCGAAAGGTATCCTCTACGTCTACCAGTTATTTAGAGCCACTTCTTCGGCAGACAATGTATCATGGACGTTCGGATGAGATACTTCCCATCATACTTCTCCGCGTACCGAATCGCCTGTTTATCGATGCGTCGCGTTCCATCTTTTAATTAGCGCAAATATTTCCCGTAGGAAGGGTTAGAACGCAAACGGCATGTCGCTTTATAATGGACTTCATTTCGCAGCTGCCAAAGTCCCTTTAATTCCACCTGCAGCGCCTCCAACCATTTCTGGCGCTCTTGTCGTTGACGATCAGCTTCTTTCGGGTTGTAGGTTGTACACCAGCACATAGCGCTGACGTGTCTCGCTATCTTCAACCATGATCTCTTTGACATGTAAATTTTCTCGAACTTGGTGATATCGATCCCGGCGGCTCATCGCTTCTTCCGTGGCGACCTTTGCCAACCGCATTTTTTCGCCTACAATATTATGTCACCCCACGCTGTAAGATTCGTAAGTTTTCGTCGAAGGAAAACCCACGACCCATGACACTGACGACCCGTCACAGTTTCCAGCCAATCAAGTCTTTTTTCACCTGCCCGGAGGACACTGTCATGTCCATCGTATTTCCCTGCCACACCCAGACGCTGATTGGGATTCCTTCGTGGGTGACAGCAAGTCCAATGACGACTTGCAAGAGATCGGAACGTTTATCTTTCGAAAATCCTTGTTTTCGGAAGGTCTCGTCTTCCGATGCTTCGGACGGATCCACTTCAAAGTAGGAAGATGTTGTATCGAAGTAAAAAAGATCCGCTTCCAAATTCAACAGATCCGCGACAGCATAAAACACTTGACGTTCTAGTTCGGATTGAACAGCAAGCAATCTATCCATCCATCGCCCGGTACAACTGGTGACTCGCCACTTGTGGAAGATCCGGAATATAGACTTCATCTTGAACCTAGTCCTCTATCGCTAATTTGCTGGAAGGATGAAGAGCCCTATTCGCTACCATAGCGAAAATCAAACCATTCTAAGGGGATATGATGGTGACGGGAAGCAAATAGCTTCTCGAGAATCTTATCGAATCCCAATTGATCCACAGCCAAACGCCGTCAAGACGTTTGCAGGATTGGAATAAAAAATCAGACGCTTCTCCAATCGCTTCACGTGCTTCCCATACCTGCTCGGGAAAAAGGAATCGCGAGATGCTTTTGACCAGACGTTCCAGTATAGCACGGTCGACTTTGCCTTCACGTACGAAAGAATAGCTCACCCTCGCTTTCGCATATTTAGCCTTCGGATCCCATTTGTTATGAGCAAACCGGAGATAAGCCGTTGTGGTTCCATTTTGTTTTTGTTTGTTACTCATCGAATATATAAACTTGCATTATAAACCATAAACCTTTATATTAAAAGGATAAATTTACAAAACGTGTGTCTATGAAATTCGGCGATTTTTTCTAGCACAGCGGCTTCAAAACCCTTTATACAAAAGGATTTAGAAAATTTTATTTACCTAAATTGTGCTTCAAACTGTCGAACTCGGGGTAACGATAGAGAATCAATATATCAAAATAAGGCTTCTAAAAAGTGAGGCGATTTCATAGTACTGTGCATGTTCGCTGTTCCAATTGGAATCATGATAGTGTCCACCCCTTGGCAGTTGTTTTTGGTCAATGTATATGATTTCCGAGGTGGTGGATTTTTTGCATCCTTTATACATCGATTATGCGTTTTGCAACACGTTCAATAATCCTAACCTAATATTAACTAGTTATCGATGTTACGATAATGCCTTTCCCGAGGAACCAAATTCACGCATTTTACGAATTACTGTTTCTTTAACAGCTTCACGTCCAGGACCAATAATTTTACGCGGATCATATACTTTTTCGTCTTTTGCTAATAGCTCGCGGACAGCTTTTGTAAATGCTATTTGGTTTTCCGTATTAACGTTGATTTTGGACGTACCAAGAGAAATGGCAAGCTGAATTTGTTCGGTTGGAATACCTGTGCCACCATGAAGCACAAGGGGAACACCTGTTAAGTCACGAATCATTTCCATTTCGGCAAATCCTAGCTTTGGCTCTCCTTTGTACGGTCCATGAACAGAGCCTAACGCTGGAGCTAAGCAGTCAATACCTGTCCGTTTGACCAATTCTTCACACTCTTTCGGATCAGCATAAATAATTCCTTCCGCCATAGTATCATCTTCTTGACCACCTACAATACCCAATTCAGCTTCCACCGATACGCCACGTGCATGAGCGTATTCAACCACTTCAGATGTAATTTTGACATTTTCGTCAAATGGGTAATGAGATGCATCAATCATCACAGAAGTAAATCCTGCATCAATAGCTGCTTTACATTTTTCAAAACTGGAACCATGGTCAAGATGAATGGCCACAGGAACGGTAATGTTCATGTCCCACATTAATCCTTGTACTATATTTACTACAGTTTTGAATCCCCCCATATAACGAGCAGCCCCCTCAGATACGCCTAGAATGACTGGTGATCTTTCTTCCTCAGCTGCTGCTAAAATCGCCTGCGTCCACTCCAAGTTATTAATGTTAAACTGACCAACGGCATATTTTTCCTGAAGTGCTTTATGAAGCATTTCTGTCATAGAAACTAAAGGCATACGAAAAACCTCCCTGCTCCACATCATAAATTACTTTATAAAATTTACTTTTTTAACGACTTTAATAATCAAGAAAAAACAAAAAGCGATACAAAGATAGCACTTTTAAAACACATAACACGGGGAATGATGGAACGACTGAATAAATTGATATCCTTTAGAGCCGCCGTAAGTCAAAAATGAATGTGTAACCTTTTTGCCTGAATAGGTACTGTGAACCCCTTTTAAGAGTATTCCATCAGTAATCCCTGTCGCAACAAAAATACAGTCGTCTGTTTTTATAAGATCATTCATCAACAACTTTTTATGAGGATTTTCTAGCCCCATTTGTAAACAACGACCATATTGTTTTTCATCTTGGGGTAAAAGCCTTCCTTGCAGTTCTCCCCCAATTCCTTTTAATGCAACAGCTGCAACTACACCTTCAGGTGCACCCCCGATGCCAATAAACATATCAACATTTAATTCACTAATAGCAGGAGCAATAGCTGCTGTTACATCTACATCGGAAAAAAGAATTACACTCGCTCCTGTTCTTTGAATTTCATCAATAATGTACTCGTGCCTTTCTCTCTCCTGTACCATAACCCTTAAGTCAGATACACGTTTATTCTTTGCCTTCGCTACATTTTTTAAGTTTTCATATACTGGAACATCGAGGTCTATACATCCTACCGCTTCCGGACCAACTGAAATTTTTTCCATATATATATCTGGTGCACAGAGAAGCTTTCCTCTAGGCGCCGCTGCAATAACAGCAATAGAATTCCCCTGACCTTTTGCAACTAAATTTGTACCGTCTAACGGATCCACCGCAATATCAATATCAGGTCCTTCTCCAGTTCCTACTCTCTCCCCTATATACAGCATAGGAGCTTCGTCCATTTCTCCTTCTCCTATTACGATGACACCGTTCATTTTTATTTGATTTAATTGACTTCTCATAGCTGCGGTACAAGCACCATCAGCTTTTATTTTATCTCCTCGACCTATCCATTCTAATGAAGCTATAGCTGCTTTTTCTGTTACTTTCACAAATTCCATTAGTAAGTGTTTCACTTCCTATCTTCACCTACTTTCAAGAAAAGGATTAGCTAGTTTTCTATGAAAATAGCCATACCGCTTATGAGAGATAAGTAACCTCTCTATTCACATACTTAATAACCCAAACTAGTTATATTAACAACCAACTGTTTTTTGCAAGCAAAAAATGCAGAGAATTGCAGTAAAAAATACATAGGCTTG
>ERZ1673777.43-NODE-43-length-20346-cov-16.161845_pt1 | contig 20346 bp, 24 predicted proteins | sample MGYA00580138_ERZ1673777 | MGnify/ENA primary metagenome ERZ1673777 (study PRJEB41219, sample SAMN04549618) | soil metagenome | isolation source: soil | place: USA: South Carolina, Cape Romain NWR | collected 2009-05-18 ... | reverse complement strand
CAAGCTCTGCACGTTTTCCTTGCAGAACTCTGTATTTTTATTTTGCAATAAACACTTTTGGCATTTTGGCTGGCGGAAGCAGGCCGCTTACAATAGAACTAAAAATCGAAAAATTTATATGAATAGTGGTAAAGGAAATTTCTATTCTGAGAAAAGGTAAGTTATAATTGAACCGAAACAAGAACAGGAGGTTTTTTTATGAAAGAGAGATATGATTTGCCTTGCAATATCGCCCAATCCTTGAACATCATCGGGGATCGCTGGACATTGTTGATTATTCATGAAATTTTATTGGGGCATACGACATTTAATGAAATAAGAAAAGCATTAAAAGGGATATCTTCCAATCTTTTGTCGGATCGTTTGAAGTATTTGGAGGAAACTGGCTTGATCACTTCTACTTTATATTCCGAACATCCACCAAGATACAAATACATGTTGACAAAAAGCGGAAAAGATTTGGAAATAGTGTTCAATGCCTTAATCATTTGGGGCAGAAAACATTTAAAAAAATGTTATAAAAAATTGGTGCATGAATCTTGCCAGCATGAAGTAGAAGTTTCTTATTATTGCCCACGATGTAAAACAAATGTGGAGGACTTGGCCGTTGTCGAGGTCCATTCTGAAGCGATTCCCGAAAAGCTGTGATAATGCTCATAAAAAAGAGACAGGAAGCATCCTGTCTTTCTGTCTTTTTTATAGTTTATTCATCCGGCTGCATACCCCATTGTTTTTCTATCCATCTTTCGAATAATTGGATGGCTTTATCAAGGATAAGCCCCAAGATGCCGATAAAGATGATTCCGGCTAAAACAAGATCCAAACGCAATGAATTTCTCGCATCGACGATTAAATACCCTAATCCGGACTGGGCGCCGACCATTTCTCCGGCAACGAGAAAAATCCAAGCGGTGCCGATTGCAATGTGAAGTCCATTGGCGATAAACGGAAAAGCAGCAGGAAAAATAATTTTCGTCATTAAATGCGGCTGTTTGATCTCAAAATTTTCCGCCACTTTTAAATATGTGCGGTCTACTTTTTTTACCGCGGAAACAGTAGAAAGCAATACAGGGAAAAATGCTGCGATGAATATAATCACAATCGCAGGAATGTCCCCGATGCCAAACCATAAAACAATAAAGGGGGACCACGCAATCGGGGAGATAGGCCTTAGGATTTGAACAATTGGATCAATAATATTCCATAATTTTGCAAGGCGCCCTAACATGAGCCCTAATATAACGGCAGTAATTACTGCTGAGAGATAGCCAATCAAAAACCGGATGAAGCTTACTTTTAGATGCACCAATAAAGTGCCGTTGGCAATCAGTAGCCAAATTCCTTTTCCTACTTTCAAAGGAGAAGGAAAGAGAGCGTCTTCATAATTTCCAATCATAATCACGGTTTGCCATAGGGCAATTAATATCGAAAATCCTATTATGACATTGGTTAATTTCTTTGCCGTGTTCATACGATCACTTCACTTTATCTATTAATGAATTATCGACAAATTCCCGGTAAGCCGGAGGATTCTTGGACAACCCCGTTTCAATCATGTACTGTCTTAGTTCTTCGTATGCGTTTTTATCTATTTTTAAATCGTTAAATGAAATCCATTTTAACGATAAATGGAGCACATCTTTATTAACATTCATGTATTTGGAGGCGGCTTCATAGGTGTAGTCGTCTTTTAATTCTGCTTTTTTCCCGGCTTTGACATATTCACTCACAAACTCTTGCGCGAGTTTCTTTTCGTTGCGGATAAAGTCATTTCTTAAAACGAGTGCGCAGCACACAGAATGTTTCCAAAGTTCTTACGATTGAAATAACACTTTACCTTTATTCATTGCCACAGATAGAGCGCCAAAAGGTTCTGCCACTGCGTAGCCGGATACCCTGCCTTCGGAAAGGGCTGCTGGCATTTCAGCAGGAGGCAGTTCAACGATATTCACATCTTTATATGTAAACCCTTCTTGTTTCAGCATTTGATAGAGCAACAGGTTGTGTGTAGAAAATTTGTGAGGAATTGCAAAGTTTTTCCCTTTTAAATCTTTTACGCTGTGGATATCATGAGAAGTCACAACGACATTTCCATCTCTATGTCCTAACGCCACCGCTTTTAAATCCACCCCCTGTTCTTTTGCCTTCATTGCCAATTCCACAAGCACGCTTGCCCCGTCAATCCGTCCCGTATTCAGCGCATCCATCAGTTCAGGCCAAGAGCCAAATTTGATAAGTTCAAGATGAAAAGATCGGGACTGGCTTTTTTCTAGTTCTTTTTCTATATATAGGGGAACAGCGTGGGTAATCGGCAAATATCCTATTTTAATGGTCCGCTTTCCGTTTACGTTGGACTGGGCATTGTCGGAATTACAAGCGGTCAGGCTAAAAACTACCATCGTGATGAATAAAGAAATTATCAATGTTCTTAATATTTTCGTCATGGAATATGCCTCCTTTTTTATTATTACGCTGCATGATCGCACTATCGAAAGATTCGGATAATTTTTTTGTGTATACATCCTTGGTGAGATGGATTAAATATTATAATCCATCGAAGGGGCAGGGCGATGAAAATGAAATTCTTCCAGAATAATCTTTCGGTAATATTGGAAGTCTCCGTGACTTCGATCTCTAGGCCTTGGGGTATCAATTTTTAATTCTCTATGGATTCGGCCGGGATTAGCACTCATGATCAATATCCGGTCTGATAAATATACCGCTTCGTCGATATCATGGGTCACAAGAATGATCGTTGTCTTTTCTTTGCCTTGAAGGCGCAATAGTTCATCTTGTAAATAATAACGGTTAAAAGTATCCAAGGCGGCAAACGGCTCGTCCATCAGGATTACCTCTGGCTGAATCGCAAGCGCTCGGGCAATCGCGACTCGCTGCTGCATTCCGCCCGACAATTCATGGGGAAAGCGTTCAGCATAGTCATGTAAACCAACTAGTTTAAGATAATTGAAAGCTTGCTTTCTTCGTTGTTTGGGGGTTAAGTCCAGCCCTTCGAGACCTAACTCGACATTTTTAAGGACGGAACGCCAAGGCAGGAGGCCATAATGCTGGAATAGCATTACACATCGCCGGCTTGGTCTTTCCACAACATTTCCATCCAAAATGACATGACCTTGGTCCGGTTTTTCAAAACCGCCGATGATGTTTAACAGTGTGCTTTTTCCGCAGCCGCTCTGGCCAAGGATCGAAAGGATTTCCCCTTTTTCTATACGAAAGGAGATTTGTTGGAGAACTGGTTCAAGTCTTCCTTTATTCGGAAAACTTTTACTTACATTCTCCACTTGAATGATTGCTGGATCGCTCATCGCCTAACCTACCTTTCGTTGTTTTTAGGAAGCAAACAGCCATTTAAGGCAGTGAATAAACATTTTGAAATTAATTAATTCCTATATGTTTAATATGATTAATATTTGCTAGTAATTTTATTATACTTTGTTCAAAAAATCAACTTAAAATTTAAGATAATTCATAGTTATTAAGAGATTACGCCAATCAATATTCCGCGGACGTTGTTATCCAATTTTTTACATATGCTACTGCGTTTACATCTTATTGATTTTCATAGAAAAAATTTATTCGATTATATTTACAAGCGAGGAAGAATTATGTAATATAAAAATGAAAATCGTAATCATTACGAAATAGGTGGTGAAAAAATGCTCCAATATGGCAAAAGGATATGGATACTTCTGGTTATTTTGCTGCTTGTCGGATGTTCACAGTCATCCTCTGAAGAAGGAGCGAAGAGCGGAAAGGAATTAACAGTGCTTTTTAATTTTCCGACAAGTACCATTGACCCGCACTTAGACAGCAATTATACGGCCGTTCGTGCGGGAGTGGGGGAGACGCTTGTTAAGATTAGTGAAGAGCTGGAATTGGAACCTTGGCTGGCAGAGAAGTGGGAAAGTAAAGATGGCCAAAATTGGATGTTCCAAATTAGGGAAGGTGTCACATTTCATAACGGAAAAAAAGTGGATGCCCGCGCAGTGAAGGAGTCTTTGGAAAGGGCGAGCAAAGATAATCCAGCCGTAAAAGCGGCATTAAAAATCCGCAAGATGGAAGCGGACGGACAACGGTTAACCATTCAAACAGAAGAAGTGTTTCCGCAGTTTCCTTCAGAGCTGGTGCATCCTAATACAGCGATCATTGATGTTGCCGAAAAAGACTTTGATAAAAAGCCGGTCGGCACAGGACCGTTTAAGGTGGCTTCTTTCGAGCCAGGGGTGGCGCTGAATGTTGAACGGTTTGAAAAGTATTGGGATGGCAAAGCAAAGCTTGATAAAGCGACGTTTGCCTTTAACGAAGATGCCAATGCACGGCAAATGGCGCTCCGCTCAGGAGATGCGGATATTGTTTTTCGGCCGCCGGTTGAAAATCTGGAGCAGTTAAAAGCAGAAAAAGCGAAAATAGAATCTGTCCCGGGATTGCGCACACATCAGTTAATTTTTAATATGGATAGTCCATATATGAAAGAAGAGAATGTGCGTAAAGCAGTGGATGCATTAATGGACCGGAAAGAGATTGTTGAACATATTTTAAATGGGCATGCCGTTGTAGCAAAAGGCCCTTTTTTGGCAGACTTTCCATTCGCGCCATCTTATGAAGAGAAGAAAAGCGGAATCGAAGCGGCGGAACAATATTTTACACAAGCAGGCTTTCAAATACAAAACGGGAAGCTTGCGAAAGACGGGAAACCGGTTCGGTTCAAAGTGCTCACATACTCATCACGTCCGGAACTTCCTTTAATCGCGCAAATTCTCCAAGCAAAAGCGAAGGAGCTTGGAATAGAGATGGAGATTCAACAAGTGGAAAATATTGATGAGTATTTAGCGGCAAATGATGATTGGGATTTTGCAACATACAGCAGCTTGACGGCTCCCCGCGGTGATGCGGCATACTTTTTGAATGCGGCATTCATGCCGGATGGAGCGCTAAACTACGCAAATATCAACCATCCAAAGCTAACCGCCATCATTCATCAATTAAACAAAACGGTAGAAGCAAATGAACGGAACAAGCTGGCAAAAGAAGCATTAAAAATCATTGATAAGGAAATGCTTCGTTCTTTTATCGTGCATCCGAATATTATTGTTGCTTATCGTGACGGGGTGAAAAATTGGGTGACTAGTAAAAGCGAGTATTACATATTAACGAAAGAGTTGGATGTGGAAAAGTGAAATGATTCCAATAACGAAAAGACTCGTTGAATTCATATTATTTTTGTTTCTGCTTTCTTTCATCAGCTTTATATTGATTAAACTGGCGCCTGGCGATCCTGTCAAACGGATGCTTCAAGTAGATGAAGTGTCCGTCACGAAAGAGCAAATCGAAGCGCTAAGAGAGGAACTGAAGTTTCATGAGCCTGTATACATTCAATATTGGCATTGGTTGAAACGGTTTTTTCAGTTTGATTTAGGCAATTCCTATATAACAAAGCAGCCGGTTTTGTCTGAATTGTTATCGCGGTTTCCCGCGACATTGATGCTCACATGCGCTTCTTTAATCGTAATGATTCTGATTTCTGTTCCTTTAGGGATTTTATCTGCGCTCTATAAAAATACATGGGTGGATCATCTAAGCCGTTTGTTTGCACTTGTTGGTTCATCCATCCCCAGCTTTTGGCTTGGGCTTCTTCTCATTGAATGGTTTTCCATTAAACTAGGGATATTGCCGAGCATGGGAAAGGGAACGGTGAAGCATATCATATTGCCATCCCTTACGTTAGGAATCGCGATGTCTGCGGTTTATGTCCGATTGTTGCGTTCCAGTTTATTAGAAAGTTGGAATGAGGATTATGTGAAAGCGGCAAGGGCAAGAGGAATTAAGGAAAGGCGCATCTTTTTATCCCACGTTTTTCGCCGTGCCTTAATTCCCGTTGTTACCATTTTTGGAATGAGCCTCGGAAGTTTAATCAGCGGCACAGTTGTCGTGGAAGTGCTGTTTTCCTACCCGGGAATTGGAAAAATGGTAGTGGATGCGATGATTCGCAGAGATTATCCAGTTATTCAAGGATATGTTTTATTTATTACGATCCTTATTATCATCATCAATATATTCGTTGATATTTGCTGCCGTTGTTTAAACCCGGAGATACGTTTAAAAGGAGTAGAGAAACGTTGAAAATAATGAAGCAAAATAATGTAATGCGGTCACGGACGGTTCCCTTTCTGCTTTTGTTTGCCTATTTACTTGCGATCGTGACCGCTCCTCTGTTTGCTCCTTATGATCTGTTTGAAATCGATCTGAACGGACGTCTGCTTAAACCAAGTGCGGAACATCTTTTTGGGACAGATCATCTTGGGCGGGATTTGCTTTCCCGCATATTAGCAGGAGGGCAAGTAACGGTAGGGACAGGGCTTCTCGTATTGATCATTGTGTTGCTGATCGGGGTTCCATTAGGAATGGCGTCAGGCTTTATTGGCGGACGTTTTGATCGCTATTTGATGAGAATCATCGACGCCTTTTTGGCGTTTCCTGATTTTATTATCGCTATTATTCTTAACGGGATTTTAGGTCCTGGCATGTGGAATTTAATTGTTGCGATTGTTGTTGCCAAGTGGGGGAGCTATGCGCGGCTCGTTCGCAGCACGGTGTTATCCGAGAAAGAAAAAGATTACATTTTAATGGCAGTGGTCAATGGCCTGAGCACATTTCAAATCATTCGCAAGCATTTGCTCCCTCATGTAATGGGGAATGCGCTCGTTTTAGCGACGTTGGATCTTGGAAAAATTATTTTGCTGATTGCTTCCCTGTCTTATATTGGCTTAGGAGCACAGCCGCCGACCCCTGAATGGGGGGCGATGCTGAATGAAAGTACACCGTATTTTCACAGCTCCCCCCATTTAATGGTGATTCCAGGGATCGCGATTATGTCAACAGTACTCGTTTCGAATTTAGTTGGCGATGCCTTGCGTGATCGCTTGGATGTAAAAGCGTAAAGGGGAGATGACATGTCGTTATTGACGATTCGCCACTTAGATATTTCCTTTCGCGATAAGCCGATTGTGCGAAATATCAATTTTACTGTCCGGCAAGGGGAATGGTTAACGTTAATTGGCGAAAGCGGCAGCGGCAAAAGCATAACCGCTTCTGCTATCGGGGGATTGCTTCCAAAAGAAATGCGGATCACCGCTGGCCGTATTCTTTTTGGAAATAAAGATTTAACTTGTTTATCTAATAAAGAATATCGGAAAATACGCGGAAAAGAAATTTCTTATGTTTTCCAAGACTATCAAAACTCATTGACTCCTTTTATGAAAATAGGAAAACAAATGGATGAAATGATCCAAGCCCATTGTTCTTTCAACAAAAAGGAAAGAAGGGAAATTGCCCTTCAAGCATTGGAAGACGTGCAACTTCCCGCAAAACGTGTATATGATAGTTACCCTTTTCAGTTAAGCGGCGGACAGCTGCAACGCGCATCCATTGCAATGGCAGTCATGTTGAATCCAAAATTGCTCATTGCCGATGAGCCGACGACCGCTCTGGACAGCATTACCGCAGCCCATGTGTTGGAAGTGATCGCAAACATTCAGGCAAGCATAAACTGCGCTATTTTATTTATTACCCATGATTTAAGGCAGGCTAGAAAATACTCTGATACCATCGCGGTGATGAAACAAGGAGAAATCGTGGAAATAGGAACGAAGGAAAACATTATATACCATCCTTGCCACCCTTATACGAAACAGTTATGGAATGCGGTTCCGTTGATCCGTCGTTCTTCCTCAGCCAAAGAGACGGACTTGATTTTGAAATAGAAAGGAATCAGGCATGATGACAGATATATTAACGGCGAGAAACATAAAAAAAACTTATTCTTCAGGCCATCGGGCACTAAACGGGGTGTCGATATCGATAAAAAAAGGCGAATGCGTTGGGCTTGCCGGCGAAAGCGGCAGCGGCAAAAGCACATTGGCGCGCTGTTTGCTCATGCTTGAAAAGCTGGACGAAGGAGAAATTTTTTTACAGGATCAACCATTGCATCTGATGCCAAAAAAAGAAATCCGCAAAATTCGCCGCCATATGCAAGCAGTGTTTCAAAACCCGGCCGCGGCTTTAAACCCAAAACGAAAAATTATTGATTCTCTCATGGAGGCGCTGGATGCATACCCTCATGTGAATCCTGTTTATCTGCAAGATGTAAGAGATAACCGGGAATTATGCGCGAACCGATTGCTTGAAATGGTTGGGATAGCGAGCCGCTACCTTTATTGTTATCCCCACGAATTAAGCGGAGGCCAGAAACAGCGAGTAGCTATTGCCCGGGCGATTAGCATCCAGCCGTCTGTCATCATTTTTGATGAGCCGACGGCCAGCTTAGATGTATATACACAAGGGAAAATATTAACTCTTTTAAAGGAACTGCAGGAACAATTAGAATTATCCTATTTGTTTATTTCCCATGATCTTTCTGCAGTCTGTTTTTTAAGCGAACGCATTTTGGTGATGAAAAATGGGGAGTTTGTCGATCACTTTCAAAAGGACGATTTGTTCTCTCCACATCGCCATCCTTACACAAAACAACTATCATTTACTTGGTGATGGAGGAGGACAATGATGACGCATCGAGCATATCTTTCTCTGGCGATCCCGCTTATTATTTCAACGATTACGACTCCGTTATTAGGTGCTGTCGATACGGCCGTAGTGGGGCAGCTTTCCGATCCGGCATATATTGGCGGTGTGGCTGTAGGAACGATGATTTTTAACACAATGTATTGGTTGTTTGGCTTTTTGCGGGTCAGTACGTCTGGTTTTGCCGCCCAAGCCCATGGTGCCCAAGATTCCAAACAGTGCTTTTTCTATTTAGTAAGGCCGTTTCTTATTGCGTTAGCCATTGGCCTCACATTTATCCTTTTTCAATGGCCGATTAAGCATGCCGCTTTAACGCTTATTGATCCGGATGAGAAAGTAACGGCATTCGCTGATGAATATTTTTCGATCCGCATTTGGGGAGCTCCTTTTGTGCTGGCAAATTACGTCATTCTTGGCTGGCTTATCGGAATCTCCCGTGTCAAAATATCTTTATTTTTACAAGTATTCATGAATTTATCCAATATTGCCTTGGATTTATTGTTTGTGAACATTCTGCATCAGGATGTCAAAGGGGTGGCAACCGCTACATTCATTTCAGAAGCGGCGGCATTTTTGCTTGGCATGTATATTGTCTTAAAGCTTTCGAAGATTCGTTTTTCCGCCATTTTCCACAGCAAGCTGTGGAATCTAGGAGAATTGAAGAAAATGATGGCAGTCAACCGGGATTTGTTTATTCGGACGATTTGCTTATTAGCGGTGTTGAATGTGTTTACGGCAAGAGGTGCGTCTTTTGGCACCGAGATACTGGCCGCCAATGCTGTTCTGATTCAAATCCATTACATTATGGCATACTTTTTAGACGGATTTGCCAATGCGAGCAGTATTCTTGTCGGAAAAGCCGTCGGCGCAAACGACGAAACGTTGTATAAGCGCACTTTATCTCTGTCCTCGCAATGGGCGGTTATTTCCCCTTTATTTATGATGCTGATTTATATACTGTTTAAAAATTCAATCATTTCTGTGTTTACGAAAAATCAGGAGGTGATTGAACTGGCAAGCTCCTATAGTATTTGGATCACGATCTTTCCGCTTGCGGCAAGTTTCGGTTTAATCCTTTACGGTGTTTTTACAGGAGCGACGGTGACAGCGCCGATTCGCAATTCCATGTTGATTTCTCTGGCGTTATATATTGTGTTCCTCCTTATTTTTATACCTGTGTTTCATAACCACGGCTTGTGGCTTGCTTTTATTGTTTTCAGTTTGGGCCGGTCTTTGTTTTTAGCCATGTATGTTCCAATGTTAAACAGAACATTATTCCAAAAATGAGGTGCTGTGGATGCCATTAGCTGAGTCGTTCCAACTTAAAGAACAAATCATTGAGCAATACAAACACGCCTATAAAATCCTGATGGCTGAGCATGATTTATCCCCGAATAATCCGATCATCAACGAAACGCTTTATTCGCTTGTCAACAACTTGGGGCAATTTTTTGAACATGAACTGGAAGAAGAAATATTATCCGATCGCGAAATAGGAAAGATACGGAGCGATATGCTTCGAAAATTAGAAACAGCCGAAACGCTCATGGAATTTTATTATGCTGAGAAATTTATACAAGATACACCACATATAAATAATTTGCGAAAATTTATTTACTGGGACAACTATAAAAAACTCGTTGACATAGAGTTAAAGAAGTTTTTTGCGCTCGCCGAACGGCAACAATTATCTGCTATTGCGTTTGTCGGATCAGGGCCTTTGCCTCTTAGCACCATATTGCTTCAGCGGCAAACAGGAAAACCGGTTGTATGCCTGGATATCAATCCGGCGGCATATAATATAGGTAAAAAGTTAATAGATCGATATGGTCTGCAACATTCGCTAACGTACGTATTAGCAGACGGGGCATCTTATCATTACGAGGGCTGTGATTTAGTATGGATTGCCAGTCTTGTGCCAAATAAACAAGAGGTGGTTAAAAGAATATATGAGACCAATCCAAATGCGGTTGTCGCCATAAGATCGGTAGACGGAATCTATCAATTGCTATATGAACCAGTGGATGAGGCTATTTTTCAACATATCATTGGCAAAGAGATAGGGCGTACGAAGGCAAATTCATCCATTATCAACTCTACTATTTTTTATCGGTTTCAACATGTATAATAACTGCATACATAGGATCAGTGTTAATGTATGCCTGCACATATAAAGTTTTGTATGTGCAGGCTGTTTGATTTGAAATATAATGATTTTTTATTTCCAAAATGCAGGAATCTTTCAGATAACCTCGAACATGTTAAAAGGATCTTGCTAAATCAGAAGAAGCAATCTTTTTGCTAGAAGAAAGCAGAGGCCTTATATTTTTGTTCCTTTTGTTGTTATTGACAGAATTCTCGAAATAATATTGCTGATTTGTAAAAGGCTTTGGCGATATATAGTTATATTTTCATACTGACAGGTGATGCTGTCCGTTCGTTTTTAATATAATAAAAAATCAAGGAGGAAATCGTAATGAGGTTAACAGAGGAAGAATTGCAAGCCTTTTTACGCGGGATGGAAGGCTGGAAGCTGGTGGAGGAGCGATGGATTGCAAAAAAGTACCGCTTTCAAGACTATTTGCAAGGAATTGAATTTGTGCGGCGAATCGCGGCAATTTCGGAAGAAGCAAACCATCATCCGTTCATTTCCATTGATTACAAGTTAGTCACCGTAAAAATTTCGTCTTGGCGGGCAAAAGGCCTCACAAAACTCGATTTTGAACTGGCGAAAAAGTATGACGAGGTTTACGGGAAAATGAAAGATTAATTAATGCAAAGAAAGGGAAGCAATGTTGTTAAAATGGATTCGATGTGAAGTGGATGAAGAGAAGAAAGCCGCGTTTTCCGCCGCGCAAGAAACATGGCGCGATTTGCAAGGATACCCTGGTTTTCTCGGACAGATAGGCGGCTGGAATGCTGCAAAGCCGCAAGAAGCGTGGATATTGGCGTTTTGGGAAAATCTTGATTTTTATCAATCTTTTATGAGTGATAAACATGACGAAATTTTGGAGCGAAGCAAGCAAACCGGGACGTATCAAAACATCTCTGTGGATATTGTTGAAGTAAAACAACCTGCCGAAATTCCGTATATTAGTATAGCTAGTATGGCCGAAGTGCTGCAAAAAAGCAAAATGCTGTACGTTATCAGCCCGAACAGGCTAAGAGAAAAACGACTCTTTTCAGACACGATAAAACATGGCAAACATATATTGGCAACGTTCCGTTCAGCACATCAACTTGCTGTGTTATGTGCATCAATGGAATTTCATCCAAGCGGATGGAAGAACATGCCTCATACACAAGTTAAGCTGGAAAGCGCGTGGACGGTTGTTTGAACGATCCGAAGATAAGACTTCAATTGCATGGCAATTCAAGCGCATTTTTTTAAGAAAGCATCACAATACTCCATCGATCATAGGATTCCTGTGGTGTTTATATGTTAATAAGGGATGAGGAAAGATGAATTTGGTAGGACATAAAATCTATTTGCGATTTTTAAAGGATACAGATGCGGGGCCGCTGGCAGAGATGCACCGCAAAAAACGGGAATTTTGGCAACGGTATACTCCAGATAGGCCCGAGGAGTTTTATACAGAGGAATATCAGTTCCATCGAAAAAAAATTCGCCCTCTTCAAATGAAGTTAAGTGAAGAGGGGGTTACTGCCAAGAGGTTGACCTTAACTAAAGCAAAGCGCCAATCCCGCAGCCATATGAATAGGCACGCTGTATTATTATAAGTTTTGTGTGTGGTGAGACACTTTTGGGTCAACCTCTTTTATGTTGACAGTTTAAACTAAAGGATCTAAAGAATGCCAATGCATACTGTTAAAAATCACCTGAAAAAGAACGTGACATGGCAGTTAGCAAGAATACCCCTTTATCTTTTATTTAGCAAATTTTTATATGATGCCGTTATGAAAACCAAAGAGCGGTTTAAACTTCTAACTTCTCCAGTTGGTAAAATGCTTGGACGATCTTCTCGCTATCAACCGGAATATTCATAAGATGAATAGATTCGTGTGGCTGGACGATCTCTTCGGCAATATAAGTTAGTTTTTCTTTTTCTGTTGCATCAAGACCGAGTTGTTTTAAAGTATAAGGAAGCTTTAAATCCCGGTAAAATGGAAGCAGATAATGAATTTCATCCCAATTTTCTTCAAGGGCGAGCTGTACGAGAATTCCATATGCGACTTTTTCTCCATGAAGTAAATGATGCGTTTCGGGCACCTTCGTTAATCCGTTATGAACGGAATGGGCCGCTGCTATTCGGCCATATTGATCGCCAAACCCTCCAACCATGCCGCCTGCCATAATAATCGTTTCAATTACTTTGCGAAATGATAAAGTATCGCGTTTTTCCGCTAAGTCGTTTACGGCCGCTCGACTATGTTCGAGCAACTCTGTTTTGCAAAGATAAGCCGTTTGATGAGCGATTTTTACGGAAAGAGGAGGGTTGTTTACTTGGCGGATAATGCAATCGGCTTCATACCATTTAGCAAGTGTATCTGCAATTCCGGCTCGGAGATAAGCGACTGGCGAATGTAACAATATTCTTGTATCCACTAACACCATTAACGTTGATTTTGGAAAAATATCATAGCGAATAAATGTTCCGTTTTCATCATAAATCACGCTAAGAGGTGTCCAAGCTGCGCAAGTAGAAGCAAGCGTTGGGATTAATACGACATCCAGATGTGTTTGATTGGCAACGGCTTTAGCCAAATCCAGCACTTTTCCGCCGCCAATTCCAATGATAACATCAAAATGAACAGAAAGTGACGATAACCGTTCAATTTCAGCCAGAGAACACTCTCCATTATACCGGAAAAAGGAATAGGTTAATTTGCCGTTTTTAGGGAAGTATGGTTCAGCGGCTTTCCATGACCGTTCTCCGCAAATGACAAAAACATTTTTAAAACCATGTTTTTGCAGCAAAGCTTCAAGATGAGTCAACACTCCGCTTTCACATACATAATAATTAGGAGCACCGCGAACTTCGATCATGTCCATCTTTTTATTCCTCCTTTTGAAAGACAAGATAGACAAAATTTCTTACCTCAATCATCGAACTTTCCCCTGTTTTATTGATCTGCATCGTTTCGAAATGAAAAGAAGATGGCAAACATTTACTTTATACCACTAGAAGATTTGCGTCTTTCTGCTAAGAAAAAACGCCTCTTTCATTCAGAAAGAGGCATCGGGTATCTATGTACACACGACTTATCTTTCAGAATGAAAGCCATTCATTCTGCAGGATTTGGCACCGTTCCTTTATTTTACAAGGAGGTTGCCGGACGTCATAGGGCCTGTTCCCTCGGTCGCTCTTGATAAGCGGTGATCGTATTCAATTTTTACATCAATCATAATTCTTGAAAAAATGATTGTCAATATATTTTTCTCTATGACAACGGAAGATAACGTTATATAGGAAAAAATCTTTAACCAGTTTTCCACTTTTGGGTGGTGAAAAATTTCAACATATGGTGAAAAAAATCACTATTCATTTATTCAGCATCATTTAAGCGCTTTCTTTTTTATGGTGATTTTTTTCACCGTTTTATTTGTTAATATTCTTAAAATTTTGCATTGTAAGCAAGTTCTTCATATTGGCATGATATTTGCACATAACAGAAAACGGACAAAAAAGGAAGGGGGGGGACATGAAAGAATAAAAGGACGGTTGACGGATAGGGGGAGTCAGAATGTAAAGAAATAAAGAAAAGGCTCTTTGGATGCCAAAATATTGCATCACGCGAGATAATGATGACAACGAGTCTTTAGCAGGGCTTGCTTTTGGCATGCAGGATTGGAGCAGCGCACGCTCTCGCTTATAGACGCTTCTGCTTAAGGGGTAAGCAGCTCTTTGTTGCTCCATTGCGTCATGAAACAGAACCAATAATTTGTTTAGAAAGATTCCGGTGATATCGAAGAAGCATTAGAGGGAAGAGATGACTAGGCAGCCTATACAACGGTGAAAACGATGAGCCGTATATGTCGCTATGGGAAAAATCCACAATCTTTGTGTGAATTTCATATTCCGGGACGGCACTGGATGAGATGGCTCAGGCGGCTGCGAGACAAACTTGGCTTTTATGAAACACCCATTGAAAATAAAAATACTATGCAATCTAGTCAGCAGGAGGGAAAAATCATGAAATGGAAAAATCGTCCGCACGGTGCTGAAACACCGTATATCCCTGCCGGTCCCTTTAAAATACGATTGCCTTTTATTCATTATCGGTTTGAATGGCCTGATTATGTCCAAGGGTTGCTCATGTGTGCGGTAGACCTTGGGGCTATTACTCTTTTAACAGACCATTTAGGGATGCCATTTGAAGTGGCATTGGCTGTTGTCATATTGAATGGCCTTTTATATTTACTTCATCATCTGCTCGGTGACCCGGTTATTCCAGGATGGGTTACTCCTGCGATTCCTTTGATTGTTTTGTTTGTTAAGCAATTTCCTGAAGGTCCGGACCGAGTATATGCACTTATCGCATTTCAGCTAACTCTCGGAATTTTATCCATCATTTTGGGAGTAACGGGACTTGCTAGTAAAGTGGTGCGTTTAGTGCCGGATGCGATAAAATCAGGCATTATTCTGGGTGCAGGAATTGGAGCTGTCGTATCCATCTTTGAAGAGGGGGGAAAGTTTGAGTCATTCCCTTATACGATCACAATTTGTGTTGGGTTTGCATTTTACCTGATTTTCTCTAAACATTTCGAAATTTTAAAACAAAAAAATAAAATTTGGGCATTGTTAGGGAATTTAGGAATATTGCCGGCTATTCTGCTGGCCGTTATTGTAGCCCCGCTTGTTGGGGAAGCGAAATGGCCGGATATTCAATGGGGGTTAAGTAAGCCTGATTTTGCTACTCTTTGGTCGGAATATACAGTGTTTGGGCTTGGCTTTCCGGCATTCTCATTTTTTGTAAAAGCAATACCTGCTGTTCTTGCTACATATTTAGTTGTTTTTGGAGATGTGCTGAAAACGAAAGCTTTGCTTTCTGAATCTGACATAGTGCGCACAGATGAGAAAGTCGATTATAATCCGAACCGCGCCCATTTAATTTTCGGTGGCCGCAACGTTCTTATGAGCATGATTGGTCCCGATATTACGATGTGCGGACCAATGTGGGCAGCGATGCAAGTTGTCGTAATTGAACGATTTAAAAAAGGAAAAAAAGCAATGCATTCGTTCTTCGGTGGAGCCGGTTCTTTCCGTTGGGGCACAAACACTGGATTATTTTTGCTTCCTATCGTAAGTTTAGTACAACCAATTCTGGGGGTTGCATTGTCGCTGACGCTATTAGTGCAAGGTTACGTAAGTGTCCGAATCGGCGTCATGCAGGCACGAAGCCAGCGTGATCTCGGAATTGCCGGAGTGGTAGGGGCAATACTGGTAGTGAAAGGTGCGACACTGGCTTTTGCAGCAGGCATCCTTTTGTGCATCCTGTTATATGGGAAAGACTTTCTGCTCGGAGAAAATGACCGGATTTTTACGCATCATTCTCAAGAAGCTGAATACAAAGAAAAGGAGGCGATATGATAAAACAGGCTTGGCTCAAGGGATATATATGAACGGACACCTTTTGATGGCCGGCTTTTTCACTGTTCAAAATCCAGTTGCTTAAGAACATGTAAGATAAAAGGGGCATGAAACGTAGTAACAAGAAGCGGAAAGACGGCCGGGGCTTAACTTGTTACCGGTGCGCGAATCGGTATGATGCGTTTACAGGAAGTCCGGATGTCGGAATCGTCATCTGAAACAATGGAAGCGATGACAGAATTAAAATTCGTCATTTTCAACCGAATCAATAACACTTTCATAGGTTGTCTGATATCATGTCCATAGCACGATAGCTTGAGGCGATTCGCGGAATGCTTCATGCCCCAAACAAACGGCCCGGCTGCTATTGAAACAAATGTTTAACCCCTTCGCTGTGTCAAGGAGAACGCGGAATACCAGAGCGAAACGAGGATATGCCGCGAAATCTCCTTGGCACATCTGTTTCGTGACAACATAGTTCCGCCGCGCAGGAAACATGGCGCGATTTGGAAGGATGTCCCGGTTTTCTCGGGCAGATTTTGTTGGATATATCCCCTTTAACTGAAGAAAGCACCGCCTCTGGATGTTTTTAGTAAAAATGTATTAGCACATTATTACCATTTTTCCGAAAATTCTATCTTTATTCGCTTAAGTTAGATTTTTTTTTTGCTAAAATAATAGGGAAAATACATCTAAAAAAGGGATTCGTTTACACAGTTATCTTCACGATATGCCACATAGCATTATCCCCCTCTTTTAAACCACCCATTCTTTTTAAAACGGAGAAAGGAAAGGAGTGCCTTCCAATGAGCCTTTCTTCCTTATACGCTCTTTTAAGAGAAAAAGAAAGGCAGTTAATGAGATTGCAGACATGCGAAAGCCAGCTTCGCCAATGCCAGTCCGAATTTTTTCAACAAGAGCATTTATGTACAAAACCGGAATTAACGGCAAAGACGTGGCATGGAAATAGGGCGGAACAATTGGATTCCCTCCGGGATTCAGGCATCCTGTGGCAATACCGCGTTATAGAACATGTTCAATTTGACGATACACTCCAAGCATTACGAAACAAGATTATCCAACTGTAAAACGAAATCAGCGAATTGCGAAGTTCCATTGCTTATCTTGAAGCAAAGCAAGCCGAGATGCTCAAGCAGCAAAATTAATGAAGAAAAGGATGTAAGCAAAATGAGCGGTGAAATAAAAATCGTATATGAGGAAGTCGAAAGCTCGATTACCAATATGGAAAGAGCGACGCAATCTCTGGAGCCGGTTTTCCCATCTTCCCTTGGTGGGGAAAATGCACTAGACGTTGTTACAAGACTGAATGAACTCATGCAAGCATTGCAACAAACTTTCTTGGCATATAAGGAACTATTGATACAAAACGAAATCGATACACGGCAATCTGTACAAATGATGCGCCGTACAGACGAAGAAGTAGCTACTGGCATTTCCCGCCCATCGCATTAAGAACGAAGCGGGTGTTTGAAAGCACTCTACAAAAACGGACCAAAGGTGGAGTGAAAGCAATGAAAGTATTAGATGTTCAGGGACAAGGTGGATCCGAAAAAACATCAGGGGCATTCTGGAAAGCAATGAAAGTATTAGATGTTCAGGGATTGCATGAGGCAATCGACAAAATCATCAGCGAATTGCAAAGAAAAAACGCCCAAATGAAAAACATTCGCCAAAGCATCCAACAGTTCATTTCTTTGGAAGGCTCCTTAAAGGGAAAAGGGGGAGAGGCGATTCGAAACTACTACGAGGATGTGCATATCCCCTTTCTCACTTATTGGGAAATGTTTTCGGAAGAATTCGAAGCGGTTTTAAAACAAATGAAAATGGAACTTCAAGCGTAAAATGAAGTCTTATTTTGAAGGTACGAACAAGTCGGTGGCAGCTTACATCAGGCCTGTAGAGCGTACCCCCCGCGAAGCGGATGTGGGAGGATTTGCAATGGAAGAAGAACGTTCTTTACACTCTTCCATCACCGCATTAAAAGGCACTGTTGACACTTCCAAAAAAATAAGAACCCTTGTAAAGGGCGGGAAAACTAGCTATGTATTGTATAAAGCGGGAAAAAATAATGATTTGCGCGCCGAATTGGAAAAAGGCCCAAATGGCAAAAAGTATTATCGGATTGTCGCAACGAAAAAGGGATTTGAAATATTAGGAATTGAGCCGGATGCGGAAGCAGCAAGGGAATTAAATCGAGGGCTTCCGAAAGGCGGGAAAAAGTGGAATGAAACACATATTTTAAAAGCAGAAACAAACACCGCCATCTTAAAATATTATACAAAAAAACCAAAAGCAGCTGGCTGGTCCAAAGCGGGAAAAGCTGCGATTGAAAAATATCCGGAAATACAATATTTAACGCATAAAGATGCCAGCCGGATAGAGAAGGCGAAAATTGTCGGAAAAGCAGAACAAAGAGAAAATATGGAATATCTGCTTAAATCATATTTACCAGTGATTATTGCCGGGAGTATTGGGGTATTATTCATCGTTCAATTTTTGATTCGGAATATAAATGTGGATTTATTAACCCAAGGCTTTGAACCACTGCTTGTAATTATTTTAGGGCCTATCCTTTTTTTCACCATGATGTTTGTCCTTCCGGAACAACTTATTCTTCTTTACTGTAAGTACCGGTTTGAAGGGTTTAATTTTTATATGAGCGGTCATTTGAAAGAATTAGAGAAATAAATTAATGAAAGGATGTGTGAGGATGGGGATAGAGGTTCGCTCACTTATTTTTGACAATTTATTGATTTATGAGACGAGGCAGAGGAAACAAAATTGGCTTGAAACATATTTTTGGATGGAAGATTTTACGCTAACGCATGGCATTTACAAAAATGGACCAGTTTTTTTCTCTGTTTCTGAAGAAAGCAGTGATGATGCATCCGCTCATTTTACTTATTATTTGCCTATTAATGAGCCTGTTCAGTTAACCGATGAAACACATTTTCGTTTTCAAAGAAAGCTGCATATTAAGAAAGCGCTTGTTTTGCGTCAGGCAGATGAAGAGTTGGATTTTCAAACAGCATATAAAAAATTAAAGGATTATGCCGTTAACCATCAGATTCTTTTGGAAAATACATATTATTGCGTGTTGCTAGAGGTGTATGATGATTATCTTATCGATTTATACGTGCCGATCAAAAAAATGGAGGAATAAATAATGGTTGTGGAAAACCACCGAATTGCATACCGGAATGTGGCCTCGAAAATTTATCAGTTTTATCCAGAAGAAATTCATGTTGCTATTACGGATTTTGATGAGATTCTGCGCAACCATGGTTATCACTCGAATGGAAATACGTTTTTTTGCCATTCTTAGTGATCCGACAGATGAAATCATGGTAGCGGAAATATTTCTCTCCATTGCCGAAGACCATTTTCAAGTACCAGAGGACGAAAACATCTTTTTTCGCAGTTATTTTTCCATTTATCCAATGATTATGACACGAATTGTGCAACATATAGAAGAACAATCGCAAGTGAAATATTGGGAATTAATCGAATACATGAACAATCACAATTTGAAGCAACGGACACCAGTATTTGTCGGCTTTAAAGCAACCAAGTCAGGAAAAATTTATGCGGAGATGAGTGTAGGGATAGAATCTCCTCTTTCTTAAATAATGGTATGTTGGTTCCGCAACTTTCGTATTGATGTGCTGCCGGAATGTTTAATCAAACCAATACGCAACGGTTTGCTCAGCAGAAATTGCTTCATCTGCTTAATTTTTTTCGTAATACATTGACTTGTGAGTCAATATTTCTATATAATGGAATTGACTTATCAGTCAATCAGTGCGAAGCTGCCCAAGGAGGGAAAGCGATGAAAGTGGTAGATATTAAGAATTTGACCAAGACTTATAAAAAGAACCGGGGAATTATTGATCTTACATTTTCCATTGAAGAAGGGGAAATTTTCGGGTTTATCGGTCCGAACGGAGCGGGCAAGAGCACAACCATTCGAACATTGCTGAATTTTATTTATCCGACTAGCGGGAGTGCGACGATTTTCGGAAAAGATATCATCAAGCACTCAAAAGAAATAAGACAACATGTAGGCTATCTGCCGTCTGAAGTCCATTATTACGATGATATGAAGGTGATCGACTTATTAAAACGGATTGACCCCCTAAATTTGGACACATCCTATCTTAATTTTAGGTTATTCTCA
>ERZ1673777.42-NODE-42-length-21834-cov-32.216355_pt1 | contig 21834 bp, 18 predicted proteins | sample MGYA00580138_ERZ1673777 | MGnify/ENA primary metagenome ERZ1673777 (study PRJEB41219, sample SAMN04549618) | soil metagenome | isolation source: soil | place: USA: South Carolina, Cape Romain NWR | collected 2009-05-18 ... | reverse complement strand
TGCAAGGGCTGTTTTTATGTCTTGAGATTTTATCTAGCACCACGGGTATAAAATATATAAAAGCAGCAAAAGGGGCTGCTGCGATGATTCGACATATTATGGTTTAATTTTTTAAACTTACCAATCTTGCCAAACAGGCTATAGGAATTAGAAATTGTTTTTAGACGTCCGTAAAGCCCGTCTACGGCGTTTTTAATGCTAGGTTAATAGGTTTATACCCCCTGATTCAAAAAACGCCAAAATAAGCCGTTTAATGACATTTTACGGCAATACATGATTTTGAGTGAATTAATTCGCCGCGACGGTGCTTTGATTTGGCTTTTCGAACTGCTTCGCACGGCCGTGGGCAACAGCAGAAAACAGATCGCGAACGGATTCTTCGAACGTGCCGAGCGCCGGGCTTCGGAGGCTCCAGCCGGACTGCCGCGGGCAGGGAGGCGGCCAGCCGAGAAGACCGGCGCGGGCTTCCTTTGCTACAAATCTAGCTTTGTCATCACTTCATCGATTTGTTCCTGGGTAATGCCGATATATCGAAGCGTTTCGGCCTGGCTGGAGTGATTGAGGATTTTTTGGATCATGGCCAGGTCCGTTCCTTGTTTGTATGCGAAATAGCCGAACGTTTTGCGGAGGGAGTGGGTGCCGATGCGCTCCATGATGCCCACCGCTTTGGCGGCGCGGTTTAAAATGTAGTGGGCGTGCTGGCGGCTGATCGCCCTGCCGCCTTTTTGGCTGCGAAACAGCGGCTCATCGTTTCGCGCGTTTGGCCGTTCCGTCGCCAAATACCGTTCGATCAAGCGGCGCGTCTTTTTGTTCAGCGCAACGATGCGCGTCTTTTTCGTCTTTTTCTCAACGATCTCGAAGCGCTCGACGGCACCTTTTGCGTTTCGGACGTCCCCGACTTTCAAGGATAGGATGTCGCTGATTCGCAGCCCTGTATTAATCCCGAGCGTAAACAAAAGCTCATCCCGCAATGATGATGCGCGCAAAATCTTTTTCATCGCCTCGATCTTTTCCCTATCTTTGATCGGCTGGACGGTATGCAAAATGTGACACCTCCTTGTCTGCGAGAGAAAAAAGTAAGATTTCGGCGTAAAAAGCGAGAAAACGCAAAAATGGCCTCGCGCCGCTCCTGTCCATCTGTTTCATTTCAAACAGAAATATGACATAACGTGCTTTTGTCAGATATAAAAAAACGCGGCTTGTTTATGTGTAACATTTTCCTCTCTAGCTGGAAAATTGGCCGCTGGAAAGCGAAGTTTCTTACGTTGTTTTGGTGGTAGGACAAACCACGATTTCGATTCAAGAATAATAGATGTCACCCGATGTTTCGCCAAATATGCGCAAAAATCAAAACAAAACCGCTTTTCCGCAGCTTCCGCGCCTCCTAAAAAGAAGGCGCCCCAAAAGGGCACCTCCGTTCCGCGTTGCCGCATATACGCATGCAATGTTGGAGAATTTTATTTTTTGGTGACAGCCCCAAAAATGTGAGGAATCGGCTAAACCACTCATAGCGTTTCTGGCGATTTACCTTTGGATGATCATAAAGAAGCGAACGATTATCCCATTATCTTAATTATCATTCGCTATTTCATCGAATATGCGTAAGAACCAATTTTAGTTTGCGGCCAAACAATTTTTTGTGCCAGTTTCTATCGCTTTTCCCTTTTCGCCGCATTGACGATCGGCGGTTTTTTTCCGTTCCGCAGCTGGGCGAGGGTAAGGCCGAACGTGTATTGAAAATGCGGATAGTCTCTCAAGCGCCTCCAGTCCCCGCCCCATTCGAGGCCGAGCGATTTCCCGATCTGCCCGACGCGGTGCCAGCGGCGGTCCACTTTCCAGTTTGGCACCAAGTTTCCCTTCACGACATCGCACACGCAAACATCAAACGCAAGCCCGAAATTATGGTAACTGTACCCGCCGCGCGCGTTGGTGACGATGTTTCCCGGCTTCGTTCTTCCTTGCGCGTAAAGGCGGTCCTGTTCTTCAATTGTCCGCAGCCCTTGCGTGATAATGATCGGTATCCCTTCCGTACATGTTTGCTGAATCAGCTGGCGCGCTTTTTCCGCAACGACGGGATGCAAGCCGGAAAGCTTTTTTTCCGCTCTTTGCAAAAGCGCAGAGGCGTCCATGGTTTCCTCCCCTCCTTTCTATCCACTTTGCGAGCTCCGGTTCAAGGCGATCGTCAAGTCCTGTATCGATTTTGTCAGCTGATCCAGCTTCGTTTCCATCCGATACAAAAGGTATACCGATACAAGGATCGGAAAGGAAACTTCGCTGATCATCGAGAACAAATCCATGTCCTGTCCCCCTTTGGACTGCTCAAAAACGGAAGGCAAAAACCTTCCGTTTTTACGGCAGCTCAATATCCTGTGTTTCGCGGGAAATCACGCGCGCACTTTTCGGGCTGATCAAATCGCCGTTTGGCGATTTGAACACATCTGTCGCGACGAGCTGGTCCATCACCGCTTTCACTTGCGCGGGATCGATCGGCTCTTTCGGGTTGCGGATCGAGATCCTCGCCGTCCCGAACTCGGCGTTAAAGGTCAATTCCAGCGTTTTCATCGAATTCCCCCTTTTCAATTCATGATATGGCTTGTCACGGCCGTTTCGACCCGGCTTAGCGTTCCTCCGCATAAGCTTGCGATCGCCGCAGCGGCGTCATACAAGCTTTGAATGTCGGCATCATACTTAATGTTGGAGAACGACTGGCTGCGAAAAATGTCTTTGCCTTCGCTGTCCTTTCCTTCGAACAACACCACCGCGAGCGTCCGCTTCGTCACTAATTCCGTAGCCGCCATCTTCCATCTCCCCCTTTCCATTTGCGGCCATCATAGCATCCACCCAAGCAGGAAAGCAAAACAGCAATCAAAGGGAAAAACGGCCAGAATGCCGGCATTTCCGCGGTTTTTTGCGCAATCAGGCATAAAAAAGCGCGCCGCGCATCACAATGGCAACATTTCGCATGGCGCGGCGCCGCTAATGATCCACCGCCGCCGGTGCGGCTCGTGAATTTCCCCATAGCACATTTCGATCCATTTCGCGTTTTTCAATTGATCCAGGCAAAATTTTTGCGAGTGAAATACGGGAATATCATGGCTGGAGAGCTCAACGATGGTGATGTGGGAAGATTGTTTCCGGAACCGTTCGATTTCTCTTGATACAAACCAGCCAATGCGGCTTTGGCGGCCGATCGGTTCCCTGACGTTGAACGGAATGAGCGTGAATCCATACGACAGTATAATCGGAACGAGCTGTTTTTTCCCGACCAGCTCCCCATAGCGATGGCGGTTGATCGCGGCGCTCGTCCCAAAAAAGGTAAGGAGATGCTTTAAAAACAAATCGGACCGCATATCGAGGCAGCGCGTCGTTCCGTCTCGAAAAAACAGCTTCACCGAATCGCCTCTGTTTTCCAAATTCACCGGGACGAAAGCTTGTCCGAGCGCGGCGAAATGCTTCACTTCCTTCCAATTCATTTCCCCATCCCCTTTTTCTGTTTTCCAACATCAACGCTTCACAGAAACGCTGATTAAGTTCAATATATACTTTTTTGGTAAAAAAATCAAAAACAAAAAAAGCGGGCCGCCGCACGGAAAACGCTGTTTTTCGCGCAGTTTTCCGCCGCATTGATATGTTTTTGCCCCAGCCGGCCGCTTTTTCCCGGCGAAAACCGCTTTTTGCGAAAAAAGCTTCTTTCTAGACGCTTTATCTAGAAAGAAGCCTGCGTGATGTTCCTTTCAGCTTGCCGATAAAACACCCGCGGCTTTCACACGGACGCGGGCCGCATTGCCTGGCAAATAAGCTAAAGGAACGTCTTCCATATCGACGATTTCGATAGTTTCTGGGTTTGCCCCTGCTTTGACGGCCTCGTCGATCGCCATTTTTTTCGCCAATTCCAACGTTTTTTCCCTTCCCAGTTCATCCAGGGCGAAAACTCTTTCCACTTGGCCGCTCACTTGGGCGATCGCGGCCCCGATCGCGTTGGCAACCCCAAAATGGTCTGGACGGACCACTTTGGAAGCGCCTTTCAGCTGATCCGGCAAAAGCACGCTTCCTCCCCCGACAAGAATCACGGGAACAGGGCCTGCACTTGTTTTCATTTTATCGATCGCTTCTTCGACCATCTCCACCATTTTCTGATAAATCCGCTTAAGCAACCCTTTATCTAAATGGGCGACTTTTTGCGGATCGCCAATATTTGCCTTTCCTAACGCCACCGCGACGTCCGTGGCCGTTAAAGTGTCGCCCCCAAACACCATCCCTTTTTCTGGGAGCTGGTAGCCTACGCTATCCGGGCCAATCGTGAAACTTCCATCTTGCTGAACGCGGATAATGGTTCCCCCGCCTAATCCGATGGAGACTAAATCAGGCATGCGGAAATTCGTGCGCACGCCGCCGATCTCCACAGCCAAGGACGATTCTCTTGGGAAGGAATGAATCAAGACGCCGATGTCTGTCGTCGTTCCTCCGACGTCCACAACAAGCGCATCCGATAATTTCGCAAGATAGGACGCCCCGCGGATGCTGTTTGTTGGGCCGCACGAAATCGTCAGAATCGGATATTTCATCGCGTATTCCACGTTCATCAATGTTCCGTCATTTTGGCCAAAAAATACTTTCGCGTTAATGCCTTCCGCTTTTAATGCATTGATAAACCCTTCCGCGGCTGTTTTGGCGACATTGACCACCGCCGCGTTCAAAATTGTGGCGTTTTCCCGTTCCAGTAAACCAACGCTGCCGATTTCATGGGAAAGCGAAACCGCAATGTCGCTTCCCAGCACTTCCTTGATGATTTCGGCGGCTTTCTGCTCATGATCTTTCGATACCGGCGCAAAAACGGAAGTGATGGCGACGGAATCCACCTTCCCTTTTATTTCGTTGGCAATGCGGTACAGATGCTCGACATCCAGCGGTGCGATTTCTCTTCCGTCAAATTCATGGCCGCCCCGCACGATATAAACATATTTTTCAAGCTGGCTGCGCAAATCTTCCGGAACTCCGACTAAAGGCTTTACCGCCAAAGTGGCGGGCGCGCCAATGCGAATAACGGCGACCTTGTTCAGCCGCTTCCGTTCTACGATCGCATTCGTGCAATGAGTCGTTCCCAACATCGCATAACGGATTTTTTCACGTGGAACACCTGCTTTTCCGATCACTTCCCGCATCGCTTGATAGATGCCGGTGCTGACATCGGCGGTGGTAGGGGTTTTTGTTTCGGAAATGACCTGGTATTTCTCGTCCAAAAGCACCGCGTCTGTATGTGTTCCGCCAACATCGATGCCGATTCTGTAGCTCACTTCATCGTCGCTCCTTTCTTGACAAGCTCTTCTACAGGCGTGTATTCGACGTCATAGCCAAAATAAGCAGGCCCGCAAGTTTCGATGCCTTTTGGCGTGCGCCATTTCGGATGGCACGGGATGCCAATGACGACCGTGCGCGCTCCGTACCGCAAACCTTCCGTTGTGATCGGGAGCCCTGTCTCGCTGTCTAGCACCGCGATTAAGTCAGGAGTGACGCAAAGCAGGCGATCTTCCGTTTTCGCAAGCAAATGTTCATTTTGGAAGCGGAGCTCCAACGTCTCCCCTTTGTATTTCTCCAATCCCTCGATTTTCGCGGTTCCTCTGGCGAATCCGGTTTCCGTCTTCCGGTTCACGTCCACCACTTTGCCGCGGAATAGCTCAAACCCATTCGTCAATTGAAGAATTTCATCGATAGGATCGCGGTTGTTTTCTTTTGCCAGGCGTATCGAGCGCCCGATTTCCTCTTCCAATCGCAAAATATCGTGGATGCCGCTCTCTTTCAGGTTTTTGCCGGCCATCGGGTAGATTGCGAACATCACCGATCCGCCTTTTTGGACAGTGGCGCTTCTCGCAATTCTTTCGGCCCATAAATTATCAATCGTATTCAGCAACGTCACGTTTCCTTTTTCATCGGCAATCACCATCGGCGTGGCAGAAATCCCGTCTAAATAAAACGTCACCATTTGCAATTCTGGAAAAGCCCTTCCCATGCCATCGACATCGACTACCGGCAATCCGAGTTGCGCCGCCAGCGCCAAAGGCAGCATGGAATTGACCCCGCCGGCTTCAATCGGGAAAGTAGCGAACACTTTTTTTCCTAAGTATTTTTCCAGCGTTTGAAACGCCACTTTCGCTTCATGGCCGCTCGGAATTTTCTCCACCAATACGGTTGGCGCCCCCATCATACCTGACGATACCACTAAGGCGTCTTCCGGAACTTCGTCCACCGACAGCAAAGGAATTGGGCCGAATTCTTCAATGGCTTGCAGGGCCATCAATTTGCCAACATAAGGATCTCCTCCGCCTCCTGTCCCCAATAATGCTGCGCCTACTGCAATGTCCTCTATTTCTTGTTTTCCTAAAAGCCTCACTGTTTCTCTCCCCTCTTTAGTGAATATTTTCGTTTGTTTCCAAGTTGCTTTGCTTCGACATATGGAACATTTTCATCCCAATCCAATACACAATGGCACTGACCAGCAAAGAGTTTAACGAAGGGATGCCAAACTGGATGAAATACCCGGCGAAAAAGCCTAACGCCCACGCGATCAAAGTGATTGGATTAATCGACTCGGCATCTTCTGGCAATCGGCCTTGCATTCTGCTTTCATCCAGCCATTTTCTGCCTCTTTTCAGAATAAAATAGTCTACCACCATGATCCCGGCGATTGGCGGAATCCAAACTCCCAAGAAAACGAGGAAGTTTTGGAATTTTTCGAGAATTCCCAGAACGGAAAGCACCGTTCCGATGACCCCGATGATAAATGTTATCCATCCTCTGTTGATTTTTTTGTTAAAGACAGAATCAATCAAGTTGGATAAGCCTAAAGATGCGGAATAAAGATTCAAATCATTAATCTTTACCGTCGCAAAAATGACAATCGCTGCGCCAAGCCAGCCGGCGGTTTGCAGCACAATGGTGACGACATCGTCGCTTCCTACCGCGTGTGCCATCAACACGGCGATCATGTTAACCCCCAGCTCCCCAACAAACGTGCCGATTAACGTCATCCAAAACACATCTTTGCCGTTGCGGCAATACCGGCTCATATCCGGCGTGATGACCGCCCCGATCATAAACCCTCCAGCCACCATCGTAGCGGCGACGCCAAGGGAAAGATCCGGCCCCGGATGAGGAGAATGGATTAATTCGGCTACCGAGTGATCGCGCAACACTTGATAGATCCCATATCCGATGACTGCCAGAAAGCCGGGAACCGCAATTTTTGCCGTCCAGCTGAGCCATTTAAACCCGAAAATGACAATCGCCGTGACAAACAATCCGGTTAACGTCGCTGCTAAAGGAAATCCCAGCGCTCCGTTTAACGCTTCATCGATCCCTTTGGCAAACACCGCATTTTGGATGCCAAACCACCCAATTAATCCAATCGAAATGACGGCGCCGATAATGCTGGATCCGTACCTGCCAAAGCCTGTCCAACGCGCCAATAAACTCGTGGACAGCCCTTCTCTTGCTCCTGCGATTCCCATCAATAAACTGACGATCTCCAGCACCACGCTTCCGAGCATCGTCGCCCAAAAAGCTTCCCAAAATGTCATTCCGTAGCCTAATGCGGCCCCAAGCATAAATTGCGATAATGCCGTTAGCGCCCCGATTCTTACTAAAAGTACTTCCCACATTGGCAGGCGTGCTTCCGCCGGAACCCGGGAAAGCGAAAAATCATCCGTCGACATTTTCCCTGCCATTGATCCTCCCTCCTTCATTGGAAAAAGTGTTTGGATTTGTTGTTGACTAAGAATACATCTCACGTGATCGCAGCCTACATTCCCCCTTTCGAAGAAAGCGATAATGTGCCGATGACCTTGACTCTCACTCGTAACGCTTTGCTCGGGACATAAGCCAAAGGGATGGTTTTCGCATCTTGGATGGCAACTGTTTTAGGATTCGCCCCGGCGCTTATCGCCATACGTGTCGCTTCGTCGATTGCCGAATGCAGCGCTTCATTTGGATTAAAAGGATCCATCCACACCATCCGGTCGATATATCCGCTCACCGGGGCAATGCAAGCCCCGATGGCATTCGCGTATTGATGGTAGTCGGGGACAATGACATCCGCCCATGGATAATGAAAGCGTTCGGCCAGCTTTTGCCCGCCGCCTCCGACAAAAATGACGGGAAGCGGCTCATACCGCGGCTGGAACCGCTGAACGGCTTGATACAATTTTTCGAGAAATTCCTCGCTGTCAAGCTGCTCTTGCTGAAAAGGGAGCGAAACAATATCGGGCATCGGGACGTTGACACGCACGCCATCGATGAGCTGGTTCCGCCTTTTTTCTTTCGGGAATCCGTTTTCCAACAGTGCGACATGAACGGAAGAGCCGCCGACATCCACGACGACGCCGTTTTTTAATCCGGTCAGAAAGGAGGAGCCAAGCAGACTGTTGGTGATTCCCGACCATAACGTTCGTATCGGGTAGCGCAGCGCATATTCATAAGACATAAGCGATCCGTCATTTTGCGTAAAATAAATATCGCCATGGATTCCAAAATGTTGAAACATGAACTGCAATCCATGCAGCGCGCGGTCCATCGCTTTGGATAATAACGCGTTGATGATCGACGCGTTCTCCCGCTCGATAAACCCGATGCTGCCTATTTCATGAGACAAAGTGATCGGAATGTCCGTTCCGACGATGTTGCGGACATGGCTTGCGGCCATGGTTTCATGTTCCGGATTCATCGGCGAAAACGTTCCTGTGATCACGACCGCCTCGATGGTTTCTTTGCCGCGCCAGCGGGAAAAAAACTGGTCGATGTGCGAATAATCCATCATTCCTAAAGGTTTTCCCGTTACTTCGTGCCCCCCGTCTATCTCCAAATGATCCGGCAGCACACAGCGGCGGAGGGAATCATTTCCTTCAAACAGCGGAGGGGCTGCGTTTTTTCCGCTTCCGATGCGGATCACGCAAACGCTGGCGAGATTTTCTTTTTTTCTTAAGGCTTGCAAACAATGGGTCGTCCCGATCATGACAGCAGCAATATCCTTCGGGTCCGTTTGGTTGCGCTCAATGATTTCTTCCAAAACAGCGCAGATGCCGGACACAATATCGGGAGAAGTAGGTTTTTTCACTGTTTGCACAATTTGCGAATGGCGGTCAAGCAAAACAGCGTCAGTATTCGTTTCGCCCACATCGATTCCCAACCGGTACATTTCCTATCCCTCATTGTCATTTGGTTTTATTCTTTCTTCCATCGGAATAAACCGCTCTGCTATGCCAAATTGCATAGGTCCCACTACATCAAGCATCTTGGCGGTTTGCAGCAAGAATGGGCTCGGGATTGCGATCACCCATACTTTCCCGTGGTTTTCCAATTCTTCAACGGACAACGGATAGCCCGTTTCTTCATCAAGCACGCAAATCAAATCCGGCACGGTCACTAAAGTGGCGTTATGTTTTTGCACCAATAAATATTCGTTGTGAAAGAAGACTGATAAGTATTCGCCAATATATGCTCCGCTTCCTTCCACAACAAGCGACCCTTTCAGCGTTCCTTCGATAATGTTTCTTTGCAAATCGACGATTTTGCCTTCGAGCAGCTTGACTGGCTTTCCATATATGGATTTCTGAAAGACTTGCTGCATTTTTTCCATTACATCGTGAGCGTCCATCGCGGCGGATAAGGCTTCGCCAAGCCGTATCGTCAACGTGTACGTTTGGAGAATGCCCGCTTCTCTCATTTGCCATCCTTGCATCGGATAGCAAGCGATCGCCGCCCACCCCCCTAAGCTGGTGACAAGAATCCTCGCTTGCTTTTCGATGTCCGTGTTTTCATCCGATAAAAGGAGATGCGTTTTGCCGGGACGGTTGGCAATCACGGCAGGGCTTGCTTTCACCCCAAAGCCGTGATAGGTCGTCATTTGCAACTCCGGAAACGCCCGCCCCATGCCATCGGCATCGAGCAGCGGAAGGTTAGTTAACGCGGCGGCAATGACCGGAGTCAGGGCGTTCATTCCGCCGATTTCAAGGCCTGTAACCGCTGATGCTGCGATGTGTTTTTCGTTTTCAATCGTTTCCACCACTTTTTTCAGCTCGCTGCCCGACGGAAGATGTTCGCTGAAAATCGTCGTTGAACCCATGATGGCGACCGGTATCACCCATGCTTCATCCGGAACATGGAACGGAGACAGGAGAGGGACAGGCCCGTTTTCCCTGATGGCCCGTTTGGCCATCAATTCCGTTAGCTTGACGTCTCCCCCGCCGCCTGAACCTAAATACATCGCTCCGCGCGAAAGAGCAGCAACCGTCTGTTCATCCATGTATCGTTTCATTGTTTCCTCCTGCATACGTTAAAATGCAAATACCGTGCCAACATTTTAAAAGAAAAAATCATAAATTTTCTGACTTATCAATGGAATAAGTTACAATAATTTGAATATATAGAAAATTTATTAACTATTTCCGCTTGTGTTAAATCAACCTTTATCTCTATATTTCTCTTGAATTCTCTTTTTTTCTCATGATTTCTCAGAATTCTTATTTTGAGAATTAACGCCGGCGTTTCATTTTTTCTAATTTCCGGTAAAGGGTGGCTAAGCTGATCCCAAGCGCTTCCGCCGCTTTCCGCTTTCCTTCCGTGCTGGTGCCAAACCGCTGCAATGCTTGGATGATCAGCTGTTCTTCCACTTCATTGACCTTGTACAGCGATTTGGAGAGATGACTTACTGTTTGGGGCTCATGCGTTTCTTCCGCCATATCGCGGTGCTGATCTTCGGGCATTTCCCGTATCGGTGCCGGCAGGCTGCTGACGGTGACGAGATCGCCGATTTCCAAGTTGACGATATATTCCACCATATTTTCTAATTCCCGGATGTTTCCCGGCCAATGGTAATCAAATATTTTTTTTAAGGCTTGGGAGGAGAAACGTTTCGGTTCTTTGCCAAACCGCTTGCAAAATTTGTGCATGTAATATTGGATCAGCTCGTATAAATCTTCTTTTCTTTCCCGCAAAGGTGGGACGTAAAGCGGAATGACGTTGAGACGGAAGTATAAGTCCTCGCGAAATTGGTTGTTGGCGATCATCGATTCTAAGTCTTTATGAGTAGCCGCGATAATCCGAACGTCCACCTCGATCGATTTTGTGCCCCCGACTCTCTCAATGCGCCGCTCCTGCAAAACGCGCAATAATTTTGCCTGCAAATATAAAGGCATGTCGCCGATTTCATCAAGAAATAACGTTCCGCCCTTCGCCAATTCAAAACGCCCCGGCTTCCCGCCTTTTTTGGCCCCGGTAAACGCGCCTTCTTCATATCCGAACAATTCGCTTTCCAGAAGCGCTTCCGGTATGGCGGCGCAATTGATCGCCACAAACGGGCCTTTATTTCTATGGCTTAAGCGGTGAATCGATTGCGCGAGCACTTCCTTTCCTGTGCCGCTTTCTCCCCGGATAAGCACCGTTGATTCGCTTTTGGCAATTTTCATCACCTGTTCTTTCAACGCGGTAATGGCCGGGCTTGATCCGATGACGTCATCCAAGGAAAACCGAGTTCCATAGCGGAACGATTTTTCTTGTTCCTGGCGCAAGGCCGGCTTGGTGAAAAACAAAATGGCCCCTTCCACTTGCGCATCCACGAGCAATGGATGCAGCCGGCAGGAAAACTCGAGACGGGCGCCTTTCGCATTCATCATGCAGACGGCCAGATTGGCCGCGGGCTTTCCCTGCTTAATATATTGGGAAAGCGATGCGGATTGGACAAATTCTGTGACATGTTTGCCGATCATGATGATTTGGGAACGTTCTAACATTTGCTCCGCTGCGGAATTTGTATGAACGATATGTCCTTTTGCATCGACAACCAAGACGGGATCTGTGATAAACGATAAAAGCCCCTCAATTTCCCTAAGCAGTTTAAGGCGTTCTTTTCTTGCTCTCTCCAAATCTCGCTTGCTCATATTTGTCACCTCTCCGATAAAAGGTTCATGTTGCACGTTGCCTTCGGCTCAGTTGCACCAATTGCTGGAAGTTTGCGTGTTGATGTGTTTATATATAAAAATATCACTTTTGCCAAAAGAAGAGAAAACCGAATGGAAAAATTGCAGGAAAAAGCGGATTGGAGTAGAATTAAGTTATAAATGAATAAATAAAGGAAGAAAAGAAGAAATAAATATTGGAAGAAAGAAAGGAGGGTTCGAAGGTTGGCGATCACGATTACGATGGGAATCCAAAAAGGCGGCTGTGGCAAATCCACCACCACCGGGATTTTAGGATATTTGCTAAGCCAGGACGGGTACAAAGTGCTCGCGGTGGATATGGATTCGCAAGGAAACTTAACCGAATTGCTTTCCAAGAAACCTTCGAACGAATTTGTGCAAAAGTCTGTGCTCGAAGCGATGCAACGGCTCGATCCGAGGGAATACATCGTGTCGGTTAACGAAAATTTGCATTTATTGCCTGCCAACAATTTTTTGGCGACATTTCCGCGCTGGATTTACACGGGCATGACCTATTTGGGCGAAAAAATCCGCTTTGAAGGCAACCCAAGCATGATTTTAGACGAAACATTGGAAAAAGTGCGGGATGATTACGATTTTATCGTCATCGACACTCCTCCTTCGTTGAGCGAGCAAACCACGAACGCGTTATGCGCGAGCGAATACGTCGTCGTGTTGTTCGAATGCTCAAACTGGTGCTATTCGGCGATCCCGAACTTCATGGACTCGGTGGATGGGGCGAGACGGCACGGAAAACGGAACACGAAGGTGCTTGGCATTTTGCGCACAATGAACGATGTCAGACGCAGCGACGCCAAAGCCTTTAACGAAATGATCGAAGAAGATTACCCGAACGAAGTGTTTCAGACGATTATAACGCGCAAAGCTCCGATTGGCCGGCTGTCGCTGTACGGTTTTGATGAAAACGCCGAGTTGAAGCAGGCATTGGACCAATACGAAAACTTTTACAAGGAGCTGATGGAGCGTGTCAAAGGTAGATGACATCAAAAACTTAAAACGCCAGCAAAAAACGATCACGCCGACACAAGTGCTGGTAGAATCAGTTGGGAATGAAAACAACGTTGTTTCGAGCGAAGAAAACAACCAAGAAAGAAAGGAAGAAAAGAAGGTGGAAAGAAAACGGGTATCCTTCGACTTGCGCACCGACTTGCACAAAGAACTGAAAATGCAGTCGATTCTTCAGGAGAAAAATATTTATTTGCTGATTGAGGAAGCGTTGGAGAAGTATTTGAATGAATTAAAAAATAATTAAACAAGTGCTGCGCCGGTCTTCGCCGCTTTTTGCTATGGCAGCCAAGCTGTGTAGCGTTTGAAGACCGGCGTTTTGTTTTGTTCGGGGAAAGACTGACGGGCAGCCCCATTCTGCGGTCGCGCGGATCGTGTTCAAGCAGCGCCCGTTTCTCCTACTTCAAATCTACAAATCAATAAATAAATGAATATTTTCATCAACCAATCAATAAATCTATAAAACAATAAATAAACGAACCAACGTTTATTTCTTCTTTTCTTCCTAAAAATATTTCTTACATACCTCTAAAGTGGACAGAGGATGGTGTAGCGCGATTACGCGAAGCGCGTTTAGAAGACCTACTTACTGCAACGTCGAGGAAAAAACAAAACAAATCTCATCCAACGCCGCCCTACATGGGCGTTTCGGATTTTTAGGGAAAGGGAAAGCAAAAGAAACTTAGATCCCCCGATTGTTGGTCGTTTTTCTATTGATCCGGGTATTTAGTTGTTATATAGACAAAACACAAACGCAATGTGTCGATAAGGTCATAAATTGAAGTCAGTGATAATCGCTCCCTAATAAAAATTCCTTTCCGTCTAGTAAACTTCGATTCCTAGAAAACAAAATCGATTTTACCTTTTTCTTTTTTACAACAATTTTTTACACTCAATGCAGGATTAAGTCCGAAAGTTTATGTAAAAAACGGTAGAAAGAGGTTTTATTTTCTGAAGGTCTAAGTTCGCTAAACTAGGAGTTGGATTTTACATAAACGATTAAGGACTTGATGAAGTGCAGATTGAAAATATCGATTAATAGAGTTAGTAATAATGGAGGGTTAGCTAAAATTATATTACTTATTTTTGTATTTTTGGTTAAATAAACTTTATATTATATTTTATGTAAATTATGAAGTTTTCTATTCAAAATATATTGAATTGAAGGAAATCATTTATTATAATACAAATAAAACTATGAATAATCTTAAAATTCTATAATTAAAAATTATTTTTAGTATTTTTAAGAGGAGGAATAATGAATGAATTTACAAACAGCAACAGATACAAAACAGAAAACAAAAAAGATATTTCAAAGACCTGATGCTTATGCTCTAATGTTTTTTATTGCATTAATTTGCGCAATTCTTTCTTACTTTGTTCCTGCTGGAGAATTTAAAAGGGTAACAAAAGGAAGTATAACTGTTGCAGTACCAGGAAGTTATCATTCGGTTGAACAATCTCCAGTAGGATTTATTGAATTTTTATCGGCAATTCCTCAAGGAATGATTGCAGCATCATCCATTATATTTTTAGTCTTATTTACCGGAGGAACAATTGCTGTTTTAGAAAAAACGGGAGCGATCAATGGACTTATTCATACTGTTGTTCACAAATTTAAGACTAGGCAATTGTTGTTCATAGCAGTAGTAGGCGGAATATTTTCCCTTTTAGGAACTACAGGAATTGTTGTTAACTCCGTGATAGGTTTCATACCACTTGGTCTTCTCATCGCTAGATTTCTGAAATGGGATGCCATTGTTGGCGTTGCTGTCATTTATTTAGGAACATACGCTGGATTTAACTCGACAATCCTATCTCCTTCTCCTTTAGGTGTTTCTCAAAAGATAGCTGAGCTACCTCTATTTTCAGGCATCGGGCTGAGATCGGCAGTTTATGTCTGCTTTCTGTTAGCGGCGATTACTTATATATATTTTTATGCAAAAAGACTAGAAAAAACATCTAATAGTATTTTAGGAGACGATTGGTTTCCAGATAAATCTTTTGAAAGAAATGTAGATAATAGCCAAAATATATCATTTAATTGGAGACAAAAACTAATTTTAGCAGTTACGGCATTATCACTTATTGGGTTCATTGCTGGTTCATTATGGTTAAATTGGTCTGATATTGAAATGTCCGCAGTATTTATTTTTATTGCTATTGTTTCCGGAATTATTGGTGGATTAAGAATTAATGATATCGCTAAAACATTTTTATCAGGATGTCAAAGCCTAATTTATGGCGCATTAATTGTCGGGATGGCAAGATCGATATCAATCATTCTAGAGAATGGAAAAATGCTCGATACCATAGTGAATTTCCTTGCTAGTTTGCTGGAAGGTCAAAGTCCATTGTTCGGCGCAATAGGTATGTACATTTTAAGTGCTGTGCTTCACTTTTTTATTTCGTCCGGTACCGGTGAAGCTGTTGTATTAGTTCCTATTCTAACTCCACTTGCCGATTTAATGAATATTACAAGACAGGTAGTTGTTCAAGCGGTGATGCTCGGCGAAGGAGTTGTTAACTGTTTTAATCCAACTTCCGGTGTTCTAATGGGTGTTCTTGCAGCAAGTGGTATTCCTTATGCAAAATGGGTTCGCTTTGTATTGCCATTAGTCGCTATATGGTTTGTTATTGGCTTAGTGTTTATCATTATAGGTGTTCTAATTAACTGGGGACCTTATTAAAAAATAGCAAAAAGCATTCGTTTTATAAGAAACGGATGCTTTTTGCTTTGATTTAAAAAAACTAAAATATGCAAACACGTTTTTGAATTATTTAATGTAACTCGCTTAAATAAATAATCCCAAAAATTAGATAACCATATATTGCGAAAAAATCGCCGAAAAATATCTTACTATTTAAAATTTATTGATTTATTTTAAAATAAAGTGTATGATTTATTTAAATAAAAATAAAGCAAAAACTTTATGAGAGGGAATAATATGAATTATTACAAAAGAACAAAAGAAAACTTTGATAATTTAACGACAGGTCTAAAAAAAGTGGGAGAAGCGTTGCTTTCCAATCCTGTTCTTTTCGCAATTTATCCTGCTAAAAAAGTGGCCGAAGTATTGGACGTAAGCGAAACCATGGTCATTAGATTCTGCCAAGCAATAGGGTTTAATGGTTACCGTGAATTGCAAATTGATGTTCAGCACTCTCTACTTTCTTTAAATCCTATATCTGATGACAGTTTTGAAAACCTGGGAAATACATTTGAAAATATTATGAACATAGATGCCCAAAATATACTGCAAGTATCTTCAAACGTAGATTGGGAAATTGCAGAAAAAATTGTTGATGAATTAGTATCTGCCAAAGAAATCAAGGTGGTTGGATACTATCATTCTTTTTCATACGCTCATTGGTTTTCATTTATTCTAAATACTTTGTTAGACAACACTTCATTATATCGGCCGGAAACAGATACTGGAATAAAACGAAAAGGCAAAGAATATTGTGTAGTAATTTTTTCATACTATCGATATGCGCTTGAATCGATAAGAATAGCAGAAGAAGCTAAAACTAATGGAAATACGGTTATTATTATCACAGATTCTCAATTATCTCCAATTGTTGACTATGGAGATTATGTGTTGCTTATTCAAATATCAAGAAAATCGATATTGGAAAAGGGACCTGTCACATTTTCTATCTTAAACACATTACTTCTACACATTGCTAAAAAAATCGGAAAAATGGATTTCATTAATCCAACAAATAAATACTACATAAAATGAAGAGAGGTGTTTATTACAAATGGAAAAACAATCAACACAATTCAAAGAAAAGATCTATAAAACTTTTAGTTATCTACATGCAAACCCGGAACTTAGCTGGGAAGAAAAAGAAACAACAAAATACATCGAAAGATTACTCAGGCAATCAGGTTGTCATAGTGTAAAAACATTTGACGACTGTACAGGTGTAATTGGAGACATTGGAAACTTTAGTGGAGATCGTCCTATCATTGCAATTAGAGCAGATATGGACGCTTTATATCAAGAAGTAAACGGTGTCATGAAAGCAAATCATTCATGCGGTCATGATGCACATATGACAATGGTATTAGGCGTTATTTGGAAGATAAATAACAACGAACGTCTTAAAGAAAAGATAGGGGTACGTTTTATTTTTCAACCAGCTGAAGAAGTAGGGGCTGGTGCATTGAAATTAGTAGAAAAGGGAATAGTTGATAATGTTGATTATTTATACGGTATTCATCTCCGACCTATACAGGAGTTACCACACGGCTATGCATCTCCTGCTATTATACACGGTGCTACACGATCGATAGAATTTGAGATTAACGGAGAAGATGCTCACGGAGCTCGACCTCATTTAACACATAATGCAATTGAAATTGGAACCTATATTATAAATTCCATTCATTCACTGTATTTCAATCCTAACATTCCACATTCAGTAAAAGTAACGCGATTTTTATCAGGAGGAAAAAACACAAATATTATTCCTGGCAAAGCCTCTTTAGCCATCGATATGAGAGCGCAAACTAATCAACTTATGGAAGAATTGCATAAACGCGTGATTGATGTTATAAAAACTGCTCAAGAATTATTCCAAACAAATATCACGATAACAAATGACTACGGAATTGTAGCTGCTGAGTTAAGCGAAGAAGCGGAAAAGATAGCAGCTAGAGCCATTAAAAATGTTTTGGGAGAAGATAAACTAGCACAACCGATTGTTACACCTGGAGGAGACGATTTTCATTTCTATAAAGTAAAAAAACCTCATTTAAAAGCTACGATGATCGGATTAGGATGCGATTTACAGCCAGGTTTGCATCATCCAAACATGAATTTTAATATTGAAGCACTATTTAATGGCATCAATATATTCACTGAAATTTTAAATTTGCATAGCATGGAGGATTGATTTACAATGCAGCCGATTTGTGTAAAAAAAGTATTACTACACATAATTGATGTATCCTTAAAAACTCCTTTCACAACAAGTTTTGGAACTATGAAATCTAAGGAAGTATGTATAGTCGAAGTAATAGATGAATCTGGAGTCTCCGGATGGGGAGAAACGGTCACCAGTAATGAACCGGATTATAATGAAGAAACAACTTATACAGCTGTACACATGCTAAAAAAGTTTCTTGTTCCTAAAATTTTGAATAAAGAAATATCACATCCTAAAGAAGTTTTCGACATGTTTTCATTCGTAAAACGAAATCATATGGCAAAAGCAGCAATTGAAACTGCTATATGGGATGCTTTCGCTAAAAAGAATGGAAAACCATTACATGAAGTAATCGGTGGAACAAAAACAAAAATAGAAGTAGGAAAAAGTATTGGAATACAACCAACTCCTGAACACCTGGTAGAAAAAGTAGAACAATTTCTAAATGAAGGGTTTAAAAAAATAAAAGTAAAGATTGCACCTGGTTCTGATATTCAATACATTCACGCTGTACGTGAGAAGTATCCTAGTATACCGCTTATGGCCGATGCAAATTCTGCATACACACTCAATGATGTTGAACATTTGAAAAAACTAGACGATTATAACCTTATAATGATAGAACAACCACTAGCTCATGATGACATTATAGATCATGCTGTTCTACAAAGAAATATTAAAACGCCTATATGTCTAGATGAAAGCGTTTATAGTTACGAAACAGCACGAAAGGCAATTGAATTTGGAAGTTGTCGTATTATAAATATTAAAATTGGCCGAGTTGGTGGTATTCGTGAAGCTATGCGTATTCACGATCTGTGTCAAAGCAACAATATTCCAGTATGGTGTGGAGGAATGCTAGAGACTGGGGTAGGAAGAGCTCACAATATCCAAATTACTACTTTACCTAATTTCACTATTCCTGGTGATACTGCTCCATCCCAACATTATTGGGAGGAAGATATAATTAATCCTGAAGTTACGATGAATCAAGGAATTATCGAAGTTCCAAAAGGTATAGGTATAGGATATGAAGTAGATAGGAATAAATTGAGTAAGAAGCGGATACATTTGGAAACCTTCGAGTAAAAAATAAGGAATTAAAACTTTATTTTGCTTGTACATTTTCTTAGAACAAACTTATAAAAAATTAGATACACCATCTTTATATGGAGTGGCGGACATGTTAGGATTGATGACTTGCGAAACAAAAAATTGGAGTTTCCCATTCAATAGAAGACATGTCCGCAAAGGCTCCATTCCAAGTATTTTTGTAAAAATAACGGAAAAGATTTATCGTGTGCATTGTTATGGAGAACATTGAAGGACTTGAATGACACGACTGTATTGTTTCATTTTACTAGCAAGCAGAGAAACCAATGACTACGGAAAATAACTGTTTATGTGTTAAGGTGAGTAGTAAATCCGGAGTTGAATTATCAACAATTCTTGCCTATTATACAAGCATTGGCCTATCGAAAATTACTGCTAACAAGCGAAAGATGCACAGCAAATAATACTGTTGTCCGTCATAAGTGAGCAATATGGATATTAAGTACTTGTCCTATATGTGCGTTATGATTGAAATCTATACGTTCAGTTTGCTTTTTGGATATGGTAATTTACTAAATTTACTCTTCTACAGTAAATGAGTTAAGAATAGTTCTATCCTAGATTCATTGCTGTCGCTTTTTTATCTACGGTATCAATCTAGAACGTCCAAAGTCCGGCGTCTACTTCCGTTCGAAAAAGCTAGCGCGCGGACTTGTCCCGCGTTTATGTGGAACTTATCCACGCGGTCCGCAAAGGACACCATTTCGAATCAACAAATCAATAAATAACTGTAGATGAGCAAATTCACTTACATAAATTGACAACTAAACAAAAAAGGAGACATGAACCGGACTCCTTGGGTAAAATAGATGTGCTCAAAACCCATTCACACAAGGAGGTTCATGTCTCATGAATAAATTAGCACATCACCAAGGAATCCACAAGTTTTTCTTCACGCTGGGGTTGACGCTGCAGCTTTCCAAACCGGTCATCAAGCATCTCATTCATATCGTCGATGCCTTGACCACCAAGGGATTCTCGGGAACATTGACTGATATTCATTACTGGAGCTTTCATCCGAATCATCGAACGACGCTCAGTCACTTTTTCACGAAAAGCCCTTGGAACGAGGAAAGGCTGCTTGGGAAGCTTCAAGAGTGGATCCTTTCCCAGGTCGAACGACTGGCCAAACGGAAGAATCAACCCCTTTTTGTTTCGATTGATGATACGATTTGCCAAAAAACAAAGCCTTCGTCACGGGCTGCGCACGCCATTCAAGGGTGTGATGGGCATGACTCGCACAAAGATCATCAATCGGTCTGGGGGCATTCGCTCGTTTGGCTGATGGTGCACACCTTCACGCAGGCGTTCCCATTTGCGTTCCGCCTGTATGACAAGAAAGCGGGAAAAAGCAAGATCGACCTGGCGATCGAGATGCTTTCCTCGCTCAAGGTGAAGCGGGCTCAGCCGGTGTATGTGCTCATGGATTCGTGGTATCCGTCCAAAAAGCTCATTGAAGCCTGCTTGAAACAGGGATTCCATGTCATCGCGATGCTCAAGACGAACCGGATTCTCTACCCGAAAGGCATCGCCATCCAAGCCAAGCAGTTCGCCCGCTATATCGAGTCCAAAGACACCCGCCTCGTCACGGTGGGGCAGGAGCGTTATCGCGTGTATCGCTATGAGGGGGCCATCCATGGCCTCGATGACGCGGTGGTGCTGCTGGCTTGGAAGGCGGATCAGGCGCTGACGCCGGAACATCTTCATTGCATCTTGAGCACCGACCGGGAACTCGGGGACGAAGACATCTTGCGTTACTACGCCCAGCGCTGGACGATCGAGTGCTTTTTCCGGCAGGCGAAAGATCAACTGAAGCTGGATGGATACCGCGTTCGCCACATTCGGGCGGTGAAACGGTATTGGGCGGTGGTGCTGTTGGCCTGCGTGTACAGCATCGCCGAATCCCGACAAAACCTCTCCACCGGGCTGGAGCTTCTTCGGTCGCGGAAAGACCACAGCGTCGTCGAGTTCATTTATGACGCTGCAAAGCAAGATATTCCCATTGATGTGATCAAAAAACAGCTCCGTATCGCGTAAGGGGTACCCTGTTTGTCTCTCTAACCATGGAAATTATTGTAATGAAAAATGCTCATCTACAGAAATCAATTCCTTTTATTAAGTGAAAAGTACAATTTCAAGTTTCGTGCTGGTATTACTACTAATGGATTCCTTTTAAACAGTGATACGGCGACAAAATTATTAAAGCTAGGTGTTGACAATTTCCAGATAACTATAGACGGCCCTGAACATATTCATGATCAAACACGTAAGTTAGTGGGAGGACAAGGAACTTTCAAAAGAATATTTAATAATTTGAAAAATTTGAGTTATTTGGAATATGATTTTCAGGTTAGGATACGTGTCAACTTCGATAAAAGTAATGAACCTTATATACGCGATCTTACAAAAGAGCTTTCCGAAACGTTTTCCAACGATGGAAGGTTTCACGTCAACTACTTTCCTATTGGTCGATGGGGCGGACCGAATGATGAAGATTTAGATATATTTGATACAAAAATAAGAGCAAAAGTAGCACTAAGTTTGTGTGAAGATGCTTTAAATCAGGGATTATCGACTACATTAGGTAGCATTCTTCAACCTGGTGGTTATGTATGTTATGCGGCTGATCCTAATTCTTATGTAATTGGATCAGACGGTACTTTATATAAGTGTACAGTAGCGTTATATAATGAAAAAAATAAGATTGGAAAAGTTGAAAAAGATGGGAACTTTAGAATAGACTCCCATGACAAAAAATTTTGTCACCATCGGAAGGATGAAAACCACCTGC
>ERZ1673777.40-NODE-40-length-27393-cov-15.224523_pt1 | contig 27393 bp, 22 predicted proteins | sample MGYA00580138_ERZ1673777 | MGnify/ENA primary metagenome ERZ1673777 (study PRJEB41219, sample SAMN04549618) | soil metagenome | isolation source: soil | place: USA: South Carolina, Cape Romain NWR | collected 2009-05-18 ... | reverse complement strand
AGGGCTTAACCACGAACAACGGAGAATGCCGCCTGGCCAAACGGCTTCTTCGAGACGGACGGTTATCTAGTTTTGAAGGAATGAATATATCATGCGCAATAATTTTGCGAAGGTATGGACTGTTTGAAGAGCATGTGCGCTCGTAGCTCAACTGGATAGAGCATCTGACTACGGATCAGAAGGTTAGGGGTTCGAGTCCTCTCGAGCGCGCCATTTCAGCAGGAAAAATCTTTTGCTTCTTAAACCACCAGTTGGATTTCGTACATATGTAACTTTTCATTTGTGTGTATACATATACGTTTATGTTTGAACGGTGAAAGGTATTGTTTCCGAAACACTTATGTTTGACTGAATGTAATGAATGAGAAATCCATTTCCTTTTCGGTTAGGCGGGCTTATGCCATTCTCTCCGATATATGGATGCAGGGGCATAATTTATGTAAAACAATGGTTCCCAAAACTCTCGATTTTTTAACGCCCTTGTTGTTCGAAAAATGGCGTTAAAGCATATCATTGGGCTATAGCCAAGTGGTAAGGCAACGGACTTTGACTCCGTGATGCGCTGGTTCGAATCCAGCTAGCCCAGCCAATTGCGGAAGTAGTTCAGTGGTAGAACACCACCTTGCCAAGGTGGGGGTCGCGGGTTCGAGTCCCGTCTTCCGCTTTTGTGGCGGCATAGCCAAGTGGTAAGGCAGAGGTCTGCAAAACCTTCATCCCCGGTTCGAATCCGGGTGCCGCCTTCTTGTTTCGTCCGTGCGGGTGTAGTTTAGTGGTAAAACTTCAGCTTCCCAAGCTGACGTCGTGGGTTCGATTCCCATCACCCGCTTTTTTAATGGGCCTATAGCTCAGCCGGTTAGAGCGCACGCCTGATAAGCGTGAGGTCGGTGGTTCAAGTCCACTTAGGCCCACTTTCCGCCTATTACTGATGAGTTCTTTAAGTCGTTCCGACATATTAACTTTTTTGAGTCATTTGGCAGTGAAAGCAAGTCAAATAAATATTTCAGCAGTTCAAGCTAGTTAGAGACACGAACAATGCGTTTGCATTATTGAATCAGCTGCGAGTTGTCTCGACGCATCCTGCTTCTTAGAGCCAGCTGCCAGAGGAAGAGACAGCCAATTAAAAAATGGAGTGTAATTAATACCATGTCCCAGTAGCTCAGCTGGATAGAGCAGCGGCCTTCTAAGCCGTCGGTCGGGAGTTCGAATCTCTCCTGGGACGCTATACAACCAGCCATTTTGGCTGGTTTTTGTATTGTATTGCGATGGAATCCGCGTGCTATTCACATGATATTACTGGCCGGACAAAAAGTCAGTCCTTTGTTAAAGGTGATGCTCCGAAAAGCAGTTTAGTGAAAAGGGGTTCGACTAATAGATGGTATTTTACCAGAAGATTGGAAGGTTATCTTTCTGCATGATTGCTGATTAGTTCTGAAAGAAAGTTCTTGGCAAATCATTCACTTCATATGCGACACGTATTCCGGATTCGATTGCACCTTGGATCCAACCGTGGGTAGTGGAGGCATGTTCGCCAGCGAAATGAACTCTTCCTTCGGGTGAAGAAATATGGGGAGATAACTCAGTTGCCTGCTCTGGTTTAAACATCGTGAAAGCTCCACCAGAGTAGGGATACCGGACCCAGCTGTGGCTCACTCCTGTTTCAAATTCACGATATATTTGTTTACCATGGAGAGTGGCCAAGTTTTTTAAGGCGTATTCCAAACGATTTTCAGCGCTTAAACTATCCCATGGTATAGCATTATCTTCCCATGTATAACTAGCTAAAACAACCCCAGGTCCTGATGTGCCAAGGTCATGGCTCGGGTATTGAGTATATGTAACAGGAAGATCAGAAACGGTTTTTCCGCCATACATGCCTTCCTTCTCCCAAAACCTGTTTTTAAACTGGATGCCTGTCTTTGTTGATCCCACATAGTGAAGTTCCCGAATCGCCTTCCATTTGTTATAAGAAAAAGAGTCGCGCGGTTCGATTTCAACAAATTGTAAGACAGAAAAAGGAATGGTCACAATTGCAAGATCACCGGTAATTTGAAATGGCTCCAAAATTTTTGTATGGACCGAATGAATGGTTACTTGGTTGTTGTGCTGGACAATTTTCCTTACTTTTTGTCCGAACATGATATTCTCTTTCAATTGTGGGACAAATGCTTTAGGAAGTTGGTCATTGCCACCCGTGATTTCATAGAAGGAGATATTAGGAGTAAACAAAATCATTAGTTCGCGCAACGCTTCTAGGAAAGAAAGCTCCGGAAATCCTTCTAATGAAAGAAGTATTTTAACCATATCGATGGCACCCGGAGATAACTTAGTTCCAAACGGGTTATATCGCAAATAAGCATCCATCGAGTATTTATCTAATTCTTTTACGACCAAAGGCCAATTGTTTCGCGGGTTTTTGCTGATAAAATCGATTACGGGCTTTATTGCGGATTGAAGCAACTCCGTAGCGGTTTTCCCTCTTTCATGCGGAGCTACCGGAAAGCCCAAAATGTCAGGATTCTTTTCGTATATCTTTAAACGAGTTTTTATTCCTCTAACATAAATAATGTCGTTAGGAGACTCATTGATAAACCGATTAACCGGAAGGCGGAACTTTTGTATATATTCCAAAGTTAAAAAATGAATGTGAGGAATACGCATCGCACCTGCTTCCAGGTACTGATCATACATAAAATCAGATCGCAACGTATAGACACGGCCCCCTACCCTGTCCGAAGCTTCAAGAATAGTAATATCATGCCCAGCTTGCTTAAGCAAAGAGGCTGCCACTAATCCTGCCATGCCTGCGCCAATAATGATAATTTTCTTAGGAATTTTGGTTTTTGGAAGCCCATTTCTGATGGTGGAAATCATTTGATCTGCGGATAACTCAGGATATATGTAATTTGACATACTTTTCCTCCTTGCCAGACTGTGAGTTGACAAAAAACTGTTTTACTGCCATCTTATTCAGCAGGAGAGGATAGTTATGCAAAAAAGAAGCAACATACAGCTGCTCCATTAGGGGCTCGTGACAAAAAAGTCTATAGTGGGATGGAAGATGAAAAATCCATTCAATAAAATCATTAATCAAGCTGATATGATTTTGTTATGATAAGATGCTTTATAGTACAATCTGGTTTTTTAACATTATGGAATAATGGGGGAACAAAGCTTAGCCATACCACTATTTAACTAGCAAAGGGATAGGTAAAGCTTGTGGCAACATTTTTCATATAGCCGGAATGACAGTCTCTCCTATCAGCAAAACAACATCATCTGTCTGTTCAGAAGCTGATGAAATTTTTTGTATTCTTTTTGGGATTCCGTTATGGATTACTTTCCACTCATTTGGTTATAGTAAATTTATTATCATAAAGGATGAGGGAGCATGATATCTAAAAAGTCAAAGCAGCCAAAGAAATCAAAGCGCTTAGCAAGTTTTTCGCTTGCGGTTATGGGAGCTGGTTTTGTTGCAACCATTCCTTTCCAAGGATCGCATCTTGGAAACTTACTGCAAGGAGGCTTTGAAGCGGGACTTGTGGGCGGATTGGCTGACTGGTTTGCTGTTACTGCCTTATTCCGCCATCCATTGGGGGTGCCTATTCCCCATACGGCGCTTTTGCCTAAAAACCGGCAAAGAATAACGAAAGCGCTTGTCTCAACGCTTGAAAATGACTGGCTTTCCAAAGAAAGTATAAGAAATAAAATCAAACAAATCCATTTAACAGAAAAATTGTTGTCTGTCCTTGAGAAAGAGATTTATTCAGATTCTGTGAAAAGGGGCGCTGTGTCACTCATCGCACAAATGATCGGCTATATTCCTGTTGAAAAAGTTGCTCCTTTTGTGGAAAAAGAAATAAAGTCTTCTGTTCGTTCCATGGAAATAAATGCTGTCCTTCCGTTTGCCATCGATCAAGTGCTTATTCGTGAATATGACGAAAAGTCGTTCGATTACCTTCTTGACAAAGCAGAAGAGTGGATAAAGGAAAGGGACACAAAGAATCAGCTTGGCAATCTAGCAATACGGGTACTTGACAATATAGAGTTAGACGGTTTTTTGCGGTTTGCATTAAAGTCTTTCCAAAATCTTTTGAATGAAGAAAAACTCGGCAGCATACTGCAAAACCTTCTCCTTAGTGTTGTTAGCAATTTGCGCCAAAAAGACGATCCGAACAGGAAAGCTTTACTTTTACGTGTTCGTAAGGAATTGCAAAATATAAAAGACAATAAAGAGTTGTTAGAAGAAATTGGAAATCGGAAGGACCATCTTATTGACAGATGGGAGCCTGCTGAAAAAATAACCGAAATCTTGCAGAGAGCTCAGCAGAAAGCGCTGGCCTTTGTGCATGACAGCAAATTTGCGGACACGTATCTTCTTCCCTTTTTAACACACTTACTGAATGATCTACAAAAAAATCCAGAAAAACTCCATATCATAGAAAACTGGATACAAAAGCAAATCATTCATCTTGTTGAAGAGAATCATTCCAAAATCGGCCAACTTGTACAGGAGAATCTGGATAAGCTGGATAATGAAACGCTTATTCATATGATGGAAAACAAGATTGGAACAGACTTGCAGTGGATCCGGGTGAATGGAGCGGTTTGTGGTTTTATTATCGGAATTTTGTTAACAGAAATCAAAGCCTTGATTTAATGATTTTGGCGCCAACCCCTTAAACACAATAAAAATATAGCCACGTTCTTTCACATATGCAAAAAAACGTGGATGGCATGAGATTACTTCTTTGAAACATTATTCCATGCTTGCGAAATGTATCACAATTTGTTTCTATTCAAACACCAATTTCTGCCGCAAAAAATCAGTCTGCGTTTGCTTGCTTGAGTGACACTGTCCATCGAATTCACGGTTAACGCATCAGGCACGAATCGGAGCTGCACTATCTTTTTGAGGATGGCGCAGCTTTTTTCCATTTCTACCTAATTAATAACATAATTTAGCTGAATTTTTACATGATGATATAAATCTGTATTATAAATGAAAACAATTTGAAACTTTATTGCAAAAGTAAGTCTGCTAGAATATGAAGACGGGAACAAGAAAGTTTTCACTAACTATGTCATGCGGTATGTAAAATATATTGATGAAATAGGCACATCGGGAGGTAAATATGACGTTAGAAAATCAACTGATAAAAAAAAGATTTTATGAAACGTTGATAGAAACGAATGAGACAAATCCTGTCCGTGTCCTTGGAGAAGCTTTTCAAGCCGGGCATAAAGATGGGGAAGCTGATATTTCCACGATCCGTTTTGCCCAAGGAGAAGTATATTTTCATAACAAAGATTATGAAGCGGCGATTTTCAAGTGGGAAAACGTCCATAATGACTTAGAACCGTGGGCGAAGAAAAATATAGCGGATTGTTATTATGAACTCGGACAATTATCCACCGCTGAAGAAATTTATCAATCCATTGATACGGAAAGCAGTGTCTTGCAATCAGAAATTGCGTTGCAATTATTTTCGCTTTACATAGACGAAGGCAGTCTTGAAAAAGCGGATCAAGTCATAAAAAAAGCGGTGTCCTTTAACCCGGACTATCCGAATGTGACGGACATTGCGCGTGCCTTTTTCGAAAAGCACAAAGATTGGAAAAGCGCCATTGAACTGGCTGCCGCTGAAGCGATCCGGACGGAATCTCCGCAATGGTTTGATATTTTAAAAACTTATGCCGAACAAGGATTAACCAACATCTTTGAACCTCATTATTTTTCGAAATGCTTAGTCGCCCTGCACCGGGTGGATCAGGCAAGGTTTGAACAGATGGTTCAGGCATTATGGAATGGTTACAAAAATGAGCATTCTTATTTTTCGTGGCTGCGGGAATTTAATCATCTTTTCTTCGATCTGGATACAAGCCGGAAACAGTCTTGGAAAGATCTATCAGCACTTTATCAGGAAGCTTATTTTGAATTGATCGATGGCAAGTATTTAATCAAAGAACTCGAGGAGATTATTCCGAGCCTCTTAACGAACTGGCTCAGAATAGCCGATAATTCTCATGCTTTATTTGCTTCCGCAGCGGTATTGGCATGGAGCGAGAAATTTCCATCCAGCATAAGCCCGGGGGTGGTCGATGATGCCGAAAATCTTATTTTCCGGTCCCGCAATGAGGTAGACGGCTTGGAATACAGCTTGACATTATTCGATTCCATTGTCAAATGGGCCGAAGCGCAGCATGTTAATCCAAGCCACCGCTTTAGATGGCTCATCCGAGAACTGGTTGATTTTGAAACACATCATTTATTGGTAGCTGGAACTTCCGGGAATGGAAAATCTGCTTTTATCAATTCAGTCCTCGGAGAAAATATCCAAACTGCTCCGACGTCTTCCGTCATTGTATTTAAGGGGGATGAGGAGACGGAGATTAGAAAAATATCCGATGAAGAATTAACCGCATTTTCCAGTTTCGATGAATTCCAGGAGGCAGCAGATAGACGGCTGAATAAGGCTTTTGATAATGCGATTATTGAGTTTTCTCTTCCAGCGCCAATGTTGCAGGAAAACAGGCTGGCTCTTGTGGATACGCCGGGGTTTAGCGACCGTAATGGCATGGAAGAAGTGCTGAAATATCTGCATTTTGCCGACAGTTTATTATTTGTGCTTGATGCGAACGATCCGTTTACCGAAAAAGAACAAGAGATTTTGATGCAGATTCGCGAATATGCGCCTCATCTTCCAATCCATTTTCTGCTCAATAAAATCGATGAAATTTATGATGAACATGAAGCCGCCAGCATTGTGGAAGACACTCGCTCACGAGTCCGGGCATATGTTCCTGGGGCACGGGTGTTTGCCTATTCATCCCGTTTAAGAAGCAGAAAACAGCAAAATGAGCTTGCCGAGTTTTTGAAAAATTTGAGCCAGCCAATAGCGGAAGATGAGCGAATGGAAAAAATATTAATCTTTATCCGCCAATTAATCAGCCATTTATTGGATAAACGGGCGGAAATGGAAAACAGCCTGGCCGAATCCATTAAATGGAATGAAGAGATGGCCACGAAACTAAGCGGTGCCATCCATCAAGTAACGGATTTGAAAGAAGAAAAAGCGCGAATTATCACGAGAACGTTCCATAAAGTCTTGGAGGAAATCAGAGCGGATCTATCGGAAAATATTCCGAAAATTTTGCGGGAAACTTCTGATGTGATTCAAGAAGACAGTGATTTCCGTAAAATTCATCTTGAATTAAATGATGAGATGAACCGGAGAGTGCATGCTTACGTCAATGATAAGGTCTTGCCGAAGCTTTATCATTCTCTTCAGGAATGGATTTTAACGGCAAATGATGAGCTGAATCACTGTCAATTTTTCCTTGATGAAATAAGCGATGGGTTTAATGCGATGTATGGGGAAGAGCGGCTTAAGCTGAATTGCGACTTTAAAGTGCTTGATGACTGGCGCCGGGATGCAGAACGAATGACGAGCGGCATGCAAGTGGAGAAGGTGAATATTGTTCTCCGTCGTACACCGTATCAAATTTTATTGAAAGGTGCCGGCAAGCTGTTAGGAGCCTTCCAGCAAAACAATGCGATGTTGTATAACAAATATAAGCAGTTTGTTGAAAATCAGGATTATTTGGAGGTTACCGAATCCATTGTGAGCAAGCTGCTTCTGCAATTCGAATTGTTTGCGAAATCATTGGAACGGGATATTTCGCTCTTTTTCCGCGACCCGTTTGCCGTATTGAATCAAACGGTGGAAGAAACGAAAAAAGAAATCGCTGAAAAAGAAGAAGAGCTGGAGAGAATGAGGGCGAATCCGGAAACGTACCGCGATCCATTGACATTGTTTGAAGTAAAACTTCGCCAATACGAGTGGATTGCCGTTTCCGCAAAAAAAGTTTTTCAAGCATAACGAGATGAAACGAAAAAATCGGTCTTAAGACCGATTTTTTCGTTTTTTCAATCATCCAAAAAAACGTGGCTAATCCGTCAGACAAATTGTTTCAATAAGAGCAGATCTTAGTTTGGCAACATGACTGCTAACAGCGAATAAACGTGAAAAAGCCCTGTTACTTCCATTCCAACGCCCAATTTCCGTTGCGGAAAATCGGCTCGCGCTTGCCGTCTTTCGTGACGCCGTCGATGTTTAATTCGGCAGAGCCGATCATAAAATCTTCATGAATGAGACTATCGTTGACGCCATGTTTGTCTAATTCTTCTTTGGACATGGCTGTTCCGTTTTGAATGTTAGTCGGGTATGCTTTTCCGAGCGCCAAATGGCATGCCGCGTTTTCATCGAATAATGTGTTATAGAAAATTAAGTTTGATGCCGAAATCGGGGATTGATGCGGGACGAGCGCGACTTCCCCTAATCGGCGCGCACCTTCGTCCGTATCCAATAAATGTTTTAATATTTCATATCCTTTTTCTGCAGTGAAATCAACGACTTTTCCATTTTTAAATGTAAGGGTAAATCCGTCGATAAGGTTGCCGTTATAATTAAGCGGTTTTGTATTGCGCACCGTTCCGTTAACACCGTCTTTATGCGGCATCGTATATACCTCTTCTGTCGGAATGTTTGGATTAAAACGAATTCCGCTTTGGCTGACAGCAGCCCCACCGTGCCAAACATGGTTTTCGACAAGTTCGATCGTTAAGTTCGTTCCCGGCGCTTCGTAGATGAGCTGTTTATATTGTTTATCGTTTAAATAATCAACGATTTTCGCAAGCTTGTCGTTATGCTGCTGCCATGCTTGAATCGGATCGTCCGTGTCGACGCGGGTGACGCGGAAAATCGCATCCCAAAGTTTGGAGATTGCTTCTTCTTCGCTTGCGTTTGGAAATATTTTTTGCGCCCATGCTAGCGTTGGGACGGAAATGAGCGACCAACAGTTTTTATCGGCCATTAAAGCGCTGCGATAATTGCTCAATGCTTTAGATGCGGTTTTATTGGCTGTTGCGACTCGTTTCGGATCGATATCTTTCAGTAAATCCGGATTTGGCGAATAAATCGATAAAAATGCTGCTCCTTCTTCGGCAAGCTGTTCCATTCCTTTCGCCCGCCACGTTGGATATTCCAAGAACGCTTCGTCTGGAGCATGTTTAAATTTGATGTATGTAAGATCTTCGTCATGCCATTCCACATATACATGCTTTGCGCCGGCTTCGTATGCTTTTCTGGCGATTTTCCGCACGAGCGGAGCAGCTTCCAGCGGAGCGTTGACAAAAAGCGTTTGCCCTTTTTGCACGTTGACCCCGACTTGGACAGCAAGTGCCGCGTATTTTTCCAAGTTTTGCTCCCAGTTATTCATATTTTCACTCCTTCGTTTTTGGCGTTATGTACGTTTCTTTATTATAATATGAAAAGTTTGGCATATTCAAACATTTACTAAGAAGACCGGTATATTGCGGGGAGCTGCTTAATATATCAACGCGCGTCGACAATGATGGCCCAGTATGGAATACTTGCAGTTGGATGGGGGCTATGGAATGTGGCATCATGCAACAGAAAAGAGCATATTTGGATTTGCGGCGCAAGAAGTAAAAAACGGGTGACGATGAAAAATTATATAATAAAAATATTATGTAAACTTATAACAACCGGCAATAATGAATATAAAATGGCAGGCAGATCCGTTTGCCGCTTGATGTTGGAGAAAAAGAAGCCAGAATTACATCTGGCTTTTTCGCGGCTCGCTATTTTTAACATCGACCCACGTTTGCGCCCACTGTTCAATTGATTCGATAACCGTTTGCAAAGCGCGCCCCTTTTCCGTCAGCGTGTATTCAATACGCACTGGCACTTCAGGGTACACGGTCCGGCATACAATTCCTTCTTCCTCTAATTCTTTTAACCGTTCGGAAAGCAGGCGCCCGCTGATAGGAATCGAAGCTTCAATCTCGGAAAAGCGCGTTTTTCCTTCTAATAGCTGGCTAATGATAAAACCGACCCACCGTTTGCTCAATAATTTCATTGCCGCTTCAAATTTAGGGCATAAACTTGCTGGAGGACAGGATGTTTGCATTTTTTTTCTCATATTTCCCACCTTTAAAAAAATAGGATACAACCACTATTTTGATAATTCTATTTTACGATATATTGAAAAAAACGCAAAGACGGAAAGCGTTATAATACGTTATAATAAAATATTTTCAATCGACTTATCCTCGCGTCTCGTTTCCAATGTTGTCACAACTTTGTTAAGATATTGTGAAATGATGTACAAAATGGTTTTCTTTCCAATAGAAAATAGTACGATATAAGTGTAAGGAATCCAAAAAATAGGAAGGGGATAAACCATGTTTGTCAAATGGCTGCGCGAACATGCAAGCTCTTCTGCACTACTCGTGTTGTTTCGCTTATATCTCGGATATGCTTGGATCACAGCGGGATGGCATAAAATAGTGGATGGATTTGATGCAACAGGGTTTTTAAAAGGTGCGCTTGCCAAAGCATCTGGAGAGCATCCAGCCGTACAAAGCTGGTGGGCTGCGTTTATTGAACATGTTGCATTGCCAAATGTCGGATTTTTCAATGTGCTGGTTCCTTGGGGGGAATTATTAGTAGGCATAGCACTTATTCTTGGTCTTTTTACAACGTTTGCCGCACTGATGGGGGCAGTCATGAACTTCGCATTTATGTTCTCGGGAACTACCAGTACTAATCCGCAAATGATTTTATTGACGATATTCATCCTTGTTGCTGGTGCAAATGCAGGCAGATACGGTCTCGATCGCTGGGTGATTCCTTACATTCATAAGTTTGTAAACAGAACGTCCCGGCCACATCTCCCGCATGCGTTTCATCGATAAATTTTGCTTGGCCAATGGACTTATCTAGTTTAAGAGCGAGATTTTCTCGCTCTTTTTTTCCTTTTATGGTACGATTAGGATGAGAAAGCAGTGTTCATTGATAGAAAAAGGCGGTCTTGCGATTGGAGGGGAGAGGATTGTGGAGATAGGAATGCAAGGATTTGTGTGTGACATTTGCCATAAGATTGGATCTTGTTTATTACGGACGGAAGGATGAGTATTGGAAAAATGATAAACACAATGGCAATCACAGGCATGGCGACCCAGCTGGCCATTTCATTTATTGCGCCGCTCGGCTTGCTCATTTACTTTCGCAAAAGGAAATGGCTTTCGTGGAAGCCGCTTGGCATCGGCATGCTTATTTTTATACTGTTTTCTCAAGTGCTTGAAAAAATGTTACATATGATCATGATTGATGCGGACGGTGCATCGTTAAAGTGGACGGATAGCAAGGCATTGTTCGTATTGTATGCGGTGCTGGCGGCGGGGATTTTTGAAGAAGTCGGCCGTTACATTGGGTTTAAATGGATGTTAAAAAATCATCGTGATTATAAAGACGGCTTGTCGTTCGGGCTGGGGCACGGCGGCATCGAAGCGGTGTTGATCGGCGCATTTGGCGCTATTAATGCCATCGTTCTTGCAAGCATGATTCAATCCGGTACGTTCGATAAAATGATCGCGCCGACGCTCCCAAAAGAACAAGCGGCATTAATAAAAGATATGGTGCTGCATACACCGTTTTCCATGTATGTGCTGGCGGGCCTTGAACGGGTGTTTGCGCTTGCGTTCCATATCGCGATGTCCCTGCTTGTATTGCTTGGCGTGCGCGAACAGAAATTTCGCTACATCATCTTTGCAATTTTGTTGCATGCGTTGATGGATGTCGCGCCTGCGCTATATCAAGCGCGAGTGATGACAAATATTTGGCTGGTCGAAGCGATAGCCTTTTTATTCGCTGTTGCGGCGTTTTTATTTACGCGCCGCGTGAAAGATGCATTGGAAGATGGGGGAGAAAGATGAAGATTCGCGTCAAACGAATCGATCATGTGCAAATTTGTATTCCTGTCGGCGCAGAAGATGAGGCGCGCGCGTTTTATACGGCTCTGCTCGGCTTTACGGAAATAGAAAAGCCGGACTCTCTAAAAGTGAACGGCGGACTTTGGTACAAAGTCGGAGATGCCAGACTGCATATCGGTGTTGAAGACCGTGATGGCTACAACAGCAAAAGCCATCCAGCGTTCGAAGTGGAAAACATTGCTGAAGTGCGTCGCTATTTGGAGGAACATGGCGTCATGACGCAAGACGAAAAACCGATTCCAGGCGTCGTACGCTTTTCGTTCCGCGCCCCGTTCCGCAACCGAATTGAGTTTTTGTCAAAAAGATAAATAACGATTGGTTTCTCTGAAAAACGATCACACTAAACAAAGTGATGTTGCCCAAATAAAATAACACGTCTTCATGAATCGAAATCTGTTTATGGATGAACATCTTTATGAAACATCATGAGGAAATTTCATAGGCGGATGATAGAAAATAATATTTGCGGTGATTCCGCCGGCTGTTTTTTTGCTTTGTTTATCCTCAGCTTTTGGATGATGTTGTTTTTTATCAAGAGAAAAATCACTTCCCTCCTGTTGATGAGCTTCATGACAGTGAGGGAAGTTGATTTACTGAAAGGTTAAGGAAAATGAATCGTTTTTACGTGTGTTAATTTCCAAAATACGGACTCTCCATTAGCAGTTACAAGTTCAATGATGTTGTTTTGGACTTGCTTAAGCAATCCGACTTTCAGCGGATGATTGCCTAAATCCAAGACAGTTAACTTTCCTTCGAATCTTTTCAACTGTTCTTCTAACGATCTTTGCAGAGGAATGTCCGTCGGTTTCACTGGCAGCACTTCATTGCTTAACGTATATGGAGTAATGTTTGTTTGATAGGGAGCCAGCCATTTCAAATGGTTTAGAGAAATAAACATCGTCTTATACACTGGTGAGTAGAAAGTGAAGTAGTCATTTAAAATGGCCGTAATATAGCCATGGATCGATTGATTTTCTGCCACATAAATTTCAACAAACCGGCCTTTTGCGTTGATTAATGTTTTCCGGTAGGAAATCATGTTATCTTCATCATATAAAGGCAATTCAGTGGTTGCATTCGCTAATTCCGTGCGCGGGTCGGCGCATAGTTTGATGTTATGAATGTGCAAATGAGGGATATATAAATACTTTTTTCCGTTATAAACCACAAGCATATCTGATCCCACGTCAACAAGTATTCCTTCCAATAACACGTTCCCGGAAACTTCTAATTCTACTTGCTTTCCGATTAAAGAATATAAATTATTCATTTTCTCCTTCCTTCCAACAGAGTGGCAGCTTGCAGATGTGCCGTTATGTGGCTTTGTTCTTGTTATTATACGTATCCTATGAATAAAAGTGATCTATCAATGGCCTAACTTTCTCTAAAATTCAACTTCAGCCTACTTATAGTAGAGAAGATAAGTTTCGCTTTAAGTAGGCGTTTCGTTTTTCAATGAATGTGCAGATCCGTTCCGGTTCTTTATCAAACTGCTCGATGCGGTCTTTGATGTACGGGTCGTGGAAGACGTTCGGCCGCAATTGGGCATAAAGCTTTTCTATTTTTGGCTTCATAAATTCGACCGTGAATGGATGATCCAGCGTCTGTTTCATGATGTGGTAATACATATTGCGGAAGCGGTCGATATCGAGCAACCGGGCGGATAACGTATTAAATCCCTCAATCCGTACATAATCGTAGTGCATTTCTTTTCCATTAATATCCCTTCCCCAAGTGGCGTCAAAATCCCATGGAATGATCTCAAATAAACCCGAATCTGGATTGCGATATAGCGCGTAATTATGGACAAATCCGTCGAAATTTTGCGTGCAAACGACTCCCGCGAGCCAACGCAAGTATTTATTTACGTCCAAAATTTGCGACATGACAGATTCGTACTCATGCCTCGTCGTTGTATTTAATTTATAAATAAATTCCTCAAGATAGCGATGGTCTTCTTTAGTCCCCAGTTTTCTTTCATATCCCGCATCTAAAACAGTTTTTGGTTTTTGATCAAACGAGCCGATTAGCGAAAAATTAGCATCATCATCGATTGCATAAAAAATAGGACCTGACGGCAAGTTCCGTTTTTTCAAGAAAAACTCATCGACTGATTCTAATTGAAGGTAAATTCCCTCATGCTTTCCATTCATCGATAAAAGAACATGTTGGGAGGAAGGGGAAAGTACGCCAAGATCCGTAAAAAAATCGAGGGAAAGTTTATTTCTCATGAGAGAAGGATCTTTATATTCCGCATTTAAATGAAGTTCATGAACTCCATGAAAGAAATAAGGTTTATAAAATGAGATAAAATAGGATTTTTTTTTAAATTTTCGAATATGTGAACCGCGATAGCTTATATCGATATGAAATCTTTTGTTGTGAAACGTTAATGTGGCAGGAACGGGTTCGTCGTTCCAAATGTCGCGGCGCAGCTCCCGGAAATCGTTTGGGTGAATATAAATTGCGATCAGAGGCAACTGACTTGTTGACATCTATCATCACTTCCTTTCTGGTCGTGTTCAATAAATCCTATGTGGATGGTAAGGCGCTTGTTACTCTAGGCGTTTATGTATTTTTCCAAAACACGGACAATCGTCTAAATCAAAATAAGTCACCCAACGTACATTATTATCAGGCAAAGATAGAAGCACATTCACTTCCCATTTTCTATCTTTCCAACCATGAACAGATATTGGGAGGTTAAAAAATGAGAACATATACTCATGATGACATTCAAAATGCTGTTATTGAAATGGAAAGTGAAGGGCTAAGCGGCTTTTTATATCAAGAACCGACAGGGAACAAAAGCAAGAAACATCGTTCGCACCATAAGAGCCGTACCGGCTATACGTCCCGCTCGCGTAGTACGAATCGTTCCCGCCAGACACAGCGCACGAGTCGAACATCTGGCACGAGCCGTTCTGGCCGAACAGACCGTACAGGCCGGACATCCCGTTCATCTGGCACGAGTCGTTCCTATCGAACGGAACGCACAAGCCATACGTCCCGCTCGCGTAGTACGAATCGTTCCCGCCAGACACAGCGCACGAGTCGAACATCTGGCACGAGCCGTTCTGGCCGAACGGACCGCACAGGCCGGACATCCCGTTCATCTGGCACGAGTCGTTCCCATCGAACGCATCACACAAGCCATGCGTCTCACTCGCATCGAACGCACCATTCCCGCCGAACAAAATATTTCAAAAGAAAAAAAAGATATTGGGACAACGGCAATATGATCATGTTATGGTTGGGCTGACTCCCGCCTTTTATCTGTACGACATGAGGAGATGGTGAAAAACCGTGCCTTATGTTGTCTTTTTATTTCAATAAAACATTGTTCTAAATAAACAATAAAAATTCATACATTCCAAGTTTCATTAAGGAAAAATTGTGCATATTGTCATTTTATTGTTATAATGTAAACAAAATTTTTTTATAAGTTAACAATTGGGGGATGAGGATGAAAAGACATATTCAATCCGTGCTTTATCAATTAGAACAAAAGATGCAAAAGCGCACCTTAAACGATGTATCGTTTTGTAACAGTTCATGGATCGTGATGAATGGACGGAAGCTGTTAAATTTAGCGTCAAATAATTATTTAGGACTAGCAGGCGACGAACGATTAATTGAAGCGGGGTGCCAAGCAATGCGTACATACGGAGCCGGCGCTACCGCTTCCCGCCTTATTGTCGGCAATTACGAACTTTATGCAAAAGCCGAAGCAGCGTTAAAAAACTGGAAAAAGAAAGAAGCCGCGCTCATTTTCAATAGCGGATATACGGCTAATCTTGGGATTATCACGTCTCTTATTGGCCGCGGCGACATAGTGTTTAGCGACTGGCTTAACCATGCGAGCATTATTGACGGCATCAGGTTAAGCGGGGCTGAACGGTATCGCTATTATCATAACGATCTCGATCATTTAGAATCATTATTGAAACAAGCCTCCCCGCGTCAACGAAAGTTAATCGTCACCGATTCCATTTTCAGCATGGATGGGGATATGGCGCAGTTAGAAGGATTAGTGACATTGAAGAAACGTTATAACGCCATCTTAATGGTGGATGAAGCGCATAGCAGCGGCCTTTATGGGGAAAGAGGCAAAGGGCTTATCCATCATTTTCGTTTGCAAGATGATGTGGACATTCAAATGGGCACTTTCAGCAAAGCGTTAGGCAGCTTTGGCGCTTATGTGGTCGGCGAGCAGTGGCTGATCGACTACTTGATAAACACGATGCGCGGCTTTATTTTTACTACTGCGTTGCCGCCTGCTGTCCTTGGCACCATAGAGAAAGCGATTGAGATTGTCCAAAAAGAAGAAGCGAAAAGACAAACACTGCAAGCTCATAGCTGTTATTTCCGCGATGAGCTGCAAAAGTTAGGATTTAATATCGGAAAAAGCATGACACATATTGTTCCAATCATTATCGGTTCGAACGAGCAAACGGTGCAAATGAGCGAGCGGCTTCAAGAATCCGGAATCGCCGCGGTAGCGATCCGGCCGCCAACCGTTCCTGAAGGCACGTCACGCATTCGTTTTTCGCTTACTGCCGCTTTGACGAAGGAAGAAATCGATTGGGCGTTGGAGCGAATCGCGAGAGTAGGAAGGGAAATGGGATTGATAGCTTAACGCGATTGTGCTGTTTTTGCCTGATACGGTTTTTCAAGGAATGGCTATAAACCCGTGTCCTTGGCTTTGATTTTGCTGAATCAAACAGCGGCGAGTAAGAAGAATATTTTCTGTCACTGATGCGATAAAAAATAGTGATGTATTCCATTTTTAGAGAAAAACCGCTGGTGTACAAGGACAGCGGTTTTTTACATATCTGCCATCTAGCTGGCTATACTAACAATAAGGTGATGACGGATGTGCACAAAATCCGAATTAGAACAATTTGTCAAACAGGCAAAACAATACGCGCGCTTCGGCAAAGTTGCCGATTACATTCCCGCTCTTGGCAAGGCGAATCCTAACGATTTGTCGATTGCCATTTACAAACCGGACGGCAATGTCATCGACGCGGGGGACACAACCGACAAAGTGACGCTACAAAGCATTTCGAAAATTATCACGCTTGCACTTGTTTTAATCGACCATGGGGAAAAAGAAGTGTTCCAAAAGGTCGGCATGGAGCCGACGGGAGATCCGTTTCACTCAATTGCGAAACTAGAAGAAGTGCAACCGGCTAAACCGCTTAATCCGATGATTAATGCCGGGGCGTTAGCAGTCACACACATGATTAACGGAGCTTCGGTCGAGGAGCGGTTTTGGCGCCTTTTGCAGTTTGTCCGAAAACTGGCGGGAAATCCGGAGATTTCGTATTCCAAGGAAGTCGCAACATCGGAATTTGAAACAGCGTTTTTAAATCGTTCCTTATGTTATTTTTTGAAACAACATGGTATTATCAATGAAGATGTCGAAGAGCTGATGGACCTTTACACGAAGCAATGCGCGATCGAAATGACGTGTGTCGATTTGGCGCGGATCGGCCTTGTGTTCGCGATGGACGGACGCGATCCGCTCACTGGCGAACAAATTATGCCGTCCGATGTCGCCCGCATTTGCAAAACGTTCATGGTAACATGCGGCATGTACAACGCGTCAGGTGAATTCGCAATCAAAATCGGCATTCCGGCGAAAAGCGGCGTTTCCGGCGGCATCCTCGCCGCTGTCCCGGGCCGGTTTGGCATCGGCATATTCGGTCCTGCGTTGGACGATAAAGGCAACAGCATCACCGGCATGAAGTTATTGAAGCTGCTGTCCAAAACTTATTCTTTAAGCATTTTTTAAAACTGAGGAGGAAACGTAGCATGAAATCATTTACCGTGCAATTTCACCGCGAAGACGAAATGGACACGATGACGATCCAAAAATTAAACGGTCAAGACTTTGAAAAAGTGACAGAAGGCGGGACAAGGCATTTATTCGATTTAGATACGAACATCGGCTTTTTCGTCTTTTTTGATGCCGAAGACGCAAACGGAAACCCATCGTATCTTGTCTTGCAATATGAAGAAGAAAACGAAGACCCAAGCGCGTGCTATTCGTTCGAGTTGAAAGATTTTTACGAATTTGTCGCCCTCTACTTAAATGACTTGGAATTCGGCGAAGAAGAAAGTATGGGGGAGGAAGAGGAATACGGCCCGATTCACCATTTAGCGCATCTTCTTTATCATATTGTGGAAGAAGGAAACGCGGTCGAAGTATGATGAAACGCTCCCGGATCATGCGTGATCCGGGAGCGATATTGTTTCCCGCCGGTATTTTCCGCAGTTGGCTTTTGTCAGTTTCTTTTCCTGTCTACCACTCTAGCATCTGAAAAAAGAGGTTTTCAAGAGTGAAAAGAATGTTGTGCGGAAGAATATTTAGAGATAAATTATAAAGCTGTGTCATCCGCCATATTGGTGTTTATTCAAATTATAAAAGTCTTAGTAATACTTTTTAAAGATATACCTTATAAGCTATCCAAAATTCAAGGGATAGCTTTTTTTACATTCAATAACCTACAAATATGTCAGGAACTTAAAGTTAATGAACCATGTCCATTATGTAAACAAATGTTATCTTATGAATATTTATTGCCGTTTAAGAATAAAGCGCTTTTTTCAAAAAAGCAACTTTTATCAGATAGGGAAAGATGGGAACAAAAAGAGCGAATACTTCATCATAAATTGACAGAGCTTGAAATGGAAATAGAACGGCTGCAAATGGAGATTCAAAAGCAAAAAGCTCTAATGGAACAATATGAAAATAACCAAATTTTTGAAAAACAAGTACAGCAAAAGAAAAGCGAGATTATTGATATCATTAAAGGAAGAGAGATGCATATACAAACCATAAAATCAGAAATTAACTTAACCAAACATGAACTAGCTCAGGTTTTTGCAAACATACAAAATACGATTAACAGTCAACTGTCAGATGCCAAAATATTTCTATTTAAGCGTCTTAAAAATGGAGAACTACGCCCGGATTTCCAAATATTTTATAAAAACAGGCCATATCGAGTTTTATCCTATAGTGAAAAAATCAAGTGTATGATTGAGATTTCTTCAATTATACGTTATTTTTCCAATATATCCTATCCCATCTTTATTGATAATTTAGAGAGTGTGACTCACTTAAATCCGCCGAAAACCCAAATTTTTACAGCTAGCGTCCGAAAAGGAATGCCACTTCAATTATATGCAAAGTGAAGCAACCGTTTTACTGGAATTAAGCTTGTCAATAAAATCATGCGGCAATAATATGATACATTTGTCACTGAGCCGTTTTACCTCTCCTATTTAGGATTTTTTTCCTTTTCTCAGCTGCAAAACCCTAATTTTGTATTATAATAGTAAAAAAATCCTATTTCACATTGGAGCTGGTTTGGATGGCGTACACGATTCCGGAAACGATTCGTTCGAGTGCCACGGCAGGGGAGCGGTTGTTGTTTCGGACGCTGCAAACCTATTTGCCCGATGATTATATCGTATATTATGAGCCGGAAATCCGGGGGCGACGTCCTGATTTTGTGATCATTGGACCAGACTTAGGGATCGTCGTCTTGGAAGTAAAAGATTATACATTGTCTACGCTTCTTCAAATAAACAATGATGAGTGGACGATTATAAATCGAGCAGGAGAACAAGTGACGGTGAAAAGCCCGTTTAAGCAAGCGAGAGATAATGCGTTTCATATTGTGGACGTGTTGAAAAAAGATAAAAATTTAGTACATTTAGAAGGAAAGTATCAATTTCAATTGAAATTTCCGTATGGTTACGGGGTAGTATTTACACGGTTGACGCAAAAAGACTTAGTGAAAAAACAGTTGTATCCAGTTATTGATCCGAATCTTTGCTTAATGCGCGATGAAATTGATCCAGATAAAGAATCGTTTAGCGAGGAAGTGTTGTTTGAAAAAATATTAAATATGTTTGTCGTTCCGTATCGTTTGCGGAACCCTTTAACGAAAGAAGAAATTGATGCGATTCGCTATCATCTTTTTCCAGAAGTCCGAATTAGTGCAGAATTTCGTCCGCCGGTTCCGTATCAAGATCAAATTTTACTTTCTCTTCATGATATTAAGGCAATGGATTTGCATCAGGAAAATTTGGCAAAACAAATTGGAGATAAACATCGGCTTATTCGAGGAGTAGCGGGAAGTGGAAAGACACTGATTTTGGCTAGTCGTGCAAAATTGCTGGCAAAGGAACATCCAGATTGGAAAATCTTGATTTTATGTTACAATATCTCGTTGGCTCAAGGAATTCGGCAATTGATCAACCATATGTTAAGGGAACCGGATTCTCTCTTTGATTTTGATTTTACGAAACATGACGGATTGGCGGATACCGCATATGGGCAAATTATTGTGCGCAATTTCCATGAATGGCTTAAACATGATTTAAAAATTACTGAGCAACAAATTCCATATATTTTAGAGAAACTTGAAAAAGGTGAAGCGATTTTACCGACATATGACGCTATTTTAGTCGATGAGGGACAAGATTTTTCTTCGGACTGGCTGGCGCTTATTAGCAAACTGCTTAATCCGGAAACACAATCGCTCCTTCTTGTCGAGGATCGAGCACAAACGATTTATAGGCGAAAACGGTCTTATGCCCAAGATACGGGCTTAAATTTCCAAGGGCGGTCCAAAATATTGACGATCAATTATCGGAATACAGCACAAATTGTGAAGTTTGCTTGGGATTTTTACCGTACCCATTCGGTGTTAAAAAATAAAGTAGCTCACCGGGAGTTTGAAGGAGAAATTATTGCGCCGCAAAGCACAAGGAGAAAAGGGCCGGAGCCAGTAATATTAAAAGCGGATCATTTTGCGACTGAAATGAAAGAAGTTGCAAAACAAATTCAAATGTTACATAACGAGAAAAAGGTTCCGTATTCGGAAATACTTATTTTATACCGGGTTAAACGAACTCATCTGCAAGATATTATTGGTGTGATTAAACGGGCTCTCGAAAAAGAGCAAATTCCGTATTATTGGTTAACGGAAAATGAAACAGCTAAACGGACATTTTTGCGAGATGACGATAAAGTGAAAGTCAGCACGATCGAAAGTAGCAAAGGTCTTGATTTTCAAGCTGTTTTTATTGTGAATATTGATAATATGCCATTCTCTTTGGAAGAGGATAAAGAGAGAGAAGTGTCGCTACTATACATTGGCATGACAAGAGCAAAAGAATACCTATACCTTTCTTATTCAGGCGAATCAGAATTCACGAAATATTTGGAGACGATCCGAAAAGAACGTCAAAAAATGAATGCACAGCGGCAAAAACATGGGTAAATTCCGATTAACATTAAAAGTAGAGTGGATGTTTTGTTCCACTCTACTTTCTATTTTTCGCTTAGCCCTTACACGTTGCGACAAGCTTTTTGGCAATCATGTTGTTTTCAAATACCGTTTCAAGCAGAAGCACTGTTTCCAGCGTTGCTTTGCAGTCGAGCGTTTCAAGTTCGGTATGTTCATGCTCGTAGCCGACGGATAAGTTAACAGACGGAATCCCGAATTCGGCAAAGGTTTTGGCATCGCTGAGACCGCCTGCGGTAATTTTCCAGTCTGGCATGCCGGCGAGTGCTCCGGCTGTTTCGAAAATGCGGCCGTATTCGTCAGGGCAAAACGGCACGATGCCAGCATAAGAAGTGACGATGTCGCGCGTTCCGCGGCGGTCCACAACAATCGCGGCGTCGATGTCTTGCAAAAACGCCGGGTCGATATGGCGCGAGCCGAGGCAGCCGATTTCTTCTTGGACGGTAAAGGCGATTTTCAATGTTCCTTGGAAGCGGGAGTGGCGGATGAAATCAATGATTTCCAAAATAACAGCGATTCCCGCACGGTCGTCGGCGCCTAAGATGCCGCTGGAACTTTTTAAAGTGGTTCCGTTTTCGATCACCGTTCGGTAAGGATGAAAGGATTTTACGGTATCCATATGGGCGGAAAGGGCGATAACTGGCCCTTCTCCGCAATGGATCGCCGCAAGCAAATTGCCGTATTCATCCGTTTTGAGCCAATCGACCCGTGATCGCAAATAGCGGTGCAGCCATTGGCGAATGACGTGTTCTCTCCCGCTTTCGCCTTGGATGCGGAGAAGTGGCATAAGCCGTTGTTTTAATTTTTCTAATCTGTATACTTTAAGCGATTCCGGGTTTCTCCACACATTGTTAAGCCGTTCAGCGATAGTGAGAAGATCGGCGATTTGCCCTTTCTTGTAGAAAAATGTTGCCCTTCTTTTTTCAAGCTTAACGTGTACGCTTTTCGGTGTGCAGGCGCGAATAATCAAAGCTTGTGTCGCGGACAAGTCGTTTAAAAAATCAATTCTAGCTGGCCGGCGCCCTTCTCCGTCGCAGCTGTTAACAGTGTAAATATGCATCATATTCAGCCAGCGGACGATGCCGCGGACGTACGGGTCGATTTGTATGAGTGGAAGATCGTCTTTCCGCGGATCGACCAGCGTTTCTTTTCCCGGAATGTCACGATGGTGAAAAACCATCCGTTCAGCAGTTTGTTGGAGCGCCTCGATCCAGTCCGTTTCGGAAATGCCGTCAAGGTGCTGGCGCCGCTGGATGAGTGTTGCGAATGTTTGCATAAGCCACTGTGACGTAATTCCTGTTTCCGCATCTTTCGGATGCAATCCGTGCCGGATCATGAGTTTTGTTAATTTCTCCATACTATCCATCTCCTTTTCAAATTCGTTACAATACAACTGTACAAGTCAGTGTGTGACACCTTGTCACAAAGGAGAGAGCAGGGAGATGGAAGAATACAGGTTTTTTCCGCATCAAGAAGAACGCCGCTTGCTTGCAAAGTGGAAAGAAGAAAAAGACCGAAAGCGGCGGGAAGAAATCGAAAATGAATTAATTCATCTGTATGTTCGTTTTGGCGAGCATTTCAAAATGTCGAACGCTCCTGATCCGCAGCTGGCGAAAAAGTATTTGCAAAAAGCGTTAAAGCGCAAGCCAAGCCATCCGGTTGCGAATTATCGGTTGGCGCATATTTACTATAACGAAGGAAGATACGCCGAAGCGGCGTACCATTTTCATCAGGCGCTTTCCGGAGAGAGGGGCGAATCTCTTAATGACACGCAGGCGATGCTAAGCCATATGTTTCTTGTCAATTGCGGCATTTTTCTTGCGTCGAATGCGCTAATGCAAATGGAAAAGATGGAAGCAAGGCCGTATGATGAAGAAACGGTCGAGCGTTACCGCCAAGCGATTTTTCTCTATCGCATTGAAGATTTTCACCGTGCGCTTTATCGCATCATTACGCCAAACAGCGATGAAATTGTTACAGAGGAAATATACTTTTCTGAGCAGGAGCAGCTTTTGCCGCATGAGGTGATGCTTTGCATCAGCGAACAAGACGGCTTTGTCGTTCGTTTCGCAGGCGAGTGTGTGAAGTTGGAATACCAGCCGTTTTATGTGTTTGCAGCAATTTTGCATAGCGAGCGGCCGCTGACGGGGGAAGATGTCCGCGAAACGTTGTTTCAATCGTTTTTCGGCAGAAACGTTACTGATGCCGCCATTCGGAAAATGTTTGAGCGGCTGCGTGTGCGCATTCCGTTTTGGGATGATGTTATTGAGACGACAAGAATAGGGAATAAAGCGGCGCGGAGCCGCAAACAAGGCGTTTCGTACCGGATTTTTTGCCGCGCGAGCGATATGTTTCCTTGGGAATAGGGGATGGAAATGAACATACGAAAAAGATGGAAAAATAGAGGAATCATGATCGAAGAATGGCCGGGAAAAGGAGAAGAATTCCGCAAACGTTGGGAACAAGTGTTTGCGGATGCCATCAGTCCGCAGGAGAAACAGTCAATTTATTTCGACCAGTTTTTGTGGCATATATTTAGTTACGAGAAGCTGCCTTGTCTGGAAGGGAAAGAAGCGATGCGGGCGTTTCGTGAGATGAACCGAGTCATTTGTTATTTGTTTTATCAAGAAAGGGAAGAGACATATATGCTTATCAATGCCGAAAATTTGCGGGCGGAAGGTTTGCGGAACGAGCACGATGTATGTGTCGTCGACCCGCACTTTACGTGGACGCATGTGCAGACGCATGAAGACTATTGCGGGCCGTATTTTTACCGCAAAGAGTGACATTTGCGTGAAAAGAAGCTCCGCTGTGTTCACCGTTTCTTTTGTTATGTATTTAACAATGATATGAATAAATGGTAGAATGAAAAGAAGAACATTTCGTGATGATATGGAGGAAAAAATGTGATCTATCAACTGAAAGTACAGTTAAAAGATATTCGCCCGCCAGTGTGGCGGCGATTATTGGTGCCAAGCGGAATGACGTTCGCCGAGCTTCATGATGTGCTGCAAAAAGCGTTTGACTGGGAAGACCGGCATTTACATACGTTTTACATCACGAAAACGCGCGGAATGGCGAAGCAGCGCATCGAAATTGGCAATGATGGAAGTGATGGACGGGATGGTGCGGGCTATAAGGAACATAAAGAGCGGCTTTCCGACTGGCTCGTTGAGGAGGGAGATCGCTGCTTGTATATTTATGACTTCGGCGATTATTGGGAACATGAGTTGGTGCTTGAAAAAATAATGGTGCCGCAGCCGGACGCCTTCTATCCCGTTTGCCTTAAAGCGGTGCGTGTTGCACCGGAAGAAGACAGCATGGGCGTGGGGTGGAATCTAGAGGAGATCGAGACAAAGGAATTGACAGCGATAGTCGATGCAAAATTGGCTTCGCTGCGCAAAGAAACCGGCAAGACAGCATGGGAGAAAGTGCCGGAAGAGAAGGTGAAGGAAGCACGGGCAACGCAAAACAACATATGGAGGGCACTGCTGGAAAAAGCGGTGGCATTTAAACTGTTAGCGCCGTGGCAATGGATGGATGATGATGAAATTTTCCTTGTCATTGATCCGGAAACAAACGAGCGTTTATATTGCTCTGTCATTGGCGCGCTTGGCCAAGAGCATGGAATGGTCGTGTATATTGGTGAACAAGGATATGAAAGCCTGCGGCATTTGTTCGAACGGCCATATCCCGAACAAGATCCTGTGTATACACAGCGGGCGGTGCTTATTTCCTTTGCTGACCGAGATGAACTAAGCAAGGAAGACTATGAGCTCCTTCGTTCGCAAGGCATGGCTTTCCGCGGCAAAAAGCAGTGGCCGCAGTTTCGCAGCTTTGTTCCTGGGTACTATCCGTGGATGATTTCCGAAGAAGAGGCGAAGCTGGTGACAGTGGCGCTTGATCAGGCTCTTGAAGTCGCGCGGTGCGTCGCGAAAGGGGAACTTTCCCTTCCGGTGTTTCTAGAAGATGGAAAAATGTTTGCCCGCATTGGCGAAAAAAAGGATGGAAACATCGTTTGGCGCGATGACACCGTTTTGCTTGCTGAACTGGAAGGCGAGAAAAAAACACCGACATATGAACTGCTTGTCGAGCCGAAGTTGATGAAAATGGTGAAAAAGATCGGACAAGTATACTACGGCAGCATCGAATTTGACGCGGGATATATCAATAAACCGGTGCAAGAAAAGCGCGGGGAGCGCCCGTATTTTCCTATATTTGTTTTGGCGGTGGATGTGAACACCGGGTTCATCATCCATAGCGATATGCTTCCGCTCGAGAATGCAGAGATGCGCGTGCAAAAAAGTTTTTTGGATATGTTGCTACGGATCGGGAAAATACCGCGGGAAATTCGCATGAAAAAGGAAACAAAGCAAATGCTCGCCCCGGTGCTGCGCAGATTGCCGATTCGGACGATAGAAGTGTCGCGGATTTTTGCCGCCGAGCATATCCGCAGAACTTTTGAAATGTTTTAGGATGAGGCGCAAAGAGAATCGCGGTTTGGCCGGCAAATATAAAGAAGTTCGTATCAATATATGTGTACCGGCTGCTGATACATTTGAAAGATAGTATAATATCCGTGTGTTCCAGCAAACTAAAAATCCAGATGACACCACCAAAGAAGTGTACTGTGATTCAATTGTCAACAAGTATGAATTCTGGAGGATTAAATGGTGGAAATGGTTATCGAAATTTTTTAAGTCTTGGAGATTCGACTTAAACAATCCGCGCGCTTGTTACAGACAAGCATTCAAAGAAGGATGGATGGAAAACATGATACGTGAAACAACATTGTAAGTTTGCGTAATGCAACTGTTCATGTCTATATGAAAAACAAGACCACAATACGTGGAGAAATCGAAAAGTTGCTTGAAAATATAAATTGGCCATGATGGAGTAGTGATTTAACAAACGCGCATAAAGAGAAAGAGGGATGCAATAGTGTTAATCGCATTAGATATGGACGGGACGCTTCTCAATTCGAATGGACGGGTAAGTGAAAGAAATAAAGCAGCCATTGCAAAAGCGCGAAAGCGTGGCCATATCGTGGCGATCTTCACAGGAAGGGCATATAAAGACGCGCGCGCGCCGCTTCAAGAAGCAGATATCGTTTGCCCGATTATGAGTTTAAACGGCGCGGTGATGACATTAGAAGATGGGACGGTGCTTGGCGATGTGCCGCTTGACAAGGAAACGTTAATTTCGGCGCTGGAGTGGGTGCGCGCACAGCCCGATTTATATTGCGAAATTTATACGAACGATGCCGTCTACGTCGGTCTCCATAACCGCGCCCATCTCGAAGCGTTGGCAGAAAAGGCAAGCGGTATCGCGCCTGAATTAAAGCGCATCGTCGAAAAGCAATTCCAGCAAGCGCGCGTGACGTATGTCGATGATATCCGCCTCGTCTGGGAAAAACGGGGCATTGCTTTTTATAAAGTGCTCGTTTTCTCTCTTAATCAGGCGCGCTTACGGGAAGCGGCGGAACAATTTGCCGGTATTTCCGGCATCGCCGTAACGTCGTCGCATCCGAACAACATTGAGATCAACCATGAACGGGCGACGAAAGGACAGGCGCTCATGAAACTGGCCGACCATTACGGCATCGCCATGAAAGATACGGTTGTTTTTGGCGACAGCCATAACGATTTATCGATGTTCGCCGTCGCCGGTTATCGCGTGGCGATGGGGAATGCCGCTCCCGAATTAAAAGAAGTCAGTGACATGGTCACTGTCTCACATGAAGAGGACGGCGTGGCGGTCGCATTGGAAGAACTGATCGGCAAGCAGAACCAGTAACGGCGGAAACCGCGCCCTTCCTCCACTCCACTGTCGGTGCTTGGTCTGGGGGAGGTATACATAAGGCTTTTGCTTTCATACACTAAAGTAAGATGTTAATATATCAACAGTTTGGACGTTTGACTTTTTTGTTCAAACCGTCTATATATATGCTCATTGAAAAGTTAACCTTCGTATAAGTGGTGCCCACTCCGGTTATACTGCTCCTAAGGAAAAGCATGGAAAAGGAGCGGAATTCTGCATGAAACGTCTCAAAATCACCAACGATCACGGATAGACACCTCGGACACTTCGCAAACAGGAACGGAAAATCAAAAACATCCTTCTTCGCCAACGGGTGATGGCGGTTCGCCTGGTCATGGAAGGCTATTTGGGCAAAGAGGTGGCCTCCATGGTCAACGTGTGCCGACA
>ERZ1673777.39-NODE-39-length-27791-cov-27.422519_pt1 | contig 27791 bp, 42 predicted proteins | sample MGYA00580138_ERZ1673777 | MGnify/ENA primary metagenome ERZ1673777 (study PRJEB41219, sample SAMN04549618) | soil metagenome | isolation source: soil | place: USA: South Carolina, Cape Romain NWR | collected 2009-05-18 ... | reverse complement strand
AAGCTCTGCACGTTTTCCTTGCAGAACTCTGTATTTTTATTTTGCAATAAACACGGTACTTAATGATGTTCGTATTTTCGGAATGATTCATTTGTTTTGGCTCTTCCTTTGTAGATATTTATCTAAATAAGTGACAATTGTGATCAATGCTATAAGAACACCTATGATCCCTAGAATGCCAAAAAGAATTGGAAACACTTTAGTGTCGATTACATCAAATGTTAAATTTTCCTCAAATAATACGTTGATAGGTACAAAAAGCCCGATTGATAACATAGCGATTATAAGAATTGACATTACAATTTGAAAAACGAATACAGGATAAGTAGGTGTATACGATTCATTTACCTCCGTACTGTTTGCTACTTTTTGTTCCTTCGTTTCTTTTTTAATTTCTATTCGTTCAGTCTTCTTATTCAATTCACCTATATGAGTGTTGTCATAGTATCCCATTTTTATGTTTTCTCCTTTCAGATTGGATTAATTACCACCATCTATATCTAAACCCTCGAAACCCTTTTATATTCGGTATATTTTCTTCTCTTAAATCATCCATAATGATCTGACATTTTCCTGACCATGTTCTTCCTGTGGTTTCACATGTCATTGTTGAATTTCCAATAATATCAACAACTCTCATGGATGATTCAATTTTTTCATTTTTTACAAAGTAAACTCTATCGTCAATTTTTAATTTTCTTGGCACTTTTGATAATGTCCAAAATTGAACTAAATCCTTCTCTAACATATCTTGTGTTTCCCTATCATCATTTTCATACTCAGACTTTGGAATCGTAACCACAATGTCTATATTTATCACCCTTTCCGTGATACAGTATGTGTTCTCATTGTCGATGAACTATTGTTCTTCTTTATTTTTGGATACTATATATCGCAAAGCCGAGTAACATACTGCTCCTAAGAAAAAACTTGGAATATGGTAATTTGAGTGAGTTGAGCTAACAATTGAATAGGATTAACTTCCAAAAGTTAGGTGTAAGCCTTCAAACTCCAATGATGCTTTTACCTTCGGCAAATTTTGTCGTTTCTGTCAAGTAGCAAAAGTTTGCTTTTTCCTCAATTAGTACATCACAAGTTAACAAACATCATAATAAGGCCAACAACGGAGCAAAAGGCTAAAATCGCCACAACACATAAAACCAACGTAGAAGAAGTAAAAAAATAAATGTTAAGAAAGGCAAGAAGTAAGAGAAAAGAAACGTAACTAATTACATTCCATTTATCATCCATAAAAAAACCTCCTTTTAGTTTGACAATTCTTTCACTTTTTCTAACTTTTGAATACGAATATCCTTGCATCCTTCATTTGAACATAGCAATAGAGTATTTTTGTCGATATATATAAACGCGTAGTAATAATCACTGACGAAGTCGTTAACGCTAAATAGAATCAATCGGCCATAACGACCGCAATACCGTAAATAATTCCCTTCTTGCATAATGAAGCTTGTCCGATCTTTTTCACCTAATCTTGCAACAAATTCGCCAGGATGCAAGATTCCATCCCCTAGTTCAACCGATGACCGTTCTAATTCATCATTCAGGACTTTCGCATACATCGCACCTGACTGGAAGAATGTTTTTTCAATATCAGTTCCTAACACTTCTTCGATTGTCATTTGCATAATCACTCTGATCACCTCGCGTTTTGCCTAGCAACTTCAAACACTCGCTCTCTATCCTCCATTGATCGCCACACCCAGTTACGGCCAAGTTTTTCAATCCATTCGAACCAGCATGGCTCAAAATTCGTTCCTTCACCGTACTCAATGCGCCATTTACCATTGTGATAGAGTTCTGCGCTAACGATTTTATAAACACCGTCCTTATGTATCACGAGCGTATAGTCATCGCTCTTTGCCCATTCCCATGTTTTGACGTATCCGAGTACCTCTGCATTGAAAATATTTGAAAGCCGGTCTAATATATTGTCATGAACACCTTCTTCAAGAAAATCATAAATAGATAGCTGATACACGTTATCGCCTCCATTGAAATTTTTTGCTTTCTATAAAAACCTCCTATGCAATTTTTTGGAGCGGTCTTTATCCCACGCCCGTTGTTCTTTTCTGTATTTTGATGTATTATTGTGTACCGCGCTCTTCTTTCAAGCCAATAGGTGAATTTTCTAAGTATGAGCAATAGCAGCACCTTTAAACCGAAAAAACAATCTTCCATTTTCCTTTTTCACTTCACACCAGTCACTTTCAAAATCTTGCAATGCTTTGGCTAAAGAAGATTTCGGATTTTGATAATGCGTCTCGCAATACTCCAAAATCTCATTGATGGTTCGCCATCCACCGTCTTCTTTTTCTTTTCCATTGAACCCGTATCGTTGACGCTTTAAATATTCTTTGATTCTCGATATCGTTAATTTATAAGTTGTAACGTATCCACCTCCATTACTGCCACCTTTTACCCATGTTTTTTGTTCTTCATGGAGATACTTGTTAGGGATTGTTTTTCTATCATACGGTCGGTGATACCGTGCCGGAACCCGAACATAGACGTAATTTTCTTTTACTTCTAGCAATCCTATTCGGTAATCATGCAAGATTTTTAAAGCAATCGAATGGTATCTTTTCTTCTTTGGAACAGCAATGTAGATGTAGTGAAACATTCCCTTCCATCGAAAGGCTTGATTAATAACTTCAAAATTTAACGTTTTTTTCATCTCTACGACACAATAAGCGGGATGCGCTTTTCCTACAATATCCGCTCGACCAAAAGGCATTTCCACTTCTGCGTATACCTCGTAGCCCTTTTCCTCTAGCCAACTTCGGATGGGTTCGAACATATCCTCTTCTCTTTTCAACGTTCTTAATCTCCTTTCGAATCCGGTTATTCCTTGTTCGGTGATGCTCCCGCTATGATTAGCTCTTTGACAAAAGGCTCATTATCGTCACAAAAAAGGTAAGTCGCTCGTATGCAGATGCTAATGAACCTTGTCATGTATTTTTTCAACTTACTTTTGTTTGGCCTTTAAACTTGTCCATCAGCTCCTTGCACCACGCAAAACCTTTTGTTTTCAAAGCCTGATCCATCAAAGATTGAAAAGATTCCTCTGCTAATGGGAGCAAGTCGTTTGCTGGCATCAACTTATCAACAGAAATAGCCTGACGCATCCGTAATTTATTGCCATTAGCATCATAATCAGTGCCTAAATTGTCTTCAATATATCCTAACGCGCCGTGGAGCCAACTAGCATCGTTATTGTAATAAACCCAATCGCCCTCTTTTAGTCTTTTCATGCCTAAATCACCCTTTTTAAAGAAAAACCCAAGGAAATGATTGATACACCCTTTGTTCGAAATTCTTAATTTTTATGTCAACTTCTATTTGTTTGGCTCTAACTTCTTCGACTGTACCAAAGAAATTTTTAAACTCATTTTCTCGAATTTGATCAGCTTTCAGGTCAATGAGTGTTTGCAGAAGTTTTCTTTGCTCCTCAATTTGTTTTTGATCAGGGAACAATTCCATTTGAATATTCATAAAATCTCACCACCAAGCATCTCTGAAAGTGTTGGAAAGATGATGCTCAATCTTATCACTCCAAAAATTCATAAATATTTGTTTGCCCTTCCGGTGGTGTGAAATGTTGTGATTTTGCATGTATGCGTAACTCTCCAGAAGACACTTCGCAAAGCTCTTTGTCTGTCTTGCAAACCGGACATTGCAAGAGATGGTGTTCTTCAAAAGATTGCGAAACAGCAAATAAAACATCACACTTTTCACACTCATAAACATGAACAAGAACTTTCATGATTGATTCTCCTTACTTTCTTTGATCAGGCTGATCTTAAAGTATGGTCAGTTTGAGTTTTTTCTTCTTTTCGTGTATTAATTTGGTCTTTGCCTCTTTTCGAGAGATAGGTCGAATTGGTCGTGCCAAGAAGGAAACAACAATATCCGTGAATCTTACCTCTACGTCCGTATATTCAACGGACTGGAAGGGCATGTCATTGTACCAAAACAGACGCCCTAGCCTCACGCTTTCCAGCACATGTTCTTTGCCTGTCGGGATCGTAATATAAAATTCTTTTAAACCGTCGTGATATTTGTCATGTGCTGGCGGATAAATATAGTCCTGCTGTAAATCTTGTACAATATAGGTGATCTCCAATTCGCTATATATAATGTCTACCCATTGTATGCCGATAACAATCCACATTTTGCCGCGGTCTTCGATAACGTCGCCAATTCGGAATGGCTGCCGATATAGCCTAGTTGATACTTTTATCGTACGGATCAAATCGCGCATGTTTTTCACCACTTGGCAGTCTTTAATCTATAAAATCAAAAATATTTATCTGCTCAAACTTTTCAGGTATTTCCCCTTTTGTTTCATGTTCCGGTGCTTTTGTTTCAGTTTCCTCCGCATTCACTTCTCGAAACTCCGTGAACCAATGAAGAGGGAAGCAGCCGCCCGGTCTTTTCAGCTTTCTATCATGCCAGAAGTACGCATGTGTTCCGTCCGGACGTAAATAATACGTTCCCAGCTTGGTATCTCTGTATCCTCGTGTTCTCCATATCAACTTGGCTTCATAAATTTTCGAACTGTCTAGCACAGGCACATTGTCTGCAGCCGGCTCCGGTGGCCATTCATCTTCTGGAACGACTTGAAACAGCGACTTATGAAAACATCCAGTATGAGCATTTGCTTTCGGAAATCTTGAAACATAGTAATGATTGGCGCCGGCCGGAAAAAGAAAATACTTTCTATCTTTTTCAAGCACCGTTGTTGCTGCTGGATCAACGCAAATTCCCTGTAGCACGATTCCACCTCCTTTCTCCCTAAATCACATGTTTTTCCCTCTGGTAAATACCTGCAGATTCACTCCCGCTTCCTCCTTTTGTTTTCCTTAAGGAAAATTATCATCCAGCCAAGGGCAGCAAGTACTCCAATTTTCAGGGTTCCAAGTGTCTTTGTTCGTCAGCACGCTTACCAACAACTAATATGCTCATGAGAAATAACATCACAAACGCACCACAAAACATACCAATTAAAAAGACCACATCGCCTAATACCCTTTTTATAAAATTTTTCCCGTGTTTCCTTACGCACCTGTTACTTCTAATGTTTTCATTTCTTGCGTTCCTTTACAGAAATATGCTGCGGTTTTTATCGCTCCAGTTGCTCCAAACCCCTTTTGAAAGATGATTTTTTTGTTCATTTTTTTCGCATATTCTTTAACTATATCCATAGCCACATGCCCACAAGCATCTAATAGCACAACCACACAATCAGATTTTTTGATGATCGTCCTAAATTCCTTTGTTTGTTTCCCATTTCGCACTTTTCCATTGTGAAACAACACATTTAATCCATATTGCTTTCCAATTTTTTTAAAAGTATCTTCTTGAGAACCACCAAAAATAGCTACTGTTTTCATAACAAATCCTCCTTTTAGGCGAATATTGTGTATTATCTCATTAACACTTTATACCCATTTCTATTGTTTATTTTACACAAAATTCACCTAAAGGCAAGTATTTATTTATTAGTATTAGATTTGCAAAGATGGTTAAACATTACTTCCCCAAAATCTATATGAATATATCGTTGGCCTTTTAAAATTTTCTCTAAAGCCAAAATAAATTCTCTTGTTTCCATCCGTTTACTTAGGATTCCTCTAACATTGTCGTATTTTGTAATAAATAGTGGATCTACAGTTTTCGGGTTCATCGTAATGATGGCAATAGGTATATTTTTATGGCTTAATAAATCCATTTCTTTTTGTAACTCCTGTTCTTTGATATACCCAATATCCATTAAAATTAATGCGATTTCTTTCTCGTCTAATGAGGAAATATATGAGTAGTGAATAGCAGGTAGTATAAGAATGTCGTATTCGATTTTTAATAGTTTCAATATAGCTTTTAATCCTTTCTGATAACTTGTTTGCCAATCAAATAAGACTATTTTTTTCATCATCCATGCCTCCATCTTTGATTCTGTTACAAAAAAATAAACCCCTCTATGAACACTTAACGTGTGCATAGAGGGGTAATCCCTTTCTTTCAATTTATTAACCAGTTCATGAGTAATTATGTTAGGTGCTTATATATTTTCATTGTACTTAAATTCCATTTTTATCGTCAATAGAGGTATTACTCTATTACTTTGATTTTGGAATTAAGGATGGAGACAACGTTCCATCTCCCTGAATTACACGATACTCCCCTATTCCATTCGAGTGAACATACCAGACCATATATGAGCGTAAGAATTCGTGAGCAGCATGATTATGCAAAGGAATAGGTGAACGATAGTGATTAGGAAATGTATCCTTTCCATCCTTTACTTCTTCTATTGTCGGGATTCTCATTAATTGTCTTCGCTCTTGCATAATCCAACATCCAAACGTACCGCAAGGAGATGTATACCAATAAGCTCCATTAATCGGACATACAATGTCCGGTTCAAATGGATAATTGGATTTTCTCGTTTTCATCGCAGGTAAATGCTGTTCAAACATATCACTAGTTTCCCAAATATCTGTTTCTTCCTGTTTAACTACTTCAGTAACTACCCGCTCATATAAAGAAATATCGGATTTATACAAAATGTTTTCGCATGTTAATGCTGTTTTTGGATCATTTGGATCTTTTGTTTCCCCGTATATGCTACATATTTGGTGAATAGGGTCGTATAATTCGCAATGTGAAGCACAAGTCGGTAAATTTATTTTTTTGTTTCTGATAACATATAACATTTCTCACACTCCTAAATTCCACCCAATACCCCCGGAATAATTGCCGTCAGCACGATTAATATAACGGAAATACCCAAAAAGGTTTTACTGCGTCTTTGGAATTCTGGGTGATTAATAAGTTTAAATACAAATCTGTTAAACAATGTTAGTGTGAGCAAACCAATTGATGTAATATAACCTATACTGGTGAGCAAAGTAATAATATCTTCCCCAAGAGAAGTGGTATTAGACACATTTGATGATAAGACAATGATAAACATAACCCGTATGAAGATCAAGACCAACGGTGTCGAGATTAATACCGCTGTTGAAGCTTTCATAACTCGACCTTGTTTAGTAATCATAGCATATACCATTTTCCATATACCCCAAAGGAATAGAATAGTAAAAAGAATATTGATCGCATTATTAAGCAGGGGAGAAATGTCTTCAATAAAATGGTTACCAGCATTTTTTAAGTGTTCTTTGTAATCTTGTTTTGGCTCTTGATTTGGAATAATGATTCCATCAAAGGATGGAGTTGGAGATGATGTAGCATAAACCATCGTCCCCGAATAGAGAATATAGACAATACTAGTAAGAATAAATGCCATCTTTTTTAGTTTCAGTCTCTGTAATTTCATCTTGCTCCTCCGTATCAAAATATATTTTCATTCCCATATGTTCAAAGTGTTTTTCGAAAAAGATTTCCCCATCTCTTACCGGTAAAATATGTGCAAACCGATATTCACTTTCACAATAATCAATTACTCTGGCCATTTCTAGCATCCATTGCTTATGAAGACGTTGTTCCCTCTCTCCCCATTCTTTATTCATTAACTCCGACAATTTCGTAATGTTTACTTTCATTGCTACAGAAAGACGCCCCATCATGTTGTTATTTCCCATAATCTCCACATATTCGATAAAATCCGCTAAATAGATATATGGCTTTATAACATTACGTAGGAATTCGTAAACTCCTCCATATTTTTTCTTATTGACATTTAAGTCAGCAATGATGGATATATTTTTATCAATCATGCCATCTGCATCCACTTCTAGATGAATACGTAATGATGTTTTTAGGAATTTGACCATAGGTCTAAACACCTGTTCTACAAAAGAATTCAATTCCATTCTAAGGGTATCATACATTTTTTCTTCAACGTCGGGATAACTATACCCCTTACTGTACATGAATCCTTGTTTTGTATTGTGATTATAAGAAATCTGCACTGACGTAAGTTCTATTTCTTTTCTTTTCCACCCTCTGATAAAACTTTCAATATGAGATCTGTTTAACAAAGTTACCTCTCCCTTCAAATTGATAACGAAGTGGTGAGTCCTTTCATGAAGTACATTCAATAGGTAATAAGAATCAGTTCAAATATAATATTATAAAGACAAATTTTATTAAAAGATGTCGTATTTTGTCGAAGTTTGTAATATGCGCATTTTTTTGATATGTTCTCTCCCCCCACCGAAAAAGTATGTGAAAAACATATTCTTTCGGTGAGGGGAGAGTCGATCAAGCAATGCTCTCCCCTTTTGCTTTATACTACTCTCTCGTCTGGTATTTCGTATTCAGGCGAGACAATTGGATTGATGCTATCAACGACGAATTCACCCTCAATAAATTCGCCACTGACAACCAAATGATCGTGTAAATGAAAGTATTTCGCATTCTCCCCTACTTTCACCCAAAGACGACGTTCTCCATCCGAAATATGGAGATATTCTTTTTCTTTACCAATTACTGTTGCGAAAATAGTAATGGGTCCAGAAACAAATTCCATTACTTTATATTCCGCAGCATGTAGATCAGCTGCGGTAATGTAATCCTCTTCATCATCTGTTACCTCTACCAATGGCTCTTCCGTCATTTTTTCATAAGATACTTCAGAAAGAACCGTAGAAAGTAATTCTTCAACCTCTGTCCCTTCAATAGACGAAACCACAGGCTCAATAAATTGTTCAGGATACAAAACCTTTTGAATTTTATCGGTATCAACTTCCATTTTGCTTACCGCGTCAAAAAATACTTCTTGACGCGGCTGACTACAATCCTTTTGAGAAGCCCACGCTTCCACAGAGCGTTGAAATACATACATCTCCACGGCCACATACAGTGTATATAAAATGGATAAACTTACCAAAACCATCGTTTCTATCATGATCTTAATCCTCCATTCATTTATCGTTTGTTTTTACGCGAATAGGTCAAATGCTAATTGACCATCCGCTGGCACATTCCGCTTCCGTTTCGTACTTTCATTCTTCGTGACTACAATTTTAGCGGCATAAATCTCATCACGTTGCGCCTTCACTTCTGGAGCAACTAAGTAAGAAAGAATAGCTCCATCGTCTACCATATCAAAGCCAAATGCTTCAATAAGGTCAATGTGAAGAACGCCATCTTTTACGGTAAAGCCGGCCAGTTTTCCGTTCTCAATATTTGAAACAATCGTTTTCGCCTTACGAAGCAACACATTTTGCGTCGCAGGCGTCTGAATATTCTTTTGTACCCATGTCTCAAACTGTTCAAGAACGGTTGGCTGTTTTGCTTTACCAATTCCCGCTAAGATTTCACGCGCACGGTCGGACATGGCAGCGGTCCATTCCTCGGTGCTTCCCTTAACTACAACAGTTCCCTCTTTAATCGCCTTAATGAGTAACGATTGAAGGTCACCCTCATCACCAAGCATAGCGGACAATCCTTCGGACGATACCTCACCAGACATGGCAGCCGATGCTTTGTTTTTCATCGCAATAAGTTGCGCCATGTATTCTTGATACGTATCGCGATATGCCAAATAGAATAAACGGCATTCCTTCGTCTGTCCGATGCGCCAAGCTCTACGAGCGGCTTGGTTGATGGTAAAGAGGGACCAGCTGAATTGATAGAAAATGAGGGTTGGTGTGCAGAGCAAGTCTAATCCTACTTTGACAAGCTCTTGCGATACAATGATCACGTTATACCCCTCTTTTTCTACCTTCTGTTTGAGCCACTCACTACGGCGATTCGGTTTGGTTGTCGATGCATCAAGGATGGCCACTTTTGCACCGACATTCTCGAGGACTTTCTTTAAGCGAGGTCGCACATCTCGTCCTTCACGACTTGAGCCTGTGTCACGCACATACACAATGGATGCGCGTCCTTCAGCAATCTCTCCCTTGATAATCTCCTGAAGTTTCGCTTCTTTTGGAAGAATGCGATCCTCAGATAGATGCCTTGGAGAGTAAATCACTTCTTCTACTCCGTCCGTCGTGAAGGTTACCTCCGGGTACGTAAATGGATTATCCGGCAATGAAATCCCCGTCTCGGTGAGCGGAAGATACAGCTTAAATCCGTCTTCTCGCTCTTCAATTTCTTTTTCAAATGTACTCACCATCTCTTGATAAAGGACTCGTAAATCCTCATCCATATCAACGAGAATGGTAGGTACATCTACCAATTCCACCGGATCAGGCCAGACATCGACAAGGCGAACGAGAATCGTGTTTTGAATCAAGAATTTCCCGAAAACAAATGGGGAAATTCCAGGGAGGACTTTTTCCTTAACTTCCTTCCCGCCACGTGAGGACTTATTGTTGTACTCACGTGTATCTCGTTCGACATACGTTTTTTCGATGTTGCCGTAATGTTCATTCCATAAACGAACGTCACTATACTTGTACCCGTTTTCTACCATTACATGTGGGAATAAACGCCACATGAGGTAGTAGATATCATCCGCACGACCCCCGAATAAAGTACCTGTCCCTGCAATGACCTTTTTCGAAGCCGCTGCTAATGAACCGAGAGCATTCCCTTGAGCCGTCATACCGCCTTTCAATTCGTGTACTTCATCCACGATTGCTACATCAAAGAAATTTTTCATTCGGCGCCGAATATATTCGATCGCCGCAATGCGTCTTGGACGTCCGCTTTGCTTTGGAATATCCGGTTGTGAAGACAAAATATGTTGTAGCAATCGTTTATTTTTATCACGAATAGCGGCGGTTAGTTGTCTGTCGAACTTGGCCCACTCTTTGAACGATGAATAGCGAGTAGGTACATCTCGTGTCCAAAGCGAGTCGCCACAATGAAAACAAAATGCATTGGCTGGCTTCTTCGCATTGTCAAGACGACGAGAATCACCAAACTCGTCCTCGTTCATCGCACGAGTGGTGTAAACAACGACTTCCTCACCTTCTTCGTTTATCTCAATTCTCTTATTTTCTATTACTTGATGCGGTTTGCCGCAGGAAGGGCAATAAAATCCATAACGATATGGGAGTGTCTTCTCTTGGCGTTGTTTTTGTGTCTTCGTGTAAATAAACTCCACTGCTGGACGAATGACCGCATCCCCACGCATGGTTGTGAACGAAATAACGAAGAAGGTCGGTTTAGTCGGTTTTGGACTCCCTGCTTCTGTCCACTTGTTATGGAAGCGAATCAACTCTTCCGTCCGCTCAATCACGTGGACATCAGCATGAGGAATAATTTCCTTTATCTCCTCCGGCCACTTTTTCGTCAATGATGGTGGAACCATCACGCACGCAAAGTAGCCTTTTTTTCCTTTCTGACGGTAGAACGCATCCGTAGCGGCTACCATCATCGTGGTTTTCCCAGTGCTCATTTCTCCGTTGATGATAATCGCCTTTTGTTTTTGTAGCTTTTTCGCAGCTGCAGTTGCAACGTGCGCTTGTGCAGGGAAAAGCTGACGCTTATAGTCGCTAAATCCGCTAAAGAAATCTTCATGGAGCGGATTATGTAAAGGTTTGACCGTATCCGACATTTTTTCGATGAGATCATTCACATAGGTTTGCATGTAAGTCGGCAGGTCATAAATTTCCTCAAGCGCCTCACCTGTTCCCTCAATAGGAAAACGAATGATCCCACGCTTCAACAATTCGCTCACTAAAGAATCCGCTTCGTCTTCCTCAAGCTTTACGCGCAATAAAGAGAATCCCTCGGAAAATACGTTGCGATCAATATAACAATCGACTTCTTCTATGTGTTCCCTGCGAACCAATTCATCATAGATGACATCGGTCCATTCAGGAAGCAAGTGCAAACCGTATTTTCCGCCTCCTAAAAAGCGGCGAATTTCTTCTTTGGGGTTCCCGTCAAACGAAAGGACATATTCTTCATTGTTCATGAGTTTGTCGTGAACAATAATAAGAGCCTTTCTGTTGTTATTGATTGTAATGGGGAATTTTTCATATTTCCCTTTTTCAGAGAAAAACGAGAATTCCCTTTCAAAGCGATATGAGAATGTTTCTCTTATACCATGGCCAAAATACATACCATGGCTTCCCATATCTACTGCTGCTTTGATAGCTTGAAGTGAAGAATCACTTCCTGCAATTACCGCCATCAATAAGAGAGGAGGTCGGTTTTCTCCTTGTTCCTCTACTGCAAGCCCGAAGCAAAAAGCATTTTGCCACGCTTGTTCGAGGTATACCTCGATCATCTTTGGACAATCTTCTGTTTCTTTGACTTTATTCCATTCAATCATGCATTCCCCTATCCACAAGAGATAGGGGGTGAGGTGAGCCCCTATCTCTTGTAGAATAAGGGACTCACCTCCCTTAGTTTGATTTATATCATCTCCAAATAAGAACATTTGTTTCTATATATTATAGAACTAATGTTCCTATTTGGAAAGATATTTATCGTTTGGAGAATCATGCTGTTCGTACCACTATTTGTTCAGACCACTCTTTTTGTATTTCCTCCGCCTCTTTAATAATGGCTCCAGCAACATCACAAATGATAGAGCCATATTTTGCAACGGATTGTCCTTCATCTCCCGACCAACTATACACATAATCAAAAGAGTAGTCGGAAGTATCAAAGCCAAAATATCTACAAACCACAAACGCCGCTCCTTCAGCTACAATCTCCTGTTCTTTCTTGGACGATTTCCGGGGATTTCGATGTACCCTCGAATGCACTAACTCGTGCACGAGGGTTTTTGCTTGGTGATTCGGAGATAGGTGGTCGCCGACCACAATAAGATGTTTATCAACGGAGTAATAACCATTAGCACCTTGATTGGACTTTGCATCTCCGTAAATCACCGGACAATTATCTCGCCGCGCCATTTCTTCCGCTAACTTGCGGATATGAGCGGCTTCTGGACAATCCCCTTCGAGTTCAATTTTGATTCGGTCAATCGGTAGCGGTTCACCTTCTGTTTGAGAAACATCAAATACTGGTACAGCGATAAATCCCGCTAGCTTAGTTACCTCTTGAACTTCGCCATCAATCTCTTCCTCCTGCTTTTTGAAACGCGGAGCAAAGATATAGATGGCTTTTTGGCCTTTCTTCACGTACCTTCCAAGTTCTTTCCACTTTTTGAATGAAGCTAGGAACGTTGCGCCTTCATACTGCGCTCGCGCCACCATAAGATTGTGAAATGAATATCGAGGCATTAAGGCTTTCATCTCCAAAAATGCCTTAAACTTTTCCGGTGAAGGTTCAAAATTCTTAACCCCTTCTTCTAAAATTTGATAAAGTCTCTTAACTTTTTCATTCATTTTTATTCCCCTTTCTTTGTTTAGTAATGAAATAAAAAACGAGAAGCCGATGGCAGGATCTACTCCTGCATACATCAACTTCTCGTTTTCCCTTCATAGTTTAATAAATAAAAAGCAACCTTCGGAGTTTGATAAAAGGCATAGTTATCCTATGCCCTATCAACCCAAAGGTTGCTGTTGTTTATTAGCATCCGCTTAACCCGCTGACCTTGTAGGTCGCAAAATAGAAAAACAATAAATACATTTTTATTATAGACATTTTTTTTTGTTTCGACAATGTTTTTTGATTAGTCCTATTCTATCTATCTGTTTATTCACTTCACTACCCACCGTAAATTTTTTACGGTGGGTACCGTAATTTTCTTAGGGAGGTACCGTAAATTTTTTACGGTGGGGAGGGTAAATTTTTTACGGTGGGTTTATACACAGAATATCCACAGAAAAATAACGATTTATCAACAGATTATCCACAAGTTTACATAAAATGACCAAAAAAGGGTACGGTAAATTTTTTATGGTGGGGGAGAACCACCCAAAAATTTTTACGGTGGGAGGGTAAAAATTTGTAGTATATAAGAATTTCAAAATTAATAATGCGATCTAATTAAATAATTAATATAATAAATATAGGTTTCGAACGAAAACATACAAACAAAATAATCTTAATTTATCGTTAATATATTGATTGATTAAAAAAGGATTATTAAAATAATAAACGTAGACAATTACATAAAATTAACTATCCGAAGTATAAATGGGACTCCCCAAACACTTGTGTAAAAAAGGACGGAAAACGTCCTATTTGGCGTTTGTTGGGAGTCCCATGTTTTTTTATATCTACGGGCAGCGACAAAAATAGACGTATATTATAGCAATTATACAATTGTTCTATTATAATCAAAACTAGAAATAAAAAAACCACCGAACCTGAACTATTCGATCTGATAGAGTTTGCCCGCTCTATCGAATAGTTCAGCAAGTGTCGGAGGTTTCGCTTGTTATATTCTTTTTTCTGATGATATTCTATCAAAAAACATTGGAATATACAAGTGGAACCTCTGTTTTACCACGTCTTTCTTCGGTGGTAAAAGGAGGATTTTTTTATGAGTAATGATTATTTATACCAACAAGGAGACCTGTATGCCAATTATGAAGCAGATCGTTACATTCACTATCTGATTGTCCGTACCAACAATGTAGTGTTTAAAAAGGAAATACGAAATGGGAAAGAGGTAGAAATCCCCTATCCTGTGTTGGAAGAAAGAGAAATTTCATTTGAAGAAGTAAAAAATCTGAATCTCGATCACTATGGAATGGATGTCCGTACTTCTGACAAAGATTTTACCCTTGTACATAACTATTTACTTGATTTTTGGAGTCCAATACTAGGAAGCGATGCGGTTTTACTATACATTCATTTAAAACGATACTGCTATGGAGATAAAGATTTCTGTTTTCCGAATTTACAAGAAATCGCAAATAAAATGAATACAACAATACAAACTATTAGAAAGCTTTTGGATAAGCTAGAAGAGTATAATTTTATTGTTCGTATATATAGAAAGGACAAACATCGAAAAAATGCTAAATCAACTATATTATTTAAAGTACGTAGATATGTTCCATTGCTTTCTGAAGAACTAATAGCGAAGTTACCAGAACGATTACAAGAGTTGCACGACAAGTTTTTAGCTACATGCAGCGGAATAGAATTAAGTGAATCCCATACAAAAAAAGAAGCGCTACAAAAATTGTTAGAGCAATCAAAAATTATGAATGAAAAAGAAAAGAAAGAGTTCGCAGAAGAAAAACGTAAGGAAGGAAATTTAAAAGAACATATCCTTCTACAACTCGATGCTAATCAATTACATTTATCCGATATGATAAAACAAGAGATTGGAAAAAGGATTTCTAAGCCTTCATATGAAACGTTTATTGAGGATTCTTTTATCCTTTTATACCCTGAATATCAGCAAGTTATCGTCATTACTCCTAACCATTTCGTAAATGAATTTGTACAAGATCGATACCAAAATTTAATAAAAGAAAGTATTCACAATCTAGAATTAGCAAGTAACGTAAATGTATATTGCTTAACCTACGAGCAATACATCTATAAAAAACCGTAAAAAAAGAGACGACATGGAGGATACCATCTGTGTCGTCTCTTGTCATTATACTAATTTTCGAATTGTACCATTCGGGAGTATTATTTTAACAGAAATCTCCCTCTTAGTACGATGCTTGATAACGGTTGTTTTACTTCCGTCATCATGTTGGTGTTCCTCTTTTGTTTCTATTTTAGAGACAATTTCTAACCCCTGTACTACATGAAGATGCTTTCCAGAGGATACAAGACCGTTCACCCCGCCAGAACCTAATAACATGGTCATCTGACCTTGGTTAATTGGAATGGCAGGTTGGCCCCCGATCTCAAGCGTTCTAGGCTTAGTACGCTCTTTAAATGCCTGAAATCCTTTAGAGGAACGAATGCCTTCTGAAAAATCTTCCTTTTTCAGAAAGCGGGAGTGGAATGTTTTTATGATAAAATCACCGCTTGGGACATTCCATATTTTGCGGCCAACAAATTGATTGATAGCAGACACTTTTGTTTGTACAAATTCTTCATCATCCATATGAAGTAAAAAATCAAAGAGTTTTTTATTAAACTCCTTAAATTTCCCGCTTTTCTTACGGGCAATGACGATACATTGCTTAAAGTCGTCATAGTCCTCGTCAGAAAACCTCATAATGCCTACTTCCTCAAATTGAGTAGCGAGAAACCGGGCTATCTTCTCATCGGCATATCGATAAGACGGAATAATGTAGACCAATATGCCCCCTTCTTTAAGGTACTTTGTGTTTCTAAGCAGTTCCACATACTCTTTTCGCTCTGCAGAGTTGTCTTCCATGCCTTTCATTGTAAAATCATATGGCGGATTCAAAAACACAAGTGAAAATGCGTTGTTTTGAATCGCCATCGTTTCTATCGGAGCATGAACGACACAATCTAGTACCTCATCTGCTTTTTGCGCCCTGGCTTTATCCAGTTCAACACCGTATGTGACGATGACACAGTCATCAGATCGGAAAGCGGATGCTAATTGCTTCAATATTGCCCCCTCTCCGCACGTTGGATCTAGCCAGGCGCCGCTTCCCTCCACATTTAATAGTTTTATTAAATACTCCCCTTGACGCTCCGGAGTTGCAAAAAACCCTGCTCGTAATTTGTTACCGATGTGTGACATATTTAATTCCCCCATACTGTTAATGATTTAGAAAAATTTAAAAAGGGAGAGATTCCCCTCTCCCCTCGACGATTAACAATATCCCTTCTCTTTTAGAGATGTAAAAGAGCCATGACCAATGATAATATGGTCTAGCATCTCTATGCCTAAGATTCTACCTACCTCCACTAGACGTTTAGTGACTTCGATATCATCCCGAATTCATTAGTTCTTCGCGAGACAGTTGGCTTAACCCATCTACACCAAGAGCGGCAAGCTCACCTGTCACAGCGGGTTCTGCCTTTGGTCCGATAAGAACAGCCAGTAGATTTTGAAGTTGGACTTCTTCTTGGCCATACAGAGTTAAAGCCTCTCTTGCAGTTTGGTAATGATTCATATAAACTCTCTCTCCATAGTTTTTTAATTTAAATAAAAAGAGAGTGAACTAAGGAGTTCACTCTCATCCCCTTCCTTATAGGATTTGTTGTGTTCACGGGAATTTAAAACCGTGCGCTAAACCATTGCTTAAAACGGCAAATCATCATAACTAAAATCTACAGGTTGCCCAGCGTTTTTAAATGGATCGTCATTATACCCGCTTGGTCCAAATGGATATGGTTCACCATATGGTTCATCATGAGAACCGCTTTGGTTCGAGCGATTCGATCCTAAAAATCGGACACTTTCAGCAACCACTTCCGTTACATATACACGTCTGCCGTCTTGAGCTTCATAGCTTCGGGTTTGTAAACGGCCATCGACTCCGGCTACACTACCTTTTGCTAGGTAGTTTGCAACATTCTCAGCTGTTTTACGCCACGCTATGCAGCTGATAAAATCGGCTTCCCGCTCGCCTCGCTGATTGGTAAACGGTCTATTGACAGCAAGCGTAAACTTGACAACAGCCACTCCACTTGGAGTGTAGCGCAATTCCGGATCCTTCGTTAACCTTCCTGTAAGAATAACTCGATTAATCATATACCCGTACTCCTTCCAAATTAGTTTTCTACTCTTCTCCTAAATCCCAAAACATTTCCCATAGCTTACGGAGTTTGTTTTTAAGAGAAAATTCTTGGATAGACTTGCTTCCAAGATGATACGTTTCTTCCCCATGTATGCGCCATAAAATGCGTTGCCCGGTTTCTTTCTCGATACAACGGATAACCATAAGAAGTTCTTGCAGCGCTTCTTTTTTTGAGTCAGCGCGTGCGACATAGTAGCGCTTTGTACCATCTTGGAGATTAATTTCCGCTCTAATTCGTTTCTTACGTTTCTTACCTCTCCGGTGCACCATTTCATAGCGCACTTGATTGGTTGCTTTGTTAAATACCTCCATTAGTTCAATCGTGTTCATAAAACCCCATCCTTTCTGAAGAGTAATAAAAAAAGCGCTCTTCAGAACGTCTGATGGACATAGGAATTCCTATGCCATGAGATCGTTCCAAAGAACGCTTTCGTTTGGTAATCTACCCGCTGACCTGATAAGGCCGCAAAATAGAAAAAAGGAGAATACACCATCATTATAGCGTATTCTCCTTGATAATACAATCTATACTCTTCTGTGTTTTTTCTTTTTCATATTTCTATTTCTTCTGCGTCTTGTTTTGTAAATATGATCGAATAAATGATCAAACTGTTTTTGTATCGATAAGTTGTGTTCAGATATTGTTTGCTCTAATTTCTCATTAAACACTTTCATTCCTTCGCCATATGTTTGATTAATGTGATCTTTTATAGCATTAATACCCGCTTGATATTGCTTTCTCTGCATTTCCTTTTCGTTACGCTGTTGTAAGGCTTGTTGAATATATTGAATAAAGGTTAATCCTAACCCTAGTCCACCTAAAGCCGTTATAAAGTCGGTATGCCTAAATTCAGCTACTTTTACTATCTTCAAAATACCGAAATTAACTGCGTCTTTTTTAGATCCACATTCATTTATATCGAAGAAACAAAAACCCATTAACGATAATGCTACACTCAACGAATATAAACTTAAAACTACTCCTGTTTTAAATACTATCTTTTCAAACGGCGTAGCTTCTGTAATCCCCAAAAAACGGGATAAAACTCCATAGTCAATTATAAGCCAAGCGAACACGACGATAAAAGTAACTAATATTAAAGAAACAAATGGATGAACTCCTATTTTTATAGATTTTTTTATAAATGAATCGCTAAAACCATATTTCTCTAATAAGTATATACATAAAAACAACCAAATAAAAAAGTACAATACCACATAAATGAAACCTTGCAATTTGAACAAAAATAAATGATCAATAATGTTAATAAAGAAATTTTTCTTTTTCATTTTATCCCCCCTAACATTTATTAAAACTGAAATGCCATTTGTCCACTTTTTTCTTCAAATAGCGACAAGAAATTCTTATTCTCGTGCTTTTTCAAAAGTCCTTCCCGCAATGCAGATAAAATTAAATAATTGATGGCATTACGTTTGGTCTGCTCTGTGAAAGAGCCATACTCCCAGCCCAACCAACGATACACATAGGCATAGGCTTCCGTTTCTGTTTGAACTTCATCGTTACACACGACAAACGTAGCACTATTCCATACAACACGTTCTTCCTCGAAGTCTTGTGCTTTAGGAAAGAAGAAGAGGCTTCGCTGCGTCACCCTCTGACGTTCCCGCATGTGTGCATACAACGCTTGTTCTTCCATACCTATATCTATCGTGACAAAAAATACAGGATTTTTAGTTTTTGTCCGTTCTTTGTTGATGGTCTTATCCTTTCGAAAAACAAGCGGCCCATCGTATCGGAACGGTCGAGGAACAAGCTCGTGTCGCGCCACTTCTACCCCATCTAACTCTTTCCATGCTCGAAGTATTGCTTCAATTTCTGCTTCTTCAATGAGGGAGAAGCCCGTCTGCTCTTGAATATAGAGGAGATACTCAAGTAGCAAGCGGCGACCTTCCAGTGTCATTCCCCCGGGTTCATATAAATTATACTCGGCGCGTTGGAAAGAGTCGTAATGATCGGAAGCAAACGTGAATAAATCCATATCCTGCTTCGTTTCAAGTTTCTTATACAATACAGGACGTCGTAAAACTTCTCGATAGCGTATATCATTACGCATATCGAACATAGTTTGCTTCCATTTCAGCAAATGAGTGTATCCGCTGCGTCCTTCTTCGATATAACGTATCAACATAGGATCATCATACTTGGACAATCCACATAGCCAGCAACCTGTTCGATTGTTGCCGGCTCCGCATGATGCTCCCATGTCACCTTCCCCTGTTTTTAAGCCACATTCTAGAACATCTGCCCCGTAGTGGCTAAAAAGTTCCTGCGTTTCAACTCCGAAAGGCAACTTGTCCATGCTGCCAAGTGCAAAGAAAATTTCATCCCCTGTTACAAACTTGATTGGATGAAATACGCGTAGTTCTGGAATGGTCGCATGTTCCGCAAATAAGGAGTCAGCGGATTCTTCATGTTTTTCAATCGATGCCCTACGCCGGGCACTTTCCTCATTCCGAACGGCTAACCACAACGTACCTATTACTTTGTCCGTAATATGTGCCGCTTCTTGTTTCAGAATGGCACGAATTGCCTTTTCCATAGGCTCGATTTTGACATTGCTCGTACAAAAGCGGTAACGGACATTCCCGGTTGGAAGATTGGTTCCTCGGCCTAGAAGTTTATATAATAGTCGTTTGTTCATCTCTGGCTGCACAAGATGTACTTGTATTGGAATCCCCCTTTTATGAGCGTAACGTTCGATTTTTTGCAGAGAACGATACAGATACTCTGAAAAATGTGGGGCTTCCACTAAGGTATCTGCAGACAAAAGATGAACCTTTTTGTGCCGTTGGTTCGGCTCTAATGATTCAAGCATGTGCCATAATAGTGCCAACATAAAGCTGGAATCTTTACCGCCCGAATACCCCACCAAAATGGGTTTATCGTCTTTTAGGTAGAGTTCCTTCATTTGTTGAATTATGTTTTGATAATACTCAAACATAAATGCAGCCCTTTCGCCTTGTTTGGCAAAAAGGGCTTCCCTCCTTTTCATTTATTAGATGTTATATTACATCCTCCCGTGTTTGTAATGGTTTTTCAGCCTCGTGCATATACGTTTACCCTTTCTTTTTATCTAACAATAAAAAGGGTAGCGGAAAAAATAGGCAAACGCTACCCCTTTTTATTAAGAGATTTGTTGATGTTTCAAAAATGTTCTTATCTTCCGTTCTTGGTACTGTCGTATGAGTCTTTGTTCATCTGACAGTGACATTACGACAAAATCCAGTTTGATATCAACAATAGTTCGAAATTTTTCAAGTTCCTCTTTTGGAAACAATCCCCTTTCAATAAAGTAGTTTAATTTCACCCCATCCGGCTTCGTGTATCTGATGAGAAAATCAGCTCCCTCTGCCAAATACAGTTTTTGCATGTCATACTTCGTTGCATTAGCCACTAGGGAAATGCTGCCGTATTTATGAGAGAGTTTTCTATTTTTGTTTAGTTGGGGACAACGCAGCATTTTCGCTTTTTCTTGTTCATATGCCATTTGAATATGTTCTAAGCGGCGTTCCGTTTGAACAAGTTCGGCTAATACTCTCTCGATAGATTCTCCTTCTGAATGGGTTAATTCTGCTTTTTCCCTTCCTACGAGTTCCTTTCCGAGCTTATTTAGAGTTGGTTTTAGGTAGAACGTGGTTGGGAGAGCAAACGGTTTTACTCGCTCCAACGCATCCGGTTCGTTCTTTATTTGTGACGTGTCCAAATTTGCTACGAGTGGGAGTAGACCATAAGAGTCCAAGCAATCATTCAATCCCTCATAGTCCCACTCATAGACATTTTTAGCAACGAATTTAGCAACACGATCATATTCTTTAAATTCATGCCGCTTCTGATCAGAGTGCTCTAGTTTCATTCGTAACCAAGATTTAAGCTCCTTCTTTCTATCTTCCGCCGCTTTCATTTGGCCATAAAGCCCCTCTTCTATAAATTTTTCCATTAGATCAGCAGCTGTTGGAGCGGCGGTTTGTTGAGCTTGCTCGACGAAAGGTTCATAATAAGCGCGATCCGTTCTGGAGCAAGCCTTACAACGTTTCATATCAAACTCACGTTCTACATTAAAACGGCAAGTTTCACATGATTTGTTCATTTAAATTACCCCTTTCAATGTTTGTTTGCTTTGCATAGATATAATTTCCATACCCGGATACGACATGTTAAACAAAGCTTCTGCTTGTCTCTCATGAGCTGCAATGCAATAGAACACATCTACCCATTTGCTCACAGGGTGGCAATAAGTAATAAGAAACTCTTTCCGCTCAACACATTTTTCATTCCATATCCGTTCATTTCTCGGTAATATGGCCGTTACAGGTTTTGTCTGGATAGTGAGGAGCGGCTTCCGTTCACTTACCGGCTTGACCATAATGAGCGCAGGCATCCCGAGTAAAAGCTCACAGATAGAGATTTCCCCTGTCGCTATGATTTCACCGTTACGAAGAAGACCATCTTTCATAATCGTGAATTCATCTTGCTGCACAAAAAATGTAATCACGCAATTCCCTCCCTCTCAGACAATGAAAAAAGGTCGTATTCTTTCGGTTGAAGTTCTTCCCGAAATGAATCGACCTTTCTCAATGCTTGAATGAGATTTAATTTTTGTGCTTTTGGGGGACGGAGTTGAATTCTTAATTCGTCATTCACGAGAATAAAAAATACACCGTCCTTTTCGTAAATCCCTCGAGAATCCACCATTCTAAAGGAAGGCCGCTTGGTAAACTCTCTTTGCCAATGTTCATTAGTGTAAGATGGGTATTTCAACACATATTCAACCCCACTGATCGATGGGGATACCCCCCCTAACGACATATCAAACATATAGGATATGCCGTCAATGAGACCATTGGCATACACACGATATGCCTTTTCTTTCCCGCGCGGTTGATGGATAAAGGGTTCAATTGCAAACAAATGCCCTTCTTGTGACCATTCAAACCGTTGTCGAGAGATTTTAAACCTTAATCCCTTCAACTTCTGCGCCAACTGTTCAGGAAGAATTGGCGCGAACGTTGTAATACAATACATACCTTCCACTCCTTTCAAAAAGCTTATTAAACGCAAAAAAGCCCATGGGCATTAGCCTTTAAATTGACAGAAAAGTTCTGTCTTAGACTAAGCCCATGGGCTTCTTACGTTTGATAAAATCCCGCTGACCTAATGGCCGCAAAATAAAAGAAAAACAGTACATTATTATTGTATAATTTCAAAAAGTTAAATTCAATATTTAAAGGTAAAAATTTCATTCATATATAGAGGAAAAGAATACACTATAATGGCAAGACTCTATTTCCTTATATATTTTATATATCCAATTTTCTTAAAATCTTCATAAGTTAACTCATTTAAATTGTTTTTTTCTAATGTTAACAAAAAGTGCAACTGTTCGTCAGTTAATATGATTTTTTCTACAATTTCCTTACAACATTTCAATTCGTTTTTTGAAAATGCTTTTAAATACTTATATTCTTTTTCATCATAATAACGATGATAGTAGGTCACTCTGTAAGAGCGGCTTTCATCGTCATTAGGAATGAACGATTCTGTAAACAAATTAACGATTACGCCAAATAATTTATTTTCTATATCAAAATGTACTCGATGATAGATGTGTATCTGCATAGTTCGTCAACTTCCATTTCATATATATTGAATATTGCAATACAAATTGTAGAATTAATCGTTCTTCTTTAAAAGAATATTTTTACGACAATTTATGACATTGTGATATAAAACACTAATAAAAATTTTATATGTGAATAAATTTTTTGCAAGTTAATTCTGTATAAATTGTGTAATCAATGAAGAATAGAAAGCATCGAAAGGAGTTTCGTGTGGCGAAGATGTGTGAAGTCCTAGGCGTTTCAAGAAGTGGGTACTATGCATGGACCAAACGGCCAGAAAGCCAACAAAAGAAAAGACAGGAAGCGTTGAAAAAGCAAATCAAAAAGATTCATATCGAGTCAAGAGAAACGTATGTCAGTCCAAAAATCACAAAAATCCTTCAGAAACAAGGGGTCGAGGTATCTCCAAAAACGGTCGCCAGAATCATGAAAGATGGAGACATTCGTTCAAAAACAAAGAAAAAATATAAGGCAACCACGAACTAGAAGCATCATTGTCTGTGTATCCCAGCTTATTGAATCAGCAGTTTGAAGTCAATGAGCCGAATCAAATATAGGTGGTGGATATCACGTATATTTGGACGAAAGAAGGCTGGCTGTATTTAGCATCCATCATGGATTTGTTTTCTCGTAAATTACCTTCCATCTACGTAACACCATAAGTTATCCCTCTTTCTATTCTCATTCATACTTATCCATTTCTTCAAGAATACTTGTTACACATACATGGCTACTGTAAATAAATATGGATAAAGCACAACAAACTGCTGTAATATTTGCTAAAATATGAATAACATAAAGATGGAAATAAACATAAACAATTTCAAAAACTACAGTAAGAACCAAAAACAAAGCAGTAGAAAAAAGTAGCTTGAAACTCACTAAAAACTCCCTTTTCTCACTTTTTAATCTCCTATACATAACAGGGGTCACTAAAATAAAAACCAAGGCAATAGCAAAGGTACATATCAGAAAAATTGCCCTGAAATAGAATATATATGAAGTGTCCATTAAATGTCTCATTTTTTCACTCCTTTCTCACCTTTTTAATTTTGTCGATAACGCCCTGATGACAATGATTCAACAGCGTTCTTCATTTCTCTGTCACTTGTAACCACATATCTCCTGGTCGTATCTAAGTCACTGTGACCCGCAAGATCGGCAACGTAAGTGATAGGAAAACCTTTTTCAATGAGATCGTGACAGAAAGTATGTCGTAGCACATGTGGTGTAAGTTCTTTAATTTTTAAGTCATTTCGTATTGTATTAAACAAATTATTGACACCAGATACGGTTAAATTACCGCCCTTCTGGGAGACGAAGACTTTATTTGTATTTGTTTCTTTGGTGTTTCTTTCGCTTATCCATAGGCTTAGGGCATGTTTTAGGTCGCTGTTTATGGGAATACGTCTAGCCTTCCCACCTTTACCATCACGTATATTGATATAACCATTAGCGAAGTCAATATCCTCTAATTCCAGCTCTACAACCTCACTGATTCTCATTCCAGCGTGAAGCATACAGTAGATGATTGCTCGGTTTCTTGCATAGCGCCACGGATTTTTCTTTTGCTTTTCCTTATCGTCAATGTAATTCAGAAGTTTATTTTTCTCAATACGTCCAAGCCATCGTGGTGATAGTGGTGTTTGCTGCTTTTGTACTAAAAGAGAAGAAGCTGGATTATCTTTAATAATACCTGTATCATAAAGATACCGGAAATAAGCCTTCAGGCTCTCGATTTTGTTGTAAACAGTAGAAATCGTGAGTTTTTTTCTTTCCCCTGTTTTTGGATTTTCAATACGCGCAATATTTATCAAATAGTTTTTCCAGTCTTGAAGGTCAGCAGTAGATACATTTGTGGGATCGAAGGGAACTCCACCCGTCATTTCTTCGTACCATTGTTGAAACTCTTTGAGTACGGTTGTGTATCGACGGATAGTATGTTCACTTTTCTCTTGCTGCCGTAACCATCGAATATACTCTTCCATTCCCTTCTCTCCTTTTCAATAAATAAGATTATTGGATTAGAATATTTTCTTCGAACTGTGACATTTACTAAGTTTTTGAATTTCAACTCGCATTAATATATATCCCAGTATTTTCGAACTGACTAAAGTAATTAAAATCAATGGTAAGCTATAAAGAATTCCTGCAGATAAAGGACCATATTTATTTAAAACAGAAAACATTCTATCTCTATATACAAACAGTAATAATGACATTGAAATACTAAAATAAACATTAAAACATAAAAGAAAACTTAATTTTTCTATTTCCTTTTTAATTTTCTCTATATACATCTTTTCATATAGTTGCTTTTTATGAAAGTGATTTAGATTCTCATAGTAAATTCTTTTTTTAAAAGGAATTATATTATTACTCCCCATAATCGAACCTCCCTCATTTTCCAATCTTTGTTTTTGCTTCTTCTTTAAATTTAAAATACAACTGCCCCAAAAAGAATATTAATTAACCAAATTATCTTCTGTTTTCAATACCTGCGAAAACATGGTATAATGGTAAGGCGATAGGACGGAAGAACTCAAGGGTGGGTTGGCATATACCTCTGAATTTGCGTTTTTCTGTTTCATTTTTTCACTCCTTTGTTACACGAATGCAGTTTCCCTTCCTTTCGGATTCTTTTCTCAAATTCCTTTTGCGAAGGCGGTCTAAATAAATCTGCCAATGTTTCATGCTTCCTGCACTCTTCGCAGATATAATCCATACCTTCTACCAGAACAATGCTAACTAAGAACTGTTTGTATTGCCCGCAATACGGACACCGGATTCCTTCTTCCGAAAAATCATCCAAAGTGATTTGCCGCGGTATTGTTTTGTTCCAAGGTAGATTCATTCCATCCCCTCTTTTCCCTCATAAAATTAAGAAAATGTTCACGAATTTTCCACGCTGTCTTTTCACCGATGCCCGGGATTTCCTCAATCCTCCCGAACCATTCTAGCATCGAATACGGTTCCTGGATACCAGTATTTTGATTGCTTTGGTTGCATCATTGCTTTTCAGCCAACTCTCTTGCTTTTTTTAGAAAAGCCGTTCTGCTAATATCTCCACGCAATGTAGCTTTAATTAGTTTTTCTTCTTCTTCAGTTATTTGCAAACCTTCAAAACTCAACGACGCTTTTACCTCCGGCAAAATTTTTTCAATCTTTTGATTCATTGTATTCTTTTTCATAACCATCTCTCTCCTTTAGAATAAGCAACAAATTTGCTATCTTGTTTCGTAAAATCGTCGAAATGAGTAATAACCTAAAATTCATCTAAGCCAAACCGAAATTCTCTCCGCACCACTCGATATAATCTTTTACAAAATCGATAAAATCATTGTGAAACGTTTCATCATCTTCTGCGTAAGTGATAAGCTTTTCGATTTCTTCATCTGTTAAGTCTAATTTTCCTTCCTCACAAGCTGACTGCAATTCAAAACGCATAAACTCTCTAAACGCTTTTCTTGGATTCATTGTTCTTAATCCTCCTCTCTTTGTTTCGCAATATATGTCTATTATTCAGTGTTGAACTTCCAGTGCACTTAATCTTCGTAATGTGTAATCAATTAATCTAATTCGAGCTTTTTTCCATAGCGTAAAATGTTCGCCGCATCAACAAGAACCGCAACATGCGGATTTTCGGATACCAACCAATCTTCGCCACCAACGTATACTTTTGTATCTTTCGTGTACCAATCACATCCTGCATCATCAAAATCCCCGCCGAAATACTCATCAATAACATGTTGCATGATCGCATAGCCTAATTCCTTTTCATTGATTTCAATTTCAACTGTTTGTTTACCAGTAATTTTCATATTAATCCTCCTTCGTATCATCTTCGAATTGTTCATTAATTCTTTAACGTTTTATATACCAACAATATTTTTTCTTTAGTGATAGGGAATGGGCCAATAAACTCTTCATCTATTACTAAGATAAATTCTTTTGAAGTTTTAATGACCGCAAACTTTCCATTATCAATAGAATTAATATCCATTAATATTTCTCTCCTTCTCAATTATAAACGTTTCTGCTGTTTTAACCCCCGTTATCTGTAGCCATTGTTTACCTATCGTGTCCCATGTCCGAAACTTAAACGTCCTCGTCATCTACAGGAAACCTCCATTTCCCCAAAATAAGTGATATAACCAAACCATAAAGTGGCGTAAACAAAGCGATTAACCCAATCAACAACGGACTAAAATCGACCATCATACGCCCCTCCAATCATTTGTAAGCTCCCCTTTCAACGACAAATATTTTGTTCCTTTTTTTACTAAAAATATTTTGTACATCCTTATCTCTCCTCAAGCTACATTTTTGTGTTTCATGAAACAGTTTCATCGTAATGTACATTAAGTAATTAAGATACGGTAAGTTATTAACAACATAATGAGTAATATTATCCCTAACATAGATATGTCAGTATAAGATTTGATTTTTTTCTCTTTGCTTTGAGGAGTCATTTTAATTATGATAAAAGTGCTATCGCTGACAATACACAGATTGCAAACATTGTTACCCTCCTTTTTTGCACATAATGTGTCTGCTGAACAACTTCTTCGTACTGTGCATTAGTCTTGATATGTTTCAAGCGGATTGACCCCCTAAATTTGGACACATCCTATCTTAATTTTAGGTTATTCT